>Ga0114129_10011742_pt1 | contig 12464 bp, 7 predicted proteins | sample RhiMetdeltSRZDD1_FD_80071 | JGI IMG/M metagenome (GOLD analysis project Ga0114129, IMG submission 80071) | Populus rhizosphere microbial communities from Tennessee, USA - Rhizosphere MetaG P. deltoides SRZDD1 (version 2) (version 2) | ecosystem: Host-associated > Plants > Roots > Rhizosphere >...
ACCCGATTCCGTGCGCTTTGATCGGCCTTGGTGTTGGCTGGTTCGTAGTGAATCGAATCCGCCACGCTGATGGCGGCACGGTGGGAACGAGGTCGTATCAATCCGATTACGAATACGGAATGGCGAAGCCGATGTACGGCGGCACGGGACGGCAGTACTCGGGCAGCTCGGACGAATATGCCGGCATGTCTCGACAGTACGGCTCCTCGAAGCGCGGCATGTTCCGGCAAGTCAAAGACAGTGCGGGTGGTCTAATGCAGGACACTGGTGAGAAGGTGTCGGAGCTGGGTCACCAGGCGAGTGAAGGAGCGCGTTGGGCCGGTCGCAGTCTGCAACGTCTGATGTATCAGAATCCGCTAGCCGTTGGTGCAGCAGCAGTCGCTGTCGGCGCGGCGGTCGGGCTCGCGCTGCCGGCGACGCGCGTCGAACACGAGTACATGGGCGATGCGAGCGAGAAGCTGATCGACAAAGCTCAGCAGGCGGCTCGCGGTGCGATGGACAAAGTGAAGTCAGCTACGCAGGACATGGGCGGCCAGGGGCAATCGGGTCAACAAGCCGGCCAGGGCCAAGCCGGCCGCTTCGGTCAAGCCGGAGAGGGACCATCGAGCCAGGGCCAATCGAACCCGGGGTCGCTTGAACCGCAAACAGGTCACGGCCAGGCGGGACGCGGTGAAGCCAGTCAGCCGTGGAACCCATCGCAACCCGGATCAACGGGTGTCCAGAGGTAAGTCGATGTTTTAACTACGAAGCACAAGTGCAGAGTTCAAACGGTGGTGTCCTAATTTGAGGATTTCAATTAGGACACCCCTTTTTTTTAGATTCGCTTACGCCATCACGGCGGGCGGTGTCGCAGCCCGCTGATTTTCTCCAGACGAACTGCGCGCTGACCACGTCGCAGGCAGAAAATCATTTGGAATTGAGGTGTTAAAGGTGGTATAAGCAAGGCACCGCTTTAGCCCCTACTTGTTGTGCGCAGAGTTGTGCGCTGCTTAAACTCCCCCATTGTCTCCCATTTCGTGCGGCGCGGTTAATAACGCGATAGTGTCCATTGAAACAGGGGGTTGCGATGTTCAAGTCGCTCACATCTGCCGCCATTGTCGTTCTGTCCGGCGTTCTCGCGCCGGCGCAAACCACTGTAGCTACAAAACAATCACTTGCCTTAACAAGTCACGTTGACGAAACGCGCTCGGCCAGCCGGCCAGTTTCGCCTGAAGCCAAGGCCGAGGCGAGGAGACTGTACAAAGAGGGAGTGAAGTATGGTCTCGCCGGTCTTTATTCGCAGGCGGCGGAAACTTTTGAGCAGGCAGTAAAGCTCGATCCGCAGTTTGCCGATGCTCACTTTGCACTGGGTCACGCGTATTTCGACATGCGTTCGTGGGCAAAAGCCGCAAAGAGCCTGGAACGCGCGGTCGAACTGAATCCGAAAGATATCGAAGCGAAGGACCGGCTGGCGTTCGCGCGGACGATGCTGCAACCGAACGGCGGCGGCACCAAGCCGGTCGCTGCCAGAGAGCAGGAGCGAGAATCACCGGTTTCTTCGCCCGTTTCTTCTCCGGCTTCTTCGCAGGTACCGCCGGCTTCGGAGCCTTCTATAACCGCCAAAACACCGGCGCGCTCAGTGGAAACGATCGAGACCACTGAGAACAAGACCGATCCCGGCGAACTGGCGTTGACGCGGATCTATCGCATTGGACCAAACGACGTGTTGGATGTTCGCGTTGCCGACTCTGCGGCGGCGCAATCGACGTTGTTTACCGTCACTTCAACCGGGTTGTTGGAGCATCCACTGCTTGCGGAGCCGTTACAGGTGAGCGGGTTGACGGTGGAGGAAGTGACTGCGCGAATCGAAAATGATCTAAAACGCCGCGCGCTGGACACTGCGAAGGTGACCGTCGGCGTTCGCGATTACGCGAGCCACACGATTCTCGTCAGCGGGCTCGTGAAAGATTCGGGCACGAAGATTCTCCGGCGGGAAGCGATTCCGCTTTACGTCGTCGTTGCAGACGCGCAACCGTTGCCTGAAGCTGCGCGAGTGAGTGTCGTAAGAAACGAATCCAATCAGACGTTTGAAGTCGACCTCACCGAGGCCGGCGCGATGAATATGCTGGTGAGGCCGGGCGACGTCGTCACGCTTCACGCGAACGCGGCGCAGTTTCTGTATATCGGCGGCGAAGTCAAGTTTCCCGGTGAGAAGACGTATCGTCGTGGTCTAACTCTGACACAGGCACTGCTCGCGGCGGGTGGCTTGACGGACAAAGCAAAGGAAGCTCGACTCGCGCGCGATGACGGCCGCGGGTTTCTGGTTGTCACGAAGTTTAAGTTGAAGGACATAGAATCAGGGAAAGTGCCGGATCCGGTGGTAAAACCCGGCGATCGGATCACGGTGGTGGACTAAGATCATGGCTGTTCCGAGAAGATTTGTAGTTGCACCGAGCGCGGCGACGCGCGAGCTTTGGCGCGTCGTCGAGAGTGGCGAACTTGACGAGCTCGCGGACGTGCTGCAGCAGGCGGACGTCAACGCGCGCAACGAACACGGAATGACGGCGTTGATGCGCGCCGCATATCACGGCCGCATTCAGATGGTCCGCGTGCTGCTCGAGCATGGAGCTGATCCGAACCTCACGCGCAACGACAATTTTACAGCGCTGTCGCTGGCGGCGTTCTTCGGTCATTCCGAGATCGTGGAGATGTTGATGGGCCGCGGCGCGAGGACGGACGTTGCCACGCGCTACGGCACATCGGCTCACATGTGGGCGAAGGCACGGAGCTTTGGCGACGTCGCGCAGTGTCTCCAAAAGCGGCGGCAGGAACAAGTCGTTGTGCCGCCGGCAGGACCAACACCAACGTCGCAAGCAGCGTCACAACTAACGTCACAACTAACCTCACAATTAACGTCTCGGCCAACGTCAAAACCAGCGCCGCTGCCCGAACTTGAACCTGAGCCTAAACCTGGACCTGGACCTGAGCCTGAACTGACTCAGCCGGAGTTAAAGGCGTCACAACCCGCGATTCGGATGCTCACGGAACCGCCGGAAATTTGGGACCTCGTTCACGAAGCACCGAGAGATTTCAGCGCCGGTTCGGCATTCGTCGCGCGGGTTGGGTCGATCACGGCTGGTGTCGCGCTTGGTATCGCAGCATTCGTCGTCCTCGCCGGCAGTATCGCGGGACTTTGGTACTGGAAAGATAAGCTGCCGCAAGGCGTCACGGAACCGAAAACCGGCGCGGCACAGAACCCTGTCACGACAGGGAATCCTGTCACGGCACCGAAATCTGTTACGGCCGACAAACCTATTACGGCACTGCCGCCAGCTACGACCGATGCGGCGTCGATTCCGCCATCGCCAACGCTCAGTGCACCAACCGATCAGCCGATCGATTTCACTTCCACGAGCATTCCTGAGCCCGTCGTGCGGCGAAATACCCCTCGACGATGGTCTAAACCACAATCGACGGAGGTTCCAGTCGAACCGACGACTCCAGCAGCGCCCCTCGCGACTGCTCCCAAAACTGAATCCGCAAATCCAACTCCGACAGCGAACAAACAGACGGCCCCACCGAGCCAGCAGCTAATCTCAACACCTAAGCCACAACCACCGAAAGCGAAGGTGATCCAGTGGCCCTAAACGGGTCAATTTCGTAACCTGAATACGAGGCTGCACGCTGCAAAACTTCTTGCAACGGTTCGACTTATTCGATTTGTTTCCGGGCGTGTTGAGTTTCTATCACGATGCGCAATGGGTGTTGACCAAGTATTGCGAAACTCTTATTCTTTGGCCCTCTCCTAAAACGAGAAAAAGGTTTGATATTTCAGCAGGAATTTTTGCCCCTGTTGTGTCGCTCCGCAAATGCCACGTGCGGGTTGCCTTCGCGGGCTTGTTTTTTCAAGGATCTGTACAAGGAGGAATGTATGTCCCGATTCCGTAAACTCTTTCTGACGCTAAGCGTCCTCGGTGTGATGGCCTGCATCAACGCCACCGCGAAGGCAGACACGATCACCGTTACGGGCGTTGATAGCGGCAACTTCTCGACTGCGACGGTAGTTTGCGAGTTCAATGCGCAGACGAATACCTTCACATTCACCATCACCAACACCTCAGCTATTACTCAACCCGGTTCGACCTCAACCATCACCGGTATCGGCTTTGACTTGCCGCCACTCGGCAACGCCAGCGCCTCTGGTCTGAATGGTTTTACCGGTATGCAAGCGCCGAGCTTGAGCTCGAATTTCACGTTCTCTGATGCGGACCTGGGCAATGTGTCCCATGGTTTCAACTCGGTCGTGCTCGACTTTGGATTCATCACTGGCAACTCCGGCAATTTTTCCGGCGGTTCGGTGAATGACGGACTGCTACCGGGAGAAAGCGCATCGTTCACAGTTTCGGGTGCGGCTTTCGCCGGATTCACCGAAGCTCAGATCTGCAACGCGATCTTCGTCAGGTTCCAAAACGTGCCGGAAGCTGGCGGTAGCGGAGGCAGCGACGTCGGCGTGTCGACGGCAGTTCCGGAGCCGTCAAGCATGCTGCTCCTGGGTACCGCATTGGTCGGTTTAGGCGGAGTGGTTAGACGCCGATTGAAATCACGGTCCTAAGCCTTTCCAACTTCACACGCACAAATAAGGGCGTCGTCCGTTTGCCCCGGCCGGCGCCCTTTTACTGTGCGGCACTCTTCAGTTCGCACTAGTTCTCCGCACGGTAGAAGTAATACTCAGCCGTGTACGGAATCTCGCGGATTTCATTCAGCGAACCAGGCTCCGCGGGAGCTAGACCGCCGGCGGTGTTCGTGCGTTGAATGTACTCGACGTTCGCGAAAATGCCCGCGCCGCTCGTCTCCACCTTCTTGAGCAACAACCACGCGATCGCGCTTGAATCCGGCGTGCAGCCAGTGCCGAGAACACGCGCGGCTTTCACCTTGCTGCCGCTCTTGCTTTCCCAGTGCGGACCGGCGTAGTGAGTGCCGACTTCACCGAAATAGTTCTCTTCGGCGAACAACGAAGCTCGCGGTGCATCGAGGACCCACGCCGTTCCGGTCCATCGGTAAATCTGCACGCCCTTCGCGTACACGTGAAAGATCAACTTGAATCCCTCGCCGACGGCAATACTGCCGCACTCTGCCGGCAGCTCCGGACCATTGGGATTGCCCGAAGTTGTTGCCGCTGAGTTCGGCTGCACTGTGCCGCCGATAACGAAAGCGAGCATGACAAGAAGACGTATAAAACCTTTGACCTTGCTAGACATGATGACTTGTTTTCTCCTTCAAATATTCAAAGAAACTTAATTCGTCTTGCCGATGCGCACTGGCACGATCATCGGCACGTTCTCTCGATAACGGCGGTAATCGTCGCCGAAAGTATCGAGCAGATCCTTTTCCTCAAACTGTATGGCCATGAAGATGTAGACCGTCGTCGCGATCGCAAAAACGAGATGCGCGATGGTCATCGTTGGCGTGGCCCAGAACGCCAGCAGCCAACCGAGATAAAGCGGATGGCGCACGTGCCGATACAACAGCGGTGTTCCGAATCGCAGTTGCGTGTACTCCTTGCCGCGCAGGTACAGATAGACCTGGCGCAATCCGAAAAGATCGAAATGGTTGATCAGAAACGTGCTCAGCAGAACGATCGCAAAGCCCAGCGCAAACAGCCCGTACAGGACCATGCGCAGCGTGGGCTGCTCGACGTTCCAGATGACTCCGCCAATCGGCTGCCACAACCAGAACAGCAGGATCAACGCCAGCGACGAAATCAGAACGTAAGTGCTGCGCTCGGCTTCCTTCGGAATGACGCGCGTCCACATGCGTTTGAACCAGGGCCGCGCCATCACGCTGTGTTGCACCGCGAAGATGGCGAGCAAGCCGGCATTGATCAGAAGCGCGACACCGAGTGGGGCGGTGCGGCCGGAGTCGATCGACTTCGGCACGCCGACGTTGCCGAGGAAGCCGATGGCGTAGAGAAACGTCGCGAAGAAGATGAGGTACGACACAACGCCATAGAGAAAAGTAGTAACCCTATTGAACATGCAAATCTCCCTTCAGGGGTAATGGAGCAATCATTTTCGTAATCCGCATTCCCGGTGCGCGCGAGGCAGGTGTGACGGCTATTGGAAATGAATGGTTCATATGATCTCCCGCTTGTTTATGAATCTCTGCCTCGCTTTGTTTTCAAACACCGACTGAGGAAGTTGCTGAAGCGTTGGTGATATTACTGGCAAGAAAAGATTTTTATTCGCGGCCCTTTGGGCGGGTTTTTTGCGCGTTTACCAGTTGAGCCTGTATCCAAAAGGGGTACGTCATGCTGTTCCCGTTCCGTGCAGCGCTGTCCCTGGTAATTCTGAATCTTGGTCTAATCACTTCAGCGTTTGCGCAATCTCAAGCATTAACTTCCACGCCGGCTTCTGTAGCTGACGAAGCGCTCGTCCGCGCGTTGACCGAGCAGTATCGTCAGGCCATGGCCGCTGGCGATGTGCAAGCGATGCGCAAGTTTTGGCGGCCAGAGTCGCCGAACATGGCGCCCCATCTCAAGTACTACAAGAATGTGTTCTCCCACACGCGCATCGATTTCCTAAGACCGGAAGTGACGCATGCGGAAGTTACGAGCGACAAGGCAGTCTCGCAGTTAACGTCCGACGAGCGCCGGCTCGACAAAAAGACGGGCGCGATCATGCTCACCTACGATCCGTTTCGCGGCGCCTGTCATACGTTCGAATGGACCAGGACAAACGCCGGCTGGCAGCTCGAGCGCGAGTTTCTCTTCCAGGATGAGCTTGCGACACGGCTCGAGGCCGCGAAGTCAGATCGCGAGCGCGACGAGATCCTCGAAAAAGAGAAACGCTTCGTTAACATCACGCTCGTCGCTGCCCTCGGCACCAAAGCCCTTCGTCACTCAACGCGCACCGACTACGAAACGGCGACGCGCTACGTGCAGCTACAACAGTTGATCTCGGAAAGGATCGGCGATCCGGTTGGGCTCGCAGGCGCTTATCTGAATGCGGGCATCGTGAAGCACGCTCAGGAAGAGCACGAAGAGGGCCTGCCGTTGACGCTGAAAGCGCTCGCGTTCTACGAAAGCGCGGGAGTGAAACGCGGCATGTCGCTCGCGCTGGAAAACAGCAGTAACTTTTACCGCGCGATGGGAGATTTCCGCCGCGCGTTCGATGCCGCGCAAAAGTCGCTGCGCCTCGCCGAAGAAGAGCAGCACCGCAGAAACATGATGATGGCGCTGGCCGAGCTCGGCATCATCTACGGGCACCAGAACAATGCCGAACAGGCGCTGGCCCATTACGAGCGAGCGTTTGCCATCGCTCAAGACATGGGCGACGCGCTCACGATCGCTACGCTGCGACACGATATTGCGCTTCAGTACAAGCGGTTCGGCCAGTACGAGCGCGCGTTCGGAACGTATGCCCAGGTTCTGAAAGAACTCGAAGGGTACCGCGACCAGGGTGGAACGGCGATGGTCCGAGACCAGATCGGCAGGGTGCTTACCGATCAGAAGAAGTATGAAGAAGCATTGAGTTATCACCGCCAGGCTCTCGCCGGTCTCGAAGCCGCTAACAAAAGGGGCGCGACAGTCGTCACGCTGAACAACATGGCGGTCGTTTATCTGCTACAGGAGAAGTATGAGGATGCCTTGGCGGCGTCGGAGCGAGCTGTCGCGGTGTCGCGAGAAAAGGGAAGAAAAGGCGAGCTCGCTTTTGCGCTGACGAACCTCGGATACTCGCAGCTCGGGACGAATCGTTTGGCTGAAGCGCGGCAGACGTTTACCGAAGCCGTTTCGCTGGTCGAAAGCATGCGTGCGCAAACGGCGGGCGGCGTTCAGGAGCAACAGCGTTACTTCGAAGCGGGCCTGCCGGCGCATCACGGGTTGCTCAGCGTGATGGTGAAGCAGAACGACGCGCCGGAAGCACTCGCGTTCGCCGAGCGCGCGAAAGCCCGCGCGCTGCTCGATATTTTGCAGCAAGGCCGAGTGCGCGTTCTGAAAGCGATGACCGCACAGGAGCAGGACGAAGAGCGCCGTTTGAAGTCGGAGCTCACTCAGCTCAACCGGCAACTGTCCCAACTCACCCAAACGGACAAGACGGACGCCGATCGTGTCGCTCAAATCGAGACTCGACTGGAAAAAGCGCGGCTCGATTATGAGGCGTTTCAAAACAAGCTCTACGCCACGCATCCTGAACTAAGAACGCAACGCGGTGAGGCGCCGATCGTCAATGCGAACGAGCTCGCGGAGTTGCTGCCGGACACGCAGACGGTCCTGCTCGAATACGTCGTCACGGAACACAATACTTACCTGTTTGCTGTTACGAAGGAACGCGACAAAGCCGAGGCTGCTGTTCAGGTCTACACGCTGCCGATCAAACGCGAAGAGCTTGCGAAGCAGATCGAATTCTTTCGCAAACAACTCGCGACGCGCGATCTCGGATTTCGACCCGCCGCCGTTAAGCTCTACGATTTGCTGCTCAAACCCGCGCAGACGCAACTGCGCGGCAAAACGAGTCTGATCATCGCGCCGGACAGCAACTTGTGGGACTTACCGTTCCAGGCGCTGGCAAACAATTCCGGTCGTTACTTGATCGAAGATGCTTCGATTTCCTATGCCCCGTCGCTGACCGTATTGCGCGAGATGACGAAGCGACGAAAAAGCCAGCCGGCGAATGTCGCGCCGGCGACGTTGTTAGCGTTTGGCAATCCCGTGTTTGGCCGTGAAAGCGGTAATCATGCGGGCCCGACGTTGCGCGGTCGCAACCTCGATCCGCTGCCGGAAGCCGAGCAGGAAGTTAGAGCACTCGGTAAGTTGTACGGCGCGGCGCGCAGCAAGATCTACATCGGGGCCGATGTGCGTGAAGACCGGCTGAAGAGTGAAGCCGGGCACGCCCGCATTCTTCACTTCACGACGCATGGCACGTTGAACAACGCGTCGCCCATGTATTCACACCTGACGCTCGCCGAAGGCGGCGCGAACGACGATGGTCTTCTGGAAGCCTGGGAACTGATGCAACTCGATCTGAAAGCAGACCTTGCTGTGCTCTCAGCTTGCGAGACGGCGCGCGGGCGCATCGGCGCGGGCGAAGGAATGATTGGATTTTCGTGGGCCATGTTCATTGCCGGCGTGCCGTCGATCGTCGTGAGTCAATGGAAAGTCGAATCGGCCGGCACTCGCGATCTGATGGTCAACTTCCACCGCTCGCTGATCGGCGCCGCCAAAACACAACCCACCAAAACGGACGCGTTGCGTCAAGCCGCATTGACGTTGATGAAGAACCCCGAAACGCGTCATCCATTCTACTGGGCCGGATTCGTGTTGGTCGGCGACGGCAATTAACAAAAAAGGGAAGGGACCGTTGCCCCTTCCCAACTTGTTCTTGCGCCACTTCCGTTAGTTAACCGTGTGCGGCAGCACTGGCCCACTCGCTTTACCGAACAACTGAAGCTTCGAGCGCTGGCAGAACGGAATCTGTGGATTGTTCTGTCCGCAACCCAGCAACCCTGGATCCACCGCTACGAACGTTACAGCGTGGAGGTTGGGCAGCGGCACCTGGAACGGAGTCGACTGCGCCGGACACGATCCGTTGGCCCACATCGACGGCACCGTGCCGTGTTGCGTCCACACGTTCGTCGAATGATCGAGGGTCCAGACGGCCACTGCTCGCTGTTCCGAATTGCAGTTGAAGACTGCGATTTTGCTGAATCCCAGCGGCTCCGGCGTTGGTGTCGGCGTCGGCTGCGGCTCTGGCTTGGTTCGTCCGCACACTGTCGAAGGTGTGCCCGAAACGCCCCAGATATTCTCCGCCTCGACCGTGAAACAGTACCGAGTGTCAGGTTCGAGACTCGTGTAGGTCGCCTGTTCAGTGTCGGCCGGCCTGATCGTGCGTGTCAGGAGGTTCGGCTCACCGAAGTACGTGAAGAACCGGCGTTCGTCGCTGCTGTTGTCATCCCACGCAACGACCATCGACGTCTCGGTTGTGCTCTGGATTCGCAGGTTCGTCGGCGCGTTAGGCGGTGCGAGCGGCGGTTGATCACTCGATTTCGCCACCCAGATATGCGTCTCGCCGAAAGCGACGAGATCCGCCATGCCGTCACCAGTCACGTCGCCGACATAACGCGGCGCCCAACCGGGATCGCTCTCGCTGTATGGATAATCGGCAGCGACCAACTCGCGGAGGACGCCACGTATGCTGTTCGGGAATCCGTTTGGACCATTGAGCGAGCGATACACTGACTCCTGTCCATAGCCGACGATGTCCTTGTAACCGTCGCCGTTGAGATCGGCGATGTAACGCGGATGAAGGTTAACTCTCCAGCCGTCGTTGTAACCGAAGTCTTCAATGACGAGCTGCGGGGCACTGAAAGCACCGCCGGTCGAAAGCGAGATCCACACGCCGTCGTCGCCGAAACCGATGATGTCGTCGAAGGTGTCGTTGTTGATGTCAGCCATCATGCGCGGATGGCGCGTGACTTGCCAACCGCCGCCCTGGATGGCGAACTCTGTCAGCACTAACTGCGGCGAATTGAAACCGTTGCCGTTCGCGAGTGCGATCCACACGCCGTATTCGCCAAAGCCGACGATGTCCTGCATTTTGTCGCCGTTGAGATCGGCGGTGGTGCGGATGTGTCTCTCGTTTCTCCAGCCCTGGAGATAGCCGAAATCGCCGACGGCGAAGAACGGCGCCGAGAACTCGCCCGATTTCATTGCGATTGAGGCCCAAACGCCGTGTTCGCCGAAGGCGAGGATGTCTTTTCGCGTGTCGCCATTGATGTCGGCCAACAACCGGACGTGTTTGTCGTTGCGCCAACCCTGATTGTAGCCAAAATCCGTGACCACGTAGTCGACGGTTCCGAAACCTGATCCGGTCGAGAGTGCGCGGAAGACGCCGTCGTTTCCAAAGCCGACGATGTCGTCCATCTGATCGCCGTCGACGTCGCCCATAGTGCGCACGTGTAGATCGGCGCGCCAACCGGTCTCGTAACCGAAATCCTTGAGCACGAAATTAGCCGGGCTTGGCGGCGGCGCGATGGCAAGCCAGGTGCCGTGAATGCCGAAGCCTACGATGTCCTGTTTTTTGTCGCCGTTGACGTCCGCGAGCATGCGCGGGTATTCGGGTCCCCAACCTTGTCCCATGGTCAGTTCCCGCACCCACACAGTAGGCAAGGAAAAACGTTGTTCCGTTGTCTGTGCGGTTGCTACCTTTTCCGGTTTGCCCAGCCAGGCGACGCCGGCTAACAACAGCGCGAGAATTACCCAATGAATGCGAATGAATTTTCTGAACTGCGAAATCTTCATGTGTACTCCTTTTTCACTTCCTCAGTGAGAATTAATTGTTGAGCAAGCGCGAGCGCCTGCTTGTATTGGATGGAAGTTGATGAAAGGAGACGGATATTACCGCGTAGGGTGTTTTGACCGTGTTCTAGCGTCGCAGCGTCTGGACGTGACGAAGGAGATTGCGAGCGAGGTCGGAGTTGGGGTTTCCTTTTTGGACCAGGCGAAACTCCTGTTCAGCTTCGCGCAACAGTCCGGCGTCGGCGTAAAGGAGACCGAGTGTCAGATGTGAAGAGCCGTAAGCGCGACGCGCGTTCGCCAGCTCATTCGCCTTCGCTTGATCGATGACGCGGAAGTTCGCCTGCGGCGCAGGAGGACGCGGCGAGGTCACTGTCTCCGCGTCCTTTGTCGCTTTCACTTGCCACGCATAGACTTTTCCGCGTGGAAGAGTTGTGGTCCATGTGAGCGTGTTGAGTTGCGGGCTCGACGTCACGAGGTTGAACTTCTCGTCATAAACTTCGACGACGTAGCCAGTCGCGCCCGGCATCGCGGACCAACGAAACGTTGGTTGAGCTGTCAGCAGTACCGTTCCCAGCGGTTCGACTACTCGGAATTCACTTCCTTCGCCGTCTGATCCCATCAACGAGCTGGACGCGCGCGTCAGTCCCTCGAGCTGCGATGATTTTTCGACTCTTCCGGTGCTCAGCGCGTTCTTCAACAGGTTCTGATAAGCGGGCGGAAGGTTGTCGGCGCCTGAGAGTTTTCCCTGCTGGTCCAATGTCAGGACGCGTGCGCCGTCGTTGAGTTGCGCAACGACAGGCGCGGGCTGCGGTTGCGTTGGCGCGGAGCCGGGCTGTGACTGCGGCGGCGCCGGTTGCGATGCAGGCGCTGGCGTCTCCGCAATTTGCGGTTCTGTTTGCTGTTGCGTGTTGCGCCAAACGAGCCATGCGACTGTTGCTAACACGAGCAGAGCGAGTGCGGCTCCGGCAAATGCAGGCGCCGGAGCAACTCGAAAAGGCGCCGTAAGAAATCCGAAAAAGCCGCGACGACCTTCTTTAACTTCCTCAACAGCGACCGCCGCCGGCCGGTACTCGCGATCGATCGACGGAGCGATCTCGTTTCGAAATGCGCGCAGGTCGGCGACGGCGAGCACGCACTCGTGACAGTGACTCAGGTGATCCTCGGCCATTTGCAGCGCCTCGCCGGAGAGATC
>Ga0114129_10011744_pt1 | contig 12462 bp, 12 predicted proteins | sample RhiMetdeltSRZDD1_FD_80071 | JGI IMG/M metagenome (GOLD analysis project Ga0114129, IMG submission 80071) | Populus rhizosphere microbial communities from Tennessee, USA - Rhizosphere MetaG P. deltoides SRZDD1 (version 2) (version 2) | ecosystem: Host-associated > Plants > Roots > Rhizosphere >...
GGTATCACCCGGTTGTGTGATGGCTCCGTTAGAGCATCGGGCCGAGCCCGCACCACTCGGCCCGTTCCTACCTCACCGGACTGCCTCGGGTCCGGGCACAGATAATTCCCTATCGCTCAAAACCCGTGGAGGGCGACATGGCCGAAACAGACAATTGGAAAGACCAGCTACAATCCAAGATCGCCGATGAGGCCGAGTTCATAGTCAACGCCTTTTGCGACCCGGATCCTAAATACAAGCGCCGCCGCGAGCCTCCCTGCCGAGGAAAGGTAATCAAAGTCGTTCCCGACGGCCACGGCGGGATCGACTACATGTACGCCAAAGGTGAGATCCTGGTCCGCGACGACTACCTCGAGCGAGTCCTGGAGATCCTGGGCCACCGGCCGCGATACGAACTGGAGCAGACCCGGGGTAGGCCCCTCCCGCGTGTTATCGCGGGCGTTACCCGTCTCACCGACCTGGGCAACTTCGAGACCGTGCCCGCAGCGCTCGGGGAGATCGACGCGCGGCTCGGCGTGGGGATCGCGACGCCGAATCATGTCTTGACCGTGACACCCGGAACGGCCAGTCACTGCCCGGCCACCGAGCCCGAGGAGGTCTACGACGATATCGAGCCCTATCCCTCGGTGTGCCACGACAACGGCGGCGCGGGCGTGCATATTTACATGGCCGACACCGGCATCCTGCAGGGTGTGGTGGATTCCCACCCGTGGCTGACCGGGGTCAGAGGGATTCCGGATCCTCATGAAGCCGAGGTGCTGACCGGCACGATCCGGCCCTACGCCGGACACGGCACGTTCGCCGCCGGCGTGGCTCGCTGCATGGCGCCAGGCGCAGAGATCTTCGTGAGCAATGTTGCCATCACCGCGGGCAGCGTCCTGGAAGCGGACCTGATACCGGGGCTCGAAGCGGCGCTGGGCCGCGGAGTGGACATCTTCCACCTGTGCATTTCGTGCATGTCCAGGCATGATTTCCCGCTGATCGCCTTCCGGGAGTGGCTCGGGCAGCTTCGCCAGTACGGGGGCGGCGTGTGCGTCGCGGCGGCGGGCAACAGTGGCATGCGGCGGCTGAGCTGGCCGGCCGCCTTTTCCGACGTGGTCGCCGTTGGCGCACTCGGCGGCGACTGGCGCGGCCGCGCGTCGTTCAGCAATTTCGGCCCGTGGGTCGATGTGTACGCGCCCGGCAGGGATCTCATCAACGCCTACGCGACGGGCGAATACAAATGCCATGTCGCTCCGTACAAGGGTGAGGTGAGGAAGTTCTACGGCATGGCGAAGTGGAGCGGCACGTCGTTCTCGACGCCGATCGTGACCGGGCTCATCGCCTCCCGGATGTCCCGCACCGGCGAGAACGCCCGCCAGGCCGCCGCGGCCGTGCTCGCCGAGGCGCAGGCCCAGGCGATCCCGGGCGTCGGCCCCGTCCTGCTGCCATGCTGCCGGGACGCCGATCCGCGGCGTTGCTGCGGCGCTGGTCACCGGTATTGCTGCGCGGGGGATTCGCGGCATTGCTGCGGGGGGGCCGCGCCGCATTCCTGCTCCGGATAGAGGGCGACCTCGGCCCGACGGGATGCCGACGGTCCCACGGGATGCTGGCCGCCGTCTCATCGGGGCGCCGCCCACTGTCCCCTCCCCGGGATGGCGACTGGCTTCTCCTCCCCTGGCATGCCGACCGCCCTTCTGCCCGCGTCTGGGCCCCGGGATAGAGTGGCGCCGTGAAGCGACTCGGCGAACTCGAACGGGCCGTCATGGATGTGCTATGGGAGAGCGCCGAGCCGCTGACCGTGCGGCAGGTAGGAGCGAGCCTGACCGACCGGGATCTTGCTCACACCACGGTGATGACGGTTCTCGACCGGCTGGCGAAGAAGGGCTTCGCCCGGCGCCAGCGCGACGGCCGGGCCTGGCGTTATTGTGCTGCGGAAGACCAGGAAACCTACGTCACCGAGCTCATGATGTACGCACTCGACCAAACGGGTGACAGGTCCGCCGCGCTCACCAGCTTCGCCCGCCGCGTGTCTGACTCCGAGGCACAGGTGCTGCGCCGGGCGCTGGAGTCACTCGGAGAAATCCCCCGGGACTGAGCGCCTGTGTTTCCGCCCGTCCTGCTCCTCGCCGTTGTCGCCGTTGGGACCGTTCCCGCGGCGGCCGCGCTGGCGTCCGCCCGCTGGCCCTCCCGCTCCCCAGCGGCGGCGATCCTGCTCTGGCAGGCGCTCGGGCTCAGCTGGGGCCTCGCCGCGGTGGGGGCACTGGCCGGGCTGGGCGCGGTGCACGCGCGGTGGGGCGTCGCCGGAGGGGCGCTGAGCGGGGCGATTCACGCCCTGCGCCATGCCGCGCTCGAGCCCACCGCCGACGCCATGATCGCTGTTGCCCGGCTCGCCTTCCTGGCGGCGGGCGCGGCCCTGCTGGCCCTGCTCTGCTGGGTGCTGCTGGCCGCCTCCGCCACCGTCCTGCTCGCCCGGCGGCGCCACCGTACGCTGCTCAGCCTGCTCGCGCACGGTGATCCGAAGGTGCCCGGGGCGCTCGTGGTGGACAGCCCCGCGGCCGCCGCGTACTGCGTGCCCGGGCTCCGCTCCCGGATCGTCGTCAGCGCGGGAACCCTCGCCCTGCTCGACGCCGCGGAACTCGCGGCGGTCCTGGCCCACGAGCGGGCCCACCTCCGCGCGCGGCACGATCTGGTGGTGCTTCCGTTCTGCGCTCTGGGCCGCGCTTTCCCGCGTTCACGGCTCGTCCGGCAGGCGCACGCCGCGGTGGCGCTGCTGGTCGAGATGCTCGCCGACGACTGCGCGCTGCGCCACCGGCCGGCCAGGGAACTGGCTACCGCGCTGCTGCGGGTCGGGGTATCGGCGGGCCAGACGCCGTCCGGCGCGCTCGCCGCCGTCCCGGTGCCGGACGGGGAGACCGCGGCCCGGGTCGCCCGGCTGCTCGCGCCATCCCCGCGGCTGCCGGCCCTGACATCCGCACTGATCTGCTCCGCCGCCGGGGTGCTGGTCGCGGTCCCGATCGTTCTGCTGTTCCTGCCCGTGTGACGGCGCTGCCTGCGGTGCCGCCCGACCCTGCGGTGTGAGCGCATCGGCCGGCCGGTGCCCTGGCACGCCGTCACGCGTCGGCGACGCGGATGCGCAGGCGCCGGAAGCCCTTGCCCTTGTTCTCGATCTTGACGACCTCGATCCTGCCCACCTGGCGCGTGGAGGCCACGTGCGTGCCACCATCGGCCTGCTGGTCCAGGCCGACGATGTCGATGATGCGGACGTCCTTGACCTCGGGCGGGATCAGGTTGGTGGCCGTGCGGATGATGTCGGGCAGCGCGAACGCCTCGTCCCTGGGCAGGACCCGGACGTCGATCCTGCGGTCCGCCGTCACCTCGGCGTTGCACGCCGCCTCGACCGCCTCCCGGAAGCCCGGCGGCACCTCGGGCAGGTTGAAATCCATCCGCGCCGAAAGCGGCTCCATGTTCCCGCCCGTGACCAGGGCGCCGAAGTCCCGGAACACCACCCCGCACAGGACGTGCAGGCCCGAGTGCGTGCGCATCAGCGCAGTGCGGCGCTCGTCCTCGATGGCTCCGCGCACTGCCGTCCCCACCGGCGGAAGCGGGTCTCCTTCGGCCGGGATGAGGTACAGGTCGTCGCCCTTCCTGACGTCGGCGATGCGGGTCTGGACCCCGCCCCAGAGCAGAACGCCGTGGTCGGGAGGCTGGCCGCCGCCACCTGGATAGAACGCAGACCTGTCCAGGACGATGCCTTCAGGGCCGGCGTCGAGGACGGCCGCGTCCCAGTCCCGTAGGGTCTGGTCGTCGAGTTCGAGCCGGTGTGTCCGCCAGGAGTCCTCGCTCATTATGGCAGCCTACTGCCAGCGGTCCGGCGGGCCGCCCAGGCGGGTCGGTGCCCCTTACCAGGGACCGTAGGGCCCGGAACTCCTCCCGTCGCTGCGGAACTCCTTGACCTTGGGCCGTACGTCGGCCAGGTAAATGGCCGCAGCCACGAAAGCGATGATCGGGAAGAGCGAGACCAGCTGCACGCTGTACGCGAGACTTCCCAGGCCGATGACGGTCGCCACGCCAAGGATGATCAGCCAGATTGGCTTCGTCTGCTTGCCTGCCGCGGGGAACGCGGCGGCCGGCCGACGCAAGGCATCAATGAAGGCCCACGCCTCGACGACGAGCGCCGCGAGCATGAGCACTTCAAAGAACCAGAAGAGTGGGGTCATAGCCCCGCCACTGAACACGCCTCTAGAGTATCCGGTCTCGGCGGTGTATGGGCCCGGCTGGCGGCCGAAGGGACCGTCCCTTCCCCGGGGGATCGGCCGGCTGATCCCCCGGGGTTGGCCGTGGTCAGGACTTGGTGGACCGGGAACGGCTCTGGCCGCTCTGCCTGCCGTTGAGCGCGCCCTTGGTATGGCTGCTGCGCCCGTTGAGCGCCCGCTTGCCGCGCTTGGCCAGCTTGTCGTACTCGCTGACGGCACGCGTGCGGGCCGTCGTGACGTACCCGTTCGCGCGGCTGGACAGCGAGCTCACCGAGGCCTGGTCACGCCACTTGGCGAGCCGGGCGGGCAGCTCCCGCAGCGTTTCCGAGGCGAGCACGCCGGCTCCTGCCGCGGCGTGCACCGGCTTGCTGGCAGCAAGCTTCTGCATCTCGGTCCTGACATCAATGGTGCGATTCACAGATCTCACCCTCCTGGCCTGCCGTGAAGGCAGGGCCCTCTTACGCTGTGCGCCGGCGCTTGGGCGCCGGAGCCCTTTCATCGGTCCCGTTGGGCTCGGCGTCCGCTCCGGGTGCCGTCCCCGCCGCCGGGTCAGCGGCCGGAGTCGGTACGGTGCCCGGGCCGGAGCTCGTGCTCCCCGTGCCTGTGCTCCCCCTGCGGGTACCCCTTGTGCCGGTGCTTCTTGTGCCGGTGCTCCTTGTGCCGCTGCTGGCCGCGCCCGGGCCTGCGGCCCCGGCGTCGGTCCCGGCCTCGGCGTCGGCGGCCGTCTCCGGTGGCGCCTCTACGTTCAGCGCGGTCTCCCGGCGGAACGACTCGTAGATCTCCAGCAGCACCTGCTTCTGCCGCTCGGCGAGTTCGGGATCGGCGAGCACCGCTGCCCGAACGCCCGAATCCGGCCGCCGGTCCTCCAGGATCCCCGCCTGCACGTACAGTGCCTCGGCGGAAATGCGCAGACCCTTGGCGATCTGCTGCAAGATCTCGGCGCTGGGTCGGCGCAGCCCCCGCTCGACCTGGCTGAGATAGGGGTTGGAGATACCCGCCGCCGACGCAAGCTGGCGAAGCGAGATCTTCGCCTGCTCACGCTGCTGGCGGATGTACTCCCCGATGGAGCTGACACTTACGGGACTCACATCTGCATTGAATCACAAAGTGCTTGCAATTGCAAGCGGCAAGCTAGCACCTCAAGAGGCCGCCTGCCAGGCTGCTAACGCGAGCAGCGCCCCGCCATTCGCTGCCCCAGCAAGCACTGGAAGCGGTGCCCGGAGCGTTGCCGGGGCGGGTAGCCCCGTACCACTCGTCCGTCTTACCCGCCGCACGCAGCTGAAACATCGCCTCCTTCCGGATCGGGGCGGCCGGCGCTTCACATGGGCAGGACCGGGCGGATGTGCCCGACCGCCCGGCCACCACCGAGAACGGAGACGTCGGCTATCCGGTCCAGGGCCGTGACGTCGGCCCCGGCCGTCGCGTCCACGCCGAGCGACCGCAACAGCGCGACGGTCACCGCCGGCAGGGCGCGGGCCGTGCCATCCTCGATCTTGACCGCGGCCGCGAGCCCGTCGGGCAGGGCAAACGCGATGACCCCCTCCGCCCCGGACTTCAGCAGTAGCCCGGGGGCCGCCGCCATCAGTGCGCTTTCTGGGCGGTCCGTGCCCGAGGTCCACTCGGGGTAGGCGCGCATGGCATCGGCGACGCGGCGCTCGGCCGACCCGGGCTCGGCGCGCACCATGGTGGCGAAGGCCCGGGCCAGGCCCGTCAAGGACAGGGCGAACAGCGGCGCGCCGCAGCCGTCGACGCCGACGGCGGCCGCCGGCTCACCCGACAGATGCTCCACCGTTCGCCTGATCGCGCGCTGAAGCGGATGATCCGGATCCAGGTAGCCGCCGGTCGGCCAGCCCGCGGCGGCACACGTGGCCAGCATGGCCGCGTGCTTGCCGGAGCAGTTCATGTGGACGCGGTCGGCGTCGCCACCCTCGCGCAGGACCCGCCGCAGCGCCCGCTCGTCGAGTGGCAGGGCGGGCGGGCACCGCAGCGCCCCCTCGTTCAGCCCGGCACCGGCCAGGATCTCCCGCACGCCGGCGACGTGGAAGGCTTCGCCGGAATGGCTCGCTGCGGCGAGCGCGAGCAGCTTGCCGTCCAGGTCCAGCCCGGCGCGCAGCATGCCAGCGGCCTGCATCGGTTTGTTTGCAGAACGAGGGAAGGCCGGCGCCGTCACCTCGCCCGCGCGGAGAAATGGCTGGCCACCGGGCCCGAGCATCACGACGGCGCCCCGGTGGCGCGACTCGGCGAAACCCGACCGGATCACTTCGGCCAGGAGCACCGGGTTCTCAGCGACGGCCGCTCACCCCCAGCAGGGTGCGGGCCTCGTCCGGCCGCATGGGCGGGCGCTGCGCCAGCTCCGCAAGGGCGGCCGCTCGCTCGACGAGCTCGGCGTTGCTCGTGACCGGCCGGCCGCGCGCGAAGCTGACCGTGTCCTCCATACCGACCCGCAGGTGGCCGCCGGCCGACAGGGCGGCGAACATGACCGGCAGCGTCGTCCGCCCGATTCCGGTTGCCGACCACGTCGCCCCGGGCGGCAGCGCCGAGACCGCCTGCACCAGCGTGGCGGCGTTGCCCGGCATGCCACCGGGAACCCCCATGACCAGGTCACAGTGGACGTGACCGCCGTGCGGTGCGCCAAGGTCACCGAGCAGCCGGTGCAGCGTCGCCACGTGGCCGAGGTCGAAGAGCTCGAACTCCGGCACGACCCCCAGTTCCTTGGTCCGGGCGTAGAGGTCGCGGATGAACGGCCACGGATTGCTGAACACCTCGTCGCCGAAGTTGACCGTGCCGCAGGTGAGCGAGCAGGCGTCGGGTGCCGCGTCGAGCACCGCCAGCCTGCTGGCGAAACCGTCGGTGACGGCACCGCCGGTGGACAGCTGCACGATCAGGTCCGTGCTTTCCCGCAGCGCCGCGACCGTGTCGGTGAGGCGGGCCAGGTCCAGCGTCGGTTGAGCCCGATCGTCGCGGATGTGCACGTGGATGACCGCCGCACCGGCCGCCTGGCACTCCTTGGCCGTGGTGACCAGTTCGTCAAGGGTGACCGGGAGCGCGGGGACGGCTGACTTGAGCGATTCGGCGCCGGTGGGCGCGACGGTGATCAGTGTCCCGTGCTGCGCGGGTGCTCTGGGCCGGGCGGCCTGGCCGGGCCGGTCATCTTGGCCCGCTGCCGGGCGGCCGGCGGGGGTGGGGTTCGTCATGACCCGCAGGATGCCTCCTTCCGGGACTGGTCGTCCAGGGGGTGAGTGCCCGCCACTACCCGGGGCTCGCCGCCCGCCCGCCCCGCGGCCGGCGCCTCGCCGGCGCCGGTGCTATCACCAGCGCCGGCGCTACCGTCACGCCGGTAACACCGATCCGCGCGGGCCGACCGGATCGGGCCCGGCCGCCGGCGCGCCCGCCGCGTCCGGCCGGCCAGCCTCGCCAGCACGGCCACTGGCCGGTGTGCGCCCATCGCCTGCCCGTGCCCGGCCCTCCCCGGCACCCGTGCGCCCATCACCGACGGGGGCTGGCTTGCCGAGGTGCCTGCGGGTGAACTCCAGGGCCTCGGCAAGGTCGGCCACCCGGGCTTCACGCGAGATCGCGCGGCGGGTGTTGACTTCGAGCACGACGGTGCCCGGGTATCCGTCGGCGGCCAGTCCCTCCAGGAGCCGCGCACAGGGCTGCGCCCCCCGCCCTGGCACCAGGTGCTCGTCGCGATTGGTGACGCCGGTGCCGTCGGCCATGTGCACATGCACCAGCCTGTCACCGAGGTCCGATGCCATCGCCAACGCGTCCGACCCGGACGCCGCCGTGTGCGAGAGGTCCAGGGTGACGTGCGGAGCATCCATCAGGACGGGATTCCAGCTCGGGGCGTAGGCGGCGACCTCCGCGCCACCCGCCCGCAGCGGGTACATGTTCTCCACGGCGAACACGACGTCGGTTTCCTCGCGCATCCTTTCCAGGCCGGGCCCGAAGTCTCGCGCGTACTCGCGCTGCCAGCGAAACGGGGGATGCACCACCACGACACGGGCGCCAAGCTTCTCCGCCATCTCCTTGGCCCGGACCAGCTTTCCCCAGGGCTCGAGCCCCCATACCCGCTGGGTGATGAGCAGGCACGGCGCATGCACGGCCAGCACGGGGACGCCGTGGTAGTCGGCGAGCCGCCGGAGAACCTCGACGTCCTGGCTGACCGCGTCGGCCGAGACCAAGACCTCGACCCCGTCATAACCGAGGCGTGCGGCGATCTCGAACGCGTCCGGCGTCCTGTCCGGAATGACCGAGGCCGTGGACAGCGCGATGAGCGGCCTGGCGGCCTTGACGGCGCGGCTCAACGTGACTCCTTCACTCAGGTCGCCCGGGCGCTCCAGGCTGCCCGGGACGCTCCCGCGTGGTCAGCTTATGCGGCCCGCGAGGCTCGTTATGCGGCGCGCGAGGATCGGCTGCTCACTACCGTGACATTTACGGCATATCTGGCATATCTTCGGGCTGCTTCGCGACGCCATGGACCGCCGGGCGCATCCTTCGGAGTGTCGCACCCCGTCGCTACGGTGCGGGCATGGGGAAGTCATCCACCGGCCCGCTGTTTCGCTGCGCCGAGTGCGGCTGGCGTACCACAAGGTGGTCTGGGCGCTGCGGCGAATGCCAGGCGTGGGGAACCGTCGAGGAGACCGCCGGACCGGCCTTGCTCCGCATCCGGCTCGGGCCGGCGGCGGGGGCCGTGGCGGGAACCGGGGCCCCGGCGGTTCCGATCACGGAGGTGGACTCCCAGGCGGCGACCGTACGGCCAACCGGGCTGGACGAGCTGGACCGGGTCCTCGGTGGCGGGCTGGTACCGGGAGCGGTGGTCCTGCTGGCCGGCGAGCCCGGGGTCGGCAAGTCCACCCTCCTGCTGGAGGCCGGCGCGCTCGCCTCCGAGTCGGGCACGGTGCTGTACGTCACTGGCGAGGAATCGGCGGCGCAGGTACGGCTGCGCGCCGACCGGATCGGCGCGGTCGGGCCCCGTCTCTACCTCGCGGCCGAGACCGAGCTGTCCGCCTTGCTGGCGCACGTGGAAGCCGTCCGGCCGCAGTTGCTGATCGTCGATTCGGTGCAGACCATCACCGCACCCGGCGTCGAGGGAACCCCGGGCGGGGTGACCCAGATCCGTGAGGTCACCTCGGCCCTGATGGCCGTCGCCAAGCAGCAGTCCCTGACGACGGTGCTGGTGGGGCACGTCACCAAGGACGGGTCGATCGCCGGCCCGCGGGCCCTGGAGCACCTGGTCGACGTCGTGCTGCACTTCGATGGCGAGCGGCACGCGCAGCTGCGAATGGTGCGGGCGCTGAAGAACCGGTTCGGCCCGACCGATGAGGTGGGCTGCTTCGAGCTCGGCGAGTACGGCCTCATCGGTTTGCCCGATCCAAGCGCGCTGTTCGTGTCGCAGCGCTCGAAGCCGGTGCCGGGAACATGCGTGACGGTGACCCTGGAAGGCCGCCGTCCTCTGCTCGCGGAAGTGCAGACCCTGGTGGCAGCGTCCACGCTGGAGATCCCGCGCCGGGTCACCTCCGGCCTGGACTCCGCCCGGGTGGGGATGGTGATGGCCGTGCTGCAGCGCCGCGCCGCGGTCATGCTCGGCAAGCAGGATGTGTACGCCGCCACCGTTGGCGGGGTCCGGCTGACCGAGCCTTCCGTTGATCTCGCGATCGCGCTGGCCATGTCCAGCGCCTCCGCCGACCTGAGCGTGCCGGGCTCGGTGGTGGCCATCGGGGAGGTCGGCCTGGCGGGGGAGGTGCGGCGGGTGCCGGGCGTGGCCCGCAGGCTCGCCGAGGCCGGACGCATGGGCTTCCGGCGGGCCATCGTGCCGGCCGGCACGGCCGGCATACCCAGTGCGGGTGACACCGGCGATGGACGGGGCACCGCTCATGCAGCGCTGACCGAGGTACGGGAAGTAGAGGACGTGAAGGAGGCGATAGCGGCCGCCCTCGGTGGCTGACAGGCCCGTGCAGCCAAGCAGAGCCATCAGGCGGCGCCGCGGCCGCCAGCCGGCGCCACTGGCCACGAAAGACCGGCGCGCGGACAGGCGCGTGGATGAGGACCGCCGGATGAGGCCACAATCGGTCGGGGGTCGGCCGTGGGATGATCCGTTCATCATGACCAGTACGGAGACCCAGCGAGCGCGCCCCCGCGGCCAGGCCGAGGTGATCTTGCGCTGGTACGGGTCGCATGCGCGTGACCTTCCCTGGCGCAGGGCAGACGCCGGCGCCTGGGCGGTGCTGGTCAGCGAGGTCATGCTGCAGCAGACGCCGGTGGCTCGGGTGCTGCCCGCCTACGAGACGTGGCTGGCGCGGTGGCCCGCCCCGCGCGCGCTGGCCGCGGCCTCACCCGGGGACGCGGTGCGTCAGTGGCGGCGGCTCGGCTACCCGCGCCGCGCACTCCGTCTGCACGCCGCCGCGCGCGTGATCAGCGAGCGGCATGGCGGGGAGGTCCCCGACTCCATCGACGCCCTGCGTGCGCTGCCCGGCGTGGGCTCATATACGGCCGCGGCGGTGGCGAGCTTCGCGTTCGGCCAGCGGCATCCGGTTCTCGATACCAACGTGCGGAGGGTGCTCGCACGGATGGCTGCGGGCCGGCAATGGCCGGCCCGCAGCACCACGGCGGCGGAGATCGCGCTGGCGCGCTCCCTGCTGCCGGCGCGGCCGCAGGTGGCGGCGCGGTGGTCCGTCGCGGTGATGGAACTCGGTGCCCTGGTCTGCACCGCCACCCGCCCACGGTGCGGCACGTGCCCGGTGGCCGCCGCATGCGCATGGCGGCTGGCGGGCAGCCCGGCCGGCCCCGGCCGCCGTGGCGGCCAGCCCTACCAGGGCACCGACCGGCAATGCCGGGGTCAGCTCCTTGCCGTGCTCCGGGACGCGGACGGGCCGGTGCCCCCGGCCCATATCGACGCCGCCTGGCCGGACGACGCCCAGCGCGCCAAGGCGCTGGCCACCCTGATCAGCGACGGGCTGGCGGAACCCCACCCCGACGGCGGCTACGCCCTGCCAGACAAGCCCGGCCTGCCCAGTGAGCCCGCGGCCGACCCCTACCTTCATGATCACGGACGATTCCCTGCCATATATGCACCGGATCGTGCGTGATCATGAAAGTGGTCGAGGGGAAGCGTGACAAGCAGTGACCCGGGCCGTGACGGGCCCGGGTCACTGATGACGCGGCAGCTTGATGCGCTCTAGTTCTGCTGCTGCTGCTTGCTCGCTCCGGTTCCGGTCTCGACCTCGGCCAGGGGCGCGTCCGGCACCGCCTCGGGCTTGGGCACACCCTTGAACGTGAACTCCGCGTCCTCGCCGGTGCCCTTGACGTCGACCATGATGATCTGGCCGGCCTTGAGCTCACCGAACAGGATCTTCTCGGACAGCGCGTCTTCGATCGCCCGCTGGATCGTCCGGCGCAGCGGCCTGGCGCCCAGCACCGGGTCGTAGCCCCGCTCGGCGAGCAGCTTCTTGGCGGCGGGGCGCAGTTCCAGGCCCATGTCGCGGTCCTTGAGCCGCTCGTCCACTTTGGCGATCATCAGGTCCACGATCGTGACGATCTCTTCCTGGGTGAGCTGGTGGAAGACGACGGTGTCGTCCACCCGGTTGAGGAACTCGGGCCGGAAGTGGTGCTTCAGCTCATCCTGGACCTTGGACTTCATCCGGTCGTAGGAGCCCTTCGACTCACCGGCCTTGGCAAAGCCCATGGACACGCCCTTGGAGATGTCCTTGGTGCCCAGGTTGGTGGTCATGATGATGACGGTGTTCTTGAAGTCGACCACCCTGCCCTGGGCGTCGGTCAGCCGGCCGTCCTCCAGGATCTGGAGCAGGGAGTTGAAGATGTCCTGGTGGGCCTTTTCGATCTCGTCGAACAAGACCACGGAGAACGGCTTCCGGCGCACCTTCTCGGTCAGCTGGCCGCCCTCCTCATACCCGACATAGCCGGGCGGCGAGCCGAACAGCCGTGACACGGTGTGCTTCTCCATGTACTCGCTCATGTCGAGCTGGATCAGCGAGTCCTCGTCGCCAAAGAGGAATTCGGCCAGCGTCTTGGACAGCTCGGTCTTGCCGACCCCGGAGGGCCCGGCGAAGATGAACGAGCCACCCGGCCGCTTGGGGTCCTTCAGCCCGGCACGGGTCCGCCTGATCGCCTGCGACAGCGCCTTGATCGCATCGTTCTGCCCGATAACGCGCTTGTGGAGCTCGTCCTCCATGCGGAGCAGCCGCTGCGACTCTTCCTCGGTCAGCTTGAA
>Ga0114129_10011745_pt1 | contig 12462 bp, 11 predicted proteins | sample RhiMetdeltSRZDD1_FD_80071 | JGI IMG/M metagenome (GOLD analysis project Ga0114129, IMG submission 80071) | Populus rhizosphere microbial communities from Tennessee, USA - Rhizosphere MetaG P. deltoides SRZDD1 (version 2) (version 2) | ecosystem: Host-associated > Plants > Roots > Rhizosphere >...
AGACCGCGTAGCACCTCTTCGTTGACGTCGCCCTGGGCGCGCAGCCGCGTGAGCGCCTCGCGCTCGGAGTCGAGGATCGTGCGGCGGATCTCCCGGTGCTCGATGAGCTCCTGATCCTCGCCCTCGCCTTCTGATGGGGCGCGCTGTCGATCGACGTGCTCGGACCGGTGCCGGAACGTCTCGCGGAGCTGATCCAGCAGCGGCCGGTGGCCGGGCCACACGGGATAGAGCTGATCGAGCCGTCGGGTGGCGGCCTCCAGCAGCTGCTGCCTGGCCGTGGCCTCCTCCTCGCGGACCCGATCGGTGCCGATGTCGAGGCGCCGGATCAGCCACGGCAGCGTGAGCCCCTGCCCGAGGAGGGTGAAGACGATCACGGTGAGCGTCACGACGAGGAGCGCTTCGCGAACGGGATAGGGCCCGCCGGGGGGCAGCGTCAGCGGCAGCGCGAGCGCGGCGGCGAGGGACACGACGCCCCGCATCCCCGACCACGAGAGCACGACGAAGCAGGCGAACGGCCGAGACTCCTCCCGCCGGCCCTGGATGAGCCGGGGCGCGTAGATGGTGGCAAAGATCCATATCGCTCGCACCACCACGAGGATGAGGCTCACCACGAGGCCGATGCCCACGAGCTCCAGCGTGAGTGACGGCGTGAGGACACGCAGGACCAGCGGGATCTCGAGGCCCATCACGACGAACACGAAGCCATTGAGCAGAAACGTGATCGTCTCCCAAACCGCCCTCCCGGTCAGCCGCGCGTCGGCGCCCATGATGCGCGAGCCGCGATGACCGAGGTAGAGGCCGGCGACCACGGTGGCGATCACGCCCGAGACGCCCAGCCGGTCGGCGGGCAGGAACGCCGCGTATGGCGTCAGCAGCGAGATCGTGATCTCCACCGGCGTGTCCTCGATGCGCATCCGGATCTGCGCGATGAGCCACCCCACGGCGATCCCGATGACGGCGCCGCCGAGCAAGGCCCCGGCGAAGGTGACCACGGCGCTGGTGGCCGAGAACCCCCGGCCCACCGCCGTCGCCACCGCGATGCCGTAGAGCGTGAGCGCGGCGGCGTCGTTCAGGAGACTCTCGCCCTCGAGGATGGTGACGATCCGCCGGGGCACGGCGAGTCGCGAGGCCACCGCGGTGGCGGCGATGGCGTCCGGCGGCGAGACGATGGCGCCGAGCGCCAGCGCCACCGGCCACGTCATGCCCGGAATGAGGGCGCGGACGACGGCGCCCACCGCCAGCGCCGTCGCGATGACGAGGCCGACCGCGAGGAGGCCGATCATGCCGACGTTCGCGCGCAGACTGCGCGCCGGCGTGAAGTACGCCGCGATGTAGAGCAGCGGGGGGAGGACCACGAGAAAGATCACGTCGGGATCCATCTCGAACCTCGGCACGCCCGGCACCAGTCCCAGGGCGAGGCCGCCGATGACGAGGAAGATCGGATAGGCGATGCCGAGCCGACGGGCGATGGTCACCAGCCCGGCCACTGCGATCAGGAGGGCGAGGACCAGCTCGGCCGTCTGCATGCTGCGAGACGGTAAGCCCGGGGGCGCTGTCGGTCAAATGTTGCCCGCGAGCCTGCTCCTGTTAGTCGACCTTCCTGTGGACGATCAAGGAGGTCAGCGTCCGGAGCGCTCCATCGTCGATCTGGCCGCGCTCTCCAGCGCCCAGGTGTAGGCGAGGCTGAGCTCCTGACTCTTGCGCAAGGCGCTCGCGCGCAGCTCGGGAGCGAGGCCATCCACGTGCGCGGCCTCATACTGGCGGGCCTTGCCGGCGTAGGCGGCCTTGATGTCGTCGACGCTGGCGTTGGGACGGACGCCGAGCACGTCGTACCAGTGCGTCCTGATCCACTCGCTGTCGACCGGGCCGGAGGCCGCACGGCTCGCCGAGCGGGCGATGAGCCACGAGATGAGCCCGTAGCCGACCACGAGCCCGCCGATGACGACGAGGATCTCGCTCGGGCTCACCGGGCCGCTCGCGCCGTGGTCAGGTAAGCCAGGAGGCGCCGGCCTTCGGGCTCGTCGCTGCCGATCTCGTTGATGAGCTCGTGGGCGTGCGCGTCGAGCCGCTCGAGGAACCGCTCGCGCCCCTCGGGCTCGAGCCCGGCGAGACCCAGCTGCACACCATCGACGGTCACCGGCTCGGCCAGGGTCACCTTCCGCAGCAGGTTCGGCAGCGTCGGCGGGCACACCAGCACTTCCGCGGTGAGCTTCGCGATGCGAAGACCGCTCAGCCGGAAGCGGTGGCGGCCGCGCCAGAGCACGAGCGCGGCCACGAGCACGCACGGGTAGACGGCGGCGATGGTGCAGTAGATCGCCGCGCTGGAACCGAGCCAGAACGTCAGGGCCGGCCCGCCGACGAAGAGCCAGAGCGAGGTCCACACCACCACCACGCGCAGGCCGAACAGACCGGCCGCCATTTCAGACAATCGATTCAGCGTGGCGCGCAGGACGCCGGCCTCCGCCCACCGGTCGCCCCAGCGCACGACGAACACAGCCCGGTGTGGCCGTACGAGGGGAGCGAAGGCCACCACCTTCCCCGCCAGCGTGAAGCCGACGTCGCTGAGCGCCGGCGCGAACCGCCGGCGCCCCGACTCGATCAGCAGGAACTCGGTGCGCGCGAGCAGCCGGGCGGCGTCCACCACGTACAGGACGCCGACCACCAGCCAGATCGCGTAGTCGCCGCCAAGGTAGCTCACCCCTCGACTTTGGCCGGGGGACTCTGTGTACGGCCGAAGAGCTTGCGGACGGCCGCGCCCACGACACCGAAGGCGGCGATGCCGCCGTAGATCAGCATCTTGAAGAGCGCCTTCCCGGCGCCCGTCTTCGCGGCGGCGGCGGCGGCGCCGCCCACGACGAGGGCGGCCAGCCCGTACTCGGCCACGTGGTCGCCCGCACGAAACTCCGAGTACCGCTGGCCGGAGGCGAAGTCGTAGCCCTGCAGCGCGGCCTTGAAGGCCACCATGTCGCGGTCGAGCTGCTGGGGATCGGAGACGAGGATCGCCTGCATCACCCCGCGACGACCCAGGATGCGGACTGTGTAGTTGACGATCTTCTCGCCCTGCTCGGTGCGCAGGCGCACGCCCCACTCGAGTCGCTTGCTCTCCGCATCGTAGTGGGGCGGCACGTGCCAGCCGTCCGTGTAGAGCGGGGTCATCTTCAGGCGATTGCGCTCCTGATTGCCTTTGGCGTCACCGGCCTGCAGCGCCTTCAGCAGATGGTCGGGATCGAGCTTCTCGTCGTCCTTGACGTAGCCGCGGGAGTCGAACCGGAAGATCGCGAACCACCCGTGATCCTTGGGGGCGAGCGTGTAGTTGTTGTCGCGCGGCGGATTGCCGGTGAGCTCCAGGAAGCGCCGCGTGTCGGCGGCGTCGAGGAACATCATGCCGTCCGGCACCCTGAGCGTCGCCAGGGTCCCGATCTGGACCTCGGCGGGTCCTTTCTGCCATCGGAGGGCGGCGACCTCGCTGGCGGGATCCGCCAGGGCGACGGACGGTGCCGACATCAGGCCGGCGACGAGGAGAACACGAAGTAAGCGATAAAAGGCGGCGGACATCTGCCCCTCCATCGATTACGACTGTCCGCCCCTATAAGTGCCGTTGGCGGCCGTCCGAGCGGTAAGACCGGCACCAAAAACGATAGCACTCGCGGGTGGACGGCCCCGTCAAATGAATGCGCCGGCCGTGAGGCGGCCGGCGCGCGGATACCGGCGCTGCTCGCCCTAAATCGCTACCGCCACTGAGAAAACCAGCGGAGAAGCGGCTGCAGGCCGTCGGGCGCCAGGAGCACGGTGACGGCCAGCCCCAGCAGGGCGCCGCCGAGGTGACCCTCGTGGCTGACGCCGAGGCGCTTGCCGCGGGAGATCGCGAACACCGAGAAGAGCGCATACGCGAGCATGAAGAGCGGGCCGGGCACCGGCACCGGGATGATGAAGAGCACGATCGAGATGCTGGGGTCGATGACCACCGCCGCCGTCATGATGCCGACGACGCTGCCGCTCGCTCCCAGGCAGCGATACAGCGGGTCCTCGTGGCGGACGGCGAAGATCATCAGGTCGGCGCCGAGGGCGGCCACCACGTAGATGAAGAGGAACCAGCCGACCCCCACGACGTCGATCACCGGCGGCGCAAACGAGAACAGGGCCCACATGTTCAGGACCAGGTGCAGGAGATCGCCGTGCGAGACGTGGGAGAGCAGCAGGCCCAGGCCGTTGCGGCCGCGCGCCACCTGATAGGGGATGAAGAGGAACTCGTCCGCCCGGGCGCCGCCCGCGTCACGCAGCGCGCGAAACCCGAGGAAGCTCACGCCGACGTTCACCGCGATCACGGCGACGAGCGTGGGAGAGATCAGTTGCCGTCGGCCTCGGGCAGCACGGCCACATACGACAGCTGCAGGATCTTCGGGCCGGGCGGAGCCGTCTTGAGGGTCGGCGCGGCCACGATCCGGACCAGCACGCTGTTGCGCTGGCCGGCACGCGTGAACGCCTCGACGGGCAGGCGTCGGATGACCAGCTCCCGGCCGCTGCGCGTCTGAAAGACGCCGACGCCCGAGTCGATCATGCGCCTGAAGCGCACGTCCTTGAAGCAGACCGTCTTTCCCTCGAAGCGGAACGGATTGTCGAAGACATCCTCGCCGTAGGTGACGTGGGAGGCGCCATACTCCCGGAGGCGCTCGGTTTGCTCGGCGGCGAGCCGCTCCTGCGTCTGGCGCTCGCGCTCCTCCTTCTGACGCTTCGCCTCCCTCAGCTGCTGGAAGATGGCGTCGTTGGCGTCGTCGCGCTGGCGCCGCTCGGCCTGGGCGGCCGCTTCCTCCTGCTTGCGCTTCTGCTCGGCCGCCTCCGATTGACCGCGCCGCGCCAGCATCTGTCGGCGAAACTCTTCCATCGCACGGCGGCCGTCCGGCGGGAGCCGCGCGATGCGGTCCTCGAGATCCTGGTTTCTCACGCCGGCTTGAAGCGCCGCGAGCAGCTCGCCCTTGAGGGCGACCAGCCGGTGATCCTCCGAGGTGGTGGCGTCGTGGGCGGCGAGGCGGCGTTCCACCTGCGCCAGCCGATCCCTGGCGTCGGCGTAGGGCTCGATGAAGCGCAACGCCGCCGCGGCCGCGGCGAGCTGCCGCGGGGTCAGCGCGCCGACCGTCTGATCGAAGTGGGCGCGGCTCGGGACGAGCGTCTTGAGGTTCGCGTCGAAGGTCCGAAACTCACCGACCTGGGGGCTCGGGATCGGGAAGCTACGGGCGTTGAGGATCTGCAGGCATCCGATCAACCGATGCATGACCTCGAGGCGCCGGTCGTTGATCGCGTCGTTGAGCAGGCCGTCGAGGACCTCGGGGTCCCCCGTATTGATGATGTCCTGGAGCAGCTTGCCGTACTCGCGGTACAGCGGTCCGAGGGAGCCGGTGAGGCGCACCTGCTCGTACTCCGCGGGAGCCGTGCCGAGCTGCTGCATCGTCGCGTCGATCCGCCGGAGCTGCTGCGTGCTTCGCTCGCGCACGGTGAAGAACAGCAGCCGCCGCTCGGGAGAGCCCGTGAGCTCGGCAAACAGGTCGACGCGCTGACCTCCGCGGACGATCGCGAATTTCACCCGGCTGGCGCCGGACATCGCCGTCAGGGCTTCGTTGACGGCGTCCGTGGCGGAGATGCTTCGGCCCTGGGCAGAGGCGAGCACGTCGCGAACGGCACGCCGTCCGACCTCGGTGAGAACGTCCCCGCGCACGAACCCGGCGACCGACCCCGGGCCCCCGGGCACGACCTCGGCCACGACGAGTCCGAGCCCGCCGGAGCCGGCGATCGCGACCGGCGGCTCGGTGAACATCACGCCCAGCCAGCCGCCGCCCTGCATCCGGAGGGGGTTGACGGGGCGCTCGTAAGACTGCGCCGCCGCGCTCGAGGCGCTCAGGGACAGAGCCAAGAAGAGCAGAGCAGCGCGACGCATGCATTCGATATTTCCACGCCGCGCGCGCCGCCCCCTAAAAGAATGGCGGCGAGACACGCACGCTTGGGGTGGGGGAAGGCCGGCCGCGCCGACCACTATCCGGAGGGCTCATACCTTTCGTTGCCTCCGCGCCGGCTCGCGGTCTACTTTGAGAGAACGACGCCGCGGCCTCGGCACCGCCCGTCGTCCAGAAGCCGCTTCCGCCGGCAACGGGCTTCGGAGACACGCACATGCGGCGTCAGCTGTTGGGCCTGGCCGTCACCTGCGCCCTCGGTCTCGCGGCCGACTACGTCGACGCGCAGGCGCTCCGTTACGTGGACGAGTACGGCGTTGTGCACTGGGTGAAGTCGAAGGACCAGATCCCCGAGAAGTATCGCGACAAGGCCGAGAAACCCGACCTGCCCGGCGCCCCGCCGCCGCAAACGCACCGGCAACAGATCCTCGACATCTGCGAGCGCGATACGTCCCTGCGCACACAGATCCAGTGCGAGGCGTGGATGAAAAACGAGGAGCGGGAGCGTCTGCGTCGCATCCGGGAGGCCGAGCTCGAACAGCAGCGGGCGCAGAAGAGGTACGACTACGAGCAGCAGCGAGCGCAGCGGCAGGCCGAGCTCGAAAGGTTCCGCGCGCAACAGCAGGCCGAGTTCGAGCAGCGGCGCGCCCAGCGGCAACTCGAGCTCGAGCAGCAGCGCGACCGGCAGCGCCAGTACACGCCGCAGGGCGATATCCGCTAGTCCCGGCGTCCCCGCGCGTGGCCCTTGCGGCTCCAGGTACCATGATGGCGAAGGGCTTTCTGATGATCACACACTGGGCGCCAGCGGACTCCGACCCGATCGCCAACCTCTCACTCGAGGTCCGTCCGGGGTATCGGGCCTTGCGCTGGGAGTGGTGGCTGCTCGACCGGCGGGACGGCAGCGTCTTCGAGCACTCCCTCGACTACGACTCCCCCTCGGCCGCCCGGCGCGCCGGGATCGGGCGGCTGATCGAGCTGGCCTCGCCGCCGGTTGCTCAAGTCGACAGGCCGGCCGCGGACGCGCCGCCGGCAAAATACCTGGTGATCGTCTCGCGTCGAGCCGCGGGCCTCTACAACCAGCTGACTAGCCTGTTCACCCCGAACGGCGGCGTGGAAGTCATTCTGGATCGACGCCAGTCTCCGCGCTCGGCCGCGGAGGTCGCCACGCAAGGAGCCGGCTGGTGGATCGCGCGCGCGGCCGACACGCCGCGGCGTGCCGAGCCGCTTCGCAAGTCCGCCTGATCGCTCCCACCGTCGCCTACGTGGACAAGACGCGGACCTGAAAGGGGCGCAGCGCCAGGTCCAGCAGGGTGCCGTTGACCGCGGGCGGCGGCTGGCCGGCCCCGCCGCTCTCGACCATCGGTGTCGTCCCCCACGGCCACGCCAGCGCGAAGCTCGGAAAATCGTCGGGCCCACAGTTCGCGACGACCATGACCTGCCCCGGCGAGCCGAGCGGCAGGCCGCCCGAGCGACAGTACGCGAAGACTCGCGGGCCGTCGTTGCCGTCGAAGGCGGGGTGAAAGCCGCCGGACATGCCGAAGAAGTCCACCTCGTTGCGCTGGAGCGCCCGATGCCGGCAGCGCAGCATGATGAGCTGCCGCACGCGGGCGCGGAGCTCCGCGTGCCCGGGGAGCGCGGCGCGCTGCCAGTCGACCGGATCGGACATCTTCAGGCGCCAGTCGTGGTGCGGCAGGTCGTGGAGGTCCGCGAACTCCTCGCCGGCCAGGAACATCGGAATGCCGACCGTGGTGAGCATCAGGGCAAAGCTCGCGTGGATCTGCGCGAAGGCGGTGACCACGCCGGCGCGCGCCTCGTCGAGGGCGCCGAGATCCACGCTGGGCGCGGCCCCGCCCCTGGTCGCGTAGCGCCACGTCGACTGCAGCATCTCCACGAAGAGCGGGTAGAGCCGCTGCTCGGTGAAGTTCTCGACGTCGTGCGACGTCACGTAGGCGATCCGCTCGGCCATGTCCTCGAAGCCGACGTCGACGGCGCCGCCCGCCTGCGCGCGCTGGCGCCACCCTCGGCGGCCGTCGTCCCAGACCTTGCGGCCGGAGATCAGCGCGCGGACGCGCTCCGCACGTGACGGCTCGCCGAACGCGGTCCCGATGTGGTTGGCGGCCAGCCGACGGATCTCGTCCCGGAAATCGAAGTCCCACGCCGCGTCGACCGCCTTGCCGCTGCCGAGGTCCTGCGTGATCTGCGGCCGCCGCCACGAATCCTCGGCGATGACGATGAACGGACGGCCGGGGAACGTCGCCTGCTGCACCTGCCACGCCCGGTCGCGGAAGGCGCGGACAAAATCCCAGTTGTCGATGCCCTTGAACTCGTCGATCCGGAACCCGTCGACGTGGAACTCCGTGATCCAGAATTCCGCCATGCCGAGGTGGAGGTTGCGGGCGTGATAGGCGCCGAGGGCGGGCTGACGGTACCGGAACAGCGTCCCGCCCCAGGCGTTCCGGGGCTCGCCGTCGGCGCCGCGCTCCTCCGCCGGATCGGCGAGATAGAACATCTCGCGCGCGAGCGACTCCAGCGGACAGCCCCGCGAGTGGTTCATCACCACGTCGAGAATCACGCGCACCCCCTGCGCGTGGCACGCCTTGACGAAGAGCTTCAGGTCCACCGGCTCGCCCATGTCGATGTCGGGCGCGAAGAAGAACCGCGTGCCGTAACCCCAGTTGAGCGTGTCGGGCGAGTCCTGCACGGGCAAGAGCTCGATGGCGTTGATCCCGAGATCGAGCCAGTAGGCGAGTCGCTCGAACAGCGCCTTGTCGAACGTTCCGAGACCGACCTCACGCTCGATGGCGTCCGGTGACGAGTCGACCCAGCGCATGGGCAGCTCGTAGAGCACGATCTCGTTGTTCTCGGGAAGCCGACCGCCGGCCGGGATCTCGCCCTGCCAGTCGAACGCCGTGCGCCGCCGGTGGCCGTTCGCCATCCGAAAGACCCCGCGATAACCGCCGAAGCGCGTGAGCTCCTCGGCGTAGGGATCGGGCGCCACCACCGGCGCCTGGCCGGGGCGCTCGATGCGGAAGTCGTACTCGTAGGCGCCATCGGCCAGCCCGAGCTGCGCGAGGTCGATCTGCCACCACTCGCCCGCGCCGTCCGCCGTCCGCGTCAGCGCGCGCGCTGGCCACGAGTCCGGACGGAAGTCGCCGGTGCGCGGAAGCGGCGAGAAGCGCAGGGCGACCGCGGCCGCGCCCACGACGGGGATCCGCAGAACGTCGAGGCTCATTCCACCCTTTCCGACGGCTGGCCCGTATACCGGGACGTGAAGAACAACCCGTTCGCCCGCCTGGCCTGGTCCAATCTCGCCGCGCAGTCGGCCGAGCAGATCGGCGTGGCCGCGGCGCCCATGGTGGCCGTGCTCATGCTCGGCGCCGGCGTCGGCGCCACCGGCCTGCTGCACACCGCCCAGACACTGCCGTTCGTGCTGTTCGCGATTCCCGCCGGGCTCCTGGCGGATCGGCGCTCGCGTCGCGCCGTCATGGTCGGCGCCGAGGCGCTGCGCGCGCTCTCACTGCTCGCAATCTTGATGGCCGCCGCGAGCGGATGGCTGAGCCTACCCCTGCTCGCCACGCTCGGCTTCATCGGCGCCTGCGGCACTGTCGCCTACAGCGTGGCCGCTCCCGCGCTCGTCCCGTCGCTGGTCCCGGCCGGGCTGCTGGCCGTGGCCAATGGTCGCATCGAGCTCGCCCGCACGCTGGCGTTCACGGGCGGTCCGGCGGTGGCAGGCGCGCTGGTTGCCTGGACGGGCGGTCCGCCGGCCTTCGGCGCCGCCGCCGCGCTGTCGATCTGCGCGGTGTTCCTGCTCGCCGGCCTGCGCGAGCCGCGCCACGAGGCCGCGCCCCGGCGCGATCCCCTGCAGGAGGTCCGTGAAGGCGCGGAGTTCGTGTTCCGGCATCCGCTCCTGCGCCCGATCTTCGTGACCCAGTTCGTCTTCAACGCGGCGTTCTTCACGCTGCAGGCCATGTACGTCCCGTACGCCGTCCAGCACCTTGGGCTCTCCGCCTCGGCGGTGGGCGCCACCCTCGCCACCTATGGCGCGGGCATGATCGTCGGGGCGCTCTGCGCCACGCGCATCATGCACATGCTTCCGTTCGGCCGCGTGATCGCCCTCGGCCCGATCTCCGGCTTCACGGGCGCGCTGCTGATGCTGCTGACCGTCTGGGTGCCGTCGGCGGCGCTGGCGGCGCTGAGCTTCTTCTTGATCGGCTCGGGCCCCATCATCTGGGTCATCAGCACGGCCACGCTGCGTCAGACCGTCACTCCGCGCGCCCTCCTCGGACGCGTCTCGGCCATCAACATCACCGCCTACGGTGCCCGCCCCGCCGGCGCCGCCCTGGGCGGGATCGTCGGCACCTTCTACGGCGCCGAAGCGTGCCTGGCCGTCGCCGCCGCCGGCTTCCTCATCCAGGCGATCGTGATCGTCACCTCACCGGTGCCGGGCCTCATGCACCAGCCGGAGATGGTGGCCTAGCGCGCGTGCCGTCTCACGGCGAGGGAGTGACGAAGTACTTGCGCCGCTTGGACTTCGCGTTGCCGGGCGCGAAGTGTGACGGCAGCCAGTCGGCCGTCTTCTCCTTGAGATAGCCGGCGCTGGGGTCGCTGCGGCCCTCGTTCTGCAGCACCCGCACCAGGTAGCGCGCGTAGTGGTGATCGAAGATGCGCATGTACTCGCCGAAGTAGATGTCCGCCACCCGCGTGTCACCCCGGATCACCAGCATGTTCTCGTCGTTGATGCGCTGCGACGGCCGGCTGAAGTTGGCGGAACCGGTGACCACGAGGGGGTCGTCGCTGAGCGGATCGATCAGCATGAACTTCGTGTGGATGTAGTTGTTGCTGTTCAGCGGGTTGTCGCGCTCCTTGAGGAAGTTCTCGAGCGCGCCGTCGCCCAGGTACCCGCCGGCGGCAAAGAACACGTCACGGTCCTGCCCGATCACCTCACCCGTGCCGAGATCGTCGTCCTTCACGAGGTAGCGCAGCACGTCGTTGTCCTGGGCGATGACCTGCTGGAACACCTCGTCGAGGTTGAAGGCCACGGTCAGGCAGACGATCTCCTTCGCCTCCTTCATCCGGGCCGCGTACCACTCGAGGGTCGTGTTCTTGTCCTTCTCGTCGCGTGGGCTGAAGAGCGGCACCACGCTCTTCTTCGGCGTCTTCCCGGCCGGCGTGGGAGTGGCGGCGCGCACCGGTGCCCGCAACTTGGTCGGGGTCAGGTTCTTCGCGAGCAGCTCCCAGTAGTCGAGGTAGGTCTGGGCGACGTCCTTGTCCCAGACGACGTGGCCGACGTTGGAGTGGCCGAAGATGCCGCCTGCGGAGATGTTCGTGGAGCCCGTCCACACCGCCAGCGGCTCGTCACCCTTCAGCAGGACCACGAACTTGTTGTGGCGGATCCCCTCGGTGACCGTGCGCGGGATGACGGCGTCGTGCTCCTTCAGTCCGGCCCGGCCGATGGTCAGGAGGTTGTCCGTCTTGTACGAGCTCTCGGCGTCGAAGACGATCTTCACGTCGGCGCCGGCCTGGATGGCGGCCGCGCACGCGTTGGCCACCGGCTGATAGTGAAACTCGTAGAAGGCGGCGCGGAGCGCGAAGCCGTCCTTGGCGAGGCCGATGAAGCGCATGAGCGCCTCGTAGAGCCCCCGCGACAGCCACTTCAGCTCCGGCGAGCCCGGATTGTCGGGATCGGGGTCGGCGTTGCCGAACTCGCGCGCGTACGCCTGCGAGCCGATGACGCCCCGGTTGAAGAAGACGTCGTGACGGATGGTCCCGGCCGTCTCGGGCGAGCCGAGGGGCTCGGTGATGACCTCCACCGTCACCGCCTCCGCGTCGCCGAGCTGGATCTGCTTGGGAGTGCCGTACACCGGCACGATGCGATAGCGATACTTCGTGGCGGGGTGCACGGTGTAGTCGCCCCACTGGAAGGCCTGGATCGGATGGTCTGCCGTCGGCACCGGCGTGCCGGGCGGCAGTCCCTTGTCCTTGTCGCGAAAGCGCTTGATGCCGCGCAGCCAGTACTTCTCCACGACGTGGTCGCCGACGTCGAGCTCGCTCCGCTCGATGGCGAAGCCGAGAAAATCGGGACGGCCCGGCGCCTCACCCGTGTGGGTGTCCCACGCGAGGACCACGACGAAGGAGCCGGAGATCGCTCGGACCCGGAACGTGCCACTGTCCGCCGGTACGCGCATGGTTTGCCCTCCTGGGGGTCAGGACGGTCACGCTCGTACCGGGAACTATGGCCGGTTCACACGGGGGCGTCAAGGCGCCCCAGCGCTGCCGCTAGTCCTTGATGGCGTCGCCGAGCTTCTTCACGGCTTCGCCGACCTTGCGGCGGGCCTTGCCGACGTTCTCCTGAACGGCTCCCGCGCCACGCTGGGCCGTCCCCTCCGCTTCGAGATCCGGATCTTCAGCGGCCTTGCCCACCTGCTCCTTGATATAGCCCTTGGCCTTCTCGACTTTCCCTTTCAGCTCATCCTTGTTCATGATGCACCTCCGTTGCCTTCTGACAGCGGCAACCGCCGTG
>Ga0114129_10011748_pt1 | contig 12461 bp, 8 predicted proteins | sample RhiMetdeltSRZDD1_FD_80071 | JGI IMG/M metagenome (GOLD analysis project Ga0114129, IMG submission 80071) | Populus rhizosphere microbial communities from Tennessee, USA - Rhizosphere MetaG P. deltoides SRZDD1 (version 2) (version 2) | ecosystem: Host-associated > Plants > Roots > Rhizosphere >...
ATTGGCCATCAAGCACAAACAGCTTCCCTATGCCCTCCATCACGCAATAGGAAACACGGCGCTGGCCGAGATTCCCAACGATCTGATCAATAGAGAACAGCCGGACATTGTGCATATAGCACATACTATGCGCGTGGGTGCTTGTAGCCCAGGCGTTAAAGCCCCTAGGTATACCTTACATCTTAACCCTCACCGATTTTTTCTTGTCCTGCCCGAAAGTCAACCTCGTCCCATCCCGGCAGCCTCTATGTAGCGGCCCCGAACAGGGCGAAGCTTGCGGCAAACTCTGTCCTGAATTGCAATCCGACTACATCCACCAACGGCTCGCGTCTGCAAAAAAGATTTTACTCAATGCACGGATGCTGGTTGCTCCGTCGGCGTTTGTGGCAGGCGTATTTATGCAGGAGTTCCCCGGACTGGCGGTGAAAGTCGTTCATCACGGTCTTAGTTTTGAGAGGTTGAAGAGGAATCAGAGAACCTATGCAAACGGTGATCGTATAGTCTTTTGTTACGCCGGTTCCTTTAATCCTCATAAGGGGACACACGTAATTATAGAGGCTTTCAAGAGACTAAACCCCAGTAACGCTTTGCTCAAAATCTATGGCTCTGGTCCGGACGAGTCCTATGTTAAAAGCTTAACATCGATGGCAGCGACAGACGGTAACATTGAATTCTGCGGCGTATTTCCGGAAAGTCAGACGGGCGAAGTTCTCAGTAATGTTGATGTTGTCGTTGTCCCTTCACTCTGCTACGAAAATTATCCCATGACTTTACACGAGGCGCTAGCGTGTAACATTCCCGTTATCGCCACAAATTTGGGCGGCATGGCCGAAAAAATTAAAGATGGGTTTAATGGCTTTCTCTTCAAGATGGGAGACTCGCGCCACCTGCAAACCGTGCTCGAGCGTATTGTGAATGATCCTAGGGTACTGAATTCGCTGAAACGAAATATTGACAGCACTGCGATTCCAGGAGTCGAGCAGGAGGCGTATGGTTATTCCCGTGCATATAGAATGATCAAGGGGTGACCTGGTTTCACGCCGCAAAGGTAAAGCTTTGGATATCTGGGCTGGCTTTTGTACAGTCGAGATTGGCTTCTGACTTCGGAAGAGGATTGGCCTGTCTGACCGATCTATTTATCCATATGATGGCGTTCCATGGTAGAAGGGGTGTGCAGGGCCTGCTAATCGGTAGCGAGACTCAGAAAGTTTTAACCCATACCAAGATACCCGTGTTGGTGTTTCGTTAAGCCGACGGTAACGCTATTTGGTGAGTGCGCCTACCGCGTCTGGCTCTATGAACCTAGAGAATTCCAAGACATCTCGTGGCCGATTCTCAAGGCATGCGCCGGTGTCGATACTCATGTTGTGTTTGCTGTTGCTGGGCATCGGCATTCACCAGAAGACCAATCGAGCCATCGCGCCGCCAATCTACGACGCCATGCATTACTATACTAAAGGAGCAAGGGTTTGGACGGAATGGGGTATGGGACGGCTGGTAAATCCTTTCAATGTCGGACCGACGATCCGGCCTCCGGGGACAATGCTGCTCAGCAGCCCGCTCGGATTCTCTCGTAATTTCCGTGCGTTCTTATTTCGATCCATTTACTATCCGATCGTCCTATTCGTGGTCGGCTTTTGGCTGCTAGCGGAGTCACGAGCATACCAACCGGGGCAGAGTTGGACCAATCTCACTGGGGCGCTCATGCTTGCGTCGTTGCCGATGTTCTATCAATTTGAGAGGAACCCCGCTTTTACGTCACCTTACGACTGGGGGTATGTGGATTGCTTCGTCGCAGCGTTAGCTGCCTTGGCGACAGCGCTCCTACTAGTGAGTGTTCGGCGATGCTCAATCCGCCTCGCCACGGTGGGGAGTGTCGCAGGGGCGCTTACCCTGCTCGTCAAGCCGGTTAGTCTACTTCTTATGCCGCTCTTCTACTTTTTCTGGATTACCGAACTGCTCATTATACACGGGCAGATATTCGCCAGATGGCGCGAGGACAAGTTGCTGAGAAATTACTCCATCTGGAGCGCGACTCTTTTGGCAGTCCTTTTTTTTCTCACAGCGGTTGTCTGCTTTAAATCAGAATATCTTTCTCAGCAGAATATTACGATGCAAAATAACGCGCTGAAAATTCTCAGAGATATGTTCAAGAACGTGCCGCTTTGGAGCCTGGTCGCATCTCAGGTCCATACGTCGTTCGGATGGCACTGGTTTTACATATCAGTTGCTGCGACGCTACTTTCGCTCGGTTCCATCGCTTTTCGCGTGCTGCGGCGCCACGGACGCCGGGAAGATTTTCGTTTCCTGGCAGTACTGGCAACCCTTTGTCTGGGAATCGTTTGGTGGATATGGTTCGCCGGGCCACAGATGCGATACATGTACCCCTTCGTGCTGACTTTTTTGGTCGTGGCTCTTCCCGACATTTTAGGGAAAGCAGCCGTACATTTGCCGAAGTGGTCTCGGCGCACGCTAGCCGCGCTTTGCATGGCGCCGTTAGCGCTGGTTATCGCATTGCTCTTTGCGGAGACGCCTTCCATCCAGTGGCAGCATATCCTTGGAGTGAATCTATCGTCGGGACACTTTCGCGAAGAAGTCGAGATGGGCAATTTGCTGGTCCAAGAGGCGCAGAGCCAGGCACGAAATCTAAATATCTATGTTCTCGGCGCAGATGAACGGCCCGGCGTAGTCGAGGCACAGGGGGTCTATCGCAATTTGCTTAAGCCTGAGGCGCCTACACTTCAACTACGAAGGCCGATCGACTGGATCCGTCCAATCATGGTTCGGCGCAAAGAATTTGTACCAAGTGACTTTTTGCTATTTTATCCAGTTCGGGACAGCAATCGCCTTCGGGCCCTGCACGCGCGACAGGTTGTCAACGACCCCACGACCGAAATGGATGTTTTCTCCGCGTGGCTGACCCAGGCTTCCGAAGACCAAGGCCTCCGGGTAGTGTCCGAAAGCGTTCTGAGGCTCGTGAAGGTAGTAGATCATGTGAAGCTGGATCAGGCGTTTGGGAAATTGATGGCGCAACATCGCTGGCAGGATCTCTTTTATGTCGAAAACAACGAACCGTGCTTTTGACACCGGACCGAAGAACAAAGGATGGAACTATAATGAGTTTGATGTCGTCTATGTCGGTTCTGCTCTCCGCGCTTCCGATCCTTCTAGGATTCCAGTTGCTCATTTCGGTGATCGCGTTTGATATTGCGAACGTTCCAACGACGCCTCTGCAGTCAGTACTAGCGCGGCGGACCGAAAAACCTGACTCGGTCAGAGACGAGTCATACTGATTGCAGTGGTCGTCTGTCTATCAGGCGTGCCCGGATTACTTGGGACCGCTGCCGAACAGGGTGGTGTGCGCAATCTTAGTACTGGCGGTGGGCATACTGTTGATGGAATTGCGTGGCTGACTTCGAGCAGTTATTGAACCACACTAAAATTGAGGAAGCCGGGAAGGAGATTTGATGGGAGTCGCAAATGATGACGCCCTTGACCGCGAGGAACAGCAGCCGCATTCCACATTATTTTATACAGTATTCGTTGTGCTCTCATTATTAGTCGGGTTCATTTACGTTGGAAAAACTTGGTCCCCTTCGTCTTATGCTGTAGTTCTAAAAAATATTTTTAAGTTACAAGATACGGGCTTAGTTGTGGGAAAGCCTAGGTGCATTCGTTCTGATGAATTCGCAGTGATTACGCCTTTAACACAGGCTACGGTAAATAACGGATTTCACCGTTACAATGAAACTTCTTTCTATGGCGAAGACCTTAGAATGGTCTATTCCCTTCCCGTTCTCGATTGGGGGATTCTGTTCAAGCCAACGATGTGGCTTTATGCTTTTGCGAATCCCGCTTATGCCTTCTCATTCCACCACTATGCGCTGATTTTTCTTTTCTTGCTGGGGTACACTCGGCTTTTCAACATTTTGGGAGGCTCTCTCGTAAACAGCCTCTTACTTTCCCTAATACTCTTCTGGACCGGCTTTACACAATATTGGTGGACCGCTTTGGGTCCCACACTGGCTTTTTTCCCCTGGCTTTTGATTTCTATGGATTTGCGAGCTCGCTTTTTTTCAAAGCTCGTTCTATTTTATTGGTTTGCCACATGTTGGATTTTGTCGTTTTTTTATCCCCCGGTTATCATTTCACTCGGTTTTGCTGGTGCCGTGATCCTGTTTGCGTTTCGGCCAGAGCTCTTGCGTATTCGACCGATTGTAGGTTTTGGGCTGGCCACTCTGGCGGCCCTCGCAACCGCTGGTTTTTATCTTCAGGATTACCTCATTGCAACGTGGGGAACCGTATACCCGGGCCAACGTGTGACCATGGGAGGAAGCGTAAGTTTCAATCTTTGGGTATCACAATTTCTCCCTACTTCTCAAATTAAGAATCATGGATCGCTTATTGGCGCAAATATTTGCGAAATCGGAACTGTCGGGACGGTTTATTTTCTCCTTACGTTTTGCTTTTTAAATTATGCACGCCATAAAGAAATTGCGTCTCGGCCCGATCGCATGCGCTGTTTAATTGCCCTGGGAGTCGGTCTCCTTATGATCTGGGCTTGGATGCTCTTCCCCTTTCCGTCCTGGATCGGAACGCCGCTCTTGTGGAATCGAGTTCAGCCGGAACGGATGCTCTATGCAGCAGGGGTTCTGTTGCTGCTGATAGCCTTTATTTGCGCTGCATCGCTAGGACTTAAACTGACTTGGATTCGCTTCGCCATTTTCTCTGCCATCACAACCTTTGGGTGGTATTGGTACAAGCAGATTATTCACCACGTTGCGTTCTCTCGTTCTTGGCGTGATGTAGTCGTAATTTTACCGATCGCAGGGTGTGTTTTGTGGGCGAGGCTCATTGGTGAAAGGAGAGCCAACACTGCCATTCTAGTTACCTCCTGTATTATTGGCTCTCTTGCGTTTGCCAACTTTAATCCTATCCAGTCGGCTTGGCCGATTTTCAACCGCAGCGAGACCTCGATCTCGCGTATGCTTGACCAATTAGCCGGGGCGAGCCCAGATAGAGCCATAGCCATAGCCATAGCGACTTCGCAAAAAAATAGTCTCGGAGCCACGCTAAATGGATGGGGATACCGTTCAATCGCTCATGTTTTGGCCACGCCGAGGCTTGATATTTGGCGCCAGAAATTTCCTGCCCTTTCGGACGCTGAGCTTAACGACCTTTTCAATCGATATGCGCACATAAACTTGACGACGGCCGAAAAGCCAAGGCTGTTTGGTGATGACGCTATCACTGTACCTATAACTGCTTTTGCTCCGGCTGGTAAAGCAAACGTTCTGCGTCCGGCTTGTTAACTCTTGACGCCTCCCAGGTCTCCAAAAATAGCATTTATTCAAGAGTCTTCGGGCGTTTGCTCCCAAAACCCAGAAACTCGTTCTATCAACAACGAAGTGTCGCGAAGGACGCTGCACCGTACACGGTCGCTATCCGTTGATCCATTAGCGCATTTCCCGTTTGGCTCTCGAGCTTCGCCATCCTTGATTAGTCTTGAGCGAGGTCTTAGTGTCGGTGTTCCTCAATCAACCAAGATGCTGGAACATAAGGATCCGCAGACTCGGGGGAAATCTCGTGTGGATTGCCTGCCTCAAGTCCCATCGCAGATTTGAAGGTAGAGACATCCATAAGAGATGCTGATTCCCGATCCTGGGAAGAGTTTCTGACGACTAGTTTTCGTCACTTGTTTCCGCTGACGCCTCGAAAAAGTTACATACGGTTACGGCAGATCGTTCGCGTAATAGCTTTAGTTCTTTCTCCCCCCAGTTTTCGCGGGGCTGAAAAATTAGTGCGCTTATTTTTGGTAGAATGATGACTAACCTGCGCTCGCACTGATGGCAGAACAACTGATGTTTCGTCCGAAGACAGAGTCCAGTTTTTGCTGCCGGTCGAATTATCTCTTGCTTCATTTATTCGGACCAGGGACAAAGATCTCGCTGCTCCTGTTTGATCTGCGTCACTCTCACGACCGTAGATTGGCGGATCATGTCACGGCAGACGATTTCGGGCAAACTCCAGCTCAGTTCGGTTTTTTCAAAACCACGTGTGAAATTTATTTAGCGCTTGGTGTGTGAGTTCGCAAGGCCTCTGTTCACGTTTTCCGTTTCCCTTCAGACTTCTCTCCGGGCATTTGCGGCCGAAGCCCTGAAAATTTTTTATTTGATCATTATCAAACAGAACCGTTTGCTACGCGCTGGACTTTTAGATCTATTAGAATAATATTTTTAAAATGATTTTAGCCGTTTGAGGAATATTCCAGATGTCCTTCTCTGAGATGCCAAATTTATTGGTTTTTTTAACGAAGGTTGCCAATTGTAGTTTTAAGAACGACTCGATTGATGCGAAGCATCTCTCTGGCGTCTCTGCCCCGTTATGTATGAGCGTGCAAACGGCATTATTCCTCCGCGAAGATTTTCGGGCTGCTGCTGCGCCCCTACAATGGCCAACGGCATAAAAGCCGAAGCGGTGGTTTCAATTCATTAGCACGCTGAATGCATTATGGCTGCTCGCCAAATACGACAGCTTGCGATCAAGGGAGTTCGGATCTTTCGTACAGAAGGTGTAGCGGGGCTAAATCGAAGAGTCATAAATAGACTCGACAGCGCTATACGCTCCTCTACCATGGCCGCTAGTCGGTTTGTTGGTCATGAATACGGAGAATGGATAAGAAGATATGATACTTTGACGGATTGTGATCGTGCCGAGATCAAGCGGCATATTGAGCGCTTGCCATACCAGCCGCTGATTTCTTTGATCATGCCTACGTACAACACGCCGAAGAAATGGTTGCGCTTCGCGATCGATTCCGTGAGAAAACAGCTTTATCCAAATTGGGAACTCTGCATCGCGGATGATGCTTCTTCTAAAGCTTACGTGAGGGATATTTTAGAAAAATATCAGGCCAACGACCGACGCATCAAACTCGTATTTCGTAAAGACACCGGCCATATTGCCGCCGCTTCCAACAGCGCGATTGAAATGGCAACGGGAGAATTTGTGGCGCTCCTCGACCATGACGACCAGCTCTCCGAGCACGCGTTGTACATGGTTGCGGTAGAGCTTAACTCGGATCGGGACGCCGATCTGATCTACAGCGATGAAGACAAGATCAACAAACGAGGGCGTCGCTACGATCCCTACTTCAAGCCCGACTGGAACCCCGATCTTTTTTTGGCGCAGAACTATTTATGCCATTTACTCGTCTGCCGTAGCCGTATCGTCGAAGAACTCGGAGGTTTCCGCGACGGATATGAGGGAAGCCAAGATTGGGACCTCGCGATGCGGATCAGCGAACGTGTTCCCGCCAATCATATCCGTCATATACCCCATATTCTCTATCATTGGCGAGCGATTCCCGGGTCTGCTGCTCGGAGTCCGGACGAAAAAAAATATGTTCGAGAAGCGCAGCGAAAGACACTTGAGTCTCACTTTGATCATCTCGGCCTTAAGGTCACGATAGTTCCCGCGACCGGCAACTATTGGAGAATTAAGTATCAGCTTGAAACTCACCCCCTTGTGACGCTGATCATCCCCACCCGCAACCGATTTGAGTTGCTCAAACGCTGCGTCGAGAGCATATATCGTAAAACCACTTATCCCAATTTTGAGTTGATGATTATCGATAATCGGTCGGATGACGCGACTACGTTGAACTATTTGGCTGCACTTGGAAGAGAACGCAAAGCTAAGGTGTTGCGCTACGACGCCCCGTTCAATTTTTCAGCGATCAACAATTTTGCCGTCCAACACGCCCGCGGAGCAATTATCGGCCTCGTTAACAATGACCTTGAGGTTATAACGCCGGAGTGGCTTGATGAAATGGTAAGCCATGCTGTTCAACCTGAGAATGGAGCCATTGGAGCGATGCTCTATTATCCCGACGACAGAATACAGCACGCAGGTGTAATTTTAGGCATTGGTGTTGGTGCGCCCGGTGAGGCCGGCCACGCTTATAAGACACTGCCGCGCGGCTACGCTGGTCAAGCTTCCCGTGCCCTGCTCTGCCAAAATTTATCTGCTGTTACGGGTGCGTGCTTAGTTGTACGGCGAAAATTGTTTGAGGAAGTGGGAGGATTAAATGAAAGTGATCTCCCCGTCGCTTATAACGATATCGATTTTTGCCTCCGGATTAGGCAGAAGGGTTACAGGAATCTATGGACACCTTATGCTGAATTGTATCATCACGAGTCGGCCAGTCGCGGCTACGAAGACACTCCGGAGAAAAAACTCCGTTTCGAAAGGGAGCGTGAATATATGAGGCGATGCTGGGGAGAACTTCTGTTGAACGATCCAGCGTATAACCTAAACCTCGCGCTTGATAAAGAAACCTTCTCGTTGGGTATTCCGCCAAGAGGTATAAAACCGTGGCTTGTGTTCTAAACTCACGTTGATCCATATCGCAATTCAGGGGATTTGAATTACTTTTTGTTTCGTCGGTTCTGTGACAAACCAACCCAAACGTGGCATCCGATTACACGCAGATATGAGGAATACGTTGCGGGTACGCAGGCGAGATGGTGCTTAGGCTGGACCGACCTTCGTTATTCTATTACTCACTAGTGCGACGGAAATGCTTAATCCTTTGATATTAGCTGTCCATAAATCTCGCTTTGGCGACATCACGAGCTTCGCACGGTTTAGTTTCAATCGTGGCCGCGATTGGTTTCTGAGAAATCGTAGGTTGCCACGGATGGCTGAACTTTCGCGGTTACTTAAGCGGGCAGCATTCGAATACCAAATCCGCAGGCGTCAGGGTCTAAACGACCTATCCTGTCCGGCCGGGTTTAGGTTGGCGGAGCCGCTCGATTCTTACCAGTGTTGGGTTCTTGCCAACCAACACACCGAAGAAATGCTCACGCGACTGCGTGACCGGTTAAAACACAGTTCAGCGAGTTTGCCTAAAATTTCCGTGCTCATCCCGGTTTATAATCCTCCACCAAAGTTTTTTGAGATGGCTGTGGACTCCGTCCGCAATCAAATTTATGAAAATTGGGAGTTGTGCATTGTTGACGATGCGAGCACTGAGCAGTGGGTAAGGCCGCGTTTGCAGGAACTTTCCAATGAGGATCCGCGCATCCGCATTTGTTTTAGGGAACGCAACGGCAATATCAGCCTGGCATCAAATTCAGCCGCGGAGCTTGCAACTGGCGATTTTTTTCTCTTCTTAGATCAGGACGATTTGCTTACTCATGACGCACTTGCTGAGGTCGCGCTCCATTTGAGCGAAGACCAGACTGTCGATGTGCTCTATTCCGATGATGATAAGATCGATTTACAAGGGAAACGTTTTGCGCCACAGTTTAAACCGGATTGGTCGCCCGAGTTATTGCTCTCCTACATGTACTTTAGTCACCTGTTTGTCGTGCGAAAAGCGCTATTCGAGCAAGTAAATGGTTTTCGGCCAGGGTTCGAGGGCTCCCAGGATTATGATCTAGCGCTTCGAGTAACCGAGCGTGCTCGCAGCGTTGCGCACTTGCCATACATACTTTATCACTGGCGTGTCTTGCGAGGATCGACTGCTGCGAGAGGCGATGCGAAACCAGCTAGCTTTGAAGCGGGTCGTAGAGCGGTGGCCGAAGCACTAGCGCGTCGCGGCGTAGAGGCGCATGTATTTCGGCCCGACTGGGCCGTCAAAGGAGCAATAGGCATCTTTTGGCACGAATTTCCGGACGACGGTCCATCCGTAACGATAATCATACCCACTAAAAATCAAAAACCCATGCTCGAACGCTGTCTTAAGACCCTCGAAATGACCACCTATCGCAATTTTGAGGTGGTGATTATCGACAATGGCAGCGATGACCCGGATACTCTCAGCTATCTCGCTTCGTTAAAGTATCGGGTTTTGAAGATTCACAATCCAATGAGGCATTTTAATTTTGCTTACATCAATAATCGCGCTGTAGAGCAAGTAAATTCGGAATGCGTTTTGTTTCTCAACGACGATACTGAGGTTCGCGATCCAAAGTGGCTCAGCCGTATGGCGGGATACGCTGGGTTACCAAACGTCGGCGCCGTTGGCGCCCGTTTGCTTTATCCAGACGGTCGCATCCAACATGCGGGAATTGTCCATGGCTATTACGAGGGAATGGCGGGTCCAGCTTTAAAGCTGCTGCCGAGCTGGCACCACGGCTACCTGTCCTATGGAATGGTCGCACGTAATTACTCCGCTGTGACAGCAGCCTGCCTGCTAACACCACGAGCGCTTTTCCTCGAAACAGGGGGCTTCGACGAACAGCGATTTGCGGTTGCATATAACGATGTTGATTATTGTTATAAGCTTGTAGATAGAGGGTGGCGGTGTGTTTTCGTTCCCGGGGCCGAACTCTATCATCACGAAGGTTTCTCGCGCGGTTTTAAAGATGATTCGCGGGAAATAGCAGCGTTCCGGCGTAAGTATTCGGGCAGAATCGACCCCTACTACAACCCTAACCTATCTTTACACAACGAGCGGTTCGAGATTCAGCCCCGGCGGTTAGTGCGGAATGGAAGAAGTCGGCGACCCATTCGAGCACTAATGTGCGCCTGCAATCTTAACTTAGAAGGAGCACCTTACAGTCAGTATGAAATTGCACTTGAGCTGGCTCGGGCAAACGTCATTAGGCCAACCATATTCTCACCGATGGATGGCCCTTTACGTTCCAGTTATGAGCGCGCCGGCATTGAGGTAATAGTTGGACGTTACCCGCTGGACGGCGTGTTCGAACTCCCTGACTATAACCGTGCGATTGATGACTTCGCGGTTTGGATCAAGCGAGCAGGCTTTCAGGTCGTGTATGGCAACACGTTGCAAACCTTTTATGCAATCGATGCAGCAAAGCGCGGCGGATTGCCATCATTATGGAACATTAGGGAAAGCGAACCGTGGCAGAGTTATTTTAATTATCTGCTCTTGCCGCTCATTCCCAAAGCATTGTCCTGTTTTGCTTTTCCCTATCGCGTTATCTTTGTTGCACACGCAACGCGCAGTTGCTTCGAGCCGCTTAACACGACGCACAATTTCTGCGTGATCAACAATGCGCTTGATACGCGTCGTCTAGACGAAAGTCGTGCTGTATGGCCACGAAAGAAGGCACGAAGTAAACTTCATCTCAGCAAGAATGAGGTCATGGTGCTATTGGTTGGGACTGTTTGCGATAGAAAGGGGCAAAAAGATCTAGTTCAGGCGATGGCATTATTGAACGATAATGTGGTCGAGAAAGTGCGGGTATTCATCGTCGGAGATAGGCCTAGTCTGTACAGCTCGCAGCTGAGGAAAATGGTAGCTGCTCTACCCGGAGAACGGAAGGAACGGCTATCAATTGTTGCTGAAACCGAAGAAACGGCCGCGTACTATTTAGCTGCAGATATATTTGTCTGCTCGTCACGCATAGAAAGCTATCCCCGGGTGATTCTCGAGGCGATGGCTTATGGCTTGCCAATTATATCGACCCCTGTGTTCGGCATCCTCGAACAGATTCGCGACGGAGTGAACGGAGAATTTTATAGACCCGGGGATACGGCAGAGCTTGCAAGTAAGCTTAATGAATTCGTTTTGGATAAAAACAAACGGGCAAGTTACCGAGCGCATGCGCCGCTAGTGCTGGCTTCCCTAAACGGCTTTGACGAGATGATTAATTCTTACGCGGAACTTTTTAGAGAAAGCGTGTCGGCTTAACTGCTTAAATCGTCAATGCACTCGGTACAGCCAGGAAAACTGCAGCGATGCAAATTGAAGATTTGTCGGTCGATTTTTTTCCAGCATGGCTCTAAATAGCTCCGATTACCATAACCGCGGTAGGACCTTGTGATTGGGTCTCTAAAGGCCGCTGCTGAACGAATTGTTGTTGCAATTGTTCGATTGGTCATAATGCGAGGTGTCGGGGTGTTGGCCATCGAGTACCGTTGAATATGTGCGGAATTTTTGGAGTGATTAGTGCGTGCAGTAATAACCTGCCTCATGTTGCTGAAGTCATGGGGCAAGCGATGCGGCATCGCGGCCCGGATGGAGATGGGTTTTACTTTAATAATGATGGTATAGCACTTGGCATGCGCCGGTTGTCGATCATTGATCTGTCGCATGGCTGGCAACCTGTCTATTCCCGTAACAAAAGAATAGTCGTGTTTCAGAATGGTGAAATCTACAACTACCAAAACTTGCGGCGTGAGTTGCTAAGCAAGGGCTATATATTCGTGACTCGCAGTGACACAGAGGTGCTTGCACATGGCTTCGATGCCTGGGGAATTATCGGATTGCTCCAAAGGGTCGATGGTATGTACGCAATGGCTATTCTGGATCTCGACCAGCGCATACTTTTTCTTGCCCGCGATCGGTTCGGCGAGAAACCCTTGTTCTATTGTCAACAAGGTGATTGGTTTGCATATAGTTCTGATCTTTTGACTTTGGCAGCATTGCCGGGAATAGATGACGAGCTGGACTCTCAAGGACTTGAGCGCTACCTGGCTCTACA
>Ga0114129_10011749_pt1 | contig 12461 bp, 11 predicted proteins | sample RhiMetdeltSRZDD1_FD_80071 | JGI IMG/M metagenome (GOLD analysis project Ga0114129, IMG submission 80071) | Populus rhizosphere microbial communities from Tennessee, USA - Rhizosphere MetaG P. deltoides SRZDD1 (version 2) (version 2) | ecosystem: Host-associated > Plants > Roots > Rhizosphere >...
AATCTTGCCTTGGAGGCCTGGCAGAATAACGACCTGAAACAGTCGATGGATGAAGTGAACCACATGGTTTCACTCAGACCAGACCAAAACGATTTTTTGGTTGAAGCAGGAACCGAGCTTTTCAACGCAGGGCAATACGTCGGCGCGGCGTATGTCTATGGCCGCGTGGCACAAAACTACAAGAACAACAATCAAATGCTGCCGCGCGAATTACGAGATCGCCTCGAGCCCAGTTTTTATTTTGCGGTTGAAATGAATGACGTTCCGCTTTACATCCCTCTGGATACGCTGGAGCGCGAGGATCCGCCGATGGCATTCTTTGCGCAATCGCGTTATGCCCTTCTGCATGGAAATTTGGACGCTGCGCATCACAACCTGGAGGAACTGCTGCGCGTGCAGCCCGGCTGGCCGATGGCGCAGTTGCTCAACGCCGAAATATTAATTCATGACGGTAAACAGCAGGAGGCCGGCAGTATTTTGCAGGACCTGATCAACTCACCTCGCGTTCAAGATTGGGTAAAAGAACAAGCAGGCCTTCTGCTAAGCAATACTCAATAATCTATCAAACCTACTATAACGAGAAACCAATGCGAACACCCCTAGTTGCCGGTAACTGGAAGATGAACAAGACCGCCGCCGAAGCGCGCGACCTGGTCTCGAAAATATTATTACCCTTGCGTGAGATTTCGAATGTTGAAAAAGTATTGTGCCCGCCCTTCACATCCATCTTTGCCGTATCGGCCATGCTCGAAGGTTCGAACATCGGTCTGGGTGCGCAGAACCTCCACTGGGAGGAAAGGGGCGCGTTCACCGGTGAAGTTGCGCCAAACATGGTCAAGGAATTTTGTAGCTACGCGATCATCGGCCACTCGGAGCGGCGCACTTATTTTGGTGAAACGGATGAGACGGTGAATCGAAAACTGCGGGCCGCCCTCAAAATGGACCTGATCCCAATCGTCTGTGTGGGTGAGTCGCTGGAACAATACGAATCTGGACAAACGTCGGAAGTTGTCCGGCGTCAAATTAAATTGGGCTTCGCTGACGTTGATTCTGCATCAGCGGCACGGATCGTGGTCGCGTATGAACCAGTATGGGCCATCGGCACGGGCAAAGCCTCCAGCGGAGAAAATGCCAATTTTGTGCATGGCAAGGTCATTCGTCCGGCCTTGAGCGAATTGTTTGGCGGGAATAACGCGCAGGCGATTCGCATCCTGTATGGCGGCTCAGTTACTGCGGCAAACGCCTCGGAATTCTTTTCTCAATCTGATATCGATGGAGCTTTGGTCGGTGGGGCCAGTTTGAAACCCGATGAGTTTGTAGCCATTACGAAGGCCGCTGCAAGCTAAATTTCGACGCTCCCGAAAAGCACCGAGACGAAAGACAGCGGAGAGCGGGCGCTTCTCCCATTTGTATTCGAAGCGGGTGCGAGAACGAAACAACAAAATTTTATTGTGAAATTGCTTGGGACTACACCTGCACTTGCGCCAGGTGCAAGTGTTGCCTTCTCAACGACATAGCATCATGGATCAACTCTCAGGTTTGTTCTGGTTTATGTTCATGCTCGTGCCGCTGATCTTTCTTCAGCGGCTTTTGCATCGCGAAATTCAGGCGGTATTTCTGATCCTCTCACGCGATGCGAGAGTGACAATGACCATCTTCCAACTGATTTTCCTTCCGGGGGTTTTTCTACATGAATCCAGCCATTTTCTGATGGCAAAAATTTTGGGCGTAGCCACCGGCCGCTTTTCCATCCTCCCTCGCCCTCTTCCCAATGGACGCCTTCAGCTCGGCTACGTGGAAACTGCCAGATCAGATATCATACGTGATTCTTTGATCGGCGGTGCTCCTTTGATCACGGGCACAATCTGCGTAGCCTACATCGCTTTCTATCACATGGATATGCAAATCCTGCTCGACGTTTTGCGACGGGGGCAGCTGAATCTTTTCTGGATGGGCGTCCGTGCTCTACCCACCGTGCAGGATTTTTACCTGTGGTTTTATCTTGCCTTCGCCGTGAGCAGCACGATGATGCCATCTGAGTCAGACCGTCACGCCTGGTTGGAACTGGTCATTGCCGTTGGCGTTTTGTTCTCGCTGATCCTGCTGATCGGCGCCGGACCGTGGATGTGGAACAATCTTGCCCCACTTTTAAGTAATTTCCTCGCTTCTGTAGCTGTCATCTTTGGCCTGAGTGCTTTCATCCATGTGGTTCTGGTATTGCCGACTGCACTGGTACATAAATTGCTTGCGCGCGCCACGGGTGTGGACGTTGCCTAGTGATGTACAGTTGTGAAGTATCCCTTCGATTCATTCCGAATTTGTATCGTTTGGCACTGCGATCCACGGAATTGCTTCCACCGTCAAATATCCTGACCTCACTTTCGGATCTGCCTCTGCCATGGCACGCGCCTCTTCCAAATCGGCAGAATAGACGCTCACGCCCAGAATGTCATGCTCGACCAATATAGGGCCATTCAATATCAGCTTACCCAGCAATTGAAGTTTCGTAAGGTGTTGTAGATGCTCTACGTGGAGCTGCTCATCGCGCGCCCCGTCATCACGATGTGCGGGACCTCTCCGCAAAAAGACCAGCGTATACTGTCGTGCGAATTGTCTGCGTCTGGCCATGTCAGCCTCACTGGGGATAGGAATGCTAGCCAATAGTGATTGTATGTCCATGAAGCCTCATAAGGGATTGCCTGTCTACGCAGTTATGTCTGGCTGTCTACTATTCATACGCTCAAATAGCACTTTGAGTTCAGAAGAGTCCGGGAACAGCTCCACGCCAAGTTTTGCCACTCGAAAACATTCACTATATCGGCGTACCTCCAGTAAAGTGAGGCCAATGTCGAGAAATTGCTCCGGCCCGAAGTCGTATCGATCGGCTTGCGTATCCTGTAACTGACGATACTGATCAGCCACACTTTGTATGCCTTTATCAGACAGAATTGGACCGAGTGACACGAGCACCGGCGGTCTTGGGATATTTGGTTCCAGCCCCAGTAAGATATCCACGATTGCATCCGTGATCATATTTGTTGGGGCGGGAATCGTATTTGCCAATGCAATGACCGCCATAGATTGGTCTGGCAAAATCACCAGGTCGCTTTGAAAACCAGTATCCACGCCATCGTGACGGATCCTCCGCTGACCGCGATAGGTGTCGATGAACCAGCTCAAGCCAACTGACTCATCCGGATATTTGGGCCCAGTCTCCTTGACTGGATGCCACAACTGCTCAAAACTCGTCGCTCGAAGAACGCGTTGGCCATGCAGTTCGCCGCGATAAAGATTCATAAGCGCCCAGGAACAAAGTTCATCGGCGCTGGAATGCAACGTCGAACTGGGAGCATGAGCCCGGTTGTATGGATATTCTGAGCTGACCACCGTTGGAGGCAGCACGATATGCGGCGTCATCGCATGTTCGGCTGGAACTTCCTTTTTTAGAAAAGTGCTGGAGTCCATGTCCAGTGGGATAAGCATATACTGTTTGATGTAGTCTTCAAAGGACATTCCGGAAATGCGCGCAATGAGTAGTCCCAGCACTTCGTAGGCGATATTGCTATAGGCGAATTTTTCTCCTGGCGCCGCGATCAATTTCTCATCTGCCAGGCTGTGCACATAACGCTCGAGTGCCTGCTCATCGTATTCGGGACGGTCCCAGCCGTAATCGTCAGTATCTGGCATGCCAGCGGTGTGACTAAGCATCTGCCGCACTGTGATCTGCCGATGGCGTTCATCATCAAGGATGAAGTCGGGAACGTAAGTCAGCAGCGGAGCATCAAGCTCCAGCTTGCCTTGTTCAGCCAACTGCATGGCAGCACTCGCGACGAAGGTTTTGGAAATAGAAGCGAGATGAAACAGAGAACTGGCAGTCACCGGTTCCTGCGTCTCGATGCTTTTTACCCCAAAACCCCTGGCGTAGACCTGGTCACCCCTGACGATACCAATCGCTAAACCTGCCACTCCGAAGCCATTGACTACGGTATGAGCTAGATCATCAACATCCTGCACGGATCCTCCTTAGGGAAAGTTAGCAAACGGCAGGCTGCGCCAGTTCACTCTACTGAAGGCTTAGTCAGCTGCCCGCCCATACTTATACGACCAGTTGAGAGTCTTTGAAGAAGCTCACAGGGTTGTGCGGATGAATGAGTTGGGCGACCTAAACGAAGCCTTGCTTTGAGTAATCGTAAGATAATATGCGACTTGGCTTAACGCGGATGATTACGGGAACAAAGCTGTTGGCCAGACCCGTTGCGAATTGTTGAGCGGTCTCAGTAGGCATGTAGCGTTCAAAAATCGCGACGCGTTTCGCGATGACGTCTTTGTAATCAAGTTCCGCTTCACCGTAAATGACAACACCTTTATAAGGAGGAGTTTGGTTGTCAATGAGCACAGTGACATTTGGATTTTGCCTGGCGTTTCTGACTCTGCGTGTCACCTCCTGTGTTCCAATGAGGATGTCACCATTGTCATATTTGAAATAGACAGGCGCAGTGTGGATTGTCCCATCGGGATTCATGCTGCTCAAACGAGCAATAGGCGCCTCATTAAGAAATGCCACAAGCTCATCTTGGGTGAGAGGTGGCATCTGCGGATAAGGTTTCATCTAAGCCTCCGGATCTCATAAGCAAATTGAAAGGGTTTGGTAAGACATTGATTGACAGGAAATATCTATCTATAGATACCCCATCTGTAGGGCCAATTCGGATGCCTTAATCAGATAAACTTGAGTTTTTTCCGTCTGACCTCCTTCCCAAGACTGTATAACCTCTTCCAAAACCGACGCCAACGCCTCAGGTGGGAGCTGTCCGGTGGGTGTGAATAAACCTCGCACGTATTCAATCGCTTCTGCGATCTGATTCTGAGCCAGCCTCGTGCCGATCAAGGGCCACAAAACAACCCAGGGAAACATCTGTCCCTGTACTGTTTGTTTAAATAGATCGAAAGCAGCCTGTCCTAGCTCTTGCGCTTGAGAGAGATTTCCCTGGCGCCGCGCTACCCAGGCCAGATTCCCTTTGGCCATGCTAATATATTCAGGCATTTTTCCCGCTGTCGCCACGACCAAGCTCCGCGAGGCGATGTCCCGGACTTCTGCCACCTGACCACGTTTTCTATTCGTGATTGTGAGATAAGTCAAACATCGTGATTGGACGGTCACATCGCCTGTTTGTTCTGTCAGTTCAAGAGCGGCTTGCAACTGCCGTTCAGCTTCATCGAGATCTCCGTGCCACAAGTAAGTAAAGCCAAGCATGAACTGAGCCCAGCCTACCTCCCTAAGATTTTCCGATTCCTGAGCGGCGGCGACTGCGGCGTGAGCGTCGGTCAAGGTTTCTTCCGATACCACATAACGATCGCGCCTGAGAGCCATGGCCACCAAGTCAGTAAAAAACTTGCTACGCTGAAGGGGCGTTCCATAGGCATCCAGCGCCGGTCGAACTTTCTCTGCCAGTTGTATCATTTCTTGTACCTGGCCCTGCCAATAACGCAATCTCATCCGGTCGAGGTGAATCATCAGCCATTCATTCCACCACTCGGGGATAGAATTCGCAGGTTCCTGGCCTAGCGTGGTTTCAGCCTGGCTATAGGCTTGCAGCGCCTCTTCGAATAAGCGTTGGAATTCCAGGGCTACACCAGTCTTACGCTGGAGACGCGATTGCAAGATGAGGTCATCCTGTGGAACCTGGGAAAACGCCCTCTGATAAGCATCTATGGCTTCAACATGTTGCCCGATCAACTCTAGCACATCCCCCAAACTCTCAAGCAGTGCTACTTCCTCGTTACGCCATCTTTCGCCATCCTTCTCGTCATCGAGTAATTCTTTCACCTGGCTAATGGCTCGCTGATAGCTAGCGATCGCCTCAGCATTGGCGTAAGTCGCCTTGGCCCGGTCGGCGGCGCGGGTGAGATAATGAATGGCCCTTTCCGAGATCCCGGCCTTCTCAAAATGATAGGCCAGCGTCGCAGCCAGTTCATCCAAGTAGTTAGGGAACAGGGTTTCGATTGCCTCCGCAGCCACTTTGTGTAAGGTTTTACGGCGAGTCATAAGCAAGCTGTTGTAGGCTGTTTCCTGGGTGATAGCATGCTTGAAGATGTATTCCAGGTCTTCAGGGATCTTTGCCCCCCTCAGCACGTCAATCTGCCGTAGGTTGATCAACTCACGCCGTCGTAGTTCACCTAATGCACCATCGAGTTGAATAGAAGCCCGCTCCTGTTCGACGAGATAGGCCAGCACCCGTTGCTGAAACATCCTTCCAATCACCGACGCTGTTTGTAGCGTCCGTTTACTTTCTACTGGCAGGCGGTCAATCCGCGCCGCGATAACTCCCTGTAAGGTATCAGGCACTTCGAGCTCCTTCACGGCACGCGTGACAATCGTTTTATCTTTTTCCAAGACCACGATGCCGGCATCCAGCAAAGAACGCAGCAGCTCCTCCAAAAAGAAAGGGTTACCCTCCGCCTTATCCAAGATCAATTGGCGGATCTCCTCAGGCAGATTCTCGATCTTAAGTAGACTCTGCACTAACTGCGTGCTCTCATCGCGGCTGAGGGGAAACAGGTTGATCACCTGATAGTTTGCGCTCTGCTCACGCATCATCCGTTCATGGAATTGCCAGACCTGCCCTTCTGACCTGCTACGGAATATCAGGAGCAGCAACAAAGGGATCTCTTCCGTGAGGGGTAATAATGTTTCTAGCAGGCGTAAAGAGGCGGGGTCGGTCCAATGCAAATCTTCCCAGACCAGGATCAGCGGTTGTGTTTGTGATTGGGCGCGGACATATTCCCGGAAGGCCTGGAACATCCGCCCTTGCAAGGCTTCAGGAGAGAGATACTTGATGCGCTCGACTGTGGTCTCCTCCAATGGCACATCCAATAAGCGGGCGAGGAAGGGATGAATCTCGGCTGCTTGCGCCGGTTCTGGGAATAACCCCGCAATAATCTTATGCAAGGCCATCCCCACTTCTGAAAGGGGTGTGTCGACGCTAACACCGATCAAGGCAGAGAGAAGATCGCGGACGATCCAATAGCTCATCCCTTCGGTGTAAGAGAGTGCCCGCCCCTCGGCCCAGGTGAGGGTCGATGACAACGTTTGGCGTGCCTCCGCAACCAATCGACTTTTCCCCAGCCCTGCTTCACCGATAAGGGCAACGGTGCTCCCATGACCGGCTCGCAAGGCGCGCACAGCTGTTTGGAGTTGCGCCAACGCAGCATCTCGGCCGATCAAGGGTGAGCGGAGCCCCTCAATCCCCCGAGGTGATCCCGGTTCAGCCTTCAAGCGCAACAGTTGGAAAATGGGTACTGGTTCACTTTTGCCCTTCACCCGAATAGACGCCAAGGACTCAAACTCAAATTGAAGCGCGGTCAAACGGTAGGTATTTGGCCCAACCAGAATTTGTCCCGTTTCTGAGGCATCCTCTAGCCGCGCGGCGACGTTGACCGTGTCGCCCATCACGCCGTATTGCTGGCGTCCCTCCGAACCAAGTCCGCCTGCCACAACGATGCCGGTGTTGATGCCAAAGTGCATACCCAAACTGGTGAGATGCTTTTGATTGAACTCAACGAGAGAATCCATCATCTCGAGGGAGGCACGCAAGGCGCGTTCTGCATCATTCTCATGAGAGATCGGTGCGCCAAACATCGCCATGATCTCATCACCAATGAATTTTTCCACCACGCCGCCATATTTTTCGATGATGGGTACCAGCCAAGAAAAGCATGCATTGACTAATGCACGCACCTGCTCCGGGTCATTTCCTTCTGAGAAGGCAGTAAAACCGGAAATATCGGCAAACATGACAGTCACCAGCTTCCGTTCGCCCTCCAAAGCGGAGGTCGGCGACTGAGGCGCTGCAAGGCGCAGGTCGGCCAATTGCTGACGAAGTGGCGCCAGGGCCAACTCGACGACCGGATTACCTAAGACGGCGCGTTGAGCTTCCAAGTTGGCGATTGCTGCTTCCAATTGTGTCAACTGTTCCAGTGAGGTTGACGTAGGCATATGATTTTCGATTCGATTGAGCCATTTTGAAATCGCTAACCCGCCATGACAGCTTTAAGTGTGTTAGGAAAGCGAGTTGCGAAGTCCGAGATCATTACCCATTTGGGTCGCACTGTGATTTGACTATTGGTATCGCACGTTTATCATCGCTCACAGAGCAAAATTTTAGCCGCCTAACTCTAACCTAAACAGAACCATTCTGCTTAAGATCCCTATTTTGAAGAGTATAGGCGAAATTATACACCCCTATCATTGCAGTACGTAATCAAACGGTTTAAAGTATTTTGTAGACTGCAAATCATTACTGAGCAAGATGGACTTTCCAATGGACTCCCGTCGAAAACCACTTCTTGTACGCTTCCTTATAGCCAGGCACTTTGAAGTCGTAATAATCGGGCGCTTGATCGATAAGGTGATGAATCAGAGTAACATCGTAATCCACCCGCCGAATGTTGACTTCTAATCTATCACCTGGCATTCGCTCCACTTTAACCCAGGAAGGACGCGAGTCTCCATCCAGTGTTGCTCCGGCACTTCCCAGATTGCAGACCAGCTTACCGTTGTGTTCCCGGCAGAACGGGATATGGGTATGACCGCAAAACACTTGCAAAAAGCTCTGCTCCTCCATATATGTCCACAAAGTTTGCCACTCCTCCTCTTTCAGATCCGGGTGGATTCCGGGCGAGTGAAAAAACCATTCCTGATATTTCGGCTCGATATCCGGCACGTGCCAGCTTTCTGGCGATAGCCTGTCCAAAGGGCGATCATGCACGAGGCAGGCATCCTTCCAAAGGATGAAGTCCTGAAAGGTATGAATCCACACCAGATCCTCTTTGGTCATGTGATTCTCCCACCAATCCACCAGTCTAATCATATCGGTATTCCACGTTTCGGTTTGTCGAGGCAAAGCGTTTCGATCAGGTGTAAGTAGGTACGCCTCGCCATTGCCTTTGAGGCAGGCTACCTCCGTGTGATTAGCCTCCTGCCACTCTCGAAGCAGCTGGACACAACCATGCGGGTCGACCCCATTGATGAGGTCCCCGAGCATGAAGACCTGGGTACAGCCTTGCTCTCGGATATCTTCCAGGACAGCCTTCAACGCTGGAGAGTTGCCATGGATATCCGATAGAAAAGCAACGAAACGTGACATAATTCAAAGCAAATCAACTCTGGTCGCGTACTTTCTTGAGCCGTTCCACTATTACTTTTTCAAGAGCTTCCGGATAGGCAATCCCATGTTCCTGCGCCAGGCCAGTTGCCGCTTCCCGGTAAAAATCCACGATCACAAACGCGGCTGTCAGCATCGCCTCCTTCTGCATCGGACAAAATGTGTCTTTCAGAGGCAATAACTTTTCCACCGGCATCGCATCCTCGATCTTGAAATAGACTTCCTCGTCCACCTCCGGGTCCGCGAAATCATTTCGTAACCGCGCCAGACCAACACATATCGAACGCAATACCGCCAACTGACCACGTGCCCACCAAAGTTGATTACGTCCAAGCGCCGTGACAAAATGCGCGAAATCATGCCAGAACCAATGGATGAGACGGCGCAATCTCTCGGTCTGATCGGCTTGATCGACTTTGGTTTCGCGTGGGATGATCTCTGCTGTGATATCCTTCTTATCCAACAGAACTTTGTATGGTGCGTTGAAAAACCCACCTAACTGACTTTCGCTCGTATAGTAAATTTCCACGTCCGAGCCATCCGCGAACATCAGGAATACTATGTTTGGACCGCCGAAATCTTCGATAAATAAAGGCTCGCCCAATGACCGGGCAAATGTCTCGCGAGTGGCAGCAAAGTCATCCAATGCCTCATCCGCTGTGACAATATAAAGGTCAAGGTCTGAATATTCGTCTGCCTTGCCTTTGGCATTGGAGCCAATTAAAAAGGCAGCCACGACGCGTGGATCGGCCTCACACGCCTCCACAAAGCGGTTCAGAATATTTTGGTGCTTGCTCGAGAGTTGCACATCCTGATCGGCCATGGTCAAACTCCTTACAATTTTTTCACCACATCCCCTACCTGAATCGTCCCAGCCTGAATGACTCTTGCGTTGATTCCCCGTAAGTGAAGTCGCTTGCCCTCGCGCGAATTGACAAACTTCGTTGCATCTGTCCCGTAGCGCATGGCAAACTTTTTGCAGCCCGTATGCGGCTCATCCGTGACTTCAACCACCGCCGATCCTAGTGCCAGCCTCGTTCCAGCCGAAAGGTTTTCATCGCTAAGATCCATATCAACATACAACTGATCGCCAGCCAGTGTCCAGCGATCTTCACTTTGCGCAAGCAAGGCCACTGTTCGGGCATTCATGAGCGTTATCTGCGATTTGAAGTTGGCAAATCTATCTGATGTATGACTGCTCGAACGAAGCTTCCAGGTATCGCCGATCAAGCCTTCCTCCAGACTCAGTTCAGCCGTCGTGACGACCTCGCGCACGTCCACATCCGGTCGGCGCACGATCAGCTTCAATAATCCGTCGTTCTTTGGCGATTGACGAATATATTCGAGGCCCGCCTCGAGTTCCAGCAGTGATAAATGTCCTAATGTTTCCATAGATATGATTCTCCTTGTATAGATACCTGGTTTATACTACATTTCGTTTTACTGTTGGTGATACAATCTTTCTGAGAAAGCATGGCAAGGATTCAGCTTCGTGATGTCAGTGTAAGTTTCACCGATCCCGCGCGCGTTCCGGTCAGCCGAATGTTTCAAATCCGCCGCGAACGAAATCAGGAAGACCTGCCAGTTGAGGCAGCTAATAGCGTTCAGGCACTTGACCACGTGAACCTGACAATTCCCAATGGGCAAACCTTCGCGGTCGTTGGCCCATCCGGTTGCGGGAAGAGTACATTATTGCGAGTGGTGGCGGGCATCGAGAACAAGTATCGAGGTCAGGTGCTCTATGATGACGTCGATATGCAGGATCTCCCACCCGGAGACCGTTACATTGGAATGGTCTTTCAAAATTATGCCCTCTACCCAAATTTCAACAACGAAGGCAATCTGTCATTCTTCTTCAAAAATCACAAAATCAGCGATGAGCAGACGCGCGAGCGCATCCAATATACGTCCGATCTCATGGGCATTGGGTTCAATGAACTTCTGCCGCGCAGACCCGGCACACTCTCAGGAGGGGAGAAACAGCGCGTCGCGATTGCACGTGCCATCGTCCGGGTGCCGAAATTATTTCTCTTCGATGAACCCCTTTCGAATCTGGACGCGAAGTTACGCGTCCGGACCCGTGGCGAAATCAAAAAACTGCTGCATAAGTTCGGCATCACCAGTTTATATGTCACACATGACCAGCAGGAGGCCATCGCGCTGGGTGACCGAATCGTGGTCATGCACTCCGGGCGGATCGAGCAAGTGGGGACGTATCAGGATTTGATGGAGAATCCGGTCAGTGCCTTTGTAGCAGGATTTTTGGGACTGCCACCCATGAATCTGATTCCTGACGGCTCCAGCTCAGGGGACGCTTTGGTCCTGGGTGATGAGCTGATTCCAATCTCGAAGCGAGTCCAGCCACTCATTCAAAATGGTCAGCGCATCACGCTTGGGTTTCGGCGGGAAGCAGTACAGGTATCCGTTGAGAAAAGCTCAGGGAACGGAATACAGCTGCAGGGTGAGGTCGAAGCGCTGGAACCTGATTACACACAACGCACTCAAATGGTCTACATCCGCAACGGAATATGGAATTATGCTGGCTTATGTGCACTGGATGTAAAACTAAACCTTGGGCAAATCGTTAATGTCGAAATCGATTCCGAGCGTTTATATTTCTTTGACACCGATTCTGGGATAAGACTTTAAATCCCATTGGAGGGTGACTGCTCCCATTAATAGGCGGGCTGTTATCCCGCCCTACTTTTTTAGATCCGTTTCTCGAAGAAGCAACTTAGCGGATCTTCGACATATTCTCCAAAGGGCGGAATGTATTGAAAACCCCAGTTCTCATACAGACGGATGGCTTCTTTTTGGTGAATGCCCGTCTCCAATCGAAGCATGTGGATATCCTGCCCGCGCGAGTAATCTTCGAGATGTTGCAACATTAATCTGGCTAATCCCAACCCGCGGAATTGTGGACGCACAAACATCCGTTTGATTTCGCCATATTCATCTCCATAGAATTGAACACCGCCGCATCCAGCCGGGATTCCAATCCGGCGTGTCACGAAAAAGGCAACTTTCTGCTGTAGCAGTTTCTCAACGCTATATCCGTGGCGGCTGGTCTTTGGGTAATAAGGTTCGAGATGCGCCTCGAGTTCTGCGATCAACATTTGAGCATCGGGCGCATCAGGTCGTTCCGGGAGGATACTGATTGTCATGTTTCGTTCTCCGTCGTCGAAGCTTGTTTCCGGCATCGTGCAATCCACATGCTCATTCGTACTCGCACGCGGCTGTCTGCATCGGCAACGGCCCAGGCCGCACGCGTGGCGCGCCTCGTTTCGTCATCCAGAT
>Ga0114129_10011751_pt1 | contig 12460 bp, 8 predicted proteins | sample RhiMetdeltSRZDD1_FD_80071 | JGI IMG/M metagenome (GOLD analysis project Ga0114129, IMG submission 80071) | Populus rhizosphere microbial communities from Tennessee, USA - Rhizosphere MetaG P. deltoides SRZDD1 (version 2) (version 2) | ecosystem: Host-associated > Plants > Roots > Rhizosphere >...
CGCGTCGATTGCGTAGGCTGCCGGCACATCCCGCTCGCCGTACTTCCCGCCCGGACCGAAGTACCAATTGAGGTGCACGTGAACGTCGATCATGCCGGGCATCAGCGTCACGTCGCCGAGATCGTAGGTGACTGCACCGGTGCGTTGATCGATGGCGGCGATCTTCGATCCCTGCACTTCGACGACCGTATTCGACGGCAGATTGCCGCGGCCATCGAACACCCTGGCTGCACGGATCGTGATGGGTTGACCGGCACCGCGTCCGCCTTGTCCGGCGCCTGGTGGCGTTGTCGTAGGGGTGTGAGGCGTTTCCCGGCTCTGCGCCGACGTCGCAGCGATTGCCACAACCGAGATGAGCGTGAGGACGGCAGAGCGGACGGTCATGTGTTCTCTCCCAACCGCGGGAAGAATACATCAGTGGTCCGGTAATGCGCTGGACGTCAACTGCAGCGCTGCCAACTCGCGCTGTATGCGCTCTTCGCGTGTGCGATCCTTCCGATGACGTCCGGCGTCCCAGGATCCATCTATGCCAGCCACAGATTCCGGCGGGTGTGCGAAGTAGCGGACGATGTCGTCGCGAAGCGCGTCGGATGTGCTGTCGCTACTGAAAACTCAAAATTGGAAAAGGTTTATCCCGTACGGTTTTCAAAGCGACGCACCACGAGCGCCAAAATTCACAGGTGGAGCGCCGCGCGCGACCGATGTACAAGACAGCGGAGGAAAGCGACGAGACGGAGATGGACACGCAGTTGCCGTTCGCGATGGCACTGAGCGGGTGCACGGTCGATGAGTATCGCGGGTTATGCGGCGCGGCGTTCGTACCGGTGGTGCAGACCAGCGACGTGAGAAATCGCGACGATCGCGCCGTCGGTAGGTGTTGCGACGGGTCGAGACACCGGCGCATCCTTGTCAAGCGACAAGTGGGTTCGAGATTTCAAGTAATACTCGATGTACGCATGCAAGGCGCGTCGCAATCCGCGCGCATTGGCGACGATGATGTGATCGAGACACTCGCGGCGAATGGACCCGATCACGCGCTCCGCGTAGGCGTTCTGCCACGGTGAGCGTGGAGCCGTGAGGATTTCCTCGATGCCGATCGCCGCCGCCGTCGTCGCCCACGCGTAGAACGCGGAATCACGATCGCGAAGCAGATATCGCAGGGCGTCGTCCCACGGAAACGCTTCGCGGAGTTGCTGCGACGTCCACACGGCCGTGGGGTGGTCGGTGACCGCGACGTGCATGATACGGCGGCGCTCGTGCGAGAGGATCACGAGCACGAACAAGAGCCGGCACGTCGCGGTCGGTACGACGAAGAAGTCGGCGGCCGCGATTTGCTGGACGTGGTTCGCGAGAAATGTGCGCCAGGTCTGTGAAGGTGGTTTGTCACGACGCGGCATGTATTTCGCGACGGAAGCCTGGCAGACGTCAACACCGAGTTTCAGCAACTCTCCATGAATCCGCGGTGCACCCCACAACGGATTGGCCTGCGACATGGTCCAAATCAGTGCGCGGACGTCGGCGGGAACACTCGGTCGCCCGCTGCGTCGTCGACTCTTCCACGTCCACCACAGGCGGAGGCCCTGACGATGCCACGCGATGACGGTCTCCGGCTTGGCGATAACGAGCGCTGTTCGCCACGAGGGCCACGCCCGCGTCAGCCAGGCCCAGAGCCAACGGTCGGCTTTCATAAGGTGCAACCGTCGCGGGCGCGAGCGTTGGAGCACCTGCAGTTGATGGCGCAGAGCAAGTACCTCGAGGTGAAGCGCGACTCGCGACATCGTCAAGCCTCGGAGCGTCAGCAGCATCGAAATCAACACGGACATCATCGTGAAGAAAAGCCTATCGACCGCTGCTGAGAAGTTCAACGGCGTCAATGCGTACGGAGTTTTCAGTAGCCACAGTCGGGAGCGGGATCCTTGGTGAGCTGGCGGAGGTCGGTCCCATCGATATTCTGGGTCCAGATATCTGAAGCACCGCCAGCGAACGACACAAACGCTACTCGCGCGCCGTCCGGGGAGAGCGCGGAATGGGTGACTGCATCACTCGCCACCGCCGTGATTTGCCGCGCCTGGGAGCTGCCGTTGAGCGGCATGGTCCACAGGTTGCGGCTTCCGCTCGCAGGACTGTTGTACATCAGTGTGCGACCGTCGCGCGTCACGAAGATCCACAGCGGGTCTTGACTGCTGTCCATCAACCGAACAGCCGTCCTGCCATTGACATCCGGATCCGCGCTCCTCAACGGCACCTTCCAGACTTCGCGCAGGACTCCGGTCGCCGTCACGATCAGCCGAGAACCATCGGCTGAAAGGCTGGGAGCGAGAAAATTGTCCGAGATCGTTGTCGTGAAACGCTCGAGCGACAGGTTCTCGACGTTCAAAATCGCCAAGTCGTTGGCCACCGGAATGCGCGACGGGTCTGGCACGAAGGACACCACAAGATGACGGTTGTCTGGAAGCCACGCATGCTGACCCACGCCCTGATTCGGACGGGTGAATCGAGTTACCTGTCGCTCCTGTCCCGTGTTCGTGTCGACGATGAACAGATTGGCCGGTGCGAAGAGGCCGGCGCGAACGTACGAGATGGAGCCACCGTCGGGCGACCACGCCGGACGGACGCGCGGAAAGCCAGGCACCCGTCGCGCTAACGAGCGCTTCGCACCTCCATCGAGCGAACTGACCACCACCGCCTCAGAGAGGTCTTCTGCCTCCAGCGTCATATAGGCCAGGCTTCGCCCGTCGGGCGACGGCGCCACACTGTGGCCGTTTGCGAGTATCTTCCGGGCTTGTCCCCCCAGCGTTCCGATTTGCCAAATCGCCTCGCCGCCTTCGTCAACTCGAGTGAAGTACACACTCTCCCCGTCCGGCGCAAAGGCCAGGTCGTCTTCTTCGAACGCGTCATTGGTCAACCGGACCGGTTCTCCGCCCGAGACGTGCCGTAGCCAGATATCTGGCGAGCCCGCATGATCCGACACGAAGACAAAGGATTGCCCGTTCGGCGCCAGGGCCGCTGCGTACTGTCGACCGGAGTAACTGGTCAGTCGCGCGGCCGTCATTCGCGCCGTTCCGAAAGTTGCTTCTGACAATCTCGGCGTGCGAAGAAGCCACGTCCCCAGCGTTCCGCCGACGATGGCGAGAATGAGGAGACAGAGAATCGTCACTGTTCGCCACAATCGCGCACGTGTGCGCTCGGTTGCCAGTTCTGACTCTGCTCCTCCGGGTGATGTCAGGGCTTCGTCGATGTCGATTCGTGCGTCGCCGACGTCGCGGATTCGGCGCTTCGAATCTTTCTCGAGACAGCGGCGCAGCAGCCGACGAATCGCGATCGGCGTCGCGTCCGGCAGGATACGCCAGTCGGGCTCGCGTTCGAGGATTGCAGCCAGCGTGTCCGTCACCGTCTCGCCGGCAAATGCCCTCCGGCCGGTCAGCATTTCGTAGAACACACACCCGAACGCCCAGATGTCACTGCGCTTATCGACTATTTGCCGCGCGCTTGTTCGGGGCTCATGTAGGCGACGGTTCCGAGAATAACGCCCTGGCGCGTGCCGTCGCTGGTGACAGTCGCTGACTGGGTCGGGTCGGGCCCGACCAAGTCGGCCGTCGTCGCTTTGGCGAGTCCGAAGTCGAGGACCTTTACAACGCCGTCTGCGGTGAGCTTGATGTTCGCGGGCTTGAGATCGCGATGAACGATGCCCCTTTCATGCGCGCTCTCGAGCGCGTCGGCAATCTGCCGTGCGATCGTCAGGGCCTCGGCGACCGGCAGCGCTTCTCGCTGCAAGCGATCCGCGAGCGTTTCGCCTTCAACGAGCTCGAGGACGAGCGCTGGCACACCGTCGGCCTCCTCGAATCCGTAGATGGCGCCGATATGGGGGTGATTCAACGAAGCCAGGAGACGTGCCTCGCGCTCGAAGCGCGCGCGTCGTTCCCGATCAGTGATGAACAGATGCGGAAGGACCTTGATCGCAACGGCGCGTCCGAGCTTCGTATCGCGTGCGCGATACACTTCGCCCATTCCGCCCGCGCCAAGGAGCGCCTCGAGCTGATACACCCCGAGCCGCCGGCCGGTCAGCGGTAACGCGTCGGAGTTCGCCGATAGGCCGTTGGACCGCATGTGAGTCCAGGCGAGCGCCTTCAGGCAGGACCGCGCTGCCTGCGAGAATTGTGGATGCTGATTCTAGCTCGGCTTGTCGGATTTATGTCTCATGTTCGTGGCGGCACAAGTCGCGAGCCGCCGAGCCGCACCGTACGGGGACCGCTGCGGAGTTGATCAGCCGTACTGCAGGAACAGCGACGTCGCGATGACGAGGGCGATCACGAGCGCCCAGCCGAGCGCGAAGCCGCCGAGATCGTCGCGATACGCGCGCCAGCCACGATCGCCGCCGTTGCGCAACGGATGCAGGACGTTGACGAGCAGGAGCGGTGAGGTCCGGCTGAAGCCGGACACTACGCCGTCAGGGGTCCGGCTGAATCCGGACCCTACATCGATGGACGGCACCGAGTCCGTTGAGGTGTGCAGCCGCTCGAAGAACGGGTCGATGCTTGTTGCCGGTTCCGGCTGCGTTGCCAGGCTGACCACGACGAGTGCCGCGATGCCGACGAGCAACGCAGCCAGGAAGACGTTCGGATCCCAGTAGTCCAGCCGCTGATCCGTGAACCAGTACAGCACGAAATTCGTCGCGAGCGCGCTGACAAGGCTGGCCAGCGCGCCCCAGCGGTTCGCGCGTGACCAGACGATGCCGCCGAGCACGCTGATGCCGACGAACGTGGCCAGTGTTTCGGTCAACAGAAACGTGTACAACACGCTCTGGATCAGGAACACCGCGTACAACACTCCGAGCATCGTGATGAGGAACCCGCTGATGCGCCCGACCCACAGGTAGTGGCGATCTGGTTTGTTCGGCACCAACCGCTGGCGATACAGACCTTCGGTGAACAACGCGCCGCTGTCGACGAGGAACGCGGAGCACGTCGACATGTTCGCGGCAAGCACCGACGCGATGAGCAGGCCAAGAGCGCCGGGAAAGAGCAGGCGGCGGCACGCGAACCCGAACGTGTTCTCGGGATCGCCCAGCAGGGCGGCATCGGCGCGGCCCTGCGCGATCATCGCGGCGACGATCAACCCGACGAGCGCCCACCCGACGGTGCACACGCGCTTCACGAAATTTCCGAAGAACATCCCGATGCGGCACGTGCGCTCGTCGCGCCCCGTTCCCACAGCCGCGAGCTGCTGCGGCTGCGCCATGATGCCGACCAGGCCGTTGATCGTCAGCATCGAGATTACCCATGGCGTGATTCCCGCCGGCGTCGCGAGCGACAATCGAAACGGCTCGAGTGAGGCACGCATGCCCTCGAGGCCGCCGACCAGGGACCAGCCGAGCGGGATCAGCATGAAGGAGAGCACGATAATCAGAAAGCCCTGAACGAGATCGGTCCACGCCGCCGCAACGAGCCCGCCGACGAAGCTGTACAGAATGAACATCACCGTCATGGCGACGACGATCTCGTTCACGCCGATGCCGCCGCCCGTGGCCTGGCTGATCACCTTGCCCGCGCCCTTGAGCATGCTGCCGGTGTTGATGATGAAGAAGCACAACGCGAAGACGATGTAAATCGCGCCCATCCACGAGCCGTAGCGATCTTCCACGAACTCGGCCATCGTGGTTCGACGGATCCGGCGGAATACCGGCGCCATGATCCAGTAGAACGGCGTGATGAACAGGTTCTTCCACTGATACCAGATGCCGGACGCGCCGACGTTGTAGACCGCCCCCGCGAGCGCCACCGGCATCTCCGCGTGCGTCCCGACCCCGAAGCTCTGACCGATCATGAGCCACGGTCCGAACCGGCGTGCTCCAAGGAAGTACTCGCCGGTCTGCCGGACGCGATACCCCACGATCAGGCCGATGGCGGTGATGATGACGAGGTACGCGACGAGGACCGCCCAGTCGAGCGAGGTGATACTCATTACTTACTTCGCCCCGCCGGACCCCCCACCCCACCCCACCGCACAAAATACGTGCGGTGGGGGCCCCGGCTCGCCGTCGCTCGCGGGACGGCGGCACGGCCACGGCGCCCCGTCGCGTGGTATGCAGTCTCCAGAAAACGATCTCATTACGTCGCGCATATCGGGCGCTGGTTAGCTGATGTTCCGAACCCGGAGTGTGCTTTGCTCCGGATCCCAGTCTGCGGTCAATGTCCCGGACGTCGTTGTCCCGAGGTAGGCGGCCGGAATCGTGGACGCCATCGGCAGCACGTCGTCGATCGCGATGCCGGTGAAACGGACCGCGTTGACGATCGCGCGATCCAGCGTCAGCGCAGATCCGGCAAGGTACGGAGTGCCCGGCAGCGATACACGACCGTCCACAGCGAGCTCGCAATCGACGCCGCCGATCGTGTATCGCCCGGGCGCGCACCCCGCGGCGGCGATGGCATCGGTCACGAGAATCGAGCGAGTCACGGTCTTGGCGCGCACCATGGCCTTCACCGTAGCGGGCGGCAGATGATGTCCGTCGGCGATGAAGCTCGCGAACACCGCGTCGGCCGCCAGCAACTCCCAGATCACATTCGGGTGCCGTGGCAGCATCTGGGCACACCCGTTCCCGAGATGAGTGGCCAGCGTTGCACCAGCGGCGATCGCGTCGGCAAGCTGCTGCGGCGTTGCGGCCGTATGTCCGATGGCCACGCGCACGCCTGCCATCACCGCGAGTTCGATGAGAGTTACTGCGCCAGCGACTTCAGGCGCGAGGGTGAGGAGTACGATTCGTCCTTCAGCAGCGTCCAGCCGGCGATTGAAATCGTCCACGGTTGCCGCAGTGACATGCTCCCGCGGGTGCGCGCCACGCGGGCCGTCCTCGGATGACAGATACGGACCTTCCATGTGGAGGCCGGCAATTGCCTCGATGTTCGCGCGAGCGAGCACGCGTGCGCATCGCGCAAATCGGTCGAACGACGACGTGATGAGCGTCGGCAGACAGCGGGTGACGCCGGTCGCTCGCATTCGTTCGATCGCTTCGTGGACGCGATCGACCGTGAGATCGGCCGCGTTGAAGTCGATCCCGCCGAATCCGTTGACCTGAATATCGAAGAATCCCGGCGACTCAATCTTCATGCGCGTTCGCCGTCGAGCGTCTCGCCGCGAACCGATGGACTTAGCAACGCCGCAGAGTCGCGATCGAGGTACAGCGTCGTGTGGTCGTGGATCCGCAGGATTGACGCCGGCGCCATCGGCGAGATCTCTCCGCCCACACACGCCTTGACGGCCGCCGCCTTGCGCGCGTCCGGAACGACGCAGATGATCTCGCGCGATTTCAGGATCTGTCGTACGGACATCGAAATCGCGCGCGACGGCACCTCCGCGACCGACGCGAACCAGCCTTCTCCGACCTGCTGCCTCCGACAGGTGTCGTCGAGGGTGACGATGAGGTACGGCCGTTCCGTCCTGAAGTCTGCGGGAGGATCGTTGAAGGCAAGGTGGCCGTTTTCACCGATGCCGACGAAGGCCACGTCGACCGGTTCCGCGGCTATTGCGCGGCCGACATCGTTGGCGACGCGCTCGGGATCCTGCTCACCGTCGAGCAGATGGTGACGCGCGATTCCGACTTTGTTGATCAACCGCTCGAGCAGGTATTTGCGAAAACTGGCCGGGTGATCGATGGCAAGACCGATGTATTCATCGAGATGAAACATCTCGACACCGGACCAGTCCAGAGTACGGGTCGACGTCAGCGCATCGAGAAAGTCGAATTGCGACGCGCCCGTGGCCGCGATGATACGCGCTGTTCCACGACTCTCGATGGCACCGCGTATCAGGTCGGCGGCATGCCGCGCCGCTGCCCGGCTCATCGTCTGACGATCGACGTATGTTCGGATCTGCATCGCTCGTCATTGTATGTTGGGCCGGGATTCGGGGCTCGGGGTTCGTTCGGGGTTGAGCGAGGCGACAGTCATTAACAGGAGGGCAGGAGACCAGGAAAAAAACCAACAGCAGAGACTTCTGATCTCCTCGCCTCCTGTTCACGTTGTCCGCGGGATTCGACTCCACGCGGCGCGAACCACGAATCCCGACCCGAATCTCGACACGCGCACGATCCACCGATCCACCGAGCCACCGGCGCGACTTGTGAGACCTGCCGAGCGACTGACCTCGGCCTGATGCCCTATAATCAAGATAAATGCAGCCAACCAACGTCGGGCGCCCGGACTATTACCATCGCGTCGTTGATTGCCAGTGGGCCTGTCCCGCGCACACGAACGTCCCCGAGTACATCCGGCTGATCGCGCAAGGACGATTTACAGAGGCCTACCTCCTCAATCGCGAGTCGAACGTGTTCCCCGGCATTCTCGGCCGCACCTGCGACCGTCCGTGCGAGCCGGCATGCCGCCGCACGCGGGTCGATGGGAAGCCCGTCGCGATCTGCCGGCTGAAGCGCGTCGCTGCCGACAATCGCGACGAGGTGAAGCACCTGCTCCCGAAAGCCGCGGCGCAGAAGAACGGAAAGAAGATCGCGGCAATCGGCGCCGGCCCCGCATCGCTGACGGTTGCCAACGATCTGATGCCGGTCGGGTATCACGTCACGATCTTCGAGAAGCTGCCGCGCCCGGGCGGCCTGATGCGCATCAACATCCCGGCATTCCGCCTGCCCGAACAGGTCCTCGACGAGGAAATCGCCTACATCGTCGACATGGGCGTGGAGGTCCGATACAACTCGCCGGTCGACAGCCTGAAGGAGCTGCTCGACACCGGCGAGTTCGACGCGGTGTTCGTCGGGAGCGGCGCGCCGAAGGGCAAGGAGCTCGAGATTCCCGGCAGGCACGACACCGACCAGATCTTCATCGGGATCGAGTGGCTCGAATCGATCCACTTCGGCCACGTGGATTCCGTAGGCAAGCGCGTGCTGATCATTGGCGTCGGGAACACCGCCATGGACTGCTGCCGATCGGCCAAGCGGCTCGGCGCAACCGACGTGAAAGTGATCGCGCGAAAAACGCGGAAGTACTTCAAGGCGTCGCCGTGGGAGCTCGAGGACGCCGAAGAGGAAGGCGTCGAGATCGTCGAGAATCTGCAGCCGGTTCGCTTCGTCATCGAGGACGGTCGATTGGTCGGAACGGAGTTCGACAGATTCGAGTCGGTGGAGACGCCGAACGGCCTGAAGCAGACGGTCATCGGTCGCGAGATTCTTCCGTGCGACACCGTCGTACTCGCCATCGGTCAGGACAACGCGTTCCCCTGGATCGAGCGAGACATCGGCCTCGAGTTCGGCAAGTGGGACATGCCCGTCGTGGACAAGACGACGTTCATGTCGACAAGGCCGGGCGTGTTCTTCGGCGGCGATGCTGCATTCGGTCCGGCGAACATCATCTGGGCCGTCGAGCACGGACATCAGGCAGCGATCTCGATCCACAACTACTGCCGCCGGATTCCGATAACCGAACGCCCGCCGCGCGGGATGACGCTCACGTCCACGAAGATGGGCCTTCACGAGTGGGCGTACAGCAACAACTACGATCCGGCGCAGCGTCAGAAGATGCAGCACGTCGAGCTGCCCATCCGTTTTCAGAGCCTGTCGATGGAGGTGGAAAAGGGATTTACTGCGGAGCAGACGCGAGCCGAAGTCGAACGATGCCTCAACTGCGACATGGAAACGCATTTCATGGAATCGCTCTGCATCGAGTGCGACGCGTGCATCGACATCTGCCCCGTCGACTGCCTGATGATTGCGCCAAACGGAGGAGAGGCGGAGCTGCGTCAGCGGTTCCTGGCGCCGGCCGCCAACCTCGACCAGCCGGTGTTCGTTTCGGGCGCGCTGAAGCAGACGCAACGTGTGATGATCAAGGACGAGAACATCTGCCTGCATTGCGGGCTCTGCGCCGAGCGGTGCCCGACGTACGCGTGGGACATGCGGAAGTTCGTGCTGCAGATTCCGTATGCCGGGAACAACGTCATTCCCCTTGCCGCGGTATAGGGCTCGATGGACGTCAGTGCTCACGTGACCGTCGGGTGTTCGGCTTGAGGCTCAGGACTCATGGCTTTGGGCGTGACATGCAGTTCGGTGTCTGCCGTCTGAGGATAGAAATGAACGCACGGATGGAATCAACTCGCATCACGCCTCTCGAACAAGCCCGGAGCCCAGAGCCCAAAGCCCAGAGCCCAAAGCCGAGAGCCTGAAGCCCAAGGCCGATTCTTCCTATGCCCCGAACGAACGACTTCGCGCTCAAGATCGCCACGGCCAACGGCACCGGCTCGGCGTCGGCGAACGGCCTCATCATGCAGGCGATCTTCCGGATGGGCGTGCCCGTAACCGGGAAGAACGTCTTCCCGTCGAACATTCAGGGGCTGCCGACCTGGTACGAGATACGCGTCAACAAGGACGGATACACCGCGAGGACGCCGCACTTCGATCTGATGGTTGCGATGAATCCCGCGACCTATCAGAAGGACATCGCGGAAGTGCGATCCGGCGGCTGGCTGATGTACGACTCGACGTGGCCGCTGGATCAACGGCTGTCACGACCCGATGTGACGTATCTGGGAATCCCGCTCGCGGAGATGTGCAACGTCCAGTTCCAGGGCGTGCGCGAGCGGATCCTGATGAAGAACATCGCGTATGCGGGCGCGCTCGCGGCGCTGCTGGATATGGACACCGCCATCATCCGCGCGCTGCTCAAGGAGAAGTTCTCCAAGAAGCAGGCGCTGATGGATTCCAATCAGAAGGCCGTAGACCTCGGGTACGAGTACGCCAGGGCGCACTTCGAATGCCCGCTCCCGATTCATCTCGCGCCGATGGACGCGACGAAGGACTCGGTCCTGATTGACGGGAACACGGCGGCCGCGCTCGGATGCCTCTATGCGGGCGCGACGGTCGGCGCGTGGTACCCGATCACGCCTGCGACGTCGCTGATGGAGGCGTTCAAAGGGTTCTGTCAGAAGTATCGACGTGACGCCGAGACGAACCGCAACCGGTTCGCCATTCTCCAGGCGGAAGACGAGCTGGCGGCGATCGGTATGGTGGTCGGCGCGTCGTGGGCCGGCGCGCGCGCGTTCACGCCCACGGCCGGGCCGGGCATCTCGCTGATGACCGAGATCATCGGTCTTGCGTATTACGCCGAAGTGCCGGCGGTCATCTTCGACGTCCAGCGCACGGGACCGTCCACCGGCATGCCGACTCGCACACAGCAGGGCGACCTGATGCTGTGCGCGTACGCGTCCCATGGTGATACGCGCCACATCTGTCTCTATCCGTGCGATCCGCGCGAAGCCTTCGAGTTCGCCGTCGCGTCGTTCGATCTGGCCGAACGCTTCCAGACGCCCGTGTTCGTCCTGAGCGATCTCGACATCGGGATGAACGATTGGATGATTCCCAAGCTGACGTGGGACGACGCGTATCGGCCGGATCGTGGAAAGGTTCTATCGGCCGCCGAGCTCGATCAGGTGACGGACTTCTATCGCTACCTGGACGTCGACGGAGACGGCATTCCATACCGGACGCTGCCCGGCGTCCACCCGAAGGGCGCGTATTTCAGCCGCGGCTCGGGACACAACCGGTTCGGCGTGTACACCGAAGACGCGGAGGAATACGTCGACGTGATCGATCGCGTCGATCGGAAGATTCAGAACGCGGCGCGCGCGGTACCGGCACCTTACCTGCGCACGTCGCCCGGGGCGAAGTTGGGGCTCCTAACCGTCGGCGGCTGCCACGCCGCCTGCATGGAGGCGCTCGATCTCTTCTCACGCGAGGGCACCGCGCTCGATTACCTGCGCGTGCGCGGGTTCCCGTTCGGCGACGACGTGAGGAAGTTTCTCGAGTCGCACGACGTGAACTTCATCGTCGAACAGAACCGCGACGGCCAGTTGCGCAACCTGTTGATGCTCGAGACCGGAGTACCGGTCGAGAAGCTCGAATCGGTCCGCTACTACGGCGGATTCCCGATGAGCGCCCATCACGTGATTTCCGGCGTGAAGGCGAAGCTGGAGCGGGCAGCATGACGTACATCACCAAGCCGATCGTCCACCACCCGGCGCTCCAGAAAAACGAGATCGGCCTGACCCGTCGCGACTACGAAGGAGCCATCACAACGCTCTGCGCGGGCTGCGGGCACGATTCGATCACGGCGGCGATCATCCAGGCGTTCTGGGAGCTGTCGATCCCGCCGCATCGGGCCGCGAAGCTGTCGGGCATCGGGTGCTCGTCGAAGACGCCTGCGTACTTCCTGCGCGACGCGCACGGGTTCAACAGCGTGCACGGCCGGATGCCGGCGCTCGTCACGGGCGCGAACGCCGCGAACGGCGAGATCGTCTACATTGCCGTCTCGGGCGACGGCGATTCGCTCTCCATCGGACTCGGCCAGCTGTGTCACGCGATCCGCCGAAACGTGAACGTCCTCTACGTGCTCGAGAACAACGGCGTGTACGGGTTGACGAAGGGCCAGTTCTCGGCGTCTGCGGATCCCGGCTCCCTGAGCAAGAA
>Ga0114129_10011753_pt1 | contig 12459 bp, 9 predicted proteins | sample RhiMetdeltSRZDD1_FD_80071 | JGI IMG/M metagenome (GOLD analysis project Ga0114129, IMG submission 80071) | Populus rhizosphere microbial communities from Tennessee, USA - Rhizosphere MetaG P. deltoides SRZDD1 (version 2) (version 2) | ecosystem: Host-associated > Plants > Roots > Rhizosphere >...
ACCGCGGCCGATATTGGCGCCGTCGTCCCGCGGATTCCGCTGCGGCAGGAATCCTCGCCGGAGTTCGAGCCGTTCGAGCAACCGATCATTGCCTACGACAAGGTCCGCTATGTCGGAGAGCCAGTCGCGGTCGTGCTGGCTGAAAGCGCCGGCGCCGCCGAGGATGCACTCGACGCCATCACGCTCGACATCGAGGTCCTCCCCGCGGTCGTGGACAGCGCGGCCGCACGACGAAACGACATCCTGCTGGTCGAGGCCGCGCACAGCAACCTCGCGCTGACGCTCTCCGGCGTGCGCGGCGATGCCGACGCCGCTTTTAATGGCGCCGCTTACGTCCGGCGCGAGCGCTTCACGGTCCAACGTCACGGCGCCGTGCCGATGGAGCCCCGCGGGCTGCTCGCGCAATGGGATGCTGCGGGCCGTCAATTGACCGTCCACGGCGCCGCCAAGGTCGCATTCCTCAACCGGCGCGTGCTGGCGAAGCAGCTCGGCTTGCCCGAAAGCGCCATCCGCATGGTGGAGAACGACGTCGGCGGCGGCTTTGGCGCGCGCGGCGAATTCTATCCGGAGGACTTTCTGATCCCGTTCGCGGCGCGCCTGACCGGCAGGCCGGTGAAGTGGATCGAGGATCGCCGCGAGCACTTGCTCGCCACCAATCATGCGCGCGATGCCGAATGTGAGCTGGAGATCGCGTGCGACAAGGACGGCACGATCCTGGCGTTGCGCGGGCGCGCCTGCACCGACCAGGGGGCCTATATCCGCACCAACGGGCCGACGGCCGCGCGCAACATTGCGCAGGTGCTCACTGGGCCGTACCGGATTCCGCACGTACGCATCGATGTGTCCCTGCTGATGACCAACAAGACACCGTCGGGAACCTATCGCGGCCCCGGGCGCTTCGAAGCCGATTTCTTTCGCGAGCGGCTGTTCGACATCGCCGCCGCCGAGCTCGGCCTCGACCGCGTCGCATTCCGCCGGCGCAATCTCATCACCGAAGCCGAGATGCCCTACCAGCTCCCCACCGTCGCTCCGCTCAACATCGGTACGGAAACCGACAGCGGCGACTATGCAGCGACGCTCGCGCGCTGCCTCGAAGAGATCGACTGGACCGCAAAGGCGGCGGTCCAGGGCAAGCTGATCGACGGCCGTTATCGCGGCACTGCGATCGGATGCTATCTTGAAGGCGGCGCTTCCGGGCCGAAGGAAAGCGCACGCCTCGTGCTCGACACCGACGGCAAGGTCGCGGTCCATGTCGGCTCCTCCTCCATCGGCCAGGGTCTCGAAACGGTCTGTGCGCAGATCGCCGCCGACGCCCTCGAAATGCCGATGCACGACATCAAGGCAGTGCATCACGGCTCGACCGATGACGTGATCGAGGGCTATGGCTCCTACAGCTCACGCTCGGTGGTCATGGGCGGCAACGCGCTGGTCATGGCGGCGGGCAAGCTGCGCGAGGGCATCCGCACTGCCGCCGCTTCGCGCTGGGATTGTGCGGCCGAGGACGTATCGATTGACGCCGGCAAGGTGCTGGCCGCCGATGGCCGATCGCTGCCGCTTGGCACCTTCGGCGGTACGTCGGCGGAAGCCACCTATGCCAGCAACAAGCGCACCTACAGCTACGGCGCCCATGCTGCCCATGTCGCGGTGGATCCCAGGACCGGTCTGGTCGAGCTCCTCGATTACGTCGCGGTCGAGGATGTCGGACGCATCATCAACCCCTTGACCCTGCACGGTCAGGCCGTCGGTGCCATCGTGCAAGGGCTCGGCGGCACTTTCCTCGAGCACTTCGTCTACGACCAGGACGGACAACTGCTCACCGGCTCGTTCGCGGACTATCTGCTGCCGACCGCGAGCGATTTCCCCCGTATTCGCGCCGTCGCACTCGAAGCGAAACCGTCACCGACCAATCCGCTCGGCGCCAAAGGCGCGGGCGAAGGCGGCATCATCCCGGTCGGCGGCGTCATCGCCAATGCGGTGGCGGCGGCGCTCGGCTCGCTCGGCGTCGAGCCGCGCGATCTGCCGCTGTCGCCGCCACGGGTGTGGGAGCTGATCCGTGCGGCACACGCGTCTGTCGTTCCACCCTCGGTACAATCAGGCTTGTAAGGCGCCGCCTCGCAGAGATCGGGCCACAGGGCAGCGTCGGCCAGGCTTCAATTCACGAGCGACGCATCCAGCGTGATCTTGGTGTTCAAGAGCTTGGAAACGGGACAGCCGGCCTTCGCCTTCGCTGCGAGCTCGTCGAACTTCGCCTTGTCCGCGCCGGGGATCTTGGCTTTCAACGTCAGATGGACCGAGGTGATGGCAAAGCCATCCGCCACCTTCTCGAGCGTAACCTCGGCGGTGGTGTCCATGCGTTCGGCCGTCAGCTTCGCCTCTCCCAGGATCAGCGACAAAGCCATGGTGAAGCAGCCGGCGTGGGCAGCCCCAATCAATTCCTCCGGATTGGTGCCGGGCTTGCCCTCGAAACGGCTGGCGAAACCGTACGGATACTCCTTGAGCGCGCTGCTCTTGGTCGAGATCGCGCCCTTGCCGTCCTTGATCCCACCCTGCCACAGGGCCGAGCCATGGGTCGTCGTCATGTTGCATCTCCCGATGTTCACTCGCGATACGTCGGCAGACATATAGTCGATCGCGTCGAGGGTATCGTACACTTCCCGGTGACGGCACGAGATCACCGCACGCCGACGTTGCGCACCGCGTTGACCGCTGCTTCGATCCGATGATAGGTACGCAGCGCCACGTTGATCACGTCGCGCGCAGTGCGAAGGACGCGTCCAGATCATGAAATTGCCGCCCTTCGACTACGCCTGCCCGACAACTCTTCCGGAGGCGGTCCAGCTCCTCGCCTCCCACGACGGCGACGCCAAGGCGATCGCGGGCGGCCAGAGCCTGGTGCCGATGCTCGCCTTTCGGCTTGCCCAGCCCACATTGCTCGTGGACCTCCGCAAGCTCGCCGATCTGCGCGGCATCAGGATTTCAGATCAGGGCGTGACGCTCGGCGCCATGGTGCGCTGGCGCGACATCGAAGACGACGAGCGGCTCGCGACCGCGCATCCGCTGCTCAAGGCCGCGATCTCCCATGTCGCGCACTATCAGATCCGCAATCGCGGCACGGTCGGGGGCAGCGTCGCCCATGCCGATCCGGCCGCCGAAATGCCCGGGATCGCCGTCACCTGCGATGCCGAAATTTCCGTCGTCGGAAAATCCGGCGCGCATGTCATTCAGGCGGCCGATTTCTTCCAAGGAGCGCTGACGACGGCGCTGACACCGGACGAGATCATTGTCAGCATCCGCCTTCCCCCCTGGCCGGCCGGCCGGCGCTGGGGCTTCCAGGAATTCTCCCGCCGTCGCGGCGATTTCGCCATGGCCGCGGCAGCGGTGTTCTACGATCAGGACGCGCGCGGCAAGGCGCGCAATGCCCATGTCGGCGTCATCGGCGTCGGCGATCGTCCGCTGCGGCTGAGCGCGGTGGAAGACGTGCTCAATGGCGAATCCATCGACGAGGCGACGATCGCGAAGGCGGATGCGGCTGCCTCGGCGGCGGTTGATCCCCAGGACGACATTCATGCCAGCGCGGCCTACCGCCGCTCGCTTGTCGGCACCATGGTCGAGCGCGCGCTCCGGGGCGCGGCCGCCGCTTAGAGGGCGTATTGCGCATGTCGGTGCAATTTCAGGTCAATGGCAAACAGGTCGAGGTCGAGGTCGAACCGCGGCTGACGCTGGCGGACTGCCTGCGCCACTCTCTGCGGCTGACTGGGACCCATGTGGGCTGCGAGCACGGCGTGTGCGGCGCCTGCACCGTGATCGTCGACGGCGCGGCCGTGCGTTCATGCCTGATGCTCGCCGTGCAGGCGGAGGGCAGCGAAATCGTGACGATCGAGGGGTTGTCCAACGATGATGATCTCACCCCGCTGCAGAAATCGTTTCGCAAGCACCACGCCTTGCAATGCGGTTTCTGCACGCCGGGCATGATAACGACCGCGCACGTGCTGCTGAGCGAGGAGCCGGATTGCGACGCCGCGCGCGTGCGGGAAGTGCTCTCGGGCAATCTCTGCCGCTGTACCGGCTACATTTCCATCGTCGAGGCCGTGCTCGATGCCCGCTCGGCCTATGGCCACAAGGAGCAGGCCGGGGATGCTGCGCGGGAGCGCAGATGAGAACCGTCAACTCGCTCATCGGCAGCGCGATCGAGCGCCTCGAGGATCTTCGCTTCCTCCGCGGCCGCGGGCAATATGTCGACGATCTCGCGCGCAAGGACATGCTGCACGCGGCATTCCTGCGCAGCTCCGTCGCGCACGGCCGCATCCGCTCGATCGACGATTCCGCCGCCCGCGCCTTGCCCGGCGTGCACAGCGTGATCACCGCCAAGGATATCGGCAACCGCGTCCCGCGCGTCCCCATGCGGCTGCAGCCATTGCCGGATTTCGAGCCGTTCGGGCAACCGGTGATTGCCGAGCACAAGGTACGCTATGTCGGCGAGGTTCTGGCCCTCGTGCTGGCCGATACCGCCGGCATTGCCGAGGATGCGCTGGGCCTGATCGAGGTCGACATCGATCCGTTGCCGGCGGTCGCCGATCGCTGCAGCTCGGCGCAGAACGCATCGCTGCTGTTCGAAGACACGGGCACCAATCTCGCGATCAAGTTCCACGCCGTGCGCGGTGATGCCGCCGCGGCGTTCAAGGACGCGCCCTATGTCCGGCGCGAGAGCTTTCGCACCCAGCGACATCTGGCGCTGCCGATGGAGCCGCGCGGGCTGCTGGCGGAATGGGATGCGGCGCGTGGCCGGCTCACCGTCTCGGGCGGCGCCAAAGTCCTGTTCTTCAACCGCCGCACGCTGGCGAAGGAAATGGGTCTGGCCGAAAGCGCGATCGAGATCGTGGAGAACGACGTCGGCGGCGGCTTTGGCGCACGCGGCGAGTTCTACCCCGAGGATTTTCTCATCCCATTCGCGGCGCGTCACGCCGGCCGGCCGGTAAAATGGACGGAAGATCGGCGCGAAAACCTGATGTGCCTGAACCACGCGCGCGAAGCGGAATGCGACGTGGAGATCGCCTGCACGCGCGAGGGCACGATCCTCGGCCTGCGCGGTCACGCTTACGTGGACGTGGGCGCCTATATGCGCACCAACGGCGCGGTCGGCGCGCGCAACATCGCGCAGTTCATGTCCGGACCCTACCGCATCGCCAATATCGACATCGACGTCGCGCTCCAACTCACCAACAAGACGCCGGTCGGCACTTACCGCGGACCCGGCCGCTTCGAGACCGATTTCTTCCGCGAGCGGTTCCTGGACATGGTGGCGCAAGACCTGGGGCTCGACCGGGTCGAGTTCCGCCGCCGCAATCTGGTGCGGCTGCAGGAGATGCCGTATTCGATCGCCACCATCACGCCGTTCGAGAGCAAGGACGAGTTCGACAGCGGCGACTACCAGGTCACGCTCGATCGCTGCCTCGACGAAATCCAATGGGCCGAAAAGTCGAAGCTCGCGGGCAAGTTGATCGACGGGCGCTATCATGGCGTGGCAATCGGCTGCTTCATCGAGGGCGGCGCTGCGGGACCGAAGGAAAGCGCCCGCATGGTGCTCGAGCCTGATGGGCTCTATTCGGTCTATGTCGGCTCATCCGCCATCGGCCAGGGCCTCGAAACCGCCTTCGCGCAGATCGCGGCTGATGCGCTTGAAGTTCCGATGGACCGCATTCGCGGGGTGTTCCACGGCACCACCTCGTTCGTCAGCGACGGCTACGGCGCCTACCACTCGCGCTCGGTGGTGATGGGAGGCTCGGCCATGCTGGCGGCAGCAGCCAATCTGCGCGATATGATCCGCGCGCAGGCGGCCGAGCGCCTCGGCTGTGCGCCGGCCGAGATCGAGATCGTGGAAGGCACCAAGGCGGTCGGCCCCGGCGGCAAATCGGTTCCGTTGCAAGGGCTTTCGACCGAAGGCATCTCGGCCGAGGGCGCCTTTCTCAACAAGAAGCACACCTACACCTACGGCGCCCACGCCGCGCACGTGGCGGTCGATCCCAAGCTCGGTCACGTGGAGCTTATCGACTATGTCATCGTCGAAGATTGCGGCCGCATCATCAATCCATTGACGGTGCATGGCCAAGCTGTCGGCTCGGCGGTGCAGGGGCTGGGCGGCGCCATGATGGAGCATCTCGTCTACGACCAACAGGGCCAGCTGCTGACCGGCTCGCTCGCCGATTATCTCATTCCGACCGCCAGCGACTTCCCGAACATCCGCGCCATCGTGCTGGAAAATCATCCCTCACCGATCAACCCGCTTGGCGCCAAGGGCGCAGGCGAGGGCGGCATCATCGCCGCCGGCGGCGTCATGGCCAATGCGGTCGCCAATGCGCTGAGCACGTTCGGGGTGCAGCCACGCGAGCTTCCGCTCACGCCCACGCGCATCTGGGAGCTGGTGCAGGCCGCCAAGCAGCCCGTGGCGGAGTGAGCCATCGCCATCGTGCGTGTCCCGGCGAGTGCAGCGAGGGCCCTTGCCCGAGCGAAACGAGACCCGGGACCCAGCGAGAGAATCGCGAAGCGCAATATCATCAATGCGTGCCGGGGACCCCTGGGTCCCGGATCTTCGCTCGCTTACGCTCGCTCGTCCGGGACACGAAAGGGCACCCAACCGCCACTCTCGCTTCATTGACTGGCTGCGCAATGCGGATAGGCTCAGCCTCAACAATCCCTTCGACAGGAGTAACCCATGAGCGTCGCACGACATCCGCGTCCGCCGGAACTGGTCGATGTCCCGATCGAGGACATCATGCAGAAATTCGTCGGGCGCTTTCGCGAGAAGAAACCGGACTGGGCGGCATTCGAGGACGCCAAGATCGAGGGCTACAAGCGTGCGCAGCACCGCTTCATCGGCGCCGGCGGCTCCGGCAAGCACAACGACCCCACCGTCATCCCGGCGAAGAACTTCACCTTGTCGATCATGTACGTGGAGCCCGGCCAGGGCAACGCCGCGCACACCCATGAGGTCGAAGAGTGCTTCTTCGTGCTGCAGGGTTACCTCGACGTCTTCGTCGAGGACGAGAGCGGCAAGCGCCTCACAACCCGGCTGGGGCCGTGGGAATGCATCGCGTGCCCGGCCGGCGTGATCCACGGCTATCAGAACGACAGCCTCGAACCGGTCTACTTCCAGGTCATGATCGGGCGCGCAAAGCCCGAGACCATGGGCTATGCCGACGAGGACCTCTACAAGAAGCGGGATGCGCACCTCAAGGCAGTGTGAACCGCGAGGTGATTGCTGCCGGCATCCGATTTGCTTGATCCAGCGTCAACGACGTGAGTTGAGGTTGCGCATGCGTGCTGTTCTCGCGGTCGCGATCGCGGCCATTCTCAACGTCGCGGCGCCTGCACAGGCGCAGGACTGGCCGCAGCGGCAGGTCACCATCGTGGTGCCATTCGCCGCGGGCGGCTCGGCGGATCTGCTCGCACGCATTTTGCAGCAGCATATGCAGGCGAAATTTGGTGTTCCGTTCGTGGTCGAGAACAAGTCGGGGGCCGGCGGCAGCATCGGCACCGGCGTGGTGGCAAAGGCGCCGCCCGATGGCTACACGCTGCTGTTGGGCACCCTGAGCGGCAACGTCATCAACGGATTCCTCTACACCAAGCTGCCATACGACGTTGAGCGGGACTTCCAGCCGGTTTCGCTGCTCGTGCACCTGCCGAACCTGCTGGTCGTGAATACCAAGCTCGCGGCGAAGACGGTTCCCGAATTGATCGCCCATCTCAAGGCCAGCGACGGCAAGGTCAATTATGGTTCATCGGGCAACGGGACTTCGTCGCATCTTTCGGCCGTCATGTTCCAGCTCGCGAGCGGCACCAAGATGACCCATGTGCCGTTCCGCAGCACGGCAGACGAATTAAACAGCATGATCGGCGGGCATATCGACCTTGCCATCGACAGCATGACGACGCTGTGGCCGCAGGCTCAGGCGGGCGCGGTGCGGGCGATCGCCGTCACCAGCGCGAAACGCGTTGCAACGGCTCCGGATCTGCCCACCATCGGCGAGACGCTGAACGGATTTTCGGTGAGCGGATGGCAAGGCCTGTTCGCTCCCGCCGGAACGCCGCGGCCCATCGTCGATAAGATCGCTGCCGAGGTGAAGCGGATTTTCGAGCTGCCCGAGGTGGCGACCGCACTCAAGAAGGTCGGCGGGGAGCCGGCGCCGATGACCCCCGAGGAGTTTGCGCAGTTCATCCTGGCCGAGCGGGCGAAGTGGAAGGACGTGGTCAAGGCTTCCGGCGTCCAGGTCGATTGATCGGCACATTCACTCCGCTGCTTCCCGCCGAACGCTTCGCGGCAGGCGGTCGCGGAAATGCGGCAGGATCTCTTCCGCAATCGCCGTCATGTTCGCGCGCGTCATGTCATTCGGCATCGTGCCGAACTGGGTCTTGGTCAGCGAGGTGTTGAAGCCCGCGAGATCCTGATATTCGGCGAGCTTCTCGCGCACGGTATTGGGGCTCCCTACGATCACGACGCCGTTCTTGATCACGTCCTCGATCGATTGCGGCTTGCCGGTCACCTTCGCCGCCCGCACGCGTTTCATGGACGCGGCGTCGGTGTAGCCCGGCGGCAGCAACATCTCGGTCGGCATCTTGAGGAAGTAATTCATGAGCGCTTCCAGATGCGGGCGCGCTTCCCGTACCGCCTTCTCGTCGGTCTCCGCGACATAGATCGTGTTCGACCAGGCGAGCTGGTCGGGCGAGGCTTGGTAGCCCGCCTTCTCCGCCTCGTCGCGATACATCTGAAAGAAGCGCGCCACCGCCGCAATCGGGCTCAGTGTCTGGCAATAGGTGTAGCGCATGCGCGCCGCCCAGCGGATGGTCGAGCCGGAGCCTTGCGAGGGAATCCAGATCGGCGGATGCGGCGTCTGGTACGGGCGCGGCCAGGGATTCACGTATTTGAATTGATAGTGCTTGCCGACATAGGGGAACGGCCCCGGCTCGGTCCACGCCCGCACGATGAGGTCGTGCGCCTCTGCGTAGCGCTCCTGCGAATAGGCGGGATTGATGCCCATGGCATGATATTCGGCCCCGATGCCGCGCACGAAGCCCGCGATCACCCGCCCGCGCGTGAGGTTGTCGAGGATCGCGTATTCCTCCGCGATCATGAGCGGATTGTTCAGGAGCGGCAGCGCGCGACCGAGCACGGCCAGCTTGGCGCGCTTGACGCTGCGCGCCAGCGCGCCGGCGAGAACGCCCGGGATCGGCATCATGCCGTAGGCGGTCTGATGGTGCTCGTTGAGGCATACGCCGTCGAAGCCGAGCTGATCCGCAAACTCCATCTGGTCGAGATAGTCGTGATAGAGCTCTGCGCCTTTTTTCGGATCGTAGTGCCGATTGGAAAAGGTGACCCAGGCCGAACCGTTCTTTTCGATCGCATCGAGATCGGCATGCCGGTAAGGCATGAGATGGAAGTTGAACATCTTCATGCTGCGATCCTCATTGCGCCGATGAAGGATTCGAGCTCGGCGGCAAAGACGTCGGCCTTCTCCACCTCCGGCAGGTGTCCGCAGTCCGGAATGATCACCACTTTCGAACCCGGGATCAGCCGCTGATAGGCAAAGGCGTAGTCCTTGGGGAACAATCGATCGTGCTCGCCCCAGATCAGGAGTGTGGGCACATCGATGCGATGCAGCCATTTCTGCAGATGGGGATCGTGGCTGCGCGGCTGCCAGACCAGCTTGGCCGTCGTCATCCGGTTCCTGAGCGCAACGTCTTCGACTTCAGGCCGTAGCGCACGTGCGAGCACGGCGTCGGCCAGTTTTTGATCATGGAAGAGGTCGCGAATGCGCTGCTCGTCGCTGCTGAGAAAGGTATCGACCTGAGGGATGTCCTTGACATGGATGCCGGCGGCCGATGCGAGCGTCAGCGAAGCAAGGCGGCTGGTATTGCGCACCGCGAGTTCCGCAGCGATCCAGCCGCCCAGCGACTGCCCGACCAGATGGACGCCGTCGAGATCGAGTTGCTTGAGAAAATCGAGATAGAAGTTCGCCAGGTCCGAGACGGTATCGAGCCACGGTGGCGTTTCCGATTCGCCAAAGCCGGGATGCTCCGGGACGATCACGTCGAATGTCTCCGCCAGCCGCGCCATGAACGGCAGCCAGGTTCCGGCCCCGCCGCCGCCGTGGAGAAAGAGCAGCGGACTACCGGAACCGGCGCGCATCACGCGGATGCGGCAATCCCGGACCGGGATCATCGAGACGGAATAATCGGCCATGTCCCTCCTCGCCTCGCGTTCTTCGCGGGTCAGCGCCCGTTTGCGGCAATTGCGCCCCTCGAATATCAGGCACATATACACTAACCTGCCGGCCACTCGATTGCGATGGCCGCCAAGGCTCGCGCATCCGCGATCGGGTTGAAGCGAAATTTCCCGTTCGCCGAAAGGAAGAGCCGATGTACGCCCCCGCCGGAGTGAAGACGAGCACGGACTATCCGATCCCGGACACCATGAAAGCATGGGTGCTCGGCGATCCCGGACAGTTGTCATTGACGGACAAGCCGGTGCCGGTGCCGAAAAAGGCGGAGGTGCTGGTGCGCATCGACGCGGTCGCCATCTGCGCGACGGATCTCGAGATCATCTATCACGGGCCGCCGGCATCCATCCTCGGCGGCATGCCGCACAACAAGAACTTCACGCCCGGGCACGAATATATGGGGACGGTGGTCGCGCTCGGACCTGGAGTCGATGAATACCGAATCGGCCAGCGCGTCACCGTGGAGATTCACGCGGGCTGTGGCCAATGCAAGCGCTGCCGCGAGGGCATGTACACCGCCTGCCACAATTACGGCCTCAACTACGGCGACGTCGACAAGGGCCACCGCGCCAACGGCTTCACCACCGATGGCGGCTTCTGCGAGTATCAGGTCAACAACATCAATACGCTCGTTGCCATCCCGGACGAGATGTCGGACGAGGAGGCGACGCTGGTGGTTACCGCCGGCACGGCCATGTACGGGCTCACCGAGCTTGGCGGACTGGTTGCGGGCGAGAGCGTCGTGGTCACCGGTCCGGGGCCGATCGGGCTACTCGGCGTGGCGGTCGCCAAAGCCATGGGCGCCCATCCCGTCATCCTCACGGGCACGCGCGACAACCGGCTCAAGATCGGGCTGGAGCTTGGCGCTGACCACGTGGTGAACGTACGGAAAGAAGACGCGGTGGAAGCGGTGCGCCGGCTCAATGGCGGCAAGGGCGTCGACTACGTCGTGGAGTGCTCGGGCGCGCCCAATGCCGTCAACGAAGCCATCCGCATGGTCAACCGCGGCGGCAAGGTCTGTCTCGCCGCGTTCCCGCACGAGGAGACGCCGGTCGATGTCGCCCACATCGTGCGCAACAATATCTACGTTTACGGCATCCGCGGCGAGGGCAAGAGCGCGACCCATCGCGCCGAAGCGTTCATGACGCAGAAGCGGTTCGACGCCACCAAGATCCACACCCACACCTTTCCGCTCGCCGACCTGCCGACCGCGATCCGCTACGCCAAGGATCGTGTCGAGGACGCGATCAAGGTAGTGGTGAAGGCGCGCGGCGTATCGGCGGCGCACAAGGTGGCCGCGGAGTGAGGTTTTGCCCGCGGCGGCCTCAGCGGGATGAAGAACACACCATTTTCGTGACCCATGACGATGGCTGGGTCGAGCGCAGCTGACGCGCAAATGCCTCGGGGCCGACCTGATGACTTGAACAAGACGGTCCAAAGGAACGGGGCGACAAAAGAAAAACGACTTCGGAGGATGCCTATGCGTTGTTCGAGGGTGTTGGGGCTGTTCTGGCTTGCCGCCTTGGCCTTGTCTGCCGCGCCCTCGGACATACGGGCACAGAGCTATCCGTCGCGACCCATCACCGTGGTGGTGCCCTTCCCGGCCGGCGGTCCGAGCGACGTCGTCGCCCGCATCGTAACGGATCAGATGGGGAAAATCCTCGGCCAGTCCCTGGTAATCGAGAATGTCGGCGGCGCCGGCGGCACAATCGGAAGCGCACGGGTGGCGACTGCGCATCCCGACGGCTACACGTTGCTCGCGGGCAGCATGGGATCCCATGTCGCCGCTCCGGTGCTCACGCCCAACGTAAAGTACGATTCCGAGCGCGACTTCGAACCAGTCGGCTTCACCGCCCATGCACCCGCCGTCATTGTTGCAAACAAGAAATTTCCCGCCAGGGACCTGCGCGAATTCGTCGACTACGTAAAAAAGCACGGCAACAGCGTCAAACAGGCGCATGGCGGCATTGGCGCGTCGTCGCACATGGCATGTCTGCTTTTCACCAGCCAGGCCGGAATTCAGCCCAGCCTCGTTGCCTATCGCGGGACCGGTCCGGCGCTGAACGACCTGATCGGCGGACACGTCGATTTCTTCTGCGAACAGGCCGTCAGCGTCGCGCCACAGATTTTAGGCGGCGCGATCAAGGCCTACGCCGTGTCCGCAAAGGAGCGCCTGGCGATCCTTCCC
>Ga0114129_10011756_pt1 | contig 12458 bp, 11 predicted proteins | sample RhiMetdeltSRZDD1_FD_80071 | JGI IMG/M metagenome (GOLD analysis project Ga0114129, IMG submission 80071) | Populus rhizosphere microbial communities from Tennessee, USA - Rhizosphere MetaG P. deltoides SRZDD1 (version 2) (version 2) | ecosystem: Host-associated > Plants > Roots > Rhizosphere >...
GGCTCTTGCCCGATCCTGACCGGATCGCGTTGTTGTTCTGTCTGGAGTGCGCGCGCTGTTCTCCTCGGTGCTGGTGAACGTCAAATGCGCCACACTAGGTCTTCGCCGCCCGCACCATGCCCCAGCGCATGACGGTGGCGCGCTCGATCGAGCCGAACACCAGCCGCTCGAACACGAAGCCGATCACGCCGATGACGGCGAGCGCCGCCAGCATCACGTCCGCGTTCAGGAATTCCTTGGCATCGAAGATGACCCAGCCCAGGCCCCAGTCGGAGGCGGCGAGCATCTCGGCGCCCACCACCGCGATCCACGCGCGCAGGAAGGCCTGACGCAGCCCGGTGATGATGAAGGGCGAGGCGCCGGGGATGATCACCTTCCAGAACAGCGCGCGCTCGTCGGCGCCCATGGCGCCGGCCGCGCGCAGCCACAGCGGGTTCACCGCGCGCACGCCCGACCAGGCATTGAGCAGCATGGGAAACAGTGCGGCGTAGAAGACGATCAGGATCGCGACCGTGTTGCCGAGCCCGAACCAGAGAATGAAGACCGGCACCCAGGCGAGCGACGGGATCGGCATCAGCGCGCTGGCGAGCGGCAGGCAGAAGTTTTCCACCGACCGCATGCGCCCCATCAGGATGCCGAGCGGCAGCCCGACCGCGACGGCGAGCGCGAGCCCGAACAACACGCGGTACATGGTGTAGCCGGCATGTTCGAGCAGGGTGCCGTCGAGGAGGAGCGTCCACAGCGTGGCGGCGACCTTCGGCAGCGTCGGCAGCAGCGCCGGCGGGAACGCGCCGCTGCGCGCGACCGTCTCGTAGACCGCGGCCACGACCAGCAGCGTCAGTCCTGCGCGGTAGGCCGAGGTCGCGCGCGCCGAGGCCGCCTGAGCGGATGTCGTGGGAGCAGATGTGGTGCTGGCTGCGGTGCTCACGTCATCATCCCCCAGCGCACGACGGTGTATTGCTCGAGCCGCTGGAACACGAGCTTCTCCAGGGCGAGGCCGATCACGCCGATGATGAAGACGCCGGCAAGCATGACGTCGGTGTTGAGGAACTCGCGCGCGCCGAAGATCATCCAGCCGAGCCCCCACGGCACCGCCGCGAGCATCTCCACGCCCACCAGGATGCGCCACGCCTGTGCCAGGCCGAGGCGCAGCCCGGTCAGGACATAAGGCAGCGAGCCCGGCAGGATCACGTGGTGAAACAGCCGCCGGCTGTCCGCGCCCATCGCCTGGGCGGACCGCACCCAGATTTCCTTGACCGCCTTCACTCCGGTCCAGGTGTTGAAGATGATGGGGAAGGCGGAGACGAATCCGACCAGCAGCACCGCCGTCCTGTTGCCGAGCCCGAACCAGAGCAGGAACAGCGGCGTGTAGGCGAGGCCGGGGATCGGCGCGCCGATGCTCACCAGCGGGAGGAAGATGTCCTCCGCCCGCCGCGAGCGCCCCATGGCCAAGCCGATCGCCACGCCGGCGACCGCCGCGAGCGCGAAGCCGGCGCCGAGACGGATCAGCGTATCGAGCACATGGTGCGGCAGGATCCCGCTGGCGGTCAGCCGGACGAAGGATGCGGCGACGTCCTCGAGCGGCGGAAACAGCTTGCGCGGGAAGATGCCGAGATAGGCGGTGAACTCCCAGGCCAGCGCCACCACCAGGAACGGAAACGCGGTGCGCGCGATCACGCGCCAGCGGCTTTCGCCCGCGGCCGCCGAGGTCGAGGCGGCGAGGACGTGCGGCGAGGCGGTCGGCGCGAGATCGGCCATGGCGCACGATAGTGCGGGCGCACCCTATTGGACAAGCAGGGGTTGTTGAGCGTTCATCGGGGACTCACGCAGCGATCTCGTGCCCCGGACGAGCGACGGTGGAGCCGGAGTGAAGATCCGGACCCGCGGGCTCGCCCGGGACACGAGCGCGCGCATGCGTGCCGCGCGCGGCCGCCCATGGATTCGCGCCTGCGGGGCTGTTACCACCCGCCATCGCCACCGCTCACGCCTTCACCCGGGATCGCTCCTGTCCAACGCGATGCACGGAACCGTCCGACCCATGCCGAAGCTGCTCGCCGCCGCGCTGGCGATGGCGGGGACGCTTGCCGCCGGCATCGCCGGCGGCTTCGCCGCGCGCTACGCCCATCTGCCGCTGCCCTGGCTTCTCGGCGCGCTGTTCACCACCATGGCCCTGTCGCTTGCCGGCGCGCCGGTGCGGCTCATTCCGTGGGGCCGGCCGGCGGGAACGGTGGTGGTCGGTGCGTCGACCGGATTGCAGTTCACCGCGACGGTGGTGGCGAAGCTCGTCACGCTGCTGCCGCTGATCATCGCGACAGCCTTCGCATCAACTTTCGTCGGCGCGATCGGCGGCCTCATCTATATGCGGCTCACCGGGGTCGACCGCACCACCGCGTTCTTCGCTACCGTCCCCGGCGGCGTGGTCGAGACCGCGACGCTGGCGCCGCAATACGGCGGTCAGCTCGAGCCGATCATGGTGGCGCAGACGACGCGGGTGGCGCTCATCGTGGTGTTTGCGCCGTTCCTGGTGATCTCCTTCGCCGGCAGCGGCGCGCAGAACCCGCTGCGGGCGGTGCCGGTGGTCCCGTGGCTGCCGGTGCTCGCGCTCCTCGCGGTGTCGGGCATCGTGGCGCTGCTGCTTTCGCGCACGCGCTCGCCCAATGCCTGGCTGATGGCGCCGCTGTTCATCGCCGGCGTGGTCAGCCATCTCGGGCTGACCGAAGGCCGCATGCCTGATCTCCTGATCATCGCCGCGCAGGTGGTGATCGGCAGCGCGCTCGGCGCCCAGTTCCGGCCCGCGTTTCTCACTCGGCTGTTGCGGCTGCTGCTGGCGTCGTGCGTGGTCGTGCTGTTCGGCGCCGGCTCGATGGCGGTGTTCGGCGCCGCGGTGGCGTGGCTTGCCGGCTATTCGGTGCCGACCATGGTGCTGGCGGTGGCGCCCGCCGGCATCGCCGAGATGGTGCTCACGGGAAAGGTGCTCGGACTCGACTCGACGATGATCGCCGGCTTCCAGCTGATGCGCATTCTCATCGTACTGGTGTGGTGCCGCACCGCGCTGTTCATGTTCCGACGGGTCGCCGAGTGGACGTTCGGGCTTCCGCCTGACGACGAGCCAGCCTAGCGTTCCCGCACACCCATCCGTGACGACAAACGCTTTCCCGGTGTGCTAGAGACCGCCGCGTTCGACCCGTGCGGATGTAAGGAGAAATTGCAATGGCACAGAACAAGCCCCGGATCGGCTGGATCGGCATGGGCCGCATGGGCTACCCCATGGCCGAGCGCCTGCTCAAGGCCGGCTACGACGTTTCGATCTGGAACCGCACCCGCTCGAAGGCGGAACCGCTGGGCAAGATCGGCGGCAAGGTGGTCGACAACCTGTTCGATCTCAAGGACGTCGACGTGCTGTTCTCCATCGTCTCGACCGGGAAGGATCTGGACCAGGTCTATTTCGGCAAGAACAGCGTCACCGGCCATGGCGGCAAGCTGCCGAAGATCTTCGTCGACTGCTCCACCATATCGGTTGAGGAATCCGCGTCGATCCGCGACCGGCTCGGCCAGCTCGGGAGCGAATTCGTGGCCGCGCCGGTGAGCGGCAATGCCAAGGTGATCAAGGCCGGCAAGCTCTCCGCCGTCGTCTCCGGCACCGAGGCCGCCTGCAAGACGGTCACCCCGATGCTGGAGGTGATCGCGCCGCAGGGCGTCTCCTATGTGGGCGAGGGCGAGCTCGCCCGCATCTGCAAGATCGCCCACAATGTCATGCTCGCGGTCGTGATCGAGAACCTGATCGAGATCACGCTGCTCGCCAACAAGATGGGCGTTCCGCGCCACGCGTTCCTGTCGTTCATGAACAACGGCGTGATGGGGTCGATGTTCACGCGCTACAAGTCGCCGGCGCTAGTCAATCTCGACTGGACCACCACGTTCACACCCGAGCTGCTGCGCAAGGATCTCGACCTCGGCCTCGCGCTCGGCCGCGAATGGGACGTGCCGATGCCGGTCACGGCGGCGACGCGCGAGGTGCTGCAGACCCATTTCGGCGCGGCGACGCTCAAGCCAGATCCGGAAAAGTATCTGCAGGAGGACTTTGCCGCGCTGCTCGAGACCATGGCGCTGGCGTCCGGCATGAAGCTCAAGAGCGAGAACAAGAACGTACCGACGGGGCTGGAGAACTGATCGCTAGGCGGTCATTCCGGGACGCGGCGAAGCGGCGAGTCCGGAATCAAAAACCACGGCCGGGGAGTACAGCCGACTGATACTGCACGCTGCCGCGGGAAAGGTTTCTCGATGTCCGGCCCGTCCTCCACAGGCGGCTTCTACTACGCCGACTATCTGAAGCTGGCCGACCTGCTGTCGGCCCAGCAGCCCGAAAGCGTGCGGCATGGGCGGCCGGCGCACGATGAGATGCTGTTCATCATCGTGCACCAGACCTACGAATTGTGGTTCAAGCAGATCCTGCATGAGCTCGACCGCATCCAGGTCGACTTCGGCGGCGAGGTGCTGGAGGACGAGTATTTCGGCCGCATCGTGCACGGGCTCGATCGCATCAACGAGATCCTCAAGCTCTTGATCCAGCAGCTCGAGGTCCTGGAGACGATGACGCCGCTCGACTTCCTGGACTTTCGCGACTTCCTGTTCCCGGCGTCCGGCTTCCAGTCGGCGCAGTTCCGGATGATCGAGATCAGGCTCGGTCTCACCCGGGAGGCGCGCTCGAACTACGCCGGCAAGCCGTTCGACGACACGCTCGACGAGACGGACAAGGCCCGCGTCGCCGCGGCCGAGCGCGGCCCCAAGCTGATCGACCAGCTCGACCGGTGGCTGTCGCGCACGCCGTTCGTGCACCGGCCCGACTACGATTTCTCGCGCGAATACCGCAACGCGGTGAAGCGCATGCTGGAAGACGACGCATCGCGCGTGCGCGCGAACGCGGCGATGAGTCCCGAGCAGCGGGAAGCCGAAGCCGGGCGGATCGAAGGCTCGCTCAAGGAATTCCAGGCGATCTTCGCGCCGGACTCGGGTCCGTCGCCGTGGCGGATGTCGCGGGCGGCGGTGCAGGCGGCGCTGTTCATCGTGGTCTATCGCGACCGGCCGGTGCTGCAGCAGCCGTTCCGCCTGCTGGCCGCGCTGATGAACGTCGATGAGCTGCTCACGCTGTGGCGCTACCGTCACGCGCTGATGGTCCAGCGCATGATCGGCGTGAAGATCGGCACCGGTGGGTCCGCCGGGCACGACTATCTGCGCGACACCGCCGCGCGGCACCGCATCTTCTCCGATCTGTTCCGGCTCTCGACCTATCTCATCCCGCGCTCGCGGCTGCCCCGGCTTCCGCGCGAGGTCGAGGATGCGATGGGGTACAAATACACCGCGGAGCCGGGCGCGTGACGCTCGACCTGCGCGGCTATTTCAGCGAATTCCGCAGCGCCGATCCGACGCGCATCCACCTCGCCGCGCACAGCCATCACTTCTGGCCGGACGCGGCGTGCCGGGGTCACCGCCGCGCGCTCGAGGATGCCGCGCGGCTCGCCGACAAGAAATGGGAGACCGTGTTCGGGGCGCTGATGCCGCGCGTGCAGCGGGGCATCGCCGGCATCCTTGCGTTGCCCGATCCCGCCAGCATCGCGGTCGCGCCCAACACCCACGACTTCGTCCGCCGCCTGCTCTCGGCTTTGCCGGCCGGGGCGACGACGCGCATTCTCACCAGCGACAGCGAGTTTCATTCCTTTACGCGCCAGATCGCGCGGCTGGAAGAAGACGGGCTGGTGGCGGTCGAGCGCATCGCCGCCGAACCGTTCGCGAGCTTCCCGCAACGTTTCGCATCCGCCGCGCGCCGCGGCGGCCACGATCTCGTCTATGTCAGCCAGGTCTTCTTCAACTCGGCGGCAACGTGCGGCCCGCTCGACGACATCGCCGGCGCGGTGCGCGACAGCAATGCATTGCTCGTGTTCGACGGCTACCACGGCTTCATGGCGCTGCCGACCGATCTGGCAGCCAATGCCGGTCGCGCGTTCTATCTCGCCGGCGGCTACAAATATGCGATGGCGGGTGAGGGCGTCTGCTTCATGCACTGCCCGCCGGGCTTTGCCCCGCGGCCGCGCGACACCGGCTGGTTCGCCGCCTTCGGCGCGCTCGGCGGCAAAGGCGACGGCTCCGTGGCCTACGGCAGCGACGGCACGCGGTTCATGGGCGCAACCTTCGATCCGACCGGGCTCTACCGGCTGGCCGGGGTGTTCGACTGGATGGACGAGATCGGGCTCACCGTCGATGCGATCCACGCCCACGTGCTGGCGTTGCAGGATTTGTTCCTGGCCGCGGTCGCGCGCGCGAAGGTGCGCGCGCTCGGCGAGGCGCGGCTGGTCACGCCGGTCGCCGCCGGCGCGGCGCGCGGGCATTTCCTCACCTTCGAGCTCGCCGGCGCGCAGGCGCTGCACGACCGGCTCGCGCGCGCCAACATCGTCACCGACGTGCGCGGCGAGCGCATCCGTTTCGGGTTCGGCTGCTATCACACCGCGGACGAGATCGAGGCCGCGGTCGCCGCCATCGCGCGGGCGCTGGGTTGATCCTTTGATACAGTGGCCGTAACCGGTTGGGGGCCGGTCTCTCTCGCCCTCATGCTGAGGAGCGAGCGCTGCGAGCGTCTCGAAGCATGAGGCCACGCAAGTCGGGTCTTCCGATTTGCTGATTTGGGGTAAAACCGAGATCAGTGGCCGCCCATCCTTCGAGACGGCCCTTCGGGCCTCCTCAGGATGAGGCGGATCGCGCAGCGCCACTGCCGCGAATTTGCCCTTGCCGGGCGAGCACGGCTCTGGGCAAACTCGCCGCAACGAAACCCACACGGTGTGCGCATGCGCGATCATGGATTCAAGACGTTCGCTGTCGTCCCGGCGCTGGCGCTCGCGTGCGCGCTGATCTTCGGCTCCGCCGCGTCCGCGCAGAACCTGGTGCGCGTCGGCGCGCCGCTGCCGTTGACCGGACCGCTGTCGCCGGAGGGCGTCAAGCAGAAGCAGGGCTACGACCTGTGGGCGGAGACCGCCAACGCCAAGGGCGGCATCACCGTCGGGGGCAAGACCTACAAGGTCGAGATCGTCTATGTCGATTATGCCTCCAACACGCCGCGCGCGGTGCAGGCGGCCGAGCGGCTGATCGCCGACGACAAGGTCAACTTCCTGTTCTCGCCGTTCGGCTCGGGCGCGGCCAAGGCCGCCAGCAACGTGTCGGAGAAGTACGGCATCCCGACCATCGCGGCCACCGCCTCGTCCGCGCAGGTCTACGACCAGGGTTACAAGTATCTGTTCGGGACATTCACGCCCAACGACACCCTGACCGAGCCGCTCGCCGACATCGTCGTCAAGCGTGACGACAAGGTGAAACGGGTCGCCACCCTCGCCCGCAACGACCTGTTCCCGCTGGCAATCGGCGAGGAGATGCAGAAGTCGGCGAAGAAGCGCAATCTCGACGTCGTCATGTTCGAGAAATATTCCATCGGCACCATGGACCACGCATCGGCGATCACGCAGATGCGCGCCGCCAAGCCGGACTGGATTTTCGCGACCGGTTACATCAACGACCTGATCCTCATCCGCAAGCAGATGAAGGATCTGGGCGTCGGCGCGCCGGTCGTCACCATGATCGCGGGTCCCGCCTACAAGGAATATATCGACGCGGTCGGCCCGCTCGCGGAGAACATCTCGAGCGCGGCATGGTGGCATCCGGCGGTGCGCTACGACGGCAAGGGCGTGTTCGGGTCGACCGAGAACTTCAACAAGCTCTGGAGCGCGAAGAGCAAGGACGAGCCCGACTATGCGCAGGCATCGGCCGCCGCCGCCGGCGAGGTGCTCCAGCTCGCGATCGAGAAAGCCGGCACTCTCGATCCGGCCAAGGTGCGCGATGCGCTCGCCGCGCTCGACACCGTGACCTTCTTCGGGCGGATCAAGTTCGGCCCCACCGGCCAGATCAGCTCGCTCGATCCGCCGGTGTTCCAGCTGCAGGGCGGCAAGCCAGTGGTGATCTTTCCCGACTACGTGAAACAAGCCGATTTCAAGTTCGGCGTCCAATAGTCGCGCCGCGCGGCGGGGGGCAAAACGTTATGGCAGCGACAGTCGAGTTTTCGGCCGGCGGCTACTCATTCATACCCGGCGTGTTCCAGTATTCCGGCGGCGTCGCGGCGTCGCCGGGACACGAGATCCAGCGCGTGCGTTTCCGCGCGCCCCTGCCGCTGCGCGAAGGGTTTGCGCATATCGAGCGCCACATCCAGGAAGCGGGCCGGCCGCTCACCTCGTTCTGCGCCTGCGAACTGCGGTCGCCGGCGCCGTTCACCGAGCAGGGCTTTCGCGCCTTCAATGAGGTCTACGTCGTCACGCTGCAGAAATGGGGCCTGTTCGACGGCAAGGTGAATCCGGTGGCGCGCAGCAATGTCTGCCCCGACAGCGATCCGCCGGCCGAGCCCTCGTTTCACGCGTTCTCGTTCACCGTCGTCAGCGCGGCCGACGCCGCGCCGAGCTTCGTCATCGCCGGCAGCGCCGAGGCGAAGGAAGGCGGCGCGAGCTACCGCGAGCGCACGGTCCGCCACGGCGAAACCAGCGCCGACGCGCTGCGCGAGAAGGGACGCTACGTGCTCGGCGAGATGGAGCGGCGGCTGGCTGCGTTCGACCTGTCCTGGGCCGACACCACCGCGACGCAGGTCTATACCGTGCACGACCTGCATCCGTTTCTCGCCGACGAGATCGTGCGGCGCGGCGCCGCCCGTTCCGGCTTGACCTGGCACTATGCGCGTCCGCCGGTGCGCGATCTCGAATACGAGATGGACTGCCGCGGGGTGAGCTTCGAACACGTGGTGTGAGGCCGTCCTCATCCTGAGGTGCGAGCGAAGCGAGCGTCTCGCAGGATGGGCGGCTACCGGCGCGCCCTCATGGTTCGAGACGCGCCTCAAGGCGCTCCTCACCATGAGGCGACAGAGCTGGGTACCGGCGCGAGGCAGGCTTCGAGCTGCGCTCGTAGCTGCCCGCGGTCCAGATTGCGGCCGATCAGCACGAGCTTGTTGGTCATCGGACCGTCCCAGGGGCTCTCGTCCAGTGAGAAGCGCCCGGCCACCAGGTGAAAGATGTGCCGCTTATCGCTCTCGTGGATCCACAGCAGGCCCTTGCCGCGATAGACGCCCTCGGGCAACCGGTTGAGGAAATCCTGAAACTTGTGGACCGCGAACGGCCGCTCGCTCTGGAACGACAGCGACTCGAAACCATCCGCCGCCACGTGATCGTGGGCGTGATCGTGCGCGCCGTGCCCGGCCTCCGGCTGCTCCTGATCGGCGAAGAATCGATCCGACTGGAACAGGCCGACGCTGAGGATGAGCGGGAGCGGAAGGCAGCACTGCGTGGTCTGGATGATCCGCGCGCCCTCCTTGACCCCGCGGATGCTGCTCTCGAGCACCCGCAGACGCGCCGCGTCGACCAGGTCGCACTTGTTGAGCAGCACCACGTCGCCATAGCGCAGCTGATTGCGCGCGGCCTCGCTCTCGAACAGATCGAGGCAAAAGCTGCCGGCGTCCGCAACGGTGATGATCGAATCGACGCGGGTGAGCTCCCGGAGTTCCGAGCGCAGGAAGGTCAGCACCACCGGCAGCGGATCGGCGAGCCCGGTGGTCTCGACCACGAGGTAGTCGACCCTGCGGTCACGGGCGAGAATCCGAAAGATCGCGTCGACGAAATTGTTGTTGATCGAACAGCAGATGCAGCCGTTTTCCAGCTCCACCATGTCGTCGTCGGCGGAGACGATCAGCTCGCTGTCGATGCCGAGCTCGCTGAACTCGTTGACGATGACGGCGGTGCGCAATCCGTGCTGGTTGGTGAGGATGTGCTTCACCAGCGTGGTCTTTCCGCTGCCGAGAAAGCCGGTGATGACGGTCACGGGCAGGCGCGGCTGAGGCGAATGGAGGGCACAAGCCGGGGACGAGGAGGCGGTCATGGGGATCTTCGTCCGCGCGCAGCGAGTTTCGGTGCAGCGTTCCGGTCCGGCGCCTGCTAGAGCGACAGGTGATGTCCGGCGTCGAAGGTATATTTGGTGCCGACCGCGGACTGGCTCACGGCATCGCCGAAGGCATCGGCGAGCGCGTGCAACGCGCGCCAACCCGTGCAATGCCCGGTGATGATGTGGCTGATCCGAAACGGCCGCAGTCCCTCCACCGTGTCAGGAATGATCCGTTCCATGACGCCGCCGAGATGCAGCCCGCCCATTACGCAGTAGATCGGGATGTCGGGAAACAGGTTTCGCGTGTGCGTGCACACATTGACGATGCCGGCGTGGGAGCAGGCGCTGAACACGATCAAGCCGAGATCGCGGACGTGTACGACCAGCATGCGCTCGTCCATGAGCAGCGGATCGGGTTCCCACGGCGCGGCCGGACCGGTACGGCTGAGATGGTCGACGCGGCCCTTCTCGAACGACGTCACCCGCGGAATTTCGCCGCTGTAATAGAAGTGCTCATCGAGCAGCAGTTGGGCGTCCGGGCGATTGACCACGCGGGCGCCGAGCTTCTCCAGCTCGGTCGGGGAGGGGACGTTCGCAACCGGTACGACTTTTCCGCTCTTGAGGCGCACCGCGCGCTCGTTGAACATGCCGGGATTGACGTGGACGGCCACCTGCCCGCCCCCCTTCACGATCGCCTCGACCGCTTGCGGCAGCGCGGCCATGTGATCCCAGTGCCCATGGCTCACGGCGATGCACTCGACCTCTCCCAGCCGAAGCCCGAGATTGGCGCAGTTGCGCATGAAAATCGTGCCTTCGGGACCGGTATCGAACAGCAGGGTGTGGCGGACGCTATCGGCCTCCGACACCAGCCGCAGTCCGAGGCCAAGATTCGCGCATAGCAGCGTCTCGCCGGAAATGACCTTGGCGCCGGCGAGGACCACGTTGGAAAATTCGGACACCGCGAACAATGTCTTGCTGACATAGGCGTCACTGACGTCGTCGGTGATGACGTCGACGACGAGCGAATCGATCGGCTTGAGTGCCGGACTTCGGGTACTGGCTTCGGCCATTGGAGAGGCTTCCCGCGTGCGCTGTGAGTATATTGCGCGCCGCCACGGCGTCACAACCGCAGCCGCCGTGCAAATCGACCGGCTCTCGCGCGGGGCACCGGTGTCATGACCAGGGGCGCTTGATGGATGGGATGGTGGAGCGGATCGGCGTGTTCGCGCTGGTCGGCCTCGGGTCTGGTTTCGTCTCCGGTCTGTTCGGAGTGGGCGGCGGCATCGTGCGGATCCCGCTGTTCGTCTATCTGCTGCCGCTGTTCGGCGTGGCGCATTCGGTGATGATGCACGTGGCGGTGGGGACGTCCATGGCGCTGGTGCTGCCGAGCGCGATCGCCTCGACGCGCAAGCAGCTCGCGCTGGGCAATCTGGATCTGTCGTTCTTCCGCACCTGGGCCGTGGGCATATTGATCGGCGTCCTGATCGGGACCGCGCTGCTGCCCTATGCCTCCACCGAGCTTCTGCAGGTGATCTTCGCGCTGTTCATGGTGACGGTCGGCGTCTACGAGGGCTTTCTCAAGGACCGCCTGGTGATCGCGCCGGCGCCGCCGCGGGGCGCGGCCAGGGTGGGCGTGGCGTCGGCGATCGGTTGCCTTGCGGCGTTGACCGGGACCGGCGGCGGCACCGTGGGGACGCCGGTCCTGCAGGCATTCGGCATGAAAATGGAGGCGGCGATCGCCGTCTCGTCGGCGACCGGGCTGGTGACCGGCGTCGTCGCCACCATCGGCGCGATCGTGGGAGGCTGGCATGCCCTGGGCCTTCCTGCCTACTCGCTCGGCTATGTCGACCTCGCGATTTTCGCCGCGATGATGCCGACGATCATGATCGCCGCCCCGATCGGGGTTCGGGTCGGCCACATGCTGAGCGAGACGTGGCTGCGGCGAATCTACACCGTGCTGCTGTTCGTGATCGCCGTCGACCTGATCCGCAAGCTGACGATCTAGGAGGTGGACCAGAAGATCCGGTCATCCTCGGTCCAGCCGAAGAGATAGTGCGCGACGTGGCCGCCAAGCGCGGCGCGGTAGCGCACCATGGTTCCGCCGGCCACAGGGTAGGATTCGATCGGCTCGACGCGATCGAGCGGCGGCAGTCGGCCCGGCAAACTCGCCTGGAATCCCTCTCCGCCCGAGCGCAGCAGCACCTGCATCTCCGGCGCGAACCATTCCGGGTTGAGCGGCGCCCCCCCGCCGCGCTCGAGCAACTCACGCGCGCGCAAGGTCCGGGGATCGCGGCCATCGCCCGCGGGCGGCAGGCTGAGGAAGGTCGAGCCGGGCGAGAACGCCTCCGCCGCGGTGAGCGCCATCAGCAGCAACGGCGGCGACGGCGTGCTGTCTGCCATCACCGCCACCCACAATCCCGGCCCAGCGAGGTGCATGAGGAAAGCGCCGAAGCCAGGGACTCGGCCGGCGTGCCGTTGCATGGGATGTCCGACGGTGCGTTCCA
>Ga0114129_10011757_pt1 | contig 12458 bp, 6 predicted proteins | sample RhiMetdeltSRZDD1_FD_80071 | JGI IMG/M metagenome (GOLD analysis project Ga0114129, IMG submission 80071) | Populus rhizosphere microbial communities from Tennessee, USA - Rhizosphere MetaG P. deltoides SRZDD1 (version 2) (version 2) | ecosystem: Host-associated > Plants > Roots > Rhizosphere >...
GGCAAAGGCCGCCGGCGCCGACGTCGTTGGCGCCGAAGACCTGGTTGATAAGGTGAGCAAGGGCGAAATCGATTTCGATCGCTGTATTGCCACTCCCGACCTGATGCCCCTGGTCGGCCGACTGGGTAAGGTGCTTGGCCCGCGCGGCATCATGCCTAACCCCAAGGTCGGCACGGTCACGATGGACGTCACCAACGCGGTGAAAGGCGCCAAGGGCGGGTCTGTCGAGTTCCGTGTCGAGAAAGCGGGCATCGTGCAGGCTGGTGTCGGCAAGGCCTCGTTCCCGGAGGACAAGCTGGTCGAGAACATCAAGGCCTTTGCGGATGCCGTGCAAAAAGCCAAGCCCACGGGGGCGAAGGGCCATTACATCAACCGCGTGGCGATTTCCTCGACCATGGGCCCAGGGGTCAAAGTGGAAATTCCGAGCCTTTTTGGCACCGGGGCGGCGCACTGACGTGCTGACGCGCACCGATGCCGGGATTCTCGCAAAGGACTTGGCAAAACGGGTTCAAAGGTCTAAATGATGGTCAGGGCGTGCCGGCCCTATTTGTCGGCGCGCCTTTGCGCGTCTCTACAAATCGATGGTGAGCGGAACTTATTCCTTTTAGAAGCCCGCGTGGGATCTCTGAAGGGGAGAAGCCCGATACCGTTGCAATGTAAAGCGTGCGAGGCCGTCCCAAAACGGGCCGGCCGAACCTGTCCAAGACTGCCGGCGCAGAGGGCTCGCAAGGGTCCGACGCTTAATCCCGGGATGGGGCCAGCACAGACGGGGAAGCGATCCGAATTTTCGTGGCCGTGGGGTCACGTCATTTGGTTCGAACCTCGAAGACCCGACTGCGGCAGAACGCCGTTCGGGGGGCAGGCTTTTGAGAGCGTTGTCCTGCCCCGGTTCGCTAGCGTGGATCAGGCGGGACGGCTGGTACCAACCGGCGGTTCCCGCGCAACGGCGGCTGAACCGTCAAACCGGAAAGAGCTTGCAGTGGATCGAGCGGCTAAAGCGGAGTCCATCAGCGAACTGAACGGGGTCTTCAAGACCTCAAATGTCGTGGTGGTGGCTCACTATTCCGGCCTCACCGTTGCCCAGATGCAGACGCTGCGAAAGCAGATGAAGCAGGCGGGCGCGCAGGTGAAGGTTTCGAAAAACCGTCTTGCCAAGCTTGCGCTCAAAGACACCGACGCTGCCTCTATCGCGCCCCTGCTGAAGGGGCCAACCGTGCTCGCCTACTCAGGCGATCCGGTGGTGGCGCCGAAGGTGGCTACCGATTTCGCCAAGGCGAACGAGAAATTCGTCATCCTTGGCGGCTCGATGGGCAAGACGGCTCTGGATACCAATGGCGTCAAGGCGCTCGCCGCCCTGCCGCCATTGGACGAATTGCGCGCGAAGATCATCGGCCTGATCCAGGCTCCGGCGACCAAGATCGCGCAACTCACGAACGCGCCCGCAGCGAAGCTCGCGCGCGTAATCCAGGCCTATGCTTCCAAGGACGCAGCTGGCTGACGGCTCAACACTCATTAACTCTGGTTCGAACCAAATAGGAATGAACAATGGCTGACCTACAGAAGATCGTCGAAAATTTGTCGAGCCTCACCGTCCTTGAAGCGGCGGATCTGGCGAAGATGCTTGAAGAGAAGTGGGGTGTATCGGCTGCCGCCGCGGTGGCGGTCGCTGCTGGCCCCGCAGCCGGTGGCGCTGCAGCCGCCGCCGAAGAGAAAACTGATTTCACAGTCGTTCTCGCCAGCGCCGGTGAGAAGAAGATCGAGGTCATCAAGGAAGTGCGTGCGTTAACCGGGCTTGGCCTGAAAGAAGCCAAGGACCTAGTTGAGGGCGCGCCGAAGACCGTCAAGGAAGGCGTGGCCAAGGACGAGGCCAACAAGATCAAGGCCACGCTCGAAAAGGTCGGTGCAAAGGTTGAGCTTAAATAAGCGCAGCTTACTTAAGCGAAATCCCCGGACGAGCGCAGCGAGACCCGGGGATCGAGCGAGTTCAAGTCGTGGATGGCCGGGACAAGCCCGGCCATGACGAGGGGAGGCCCCCGGGGCGAGCGCAGCGAGACCCGGGGATCGAGCGAGTTCAAGTCGTGGATGGCCGGGACAAGCCCGGCCATGACGAGGGGAAGCTCCGGGCGAGCGCAACGAGTCCTGGGGATCGAGTGAGTTCAAGTCGTGGATGGCCGGGACGAGCCCGGCCATGACGAGGGGAAGCTCCGGGCGAGCGCAGCGAAACCCGGGGATCGAGTGAGTTCAAGTCGTGGATGGGCCGGACAAGCCCGGCCATCCCAAAAGAGACCCGGACCGAGGATCCCATGGTGCTCGGACAGGAGATAAGGGAGACGGCAACGCCGAACTCCCGAGGCGTCGTGAACCGGCTAGCTATGGTCACGATGAGCGTGAAGCGTGCGGCGGTTCGGGGAGACCGAATCGCATAAAAGCGGACGGCCCCGACGCCTGTCCCGATGGTCGCGATGGAATGCGGCTGTTCGGAGAGGCGCCCGCGCCGCCCGGTGCAATCGAATCGAGAGAGAAAAGATGGCGCAGACGTTTACCGGTCGCAAGCGCGTAAGGAAGTTTTTCGGAACAATCAACGAAGTGGCGGAGATGCCGAACCTCATCGAGGTTCAGAAGGCATCGTACGACCAGTTCTTGCTCGTGAAGGAGCCGGTCGGCGGCCGTCCCGACGAGGGCCTGCAGGCCGTATTCAAGTCGGTGTTCCCGATTTTCGACTTCTCCAATTCATCGCAGCTCGAATTCGTGAAATACGAATTCGAGCCGCCAAAGTATGACGTCGACGAATGCCGCCAGCGCGGCATGACATACGCCGCGCCGCTGAAGGTCACCCTGCGGCTGATCGTGTTCGATATCGACGAAGAGACGGGCGCGCGCTCGGTCAAGGACATCAAGGAGCAGGATGTCTACATGGGCGACATTCCGCTCATGACCAACAACGGCACGTTCATCGTCAATGGCACCGAGCGCGTCATCGTTTCGCAGATGCATCGCTCGCCGGGCGTCTTTTTTGACCACGACAAGGGCAAGACCCATTCCTCGGGCAAGCTTCTGTTCGCGGCCCGCATCATCCCGTATCGCGGTTCCTGGCTCGACATCGAGTTTGACGCCAAAGACATCGTTTACGCGCGCATAGACCGCCGCCGGAAGATTCCGGTGACGTCGCTCCTGTACGCCCTCGGGCTCGACGGCGAGCAGATCCTGTCGACTTTCTACAAGCATGTGAACTACAAGCGCGCCAAGGATGGGTGGCGCGTGCCGTTCGATGCCAACCGTCTCAGGGGTTACAAGGCTGTTAACGATCTGGTCGACGCCGACACCGGCCGGGTTGTCGTCGAAGCCGGCAAGAAGCTGACCGTCCGTCAGGCTCGCCAACTCGCGGACAAGGGTCTCAAGGCCCTGCGCATGACCGATGACGAGTTGATTGGACATTATGTGGCCGAGGATCTCGCCAATGGCCGCACCGGCGAAATCTACATGGAGGCCGGCGAAGAGATCACCGAGAAGAATCTGAAGATTCTGATCGAGGCCGGCTACAAGGAATTACCCTTGCTCGACATCGACCACGTGAACGTCGGTGCATACATCCGCAACACGCTTTCGGTCGACAAGAACATGACGCGCGAGGACGCGTTGTTCGATATCTATCGCGTCATGCGCCCCGGCGAACCGCCGACCGTCGAGACCGCCGAAGCGATGTTCCGTTCGCTGTTCTTCGACCCCGAGCGTTACGATCTGTCGGCTGTTGGCCGCGTGAAGATGAATATGCGGCTCGATCTGGATGCGCCCGACACCGTGCGCGTTCTCCGCAGGGATGACATCATCTCGGTGATCCGGACATTGGTCGATCTGCGCGATGGCAAGGGCGAGATCGATGACATCGATCATCTCGGCAACCGCCGGGTGCGCTCGGTCGGCGAGCTGATGGAGAATCAATATCGCATCGGATTGCTGCGCATGGAGCGCGCGATCAAGGAACGCATGTCGTCGGTGGATATCGACACCGTGATGCCGCAAGATCTGATCAATGCCAAGCCGGCAGCGGCCGCGGTGCGGGAATTCTTCGGCTCCTCGCAGCTGTCGCAGTTCATGGACCAGACCAATCCGCTGTCGGAAATTACCCACAAGCGTCGCCTTTCGGCGCTTGGCCCGGGCGGTCTGACCCGCGAACGGGCCGGCTTCGAGGTGCGCGACGTGCACCCGACGCATTACGGGCGCATCTGTCCGATCGAAACGCCGGAAGGGCCAAACATCGGGCTTATCAATTCACTCGCGACTTATGCGCGCGTGAACAAATACGGCTTTGTGGAAACGCCATATCGCAAGGTCAAGGACGGTCGCGTCACCGACGAGGTGATCTACCTCTCCGCGATGGAGGAGGCCCGCCATGCGGTCGCACAGGCGAACTCGTCGATCGACAACCGTGGGCGCTTTACCGAGGATCTAATCGTTTGCCGCCAGGCAGGCGACGTGCACCTCGTGCCGCGCGACAAAGTGGACTTCATGGACGTGTCGCCGAAGCAGCTGGTTTCGGTGGCTGCGGCGCTGATTCCGTTCCTTGAAAACGACGACGCCAACCGTGCGCTGATGGGTTCCAACATGCAGCGTCAGGCGGTCCCGCTTGTGCGGGCCGAGGCGCCGTTCGTCGGCACCGGCATGGAAGGCGTGGTCGCTCGCGACTCAGGCGCATCGATCGCGGCGCGTCGCACCGGCATTGTCGATCAGGTAGACGCCACCCGTATCGTTGTCCGCGCAACCGATGAGACCGACCCCACGAAACCGGGCGTCGATATCTATCGACTGATGAAATATCAGCGGTCGAACCAGAACACCTGCATCAATCAGCGTCCGCTGGTGAAGGTAGGTGATCGTGTCGACAAGGGCGACATTATTGCCGACGGCCCGTCTACGGACCTCGGCGAGCTCGCGCTTGGCCGCAACGTGCTGGTCGCGTTCATGCCGTGGAATGGCTACAACTTCGAGGACTCGATCCTGCTCTCGGAGCGGATCGTGAAGGACGACGTGTTCACGTCCATCCACATCGAGGAATTCGAGGTGATGGCGCGCGACACAAAGCTTGGTCCGGAAGAAATTACCCGCGATATCCCGAACGTTTCCGAAGAGGCGCTCAAGAACCTCGACGAAGCCGGTATCGTCTACATCGGTGCCGAGGTGCACGCGGGCGACATCCTGGTCGGCAAGATAACGCCGAAGGGCGAAAGCCCGATGACGCCGGAAGAAAAGCTGCTGCGTGCGATCTTCGGCGAGAAGGCCTCCGATGTACGCGACACCTCGCTGCGGGTGCCGCCGGGGGTGCAGGGCACGGTCGTCGAAGTGCGCGTGTTCAACAGGCACGGCGTCGAAAAAGACGAACGTGCGCTCGCGATCGAGCGTGAAGAAATCGAGCGGCTGGCGAAGGACCGCGACGACGAGCAGGCAATCCTCGACCGTAACGTCTACGGGCGTCTTGCTGAGATGCTCGAAGGGCGTACGGGCATCGCCGGTCCCAAGGGGTTCAAGAAAGACTCCAAGATCACCAAGACGGTGCTGGACGAGTATCCACGCTCGCAATGGTGGCTGTTCGCTTCGCCCAACGACAAGCTGATGGCGGAGATCGAAGCCATTCGCAAGCAGTACGATGAGTCGAAGAAGCTGCTCGAGCAGCGCTTCCTCGACAAAGTGGAGAAGCTGCAGCGCGGCGACGAGCTTCCGCCCGGCGTGATGAAAATGGTGAAGGTCTTCGTCGCCGTGAAGCGCAAGATCCAGCCCGGCGACAAGATGGCCGGTCGTCACGGCAACAAGGGCGTCGTTTCGAAAATCGTGCCCGCCGAGGACATGCCGTTCCTGGAGGATGGCACCCCGGTCGACATCGTGCTCAATCCGCTCGGCGTGCCGAGCCGGATGAACGTCGGTCAGATTCTCGAGACGCATCTCGGCTGGGCTTGTGCCGGCCTTGGGCTCAAGATCGGGCAGGCGGTCGATGCTTACAATTCGCGGCACGACTCGCGGCCGCTGAAGGACATGCTCAAGAAAGTCTATGGCGACGACGAGACTATCAAGTCGCTGAACGAGGAGGGTCTCATCGAACTCGGCGGCAACCTGCGCCATGGCGTCCCGATTGCAACGCCCGTGTTCGACGGCGCAAAGGAGGCCGACATCGAGAAGATGCTCGATCTCGCGGGCCTCGATCATTCCGGACAGGTCACCGTGTTCGATGGCCGGACCGGTGAGCCGTTCGATCGCAAGGTGACGGTCGGCTTCATCTACATGCTGAAGCTGCACCATCTGGTGGATGACAAGATCCACGCGCGTTCGATTGGCCCTTACTCGCTGGTTACCCAGCAGCCGCTCGGCGGCAAGGCGCAGTTCGGCGGCCAGCGCTTCGGCGAAATGGAAGTGTGGGCGCTCGAAGCCTACGGCGCTGCCTACACCTTGCAGGAGATGCTTACCGTCAAGTCGGACGACGTTGCCGGCCGCACCAAGGTGTACGAAGCGATCGTTCGCGGCGACGACACATTCGAGGCCGGCATTCCGGAAAGCTTCAACGTGCTGGTCAAGGAGATGCGTTCGCTCGGCTTGAACGTCGATCTGCACAATTCGAAGCAACAGCGCCAGGGGCCGGAGACGGCCGAGGCGGCGGAGTAGTCATAGGTTTGCGGGGCGGCAAGGGCGCCGCTCCGCGGTTGAACATTCAACGTGAGGTGGGGAATCGGCGGTTCCCCGGTCGAGGAGAAAGCAATGAATCAAGAGATCATGAATCTTTTCAGCCCGCAGGTTCCGGCTCAGGTCTTCGACCAGATCCGGATTTCGATCGCGAGTCCCGAAAAGATCCTGTCCTGGTCCTACGGCGAGATCAAAAAGCCCGAAACGATCAACTATCGTACCTTCAAGCCCGAGCGCGACGGCTTGTTCTGCGCGCGCATTTTCGGGCCCATCAAGGATTACGAATGCTTGTGCGGCAAGTACAAGCGCATGAAGTACAAAGGCATTATCTGCGAGAAGTGCTCAGTCGAGGTGACGCTGTCGCGCGTGCGGCGCGAGCGCATGGGCCATATCGAATTGGCCGCGCCCGTTGCGCACATCTGGTTTCTGAAGTCGCTGCCAAGCCGCATCGGCCTGCTGCTCGACATGACGCTCAAGGATCTCGAGCGCATCCTGTACTTCGAATACTACGTCGTCCTTGAGCCCGGGCTCACGCCGCTCAAGGATCGCCAGCTTCTGTCCGAGGACGAATATCTGAAGGCGCAGGAGGAATATGGGTCGGATAGCTTCACCGCGATGATCGGGGCGGAAGCGATCCGCGAGATGCTCAAGGGAATCGACCTCGAAAAGATGCAGGCCGAATTGCGCGCCGAGCTTGCGGAATCCGACAGCGACATCAAGAAGAAGAAGATTGCGAAACGGCTCAAGCTGATCGAGGCGTTCATCGCATCAGGCAACAAGCCCGAGTGGATGATCCTGACCGTGGTGCCGGTGATCCCGCCGGATCTGCGGCCGCTCGTGCCGCTTGACGGCGGGCGATTTGCGACGTCCGATCTCAACGATCTCTATCGTCGTGTCATCAATCGCAACAACCGTCTGAAACGGCTGATCGAGCTTCGTGCGCCGGACATCATCATCCGCAACGAAAAGCGCATGCTGCAGGAAGCAGTCGATGCGCTGTTCGACAATGGCCGCCGCGGCCGCGTCATCACCGGTGCCAACAAGCGTCCGCTGAAGTCGCTGGCCGACATGCTGAAGGGCAAGCAGGGCCGTTTCCGGCAAAACTTGCTCGGCAAGCGCGTCGACTACTCAGGCCGTTCGGTGATCGTTGTTGGTCCCGAGCTCAAGCTGCACCAGTGCGGCTTGCCAAAGAAGATGGCCTTGGAGCTGTTCAAGCCGTTCATTTACTCGCGGCTTGATGCCAAGGGTTTGTCGACCACAGTGAAGCAGGCGAAGAAGCTGGTCGAGAAGGAGAAGCCGGAGGTCTGGGACATCCTCGACGAGGTGATCCGCGAGCATCCGGTGTTGCTCAACCGCGCGCCGACCCTGCACCGGCTCGGCATCCAGGCTTTTGAGCCGGTCCTGATCGAAGGCAAGGCAATTCAGCTGCACCCGCTCGTCTGCGCAGCGTTCAATGCCGATTTCGACGGCGACCAGATGGCCGTGCACGTCCCGTTGTCTCTCGAAGCGCAGCTGGAAGCACGCGTCCTCATGATGTCGACCAACAATATCCTTCACCCGGCGAACGGCTCGCCCATCATCGTGCCGTCGCAGGACATCGTGCTCGGCCTTTACTACCTCTCGCTAATGCGTGAGGGCGAGCCCGGCGAGGGAAAGGTGTTCGGCGATCTAGCGGACATTGATCATGCATTGCATGAAAAGGTGATCGGCCTGCACAGTAAGATCAAATACCGCTGGGAAGGCGTCGCCGAGAAAGGCAACACCTTCAAGAAATGGTACGACACGACCCCAGGGCGCGTCGTGCTCGGCAGCGTGCTGCCGAAGAGCGCGAAGGTTCCGTTCGACATCGTCAACCGCTTGATGACCAAGCGCGAGATCTCGTCGATGATCGATACCGTCTATCGCCACTGCGGGCAGAAAGAGACTGTTATATTCTGCGACCGCATCATGGCGCTCGGCTTCTATCACGCCTTCAAGGCCGGGATCTCGTTCGGCAAGGACGACATGGTGGTGCCGGAATCGAAGTGGAAGACCGTCGAGGAGACGCGTGAGCTCGCCAAAGAGTTCGAGCAGCAATACAACGACGGCCTCATCACCCAGGGCGAAAAATACAACAAGGTGGTCGATGCCTGGTCGAAATGCACCGAAGCGATCGCCGACGCGATGATGAAGGAGATTTCGTCTTCGAAGAAAGATGCCGGCGGACGCGAAGCGCAGGTCAATTCGATCTACATGATGGCCCATTCCGGCGCGCGCGGTTCGCCCGCGCAGATGCGTCAGCTTGCGGGCATGCGCGGCCTCATGGCCAAGCCGTCGGGCGAAATCATCGAGAGCCCGATCATCTCCAACTTCAAGGAGGGCCTCTCGGTGCTCGAGTACTTCAACTCGACGCACGGTGCCCGCAAGGGTCTGGCCGACACGGCGTTGAAGACGGCAAACTCAGGCTATCTGACACGGCGCCTCGTCGACGTGGCGCAGGACTGCATCATCACGGAAGAGGACTGCGGCACGAAGAGCGGCATCAAAGTACGCGCGATCATCGATGCCGGCACGGTCGTTGCATCGCTTGCCAGCCGCATTCTCGGCCGGACGACGGCAGAGGATGTGAAGGATCCGTCCAGCAGCAAGACGGTGGTCAAACGCGGGACGCTGCTACAGGAGCCCGAAGTCGAGGTGGTCACCAATGCTGGCGTGCAGGAACTGCGCATCCGTTCGGTCCTGACGTGTGAGACCAAGAACGGCGTGTGCGCCGCGTGCTACGGGCGCGATCTTGCCCGAGGCACTCCGGTCAACATGGGCGAGGCAGTGGGTGTCATCGCGGCTCAGTCCATTGGCGAGCCGGGTACCCAGCTGACGATGCGCACATTCCATATCGGCGGCGCGGCGCAGATTTCGGAGCAGTCGTTCATCGAGTCCAACTTTGACGGAAAGGTCAAGTTCAAGAGCAAGAACGTTGCGAAGAACTCGGACAACGAGGTGGTCGCGATGGTTCGCAACATGGTCGTCGCGGTCGTCGATCCCGATGGCACGGAACGCGCGCATCACCGTATTCCCTACGGCGCGCGTCTGCGCGTCGAGGACGGCGAGAAGATCAAGCGTGGCCAGCGAATCGCGGAGTGGGATCCCTACACGCGGCCGATTTTGACCGAAGTGGAGGGGGATGTCGGATTCGAGGACCTCATTGACGGGGTGTCGATGTCGGAGGCGCTCGACGAATCCACCGGCATTGCAAAGCGCGTGGTCATCGACTGGCGCACCGGAGCGTCGCGGAATCAGCAGGATCTGCGTCCGGCTATCGTGATCAAGTCGGGCAACAAGCTCCTCAAGCTCGCTCGCGGCGGCGAGGCGCGCTACCAACTCGCCGTCGATGCCATCATCTCGGTCGATCCGGGCGGGCATGTGAAGGCGGGCGACGTCATCGCGCGTATCCCGACTGAGAGCGCGAAGACTCGCGACATCACCGGCGGTCTGCCGCGCGTGGCGGAACTGTTCGAAGCACGCCGGCCGAAGGAAGCAGCGATCATCGCCGAAATCGGCGGGACGGTGCGGTTCGGCAAGGACTACAAGAACAAGCGCCGCATCACGATCGAACCGTCCGGCAAGGGCGAGGAGCCCAAGGAATATCTCATTCCGAAGGGCAAGCACATCCACTTGCAGGATGGCGACGTCATCGAGAAGGGCGATTATATCGTCGAGGGCAATCCCGCTCCGCACGACATCCTCGCCATCAAGGGTGTCGAGGAACTCGCTGCCTACCTGGTGAACGAAATCCAGGAGGTCTATCGACTGCAGGGCGTCAACATCAACGACAAGCACATCGAGGTGATTGTTCGCCAAATGTTGCAGAAGGTCGAGATCGACGACTCCGGGGACACCGAGCTGTTGCAGGGCGAGCAGATCGACAAAATCGAGCTCGACGAGATCAACGCGCATGCCGAGGCCGAAGGCAAAAAGGGCGCGACCGGTCACCCGGTCCTGCTCGGCATCACCAAGGCCAGCCTGCAGACCCGTTCATTCATCTCCGCGGCATCGTTCCAGGAGACGACGCGCGTGCTCACCGAAGCCGCCGTCAACGGCAAGGCCGATACGCTCGACGGACTCAAAGAGAATGTCATTGTCGGCCGCCTGATCCCTGCCGGCACCGGCGCCATGATGAACAGTCTGCGCGAGGTCGCGACCAAGCGCGACGCACTCATCCTCGAGGAGCGCGAAAAGGATGCGGCAAAAGCCGCGGCGAAGCCGGAGGAAGCTCCGGCCCTCCCGGCGGCCGAATAATCTTCGGCACGATAAATCGAAAGGGCCGCCGCTTGGCGGCCCTTTTGTTTCCCGGAGAGCCTCGCATCTTTTCGCGGTGCGAATGCGGGCAACGCACGTCGCGCATAAAGGCTCTGCTGTCGTATGCTCTTTCCTTTGTCGCCGAAAAAGCGATGATGGCCGACCGCATATTGGACGACACGTATGCACCTCCTTGTCCTCCCCGGTGACGGCATCGGTCCCGAAATCACTGCCGCTACGCTTGCGGTCCTGCGCGCCACTTCCGACCGCTTCGATCTGGGATTGAGGATCGAGGAGGCGGCTACGGGACACGCCGGCCTGCGTACGCATGGACATACGATCCATCCCGACATTGTCGAAAAGGCGCGTAAGGCCGATGGGGTCGTGCTCGGTCCAACCTCGACATTTGAATTCAAGGATCCCGCAAAGGGCGAGGTCAATCCTTCGATGATGCTGCGAAAGAGCCTCGATCTGTTCGCCAACATCCGGCCAGCACGCACCTATGCGGGCTTCCCGCTTCGCTGTGGCGAATTCGATCTCGTCGTCGCACGTGAAAACACCGAAGGCTTCTATGCCGACCGCAACATGGAAGCGGGAAACGGCGAGATGATGGTGACCAAAGATGTCGCCATCTCCTTGCGCCGCATTACCCGGGCCTGCAGCGAACGCATCGCTCGCGTCGCTTTCGAGCTCGCAATGACGCGGCACAAGCACGTCACCATTGTTCACAAGGCGAATGTTCTCAAGGTTACTGACGGCCTGTTCATTGAGGAATGCCACAAGATCGCGCGGGAATTTCCGGCGGTGACGATCGATGACGTGATTGTCGACGCCATGATGGCGCATGTTGTGCGCAACCCCCGGCGCTTCGATGTCATCGTCACCACCAACATGTATGGCGACATTCTTTCCGACTTGACCGCTGAATTGTCAGGAAGCCTTGGTCTCGCGGCCTCGTTGAATGCGGGAACCAATCACGGGATGGCTCAGGCCGCGCATGGCTCAGCGCCTGACATTGCCGGCAACAACGTGGCTAACCCGCTGTCGCTGATCCTGTCCGTGGCAATGCTGCTCGCCTGGTACGGACGGCGCATAAAGGCGAAGCCTTTCCAGGTTGCTGCGGCAGCAATTGAAAAATCAGTGGAAGCGGCAATCGCTGCCAAGGAATCAACACCCGACATCGGTGGGCGATTGGGCACGCGGGAGACCGGCGATGCTGTCGCGGCGCGTGTGCAGGCGCAAAAGTAGCCTATGGATCAAGGGCTTCGGGCGAAAAAAGGGACCGCTGCGTGAGCATGACAACGGTCCCTTTGCGATCCGCCGAAAGGGGACACACCGAGCTAAGGTGATAATCGGCGTCACGCATGCGAAGCATCGCTCTCTGGGTTTGCTTTCGCTGTGCGATAGATCACAGGGGTTGCCGAAATCAGCCTTTTTGTGACGCCCAACACAGCTTCCAAATCTGCAGCCCTCTAATTTGATACTGCCGGACCGCCCGTCTTGTGGGCATAGCGACA
>Ga0114129_10011758_pt1 | contig 12456 bp, 10 predicted proteins | sample RhiMetdeltSRZDD1_FD_80071 | JGI IMG/M metagenome (GOLD analysis project Ga0114129, IMG submission 80071) | Populus rhizosphere microbial communities from Tennessee, USA - Rhizosphere MetaG P. deltoides SRZDD1 (version 2) (version 2) | ecosystem: Host-associated > Plants > Roots > Rhizosphere >...
CGGTCGCCGTGCGCGATACGGGCGAAGGACTCGATCCGGCGAATCTCGAGCGTGTGTTTGACGCCTTCTTCACGACGAAAGCGGACGGCATGGGCATGGGCCTCGCGATCAGCCGCACCATCATCGAATCCCACGGCGGCCGCCTCTCGGCCACCCCAAACTCCCCCCGCGGAGCTGTCTTCCAGTTTACGTTGCCGTCCGCTTCTGAGACTGCACGATAAGCAATGTCGATGCCATAGGGTAGTCATCTACGACGACGAAGCCTCAACCATAATAGAGGAATGTCAGAGTTTCTCCCATGCCTTCCGAGTACGCAGGTAACGATCTTCATTGTAAAAGAGAGCGAACACCTCACCGAAACTAGGAATGTCCTCATCACTTAGCATGAGGTTTTGCAGCGACAGCAGGAGTTCAGTGAAATATCGAATGACCTGCAGTAGTTAGCACGGCGGATTTGAGTCGCGCCGGTGCCGAGCATCTCCTTCGTGAATAAGGCTTCCTTGTGCAGAGCTTGAAATCTTTTACCAACACTTTCGCCCGGCTCCTCCGATTATTGCGTAAGGGATATAATGTTCCTTAAACCATTCCGTGAGGGAGGCAAGCACTCGCAGGAACTCTGTGGAGGTTGAGGCTCAGACATTTGCTTTCTGCTTCAAGAAGCACCAGCGATTACGGACTTCCTGCTCTTCCGCTAAGAAAACGGGCGAACGGCCCTGCCCAATGATAAACATCACGCTCAATTGCTGAAGCTTGATTTCAGCCGGCGTGTTTCGGATTTGATAAACGATGAAATTGTTGACAAATTTCCACCTATCTTTGAACTCCTGCGCCTCTTGTTTGGTTATCGATTTCATTACCGCGCTTGTCGTCGGTTAATTGTATCCCGCAGAGATCGCGAATCCAATCAGAAAATTGGGACGCGTATCGCCACGATTTGCCCTGTTGGGTTCGCTCGTTAATGGTCGATTAAGAGGGCGGCGGGTCGGTAGTCACTTGCACTTGTGCTCGGGGCAGTGCGGTGCACCGCACCACCAGAGACATTTAAGATCGCTCAAAGACAATTTTGAATTTTGACGACGCTTGTAGACTCTCGGCGGATCATTCTTATCCCGGCAAATAGGATTAATGACCCCCAGCATGTGTTGACTAACACGGGAGAGATCTTAGTTAACCGCTCGCGCGACTTGATTAGGAACTGTTCAACCCTAGTCAGGACGTGATAGATCCTAGTTTGGAGGCAGCGCGTCCCATCTAGGTTCGTCCGAGAACCTAAGGCTCTTCGCGGATCCTATGTGGGACCTCAGCCATCCCTATCAGGACCTCACCGATCCTGGTTATTCCTCCACGGATCCTGATAATCACGCGATCGATCCTGATAATCACGCTGACGATCCTGATAATCATTTCGGAGAAGCAGAGCAGGATTTCAGTTTTGCAAGCCGGTGGTGGGAACCGGCTAACTGCACTGACAAGAGTTCAAGACACAAGCGTGTCGACCACAAATAGTTCCTGCTCGAGTGCTTCAATCTGAGCGTCGACCATGCTGTTGACGTTAAGTTCACCGCAGTGCGCGAACGCGAGATGTTTCGCGATGTTTGCAAGGGCTTTCGGATGCGGCGACTCTTCTAGCTTCGCCATCAGAACGAGCAACGCCCCCGATTTGATCTGCGGTTCGTCACCCGCCCGGCAGATCAGCGCCACGAGTGTTTGGATCTTTTCGTCGTCTGAAGTTACATGTAAGTTATCGACGATGGTTTCGCCCGCATCAACCCGCCGCACGAGTTCGGGAAGCCACGGATCGTTAATCTCCAAACCGTAGCGAATAATCGCACGGCTTGGCCCATCAATCGTTTTGTCGTTTATGAGAGATTGCGCGCGTCGTTTGATCACAGCGCTGAGGTGAGGTGTTTGTTCGCGCACGCTTACGTTACTATGATTAACCATGATCTTCATCCTTTCTTGGAAGGTTGAGGGTCTAGGGCTGGCGTTGTGTTCCTGCACACGTCGGCCCGCTTCGTTTGTGGTGGGATCGCGTCACTATACGCCGTAAATTTTCGGTTGTCATCAGGATATTAACATCGGCGTGCGCGATACTGGCGAAGGACTCGATCCGGCGAATCTCGAGCGTGTGTTTGATGCCTTCTTCATGACGAAAGCGGACGGTATGGGCATGGGCCTGGCAATCAGCCGCACCATCATCGAATCACACGGCGGCCGCCTCTGTCACATCGAACTCGCCCTGCAGCGCTGTCTTCCAGTTTACGTTGCCGGCAGGTCAGTCGGATTAGCCATTCAGAGGCAATGAGACTGTGAAGGTGCTGCCGTGGCGAGGAATACTTTCGATCCTGATTTGTCCTCTGTGGGCCTCGACGATGCATCGCACTATCGATAGTCCAAGACCAGCGCCGCCGAGTGCGCGCGAGCGGGCTTTGTCCACGCGATAAAAACGATCAAAAACGCGTTGCTGATGGGCCTCGGGAATTCCGATTCCCGTGTCGCGCACCACAATTTCGGCGTTTCCATTCTCTCGCGCCAGTGCCAGTAAAATCTCGCCGCCTTCGTGCGTGTATTTCACTGCATTATCAAGCAGGTTGAGAATCATTCGCTTGAGCAGTTCCTCGTCCGCGTTCAATGCGATGGCGGTCGAATCGTTTTCAAGCTTCAGCCGCACACCTTTGCGATTGGCGAGCACCTGCGCGGCGCGCGCGCAGTCCGCGACGACCTCAGTCAATGAAACCGATTCTGTGATTAAAACACCTGGCAATCGGATAGGTTGACGTGCGAGGATGAACAAATCTTCAACAATGCGCGAGAGTCGCTCGGCTTCTTCCTGAATTAACGTCAACGACTCCTGATATTCTTTAACAGTGCGCGTTTTTCCGAGCGCGACTTCAGTTTCGCCTCGCAATACTGCAAGGGGCGTCCGCAGCTCATGAGAAGCATCGGCGATGAATCGTTGCTGCTCGTTGAAAGAGTTCTCGAGTCGCGCCAGCAAATCATTAATGGTGGTGGCAAAACGTCCGAGCTCATCTCGGGCATTTGGGACGTCGAGTCTTGACGAAAGACTCTCCGCAGAGATGCGTTGTGTCTGAGTGTTCATTGAAGCGATCGGCGCAAGACTCTTCCGGGCCAAAAAGTATCCGCCTAACGATGCCAAAAGCAGGACCACCGGAACGCCTGCAAAAAAGTCGCGCCGCAATTGACCTAAACCTTCCTCCCACACACTCGACCGTTCCGCAACCGCAGCGAATCCAAGATCGCGATCCGTTGATACTGGAACAACCGCCACGCGTAACCCATCAACTGTCGCGAAGCTGGCGTTTCGCTCACGCGTTTGACTGAGGACGGACGGCGGAATTGCTAAGACGGCGCCGGAAAGATTCCTGGAAGCTCCAATTGGGTGTCCGCTACTATCAATTATCTGCACGTAACGGTCCGGGAAAGTCAGTTCCACAAGGACGACCTCGGCCGCTTTGGTCAGCGAGTGGGCCTCTCCAATTTCTTCGACGTATGCACTGGCAACCGTATGAGCTGTCGAGCGCAGCGACTCATCCTGGCGCTCGTGAAAACTCCTGGCGGCGGCGTAGTAAATGACGAGTGCAAACGCAACGAGCGACATAGCGAGCACGCCCGCGTACCACAGCGTCAGTCTTGTGCGAACCGAATAGAACATAACGTCGAGAATCTTATTGAACGATCAGCGCTACTGTAGGGCCTGCCCTCCGTGGTCGCCCCTTCGTTATTGCCTCCGGAGGGGCGGCCACGGAGGGCTGCCCCTACAGTACGTTCGATCATACTGCTGACCATCTAGAAGCTCCATGTCAGAGATAATCCATAGGCGTGCTTGGCGCGGTTGAATTGAGGCGAGATCGTGGGCCTCCAAAGCTCGCTGTCAGTAGAGGAACTGCGATGATGAGTGGTGTAGACATACTTTCCGATCGCGTATCCCAGAGCACTTCCTGCCACCACATCTGAAAGATAGTGTTTCTGCCCGGTAAAGCGAGCAACACTCACAGCCGTTGCCGCTCCGTAAGCTGCTATCCGGACTACCCGACGACGCGGATATTCATTCGCGATAACGGTAGCGACGGCCCAAGCCTGTGTGCTATGACCGGAAGGAAAAGAGTTTCCGCCATCAAAGAATTCACTGCGTTCCACACCCGCGGACGGACGCGCGCGTTGGGTTATCCCCTTTAGTGCAGACTCGACGATCACACTATTAACCAGCGCCTCCGCACTCAACAAACCCGTCTCTCTTGCCCGATCGTCACTCCTGCTGCGACCAAACAAGTAGAACGCGCCAGCCACCGTCCCTAGACCGTAGACGGAACCGGCATTACTGATTATGCGACTCGTTTTCAATGGAAGATCAAATTCGCCAATTTCGTCGCCAGTTATTCGATCCGTAGTAACCAAAGCCATGAAACCGATACTGCTCGGGATCACCCACTTCGTGTTATGTCGCTGAAGGTGCATTGGCGCGGTCCAGATCGCCTTTTGATCCTTCAGAATGTTTTTGAAGAATTCACGTTCAAGTGATCGGGGAGGTGTTTGCGCAGATACCGTTATGGCAAGTATGAAAAAACTTAGCGCGATTAATATAAATCTAATCATTCACTCCTCCTTTCGAAAATTGATGACGCAGCATCGCGTAAACAGTTGGGGTCACGATGAGAGACAATCCGAGCGCTATCGTCAATCCGCCGATCACTGCGATTGCCAGAGGTTGCAGGAGTTCTGCTCCTGCTCCGATTGCAAGCGCGAGCGGCAACATTCCGAGCATTGCCGCAAGCGACGTCATCAATACAGGTCTGAATCGTCGCCTTCCCGATCTCACGAGTGCCTGTCTCAACGTGTCGCCCGACGCGAGATTCTCTTCAACAGCATCGAGCATCAGTATTCCGTTCTTCGCAACAATGCCCACGATCATGATCATCCCCATCAACGAGACCACATTCAGCGTCGAGCCCGTGATGAACAACGCCAGCAACACACCACTCAGCGCCAGCACCGCTCCAGTTACGATCGCGATCGGGTGTGCATACGAACGAAACTCGATGAGCAAAGTAATGAAGACGAGTAGCACGGCAAGAACGAGAGCCATCGCCAGCTCGCGGAAGCTCGACTGCTGTTCCTGGTACAACCCTCCGTATTCAACCGTCATTCCCGGCGGCAACTTCACGTTCTTAGTCAGTTGATCCTGAATTTGACGAATCGCCGTACCGAGATCACTTCCCTCAAGACGACCCGTTACTGCAACCATCTGGCGCAGATTCTCGCGTTCAATCTCTGCCTGACCTTTATCAATATCAATATCTGCCACCTGATCGAGGCGGAATAGTTGGCCCGACGAAGAACGCACTTGCAACGCCTTCACCTTATCGAGCGACGTGCGCACGTCCGGCGGAAAAATCACACGCACCTTAATCAACCGGTCCTGTTGCAGAATCGACGAAGCCGCGTCACCCGACATCGCGATCGTGATTGTTGAAGCGACGTCATTGGCGGTCACGCCAAATTGCGCGGCCCGCGCAGGATCGATATTGAAAGTTACAGCCGGACCGCTAATGACGACGCCATTCAACGTGTCGACCACGCCGTGAACTTTTTGGATTGCGGCTTCGACTTCCTCCGCCTTCTCCTGCAAAGCCGCTGCGTCTTCACTGAAGAGCTTTACCTCGATCGGTTCGGGATTGCCTTGCAGGTCGCCGATCACGTCGGGCAGGATGCCCACAAACTCGATGTCGAGCGCCGGTTGCGATTCTTTGATTTGGTCGCGAAGCTCGGAAATGACTTCTTGCGTACTGCGTTTGTGGTCGGGCTTCAGCTTAACGGCAAAGTCGCCTGTATTCGGTTCAGTGACGAACAGACCCATCTCTAGCCCCGTGCGCCGCGAGTAACTCTCGACCTCGGGTGTTTTGAGTAACAACTCTTCCACGCCCTGAAGCATGCGGTTTGTTTCCGCCAGTGAAGAACCTGCGGGCGCGATGTAGTCGAGGACAAAAGCACTCTCGTCGAATTCAGGCAGAAACTCGGATCCGAGTGTTCGATACAGCAGATACGAACCTGCGAGCACCACGACGATGGCGAGACCCACGATCCATTTCTTGTCGAGCGCCACACTCAGAACCGATTCATAGCGCCGAATGATTGCTCCTAGCACGGTGCCCTGCGCTTCTTCTTCTTCGGGTCCGAAGTTGTCTTCTGGTTTTGCTTTGACGAAGCGTTCCGCAAGCACTGGAGTGAATGCGAGCGCGAGGACCAGTGAAGTCAGCAACGCAACCGACATCGTCAAAGCGAGTGAGCGAAAGAAAACTCCCGTAACGCCCGTTAACAACGTCAACGGAAGAAACACGACGACCGGCGTGATCGTCGAGCCGATGATGGGAACGGTGATCTCAGAAACCGCGCTCTGAACCGCTTCTCGACGCGACTGGCCGCGTGCCATGTGAGTGTAAATATTTTCGACGACTACGATCGCATCATCGATCACCAGACCAATCGCCGCGGCCACGCCGCCGAGAGTCATCAGATCGAAACTGAGCCCCGCCAGCCACATCGCCAGAAATGTGACGAGCACGGTTACAGGAATCACGAGGATCGCAACGAACGTCGTTCCCCAATTGCGGAGAAATACGTAAAGGATCACAACCGAGAGCAGAAGACCAACCACGATCGAATCACGAACCGAATTGATTGACTCGCGCACAAGCAGCGATTGGTCGTAGTAAGCAGCCACGCGAACGTCTTTCGGAATCTGCCCGCGCATAGAATTCAGTGCGGCTTTTACTTCATCCACCACCGCGACGGTGTTCGCATCCGGCTGGCGATTGATGTTGACGAGCGCAGCGGGATGACCGTCGGCGGTGACGATCGTGTATTGCGGTTCGACGCCTGCCGCTACCGTCGCTACGTCGGCCACACGGACCGGTGCGTTATTAACCGTCGCGACGACGATCCCATTGAGCTCGTCGGGTCTCTTTGCCTGGCCGCTGATCAATGCCAGCTCGAGTTGGTGGTTCTCTTCAATGAGACCGGGAGATACGATGATGTTTGACCCTCGAATTGCATCCACGACTTGTTGAGCAGAGACGTTGTGGGCCGCCAACTTGTCCGGATCTATCTGCACGTGGAACTCACGCGTCTTGCCGCCCGCCACGGCGACAATCGCGACGCCGGGCAAGCGCGCCAGTTGCGGTCGCACGATATAGTTTGCGAGATCGGTGAGTGTTGCTTCGTCCCGTTTGTCCGAAGTCAGGCTGTATCCGGTTACAGGAAATACCGCAAAAGTCAGACGCTCGATGTTTCGAATCTCTGCGGTCGGCGGAAGTGTCGATAAGAGTTGTGACATTCGCGCCTGGACCAGTTGCAACTCGTCGTTGATGTCGCCGCCCCAGTTGAAGTAGAGATTGATCTCAGCCGATCCGCGCGCGGTTTTTGATTTGATGCGCGCAATCCCGGGGATGCCATTCATCGCTTCTTCGATCGGACGTGTAACCGTGACAAGTGTCTGCGACGCCGGAGCTTCGCCGTTGTCGACGATGATTACAATGCGCGGGAAATCGGTTTGCGGAAAGACTGCGATCGGAAGTTGCCAGGCCGCGTAAATTCCAGCAGCGCAGAGCAGCGCCACGATCACGACGATAGCGCGAGACTGATATGAAACTACCCTGGCAAGTTTCATAAGTATTCAGCCGCGGATGGACGCGGATTAACGCGGATTAGAAATCTAGTTCTGATCCGTATCATCCGCGTTCATCTGCGGCTCGACTTTCGTTCCATCCGGCAAGGCGTAGTTGCCTTCAACAACCACGGTTTCTCCCCCTTTTAGACCTTCGACGATCTCGACCTTATCCGGTGTGCGGATGCCGATTTTTACCTTCGTTTCATGAGCCACGTTTGCTGCGTCGACAACCATCACCGTTCCCTCGTTTGCATCACTTGTATCAAGTGTCACGGCTGATGGCGGGATCACGATGGCGTCGTCCTTCGAGTTTGCAAACACTGTCACCTGTGCAGCACCGTTTGCTCGTAGCTTTCCGTCTTCGTTTCCCAGGGTGACCCAAACTTCAACCGTGCGGTTCGTTGCATCGCTCGAGCGACTGAGCAACGAAACCTGACCGTGCATTTCCTCTGCTGAAGTATCAGTCGGTACGACTGTAACGGTGTCGCCGGTTTTGAGCTCAGCAACGGCAGTGTCTGCGAACGGAGCTTTCACGATCACCGTGCTTATGTCGGCGATAGTGACGAGTTTTCCGCCGGCGGAAGCAAATTCACCTTCGTACTGAAACTGATCGGTAACGATTCCGGTGATTGGTGAACGAATCGTGGCGTAGCTCAATTGCGCATCGAGCGTAGCGACACGTTGTTGTGCCTGCGCTGTTTTGGCGGACGCCAGCGCCCGATCATTGGGATTTAGTGAGTGCGTTCGCAACGCGACGGTCTGTTCCTGCAAACGCAATTCGTCTTCCGCGGTTGTCAGTTCGAGTTGCGAGGCTTCGAGATCTTTTTTGGAGATTCCGCCTCGCTCAAACAGGGCACGACGACGTTCGTAGGTCGCACGGGCATTGTTAACTTTCGCGCGTGCGTCGAGCAGTGCTTTCTGATCTTCGGCGTTTGTCTTTGGAATCGTGCCGGTAATGAGACTGCGTTCGTTCGCTCGCGCCTCGTTGAGTGCTGCAACTGCTTCTGCCCGTTGGGTCTCCAGATCGCGCGATTCGAGGACGGCGATAACCTCACCTGCATGGACCACCTTATTCTTCAACAGCGCCATTTTTTTGATCTGCGCGCTGATCTTCGCCGCGACGTCGGCTTTTTCTCGCGGCCAGATCGTGCCGACCGCTGAAACTGGTGCGGCAATGTTTTCCCTCTCTGCCTTAACGACTTTGACGCTGACCACCGGCGTTACTTCGGACTCTGCTTCAGTTGCTGATTTCTTCAACCGCCAGATGACCAGGGCAACGAACAGCACTACTACTAATCCGCTTGCGACGATCAAGACGAGGTTTCGCTGGCGCACAATTCGTGCTCGTTTCTGATCGGCCAGCAGGCGATCGACTTCGTCGTCGGGAATCCTGTTCGGCTCGTCATTCATATCGTTCATTACTGACCGGTTGCTTGTCGCAGTCGCGCCAGCGCTGTCTGGTAATCGAAGATCGCCTGATACAAAGCACTTCGTTGCTCGACCAGTGTTGTTTGCGCATCGGTTACCTCCACGATCTGCGCTTCGCCTGCCCGGTAGCGCGCGATGGATGCGGCGAGATTGTCCTGGGCTTTCGTGACGCCTTCACGCGCGAGATTTATTCGCGCCACGGCGTTATCTGCCTGTGCACGCGCTGCGTAGAACTGTTGTGTGAATCCACGTAACGCTAAGGTTCGTTCATTTTCGGCGATGTCGACGCGCAGTCTTGCCTGTCGTTCGCGGCTACGACTCGCGCCCCAATCAAAGATCGGAATCGAAAAACTGATCGCGGCCGACACGCCGGTGTGCTCTTTCAAACGTGGTCCCTTCAATGAATCGGTATCAAAACCGCCGTTGACCGAATATGACAACGAAGGCAAGCGATCGGCGCGAGCGATCTTGATCTCCTGCGTCGCAGCGCGCAGTTGCTGTTCGAGTTGCATGAACTCTGGACGACGAGAAACGTCGTCAGCTTTGAACTGCTGGTATTCAGAAGCGACTGGAAGTGCGAGAGCGAGATCCGTTGTGGAGACTGGTCGCGCGAAGTCGTAGCCGATGAAGACGCGGAGAGATCCTGCGGCGACGGCTTCGTTACCGCGTGCCTTTTGGAGTTCATCGCGACGCGTGAGAGTTTGTAATTGCGCGCGAGTCAGATCGACGGCGGCGACTTCACCGCCACTAAACAACAAAGACGTGATCTGCTCGAACTCTTCCGCGGCAGCGAGGTTTTGTTGCGCCGCACGAAGCTGTGCATTTGCGAGTGCGAGGCCGTAATAGGCCTCAACGACGGCCTGGGCCAACCCGCGTCTTGCGACTTCGGCGCCCGCATGAGCAGCGGTGAGAAGCGCCCGATTTCTCGCGAGCGTGGCGCGCAATCGTCCAGCGATATCGAAGTCTCCGGAAACATTAACCAGCGCATCGTAGACACCGATTCCGTCACTGCTGACGAAGCTTGGTCCACGCGGTTCACCTGGTGGTAATCCGAGAGCGGGCGAAGTGTAGATGTAACTCAGGGGCGTGCTGACCTTCGGAAGGAATGCTGCTCGCGCCTGTCGCACGTCTTCGGCGGCGGCGCGTTCGTTTAAGAGAGCAGTTTGAAAAGTCGACGCTTGTGCGTTTGCAAGTCTTAACGCTTCGTCGAGCGAAAGCGCCGGTGTTTGTGGGGTCGGCGAAGGCGAGGGAGTTTGTGCTTGCGACGTTAATGCGGTACAGACCAATACCAACAGCACCGCAAGGGGGATTACCTTCGGTCTTGGTTCTTTTGACATATTCTCGGTTGGACCGAGTATAGGCAGTCGAACCTTAATAGAAGATTAATAGACCATCGCGGCTTTTCCTCAAAACTCAGAAATCACTGTTGGATCCGTGTCAGTACCACCTGCGGTAGCGGGTGGGTCAACGATCATAATCAGGCGTGATCGGGCGGTTGACCCACCCGCTACCGCAGGTGGTACTGACTTGGATCCAACAGCGGCAAATCAATGGCGAGATTCGAGGATGTATCCTTCGCCACGTCGAGTGTGCAGAAGTTTGTTGGCGTGGCGCCCGTCGATCTTTTTTCGCAGGCGGTTTATGTAGACCTCGATAGCATTTGAGAAAGGATCGAATGTATCATCCCAGACGTGATCGGCGATGTCGGCGCGCGAGACGAGCTCGCCCGTCCGGCGCACCAGATATTCGAGCAGAGCATATTCCTTCGCAGTCAGTTGTACATCGCAATTGGCCCGGGAGACGCGATGACTCGCTGCATCAACAACCAGGTCTCCAATCTCCACAACGTCTGGTCGAAGTTGTGAATCACGTCGCAGCAGTGCGCGAATCCGGGCGAGCAATTCGCGAAACGAGAATGGCTTAGTCAGATAGTCGTCGGCCCCGGCATCAAAACCGGTTAGACGATCGTCGATAGCAGCTCGCGCTGTGAGCATCAGGACCGGAGTTGTATCTCCGCGTTTGCGTAACTCACGGCAGACTTCATACCCGTCACGCTGAGGCAGCAACACGTCAAGAATAATCAGATCGTAATCGTTTATTGCCGCCTGATATAGACCAGCATCACCATCCTGGGCCACATCCACGGCATAGCTTTGTTCTCGCAAACCCTTTGCGATCACGTTCGCCATGCGTGGCTCATCTTCAACCAGGAGTATTCGCATTCGGAATTAGATTTTGCCCCTCGGGTTGGCACGAATCAACCTTGCACGCAGGAACAATCCTCAGTAGTCTATTCTCACTTCGGTCGCCCCTTCGCATGCTCCCCATTTTTCCCCGGCGTCCGACCCCTAAGTTCGATCCACAATGAGAAGCCCGACTCTCTTACTGTCTACTTTGATCCTGGTCCTATTGCTCGCATTGTGTTTTACGCCGCCGAGTACAAGTCAGATCAAAAAAGAGGTCGAGGATGAGTCAAGGGAAATTCTTGAGCGCATCAAATGGTTCAAAAAACGTCATCCGGATGTTGCACCGGAGTTGCGGTTGAAGAGAGTCCGTGACGAGTACCAGTCAACAGAAGCACTCAAGAAAAGAATTGGTCCCCGTCCAATGTCGGCAGCAACGAGTTGGGTATCACTTGGACCATCCAATGGAGCGGGTCGAATAAATGCGGTGGCGGTACATCCTACAGTGATGGGAACCGTTTATGTTGCAGCGAACAGCGGCGGCGTTTGGAAGACAACTGATAACGGAGAAACATGGACCAATCTTACTGATTCAATCAACAACTTGAACGTGGGCGCTATCACGTTGGCCCCGTCGTCTCCCAACGTGATTTACGTGGGAACCGGATCAGAACACGCGGGCGGGATCGGCCTGCTTAAGTCTGTCGATGGCGGTGCTACCTGGCAATTCCCGTCGAGCGTAGTCGCCAGCCGGTTTTTCCGCATTTCCGTTCATCCAACGAATCCGCTCGAACTCGTTGCCGCAACGAGTGGTGCTGGTGTCCTTAGATCTACAGATGGCGGCAACAGCTGGACTGTTGGCCTTCCCCATAACCCATACAATCAAGTGACCGATTTGAAGCGAGATCCCGCTAATCCTCTCGTGCTCTATGCCGCTGCATTCACGTCAGAGGGCGCGCGCTTGCTGAAGTCGACAGACGGAGGTATGAGTTTTACCGAGAAGATGTCGGGGTTGCCTGCTGTCCCCGATTATATGTCCATTGCGATTACGCCGTCAGACCCGCGCATCCTTTATCTCCTGACTGCTGACTTTGCAACCAGCCCCAGGACTTCGCACGTATTCAAATCAACGGACGCCGCCGAGACGTGGCAGGACCTGGC
>Ga0114129_10011759_pt1 | contig 12456 bp, 5 predicted proteins | sample RhiMetdeltSRZDD1_FD_80071 | JGI IMG/M metagenome (GOLD analysis project Ga0114129, IMG submission 80071) | Populus rhizosphere microbial communities from Tennessee, USA - Rhizosphere MetaG P. deltoides SRZDD1 (version 2) (version 2) | ecosystem: Host-associated > Plants > Roots > Rhizosphere >...
CGGACGGGCCACAGGACTCATAACCGACACGAAGCTCACCGATCCGACGAATGCGGCCTTTTACGCACATCCTCCCGAGTCGAGCGATGCCGAGAAGATCGCAACCGAGTTTGTAGATCGGGGAAATGTCGATATAGCGATGGGCGGCGGCGCAGCGCAATTTCTTCCGGTCACGAAGGGAGGACAAAGACAGGACAGCCGCGATCTCTTACTCGAGCTCCGCGGCAACGGGTTCGATATTGTTCGAACTCGAGCCGAGCTCGATGCTGTTCCCGCGTGGCGCCGTCCGAAACTAGTTGGCGTTTTTAGTAAAGAAGATCTCGCGTACGTGAACCAGATGGAGGAGAGAAGCCAACAGCCAAGTCTTTCAGACATGGTGCGCCGGGCGATCCAATTGCTGCAGTATAATGTTGGCGGGTATTTGCTGGTGGTTGATGCAGGGCTAATGCGAAAGGCAGCGCAGGAAAACAACGGGGAAAGAACCCTCGGCCAAACGGTCGAACTGGACCGTGCAGTTGGCGTTGCGCGAAGCTACGGTGGAGAAAAAGCGACGATTATAGTCTGTGGTGATGTGGGAATCGGAGGATTAAACCTGAATGGATTTCCTTTCCGCAAAGATAGCGGCATTGCCGTCTTAGGCTTTAACTCTGCGGGCCAGCCCTGGCTTACCTGGGCCACCGGGCCGAACGGCGATAAGTCGTACGGAGCCGCCAAAATACCAGGTAAACAAGACGAAAATCAGAGCAAACAACCACAGACGGAGCAGCCCGAGCCGGCAGCGTTTTACACGAAATCTGCCCTCGTCACTGTTGAGGACGTCGTCGCATTTGGCAATGGTCCCGGAACAGATGCTCTCGCAGGGGTAGTGGATAGCACGAAGGTGTTCGAAATTCTGCGCGACGAACTCTGAGGGAAATCTGTAACCGAGCCGAGGTCAGCGCCCTCGGCTACAGTTTATTTCGCCATTTCACGATAGGGCAACGCCAATTCATAGAGCGCGATCTCCTGTTGAAGCTGGGCGACTAACGAATCGTTACCCTGGCTCTCTCCCAACCGTACCGCAGTCCGGGCGCTTTCAATCGCTTTTCCAAATTCTCCAGCCTCCGCATATGCCGCTGCCAGCGTCCGCAGGACGAGCGCATTCTTGCCTCCAGAAAGTTGATCAGCCTGCTGCGCAAATCGAATCGCCCTGACCCCGTTTCGCAATGAGGTGTTGGAATTTGTGGCCAATAACCACGCCAGATTATTTAAAGCGGAAACGGACTGAGGAGAAATCATGAGTGCCTTTTCGTAGTGTCCGATGGCTTCGGCCGAATGACCTTTCTCATCAAGAGCAATGGCCAGTATCGTGTGACAGTCTGCGTCATTGGGTTGAACCAACAAGGCGGCCCGAGAATGCTCAATCGCCCCGTCAAGCTGGCCTTTCTCTAGCAGAGCGTGACCAAGACCGGAGCGGGCAAGGAAGTAATCGGGACGTATTTCAACGGCTTTTTGATAGTGAACGATCGCGTCGTCGATTCGCCTCTTTTGAAGAAGAGCATTGGCCAGGGCTACCCGAGCATCCGGATCGTTTGGCTGCATGTTGACCGCTTTGTCACAATAAAAAATTGCTTCGTCTACCTGACCCTTGCCCAGGAGAGCGCTGCCAAGATTGTAATCGGCATCCCAAAAATTGGGCTGCATTTGCAACGTGGTCCGGTAGTGCTCAATCGCATCGTCAAGCTGGCCTTTTCCAAAAAGCACGATGCCCAGGTTGTTGTGAGCCATCCAGCAACTGGGATTTCTGGCTAGCGTCGTGCGCCAGAGCGTTTCGATGTTGCCATACATCGCGGCTTGTCGCCATGTCAGTGTCGCCAACACTGCCACTACAGCGAGCGCTGCGCCTAAGATTAAGGTGCGGCTGTTCTTAAACGTTTCGCCCAAATTGGCCAGACCAGCAGACGCCAGGGCGATTGGACCGATACAGGCCAGATACTGATAATGATCGGCTACAAACGTGTAGCGAAATGTGTAAAGCATGACGAACCCGAGCACCGGACTGAGGGTCGAGACGAAAAATGCTGCCGCGACCTCAACGCTGCGTCCGACATATCGACGCAGAAAATAGATTGCCACACATAGGAGAAATCCTCCTAGCAGCCAGACGTAGTTCAGAAACTGAGTCGGCGCGATATTCCATCGCGGATAAATAAATGTGAGATTAGATGGCCAGAAGAGTTTGCTCAGATAAAACCAAACAGCGCGGCTAGCGACGAGAATCCTTTCGATTGGACTCAGAAACGTAAAAACGGCGCGACTCGTTCCCTGATGATAGCGCTCCCACCAGATCGCTAGTACGCCCATGGCGGCGCCAAGAACAAGAAAAGGTATGATCTGGACAATTCGCTTCCAGTCGATGGCCTTGTGCTGCAACCACAAAATTAAGAACAACGCGGCAGGTAGCGTGCAAGCCGTTGTCTTGGCCGAAAGCGCGAACAGGTAAAGAATCAGCGCGAGGGCATAAAACAGCCAGCGCCCCTTCGTTTTTCCGTCAACAAACGCAATCCAAGCAAGTAGCGTCAGCAAAAAGAAGAAGCCCATTAGTACATTTTTGCGTTCGGTGATCCAGGCGACTGATTCCACCTGCACGGGATGCAACGCAAAAATTGCTCCAGCCAGACCTGCTCCCGGGACTTTCAAACGTGCCAGTACTAACCACACCAACAGTGAGTTGGAGATATGCAATACAAGATTAAACCAGTGATAGCCTGTAGGGTTCAGTCCCCAAAGTGCGTGCTCGGCACGAAAAGTTGTATAAACCAGCGGGAAATATTGCGAAGGCGAATCGAGCGAAAACCAGATTCGTCGCAGACCATCAGGCGCCGTTAATAGCTCGTTATTGGTAATGTAAACGTCGTCGTCCCAAAGAAACCCGCCATTCCAAGCGGGCCGGTACACAAAAATCGTTAGAGCCGTTAGAAGAAGGGCAAAGATGAATGCGCGAGGGCGTGAAGAGAAAATGCGCCCGGCAATGTCACGCATAAGCTACCAGCGAGTCACTCGAATTGACGGTAACGGCCACGTCCAAGCCGCCGTTTAGCCGCGCCAGGAAATCGACCAGTGAATCTGCGGAGACGGCCCCGATTTCGAACACCCGAGTTGCAACCGCTCGGTTCTCGTCGGAATAGCAGCTTTCGTGACTCATAAGACCGACGAGAACCGCAAGCCTTTGCGGACCGGATGGTGGATTCTGGCCACCATTGTTTTTGGCCTCGTTATTGCCATCAGAATTCGACTTCTTGGAGTTCCGCTCGAGCGCGACGAAGGCGAATACGCTTATGCCGGTCAGCTCATTTTGCAAGGTTTCCCGCCATACACGCTCGCCTACAACATGAAATTTCCGGGCACGTATGCGGCCTACGCGGCCATCATGTCGATCTTTGGGCAAACAATAACCGGAATTCATCTGGGACTACTTCTTGTTAACGCCGCTACCGTCATCTTGATTTTTCTACTGGGCCGCCGCCTTGCCAATTCGGTAGTGGGACTTGCCGCGGGAACGAGCTATGCGGTGTTGTCTGTAAGCCCCTCGGTCCTGGGGTTTGCCGCCCACGCCACACAGTTTGTTCTGCCACCAGTGCTTTGCGGAACCTTGCTTCTGCTCAAAACCTCAAACCGGCAAGCTTTTGGCTCGCTATTCGCGAGCGGGATATTGTTCGGCTTTGGCGTGCTAATGAAGCAGCCAGCGGTTTTCTTCGCTTTGTTTGGAGCGGTTTATCTCGTCGCCAACTACATTCGTCAGCAAGTCCGATCTGAAAAGGTTTTGTTGCGAACCTTAATTTTCAGCGCCGGCGTATTTCTTCCTTTGGGAATTACTTCCCTGCTTCTCTGGCGAATCGGTGTATTCGACAGGTTCTGGTTTTGGACAATCGATTACGCGCGGCAGTACGGAAGCCTGGTTCCTTCCAGCCAGGCGCCGCGATTTTTCTGGTACAGCGCAAAGGAAGTGATTGTAGCCGGTTGGCCGATCTGGACGCTGGCTGGAGTCGGACTTGTTGCTGGTTTGTGGGAGCGTCGAACACGTCCTATCGCTGTTTTTTTGCTGGTCTTCTTATTGTTCTCCGTCTTGGCGCTATGCGCGGGATTCTATTTTCGATTGCACTACTTCATCCTGGTGCTTCCCGCTGTCTCGCTGCTCGCCGGCGTTGCCATCCGGAGCTTATCTGATCTCCGAATAGGTCGATTAATCGTAATCCGATTTATTCCCATCGTAATTCTCGGATTTGCTCTCGCCTGGCCAATACTCGCAGAAAGAAAGTTCTTTTTTGAAGCCTCGCCGACCGACGCTTCTCGAATGATTTATCCAGAAGGTCCCTTCCCGGAATCCATCCGAATTGCAGAATATCTAAGAGAACATACAAGCCGAAATGACACAATCGCCGTGCTCGGTTCCGAGCCCCAGATTTATTTTTATTCCGACCGACATTCCGCAACCGGCTACATTTATACCTACGGCCTGATGGAACCCCAAAAGTACGCAACCCAAATGCAGCAAGAAATGATCCGTGACATTGAACGCGCGCATCCCAAATTTCTCATCTCTGTAGTGATGCCAGATTCCTGGCTGCAACGCCCGGAATCCGAGCGCTTGATTTTCAATTGGGCTAATGAATACACGGCGCAAAACTATACCGTCGCAGGCTTCGTGAACATGGTAGCGCCAAACAAAACAGATTATTATTTTGATAACGTGCCACCATCGGTGCCACAGCTAGGTAAATACATTTTGATCTACCAGAGGAAGTCCTAAAGAAATGACGAAACCGGAACACGCCCCAGCTTCTATTCGGGTTTCGTCATTCCTTCGTCATTAGACATTCGTCATTCGTCCTTGTTTGGAAATGAACGCAAGATCGAACCGCAGCTGGCTAACTGTCGGTATCTGCCTTTGTCTTGCCGTCCTTACGTGGCTTGTTTTTGGCCAAACGCTCTGGCACGACTTCGTTAACTATGACGATCCTCGTTACGTGTATGAAAACACGAGAATAACAAATGGGCTTAGCATCAGCGGTATTGCTTGGGCGTTCACCCATATTCATTCCTTGAACTGGCACCCGCTGACGACCATTTCGCACATGCTCGATTGCCAACTATTTGGGCTGAAGGCGGGATGGCATCATTTTACAAACGTCCTCCTGCACACATTGGCCGCGGTCCTTCTTTTTCTCGCGCTGCAACAAATGACTGGGGCGGTTTGGCGAAGCGCTTTTGTCGCCGCACTCTTCGCAATTCACCCTTTACGTGTCGAATCAGTGGCATGGATAGCAGAACGAAAGGATGTGCTCAGCGGTGTTTTCTTTATGCTGACGCTGCTCGCCTATGTCTATTACGTGCGCTCACCTAGGGTGGGACGTTATTTAGTCGTGGCATTTCTTGTCGCCTGCGGCCTTATGTCTAAGCCGATGCTGGTGACATTGCCCTTTGTGCTGTTGCTTTTCGATTACTGGCCTCTAGATAGAATCAAGGATCACTTCTGGAAGTGTTTCCTGGAAAAGATCCCGTTGATCATGCTCTCGGCTGTTTCGAGCATCATCACATTTCTCGTACAGAAGGGAGCGGTTGGCCTGACCGAGGATTTGCCAATGTTGGAACGGATAAGTAACGCGATAGTTAGTTGTGTCCTCTACATGTGGCAGATGTTTTGGCCAGTGAACCTCGCAGTGTTCTACCCACACCCTGAAAATCGGCTACCGTTTTGGGAAATCGCCTCCTGTCTTCTCCTTCTAATTTCTATCACGGCGGTAGCCATCACTCTACGAAAACAACGACCCTATTTGATGACAGGTTGGTTGTGGTATCTGGGCATGCTCGTCCCTGTTATCGGATTGGTACAAGTTGGATGGCAGGGACGCGCTGACCGGTACACCTATTTACCTCAGATTGGGCTATACATAGCAATCACATGGGGCGTGACCGATCTGACTGCGTTTTGGCGACATCAGCGCTCAATGTTAAGCGCTTCTGCATTAGTCATAGTTGGAGTTTTGAGCTGCTGCGCACGTGGTCAGGCCTCGTATTGGCACGATAGCGAAAAACTATTCCGGCACGCTCTTGCCGTAACCACAAACAACGATGTGGCTGAAAATAATCTCGGCATTGTTTTTTTGGGGCAAGGTAAAGTAGATGAGGCTATCTTTCTTCTGCAATCAGCCGTGGATCTTCGGCCAGACAATAGTCCTGCCCACGAGAATCTTGCCAAGGCCCTCCTGAAAAAGGGTCGAGTGGACGACGCGCTCACTCACTACCGAAAACTACTCGAGCTGCAACCCGACAACATCGAAGTTCACAACATTGTGGGGACAGTTCTTGTTCAGCAAGGCCATGTTGGCGAAGGAGTGGAAGAATGGCAGAAGGTGTTAGTGATTCAACCCGATAACGGAAACGCTTTGAGCAATCTCGCGTGGGTATTTGCCGCGTCACCAGACCCGTCTCTTCGCGATGGACCAAGAGCGCTTGAACTGGCAGAGCGAGCGTTACGCCTTTCCGCAGGCAGAATCCCAATACTTTTCCGCACCTTGGCAGCCGCCTATGCAGAGAATGGGCGGTTCTCGGAGGCCATCCAAACTGCGCAAAAGGGGATTGAATTAGCCAGGAGCCAGGGGAACCCGGATCTGGCTACTGAACTCCATGGCAATGTTACAATTTACGAACAACAGCAGCCGCTCCGCGATCCTAGCCTAACAAATGCCAGCTCGTCGCCACATAGCGAATAAAAAGAGGCGACATCGAGACCGTCGACCGCTTGAATTATCACGCGCCGGTCGCCGGCGCATTAGAACTGTCGCTATATGCTTGCTTCTTATCGGCCTTAACCTGGCCGTATTCAGTCAGACAATTCATTACGACTTCGTTAACTTCGATGACGATTTGTACGTCTACAACGCCCCGGCCATCAAGGCAGGGCCGACGCTAGAAGGAATAGCTGCCGCCTTTACTAGCCAGCACGCGCGCAACTGGCATCCGTTAACGACCATCTCACACATGTTGGATTGTCGGCTGTATGGCTTAAACGCCGGGGGGCATCACGCCACGAACGTCGTGTTGCATACTATCGCGGTGCTTTTGCTCTTCCATGTATTGCGGCAGATGACCGGCGCATTTTGGAAGAGCGCTGTTCTCGCTGCCCTATTTGCCATTCACCCGCTACATGTCGAGTCGGTAGAATGGGTAAGCGAGCGAAAAGACGTTCTGAGCGCAGTTTTCTTTTTCCTAATGCTGGCCGCATACGTTCGCTACGTACGCGCGGCGTCGATCACGCGCTATCTCGTGGTGACTGCCCTGTTCGCAGCAGGACTTATGTCCAAGCCCATGCTGGTAACTGCGCCGATTATCCTTCTCCTTTTGGATTACTGGCCGCTCCGTCGTTTTGAACGAAACGCGTCGACAACACGTAAGGCAAAGGGGCCGCAGCCAGGCAATCAAAGGTGCGTCTTACAAGGACTTCTTCTCGAAAAGATTCCTTTGCTTATGCTCTCCGCCGGCGCGGGTATCGTTACGTTTATGCTGCAAAAACGAGCTGCTGGTGCGATCCCTCCGTTGCCATTTCTCTGGAGGGCGCAGAATGCGGTTATGAATTACGTTATTTACGCTTGGAAAACAGTGTGGCCGACGCGCCTGGCCGTTTTTTATCCTCATCCAAATGATAGTTGGGCGATCTGGCAGGTTGTTTTCGCGATTGCAATCCTTCTCGCTGTCACTTGGGCGGCAATCGTTTGGCGAAATAAACGACCTTATCTGTTTACCGGCTGGTTCTGGTACCTTGTTATGCTGGTTCCGGTGATTGGGCTTGTTCAGGTTGGCGAACAAGGCCACGCCGACCGGTATAGCTATCTTCCTTCTATCGGCTTATTTCTCGTCGTAGTTTGGGCGATTGGCGACGTAGAAGCTGGGCGTCACGTTAGATTATGGCGTGGTGTAGCCACCGCGGGCGCCGTAGCGATCGTTGCTGCCCTGGCGTGCACGGCCTTCAGTCAAACACTCTACTGGCGAAATAGCGAGACGCTTTGGACGCATGCTCTCACCGTCACCACCGACAATGATGTTGCCCATAATAATCTCGGCTATCTCTGCGTAGACCGCGGTGACTTGGACAATGCGATGTCGCATTTTGAAGCGGCGTCGAAAATCCGGTCTCGTAAGTCAGATCCTCATTACAACCTTGGCACCGCATTTGTAGAAATGAATCTCGGAGACGCTTTCGCGAGAAAAGGGCAACCCGATGAAGCGATGGCCCACTTCGAGGAAGCGATAAAGCTGCAACCCGATTACGGGGAAGCCTATTACAACCGCGGCAACGTTCTTTTTGCAAAAGGGAGGACCGACGAGGCAATCATTGACTTCGAGAAGGCTCTTCAAATTCAACCTACCGACGCAGATGCTCATACCGGCCTAGGTAACGCGCTTCTGCGCAAAGGTTCTCCGAAGGAGGCGATCGCGCACTATAAAGAGGCAATCGCTTTAGCACCCCAGGACCCGCATTCTCGAAGCAATCTTGCCTGGGTGCTGGCGACATCAAGTGATCCCTCGATGCGGGACGGCGCAAAGGCGGTCGAGCTGGCGCAACAAGCGGTGTCGCTCTCGGGTAACAGAGAACTCCTCTTTTTTCGGACGCTTGCGGCCGCGTATGCAGAAACCGGCCGGTTCTCTGAGGCCATTGCAGTGATACAACAAGCTATAGCCATTGCCAGGATGCAGGGGAATACCAGTCTGGCGGGCCTTCTCGAAGGAGACGTTTTGCTCTATCGCGGGCAGATCCCGCTTCGACGAACATTTGCCGGCGATTGACTCACGGTACTGTGCGACTCGCGATACAAAGTTCGGACGCTTGACGTCATCTCGTCTGTTTATGATACGGCAACCCGAGCTCGTACAGTGCAATCTCGTCGCGCAGGGCGTCGGACAAGCTGGGATTCCCTTGAGTCTCTGCCGCTTGCAATGCCTGTTCAGCAGTCTTCTTCGCTTCAATAAAGCGACCAACCTCAGCATATGCCGCCGCCAGAACCCGTAGAACAATTGCGCGATTCTCGCTCCTGGAACCTGCGGATTCTGCTCGTTCAGCCAGGAGAACGGCCTCCGGTCCATTTCTGAGCGATTGCTCGGCAGTTGTTGCGAGCAGCCATGCCAGATTGCTCTGGGCAGCGACATTGTCAGGCGCAATCCGCAGCGCATCCCTGTATTGTGCAATTGCATCCGGGACTCGGCCTTTTGCGAGAAATATGCTTCCCAGATTTGCGCGGGCATCCGCGTTATCCGGGCGCAATTGGAGCACTTTTTCGTAATGAGTGATCGCCTCATCCATCCGGCCTGTTCGAAATAAGGCGCTCGCAAGGTTGTACTGAGCCTCCGCCTGATTCGGCGACGCCGCGAGACACCCTGAGTAATAAGCGATGGCACCGTCCAGATCCCCGTTAGAAAGAAGGGCATTTGCCAAATTGCACGAGGCATCGGCGTAATCAGGTTGGATTGCGAGCGCCTTTCGATAATGAGCAAGCGCCTCATCTACGCGACCGTTTACGAAAAGCGTTGCGCCAAGGTTGTTGTGCGCTTCTGCGTCGGCAGGATTTATCTCCAATACTTTTTCATAATGAACGATAGCTTCATCGACCTGGCCTTTCTGTGCGAGAAGCCGGCCGAGATTATAATGCGCCTCCGTGTAACTTGGCCGCAGTTCGACAGCCTGGCGATAATGAGCAATCGCCTTGTCCGCGTCGCCCCGGTCATTGAGAACGATGCCCAGATTGTAATGTGCCATCCAGCAGCCAGGATTTTTTGTCAGTGTCGCTGTGTACAGTGTGACAAGATTGTGATAAACGGCAGTCTGTAGCCATGTTAAAAAAACGAGTGACACAAGAACGACCGCACAGATCCCAATAAGTGGCGTTGTAATCGCGAGGCGCCTTGACCCAGCGAGGCAGTCGCAACCCGTTACGATCCCCGCCCCGGCTAGCGCCAACGGCCCCATGCTGGCAAGATACTGAAAGTGATCGCTCACAAACGAGTAGCGAAAGAAGTACACGCTAAAAAATCCAAGCACGGGGAAGAGAGAACTCACGTAGTATGCGGCCGCAAAGAACCCGGCACGGCTCCAACTCGCGCGGATCAACCACAGGGCAAGTAACCCAGCCGATGCCGCGACGAGCGGCAAATATGCCATGAGCTGCGATGAATCAATTTTCCACCGCGGATAGATGAAGATCAACGGCTGCGGCCATGCTAGTTTCGCGATGTAAAACCAGATCGCGCGGCCCGCGATGATAAGGCGCTCAGGCCAGGTCTGTGACCACTCAGCGCCAATTGCGCCGGCATGGAACTTCTGTTCCAAAATCGTCCATACACTGGCCAGCGCGGATACTAGGACAAAAGGCGCAAGGGCCACAACATCACGCCAACGGATCGTTCCTGTTCGCCACCAGACACAGAGAGCAAGAACCACAGGCAACATGACTACGGAAGGCTTGCTTAGGGTCGCCAGCACAAAGAAGAACAACGATAACGCGAATGTGCTTAGGGAACTGCCGCTTGCCGACTGCCGCTGGGGCGGATTCGAAACTGCGCTTTCCTGGTCGGCCCATTTCAAAAAACAGAAGATCGACAAGAGATAAAGAAAGCCTGACTGCGTGTTCTTCAGCTCAGTTACCCAAGCGACTGATTGGACCATTACGGGGTGCAACGCCCATAGCGCCGCTCCCAGCCACGCACCGCGAACATTTAGTTGCCGCAAGATCTGCCAAAGCAATACAGCCGAACCGGCGTGCAAGAGCACATTCAAAAGGTGGTATGGCCACGGAGATAGCCCAACGAACTTGTGCACAATCCAAAAAGTCGTAAGGACCAGCGGGTAATAGACTGCCCGCGCACTCGTCCAAACTTCTTTTAACCCCAGAGGACCAACGATGCAGGGGTTTTGAGTCAGATGTGATTCGTCATCCCAAATGAAGCCGGCATTAAAGACTTGAGCGTAGGCCACAAAAACGAGAGCGATTAAAAGGAGCGCCCAAAGCCACTTTTGTTGCCACGTCCCTCTCTCCAGGCCTCGCGGTTCCCTAACAGTGGCCCGAGTAGTGCGAATCGTCATTAACTAAAGCTCCAGGTCATTTGTAGCGGAGCAAGCCGCAGTCGACAATGGGAGCTGCGACATGGACTGGGAAGGCCGGCGACCGGAAGCGACGTTAGCATGAGGATGTACACCGACATGAAAGCGACCCGGAAAGACTATCTGCGGTGATTTGATCGACATGGTGGCGTGCGTTACACAGTGGTCGATCTAGTCTTCGGAATGGCAAAACGCGTTTCCAACCCGTCAACAAGTTCGAAACGCCGAGCAGTTATCGGTATTTGCATCGTTCTCGCCGCGATCACGTGGTTGGTTTTCGGTCAGACTCTTGGACATCAATTTGTCACCTACGATGATCCACAATATGTCTACAGCAATCCAGACATCATCGCAGGCCTTTCAATGCAAGGGGCCTTCTGGGCTTTTACACATGTTGTAGCTGGCAACTGGCATCCACTTACAATCATTTCGCACATGCTGGATTGCCAGCTGTACGGGCTGAAGGCGTCTGGGCATCATTTCACCAATGTTCTTCTGCACACCGTCGCTGTAATCCTCCTGTTCTTGGTGCAACGCCAAATGACTGGGGCCTTATGGCGAAGCGCGTTTGTTGCGGCGTTGTTTGCTATTCACCCGTTACACGTCGAGTCAGTCGCCTGGGTCTCCGAGCGCAAAGATGTGTTAAGTGCCGTCTTTTTCATGCTGACTCTCGGCACTTACGTCCGATATGTCCGCACGCGCTTGCTCACATCCTATCTCCTTGCCCTGCTCTTGTTCGCTCTCGGTCTGATGTCCAAACCGATGCTGGTGACCCTGCCGTTTGTCCTGCTGTTGCTGGATTACTGGCCGCTTGGGAGGTTCAGCGGTCAGAGATCAGAAGCTAGAAGGCACAAATCAAAAGTCGGCGGTCTGTGGTCCATGGTCAGGGCTCCCGTGCTGGAGAAGCTCCCGTTGTTTACGCTATCTGCTGTTTCCTCCGCAGCGACCTTGCTCATGCAGGGCTACCGTGGACGCGCATTCGAACAATTGCCACTTGTATGGCGATTGAACAATGCGGCTGTTAGTTACATTGCCTACATCTGGCAGATGTTTTGGCCGACGCGGTTAGCGCCTTTCTATCCCCACCCTAACAATCACTTGCCGCTCTGGTGGGTTCTTTTGGCAACAGCGTTCCTCATATCAGCTAGCCTACTGGCAATATATTTGAGGAAAAAACGACCGTACGTTTTTACCGGCTGGTTTTGGTATGTCGGGATGCTCGTTCCAGTAGTCGGCTTGGTACAAGTGGGAGAACAGGCACGCGCCGATCGCTACACTTACCTGCCACAGATCGGTCTGTACATCTTGATTGTTTGGACCGTCGC
>Ga0114129_10011760_pt1 | contig 12454 bp, 8 predicted proteins | sample RhiMetdeltSRZDD1_FD_80071 | JGI IMG/M metagenome (GOLD analysis project Ga0114129, IMG submission 80071) | Populus rhizosphere microbial communities from Tennessee, USA - Rhizosphere MetaG P. deltoides SRZDD1 (version 2) (version 2) | ecosystem: Host-associated > Plants > Roots > Rhizosphere >...
CATTTCGTGTGGATTCGTGGATCGGTTGTTCGAGCCAGGCATTAAAAGCGATCCACGAATTCACACGAAATGACACGAAGTTCCGATGCGCGACTTTTGCAAGAGGCTCTAAAGCGTATCGGACATCAGAACAACAAGGTAAAGCGCATCGGACCTCAAGAATCTTGATAAACCTTTTCCCCGCATGGTAAGTTCAACTCAACTCTCAGCTTAAGTTGAGAGTCTCTCCTGCGTTGACCCCTCACGTGGCGGGTATCCTCTTTAACTCGCTTGAGTAGTAGATGGGTTGGCTGCCGGCCACCGAGATGCCCAGGTCCCTCAGGGCGGATGGAGTTTCCGATGCGAGTCCGAAACTGGAAACGACTAGGCGCGTTGCTATCAGTCGCCACATTGGCGATTGCCAATCTTTCGTGTGGTATTTCCGCGAAGAACGAGGTCTTTTTTGGCAAAACAATACCACCGGAACGGAATATCCTACGTTACGTCACCGGTGATGAACCGGAGACGCTCGACCCGCCAATGAGTACTGGACAACCGGAAGCGCGAATCTACATGGCGATTTATGAAGGCCTTGTCGAATATCATCCGAAAAACCTTCGCCCGATTCCCGCTCTCGCCGAACGTTGGGACATAAATAACGATTCCTCGGAGTTCACATTTCATCTTCGACACAACGGCCGCTGGTCCAATGGGGATCCAATTGACGCGAATGATTTCGTTTACAGTTTTCGGCGCGCGCTCTCACCAGAGCTGGCCTCACGGAATGCCTATCTCGGCGCTTACATAAAGTATGCAGAGGCTTACACCGCACGAGCCGTATTTGTGAGAGACCCTGCGACAGGTCAGTTTTTACTCGCGCGTGATTTTCAAGACGATCCTGTGCCTGAGCCGCTTAGTTCGAAACCCTTGGCAGCTTCAAGTGAATATCGAGCAACTGCTGAGGAGCCAAATGCGGATCCTGATTCTGCTTTTCATCAGTTGATGCATACGCCGACTCGTCTGACTTTACCGGGAGATCAGAAGGCCCGCACCAAGTTACTCGACAAGAATCCGAAACTTAAAGCAGCCGCAACGGGAAAGGAGTTCGTTACGGTTAAGGCGGAAGACATAGGAGTCGAAGCGCTCGATAAGTATGTTCTCAGGATCTCGCTTGTGCAACCGGCGCCATTCTTTAGCGGACTCCTGGCCCATCAGGTTTTCCGCCTCGTTCCGCGGAAGGTCATTGAACAATACGGCGACCGTTGGACAGAACCCGAACACATCGTTACCTGCGGTCCATTTAAGGTCAAAACCTGGCGACCGTACGACAAGCTCGTTGTGGAAAGAGATCCGATGTATTGGGACGCGGCAACTGTTAAGCTCGACGAGATCCACTTCTATCCAATGTCCGACAACCCTGCGATCATGAATCTGTACAAGGTCGGAGAGGTTGATGCGGTGCTGAATCATACAGTGCCGAATGCGTGGCTTGATGTCGTGCGTAATAAAAAGGACTACATGGATGCCGTAGAGGCCGCGATCGATTACCTGCAGATCAACGTCACGAAGCCGCCGATGAATGACGTTCGGGTTCGAAAGGCGTTCAACTTCGCTATCGACAAAAACGCGTGGGCCCAATGGCGAAGAATTGTTAAACCTCTCACTGCCTTTACTCCTGAAGGCATCTTTCAAGGATATCCGCAACCTAAAGGCGATCAATTTGATCCTGATCGAGCAAGACAATTACTTGCGGAAGCAGGCTTCCCGGTCGTTAAGAGAGCGGATGGTAGTTACTCCTGTCCCTCGTTTCCGGTGAGCGAGGTTGAATACATCTACAACACTCAGGAATCGAACAAAGCAATGGCCGAGTGGATGCAGGCGCAATGGAAACAGAATCTGGGCATTACCGTTAGTCTTCGTAACATGGAATGGAGGACGTTCCTGAACGCGCGGGCCAAGTTAGAGTACAAAGGTTTTTCGCGCGGCGCGTGGTCCGCAGATTACATGGATCCTTTTACGTTTCTAAGCTTGTTCTATACCGGTGGTGAAAGCGGCACCGGCTGGCTTGACCCGAAGTACTTAGCAATGGTGGATGAAGCCAATCGCATGCTGGATCCCCAGCAGCGGTATGCACTACTGGCCAAGGCGGAGAAATACATGCTTGATGCGCAACCCGTTATCCCTATCGACACCTCGGCCGTGAATTGGGTAAAGAAGCCGTATGTGAAGGAGATGTACCCAAATCCTGGCGGCCTGTTTCCGTGGAAGTACGTTTATATTGAGAGAGATCAGTCCAAGTGGGATTTTGGAACGCCGAGTCTGGCTGAGTGAACCGATGTTAACTTCTTGAGCTAACAAAGATTGAGACAGACGAGCCCCTCTGTCGTAGCCAAATGCTCAGATTCATAATCCGCCGTCTTCTTGTCACCATTCCCACTATCCTGGTCGTCATTTCGATCACGTGGGTTCTTATCAAACTCGCCCCTGGAAATTTCTATTCAGGTGAAAAGAAACTACCTCCCGCGATCGAAAAAAACATCCGCGACAAGTATGGTCTCGACAAACCTTGGTACCAGCAGTACGGCCGGACCATGTGGAATATCCTTCGGCATGCCGACTTCGGTACATCGCTCAAGTACGAAGGGCAATCAGTTAACACGATCATCGCTCGTTCGCTGCCAGTCTCCGCCTCAGTGGGAATCCTCGCTTATATTCTCGCGCTCATAGTCGGGATTGCCGCCGGCTCCATCGCAGCACTCAAGCAAAACTCGCGTTGGGATTATTCCTCGATGGCGTTGGCGATGCTTGGCATCTCCGTGCCTAATTTCGTTCTGGGGCCGATTCTCGTTCTTGTCTTTTCGCTAACGCTCTATTGGTTGCCGCCGTCTCGATGGGGTGGCTTCCCGAGTCGAAATCTCATTCTTCCTGTGCTGACGCTCTCCGCGGTGTACATGGCGTACATCGCTCGATTGACGCGCGCCGGAATGCTCGAGGTGCTTAGATCTGACTACATTCGAACGGCTCGTGCCAAAGGATTAAGTGAACGGGATGTGGTTGTACGACACGCATTGCGCGGCGGATTGATGCCCGTGATCTCATACACAGGGCCTGCGCTAGCTTTCCTGTTAACAGGCACTGTGGTGGTCGAACGCATCTTCGCGCTTCCAGGTCTTGGAAACTACTTTATTCAGGCCTCGTTGAATCGTGACGAGCCGCTGATTATCGGCATAGTTGCCTTCATCGCTATCACGCTGCTACTGATGAATCTGCTGGTCGATATTGCTTACGCGTTTTTGGATCCTCGTGTGAGGTATTAAACGAGGTCCTTTTCTTATGGATGAGAAGCCGTCAAAACTACCAGCAGAGATTGAATCGACGGAATCGGTACGCACGCCACATGGTCCGTCGTCGCAATCACCATTGACGGCTCGCGACCCAAACACCATTCACATTCCTCCGGAAATGGCTATTGCCGAAGATGTGAGACCGGAAGAGGTCGGTTACGTTCGCGGAACTTCGCTGTGGAGAGACGCCTGGCGACGGTTGCTGAAAAATAAGTTGGCCGTATTCGGACTCATCGTCGTCGCATTGATCACTATTGCCTCTATCATCGGGCCAACGCTTATCAAGCGCGGACTTGGTTTCACTCCAGATTACATTCCAACAGACGACATTCGCCTGGTGAAATCGTTTCCGCCGTTTACCGGGCCCGATGGGAAGTTTTCCTGGTTGCATCCCATGGGAACCGACAATGCCGGAAGAGACCAATTTGCGCGCGTATTGCAGGGCGGGCAGATATCGTTGTTTGTCGGCGTGATTTCAACGCTCGTGTCGCTCCTCATCGGCGTCAGCTATGGCGCAATCGCCGGCTATCTCGGTGGCCGAGTCGACAACCTGATGATGCGGCTGGTCGACGTCCTTTATTCGCTGCCGTACATCATTGTCGTTATTGTTTTGTTATCGATGTTTCGTAGCCAAACACCGCGAGGGCAGTTGACTTTGCTTTTTATAGCGTTGGGTTCTGTTTCGTGGTTGACGATGGCGCGAATAGTACGAGGCCAAGTGCTCTCACTTAAGAACCAGGAGTTCGTTTTGGCGGCTCGCGCCACCGGAGTCTCCGTACCGCGAATCATCTTTCGTCATCTTGTGCCAAACACCTTAGGGCCCGTGATCGTCTATGCGACGCTGACGATTCCACAGATCATGCTGACTGAAGCGTTCTTGTCGTTTCTCGGTTTTGGTGTGCAAGCACCGCTAGCGTCGTGGGGAAGTCTTGCGGCAGATGGCATTCAAAACATTGCAATCTTTCCTTGGCAGCTGATCTTTCCGGGGGTAACGATGGCGCTTACGCTTTTCTCCCTTAACTTTTTGGGAGATGGATTGAGAGACGCCCTCGATCCACAAATGCGCACGGTTTAAGAAAAAGATTAGACGGGATTACAGAATTAACAAAAACGACAGAGCAAGGAGCGAAGAGCTAAGAAGGTAGAACCAAGAGTAATAAGTTTGGTTCCGATAATGGTGTAATCGTGAAGTCCGGTCTCAAATAATGAGTCAAAAGAACGGAAATCTTCTGGAGGTGAACGACCTTCGCACCTACTTCCAAACGGAAGATGGATTGGTGAAGGCCGTTGACGGAATCACGTTCAATCTCAAGCGTGGTGAGACCCTCGGTATCGTTGGTGAGTCGGGTTCCGGCAAGTCGGTTAGCAACCTCTCGATCATTCGGCTTATACCAGATCCCCCCGGCAAGATTGTCTCGGGTGAAGTGATCTTTGATGGCCAGGATTTACTTTTGCTTTCGACCGAAGCGATTCGTCAGGTTCGAGGTAGACGCATTGCGATGATCTTTCAGGATCCGATGACATCGTTGAATCCTTTCTTAAAGATTTCGCGACAGCTAATGGAGATGACGCAGCTTCACCTCGGTCACTCGAAGTCACAGGCGTACGAACATGCGGTCAAGATGCTCGAGATGGTCGGTATCCCGGACGCAAGAGAAAGGGCAGATAATTACCCGCACGAATTCTCTGGAGGAATGAGGCAGCGCGTGATGATTGCAATGGCGCTGTCATGCGAACCGGAGCTGTTAATAGCTGACGAACCGACCACGGCCCTTGATGTAACGATCCAGGCGCAGATTCTGGAACTGATTAAACGCCTGAAGCGGGAAACCGGAACCAGTGTGATTCTGATTACGCATGATCTCGGTGTCGTTGCGGGAATGACGGACCATGTGATCGTGATGTATGCCGGAAAGATATTCGAGCAGGCAAAAACCAGGGAGCTCTTTGCGACTCCGGGCAATCCGTACACGAAAGGTTTACTTCGCTCCGTACCTGATCCAACTGCCGAACAGGGAAAACTCTATCAAATACCGGGACTACCGCCGGATGTCGCACGTCTAGGCCCCGGTTGTCCGTTTGCTCCACGATGCGAACGGGCGGAGGAGATCTGCCATAAAGAGTTTCCGCCGTTTGTTCAACTGAATCCGGATCATTGTTCGTTGTGCCATTTCGCAAAGGAGGTTTTTGCTGAGTCAGGAGGTCAAATGTCCGATCAGGACCGATAGGACCTATAAGACCTAATAAAACCCATAATGAGCACGCAGGAGTTCATCGCAAATCCGAGTGTTCCGCCGCCGCAAGCTGCTGGTGACGAACCGCTCATCTCCATTCGAGACCTAAAGGTTCATTTCGATCTTGGTGGAGGTGGCCTTGTCGACAAGCTAGTCGGAACTAACACCGAAAAGCGCGTGGTGAAGGCAGTTGATGGCGTTACGATCGATGTCTATGCACGCGAGACACTCGGACTCGTAGGCGAATCTGGTTGTGGCAAGTCGACGTTGGGCCGTGCGGTTCTCCATCTTATTCCTCCGACTGCGGGAGAGGTCCTGTACAAGGGATCGGATCTTGCGCATCTGTCTGGAAAAAGACTGCGCGAGCAAAGACGTCATCTGCAAATCATTTTTCAAGATCCCTATGCCTCGTTGAATCCTCGAATGACTGTCGGTCAGATCGTTGGGGAACCACTTGAGACATTCGATCTGGCAAGTGGTGAAGAAGCGGAGAAGCGCGTGCAGGAGTTATTGGAAACCGTTGGTCTGAGCAAGCGTTTCATCAAACGGTATCCACACGAGTTTTCCGGCGGGCAACGTCAAAGAATTGGAATTGCGCGCGCGCTTGCTGTCGATCCTGATTTTATCGTTGCTGATGAACCGATCTCTGCGCTCGACGTTTCGATTCAAGCTCAGATCATGAACTTGTTAGAACGGCTGCAAAGAGAAAAGCATCTGACGTATCTCTTCATCTCGCACGACCTGAGAGCCATCAGGCATGTATCGGATCGCGTGGCGGTGATGTATTTGGGAAAGCTTGTCGAACTTGCTAACGCCAAAGACATCTATGCCGAGCCATTGATGCCTTACACGAAAGCCTTGATCTCAGCTGTTCCCGTTCCGGATCCGGAAATCGAAGCAACTCGACAACGCATAGTTCTCGAAGGCGATGTGCCCTCGCCTATCAATCCGCCGCAGGGCTGTCGCTTCCACACTCGATGTCCCTATATGATTGAAACCTGCAAAGAAGTCGTTCCAAGGCTGGTCCAAATAAAGCCCAACCACTTTGCGGCATGTATTCGGATAAGTCCGGACCATCCCAACATTGAAGACGTCGCACCTGGCGCCGCACCGGGGTTGGAAAGTGGCCAACATTCTTAAAATATCTCGGTGCGATTCAATGTGCTGGAATAATTCTCGGTTAAGCATATTTAATAAATATTGGTTTACGACCGACCGTTTAGCGTCCAAATTCTAGACTCTGATCCAAACAGCAACAGGACGCAATCCACCAACATCGATGGTTCCGGAAACGCTGTTCTAGCGGGCGCTGTCAACCCAACGGGCTGGGCCGCCGCTCATAGTGGATCGACTCTTACGGTCTGCGTCGTCTGCGCTTTTGGTATGAGCTCACCAGCTGGTCCAGATCAGACGATTATCGGCGGGACTGGCAAGCATGCTCCTATTTGGAACTGGCATTGTCGGCGCCGCCGCTGGCTTGCGTCGTCGGTTTAACAAACGTCGGCGTAGAAGCACTAGAGTCGACCCGACGTAATTTTGATCTCGAAAGGCACCCACGTTCGAGGGTGCCTTTCCTTTCGGGGGCCCATTCACTCCTGCTACTCGTAATCCCTACGAGGGAGAGCCCACCTCAAATCAACCGCCGTTCAAGCGAAAAACCAACCCGATTCGACATTTACCAGTAGGGTACATTCCAGTCTTTATCGTGCGGTTGATGTGAAGAAGGAAGAGACGCTGGTTAAGTAGTTGTAAGGCTTGAGTTTGAATTTTATACTGATTGCCTAAACGCGCTTTGCCTTTCAGCTTTTTGAGTCAACGTGAAATCCCTGTGATTTCCGAAGCGCCGACTTCAACTCGAGCCCAGACGCACGCGAACTTTGTTGGATGGTCAAGAAATCCCCCAAATCGGGTTCCGCCATTGTGCAGGAACATCCGGAAGACGCCCCTTTAGGTTGGAAAGAAACCCAGGAAGCGTTGGCAGCGGCTGCAGGTTTGTCGCTTCTTTTAGTCAACGGGCGACAACCGCCGGCCATTGCAGTGTCGAATAACAATTCGATTTGCGAGGCATTCCAATCGTCCCCCGATTACGTGAAGTTGTGTGATCCATATTGCGGCGAGGCACACAAGCGAGCAATGAGCGCGGGTACGATGGTCGAATACAAGTGCCACGCAGGCCTTCAATGCTTTACTCAGCCCGTAGAGATTGGGAGTAAGCGCAACCTTGCAGTAATTGGCGGTCGCGCGTTTGTTAAAAGTGCGGATTACCAGAACCTGGTTGAGCGGTTACGCAGTGGAGATTTGCAAGAGCTTGGGTCAACGGACGTCTTTAAGAACATCGTTTTTGCCGAGACTGAACGATTGCATCATCTTTCCGAGCGTGTGAACCGAGCCGCAGGCCAAGTCACGGCAGCATCGTCGAATGGGACCAATCAGGCTAATTCGCAGAAGGCTACTGCCGGGGTTAAAGCAAAACCCGAGATTGCCGTTGATAGACATGATCAATTGGAGCAGGAAGTCGCGCGCTTGCGCAGCGAACTCGAATACCGATCACGGTTCGCTGATTCGTTACAACATTTTCTTGAGCGCATAAGTTCAGACAACCCAGCCAAAACCTACGAATCAATCCTCACCAATTCCAGAGAGCTGATGCAATCGGAACGTGCGTCGCTCATGGTGTTTGATGAGACGGCCAATCAACTGATCGTTAAGGCAGCCGTAGGATTTGCCACCGACCCAACTTCAGTCGGACGCCTGCAGATGGGTGAGGGGATCTCAGGTGAGGTGTTACAGACGGGCAAAGCTCTGATGGTTCGGGACCTCGATACTGAAGGACTCACTGCCGCTCCGGCTGAACGAATGTACAAGACGAAATCATTCATCAGTTATCCAATCATAATCGGGGGCAGAAAGATTGGGGTCCTCAATGTAACGGATAAATCTGATGGCAGCTCTTACGATCAGGTTGACCTTAGCTTATTGGAGATCATCGGGCCACAGGTAGCAGTGGCGTTGGAGCGTGCCGAGTGGCAGGAACGTGCGACAGAGTTCCAGCTGATGTCGATTACAGATCCGCTCACAGCCCTGCCCAACAGGCGTTACCTCCAGGAGCGTCTAACTGAAGAGCTGAATCGCTCGAAGCGCTACAACTACGCGATGAGCTTCCTCATGATCGACATCGACGATTTCAAGGCGTACAACGACAACAACGGACATCAGGCTGGTGATCTTGCGTTGCAGATCACGGCGCACTGCTTGAAGGCGACGTTGCGCTCGGCCGACGTCCCGGCGAGATATGGCGGCGAAGAATTTTGTATCCTGTTACCCCAAACCTCCGTCGACGAAGCTGGCGCGATTGCCGATCGCATCCGGCGTCGCGTCGCTACGACCCATTATCCCCACGGAAAGTCGCAACCGTTGGGACGCGTAAGTGTCAGCGTTGGCGTCTCGACGTTCTCTGAAATCGTGAACACTGCGGAAACAGTTGTTGCCGCAGCTGATCGTGCTCTGTACCAGGCGAAGAGCCAGGGTAAGAATCGCACGGTCTTCTATCGCGATTAGCTCAGAACACCGAAAACCATGAACGGTTCAAGCTCCAGCGGAAGAATTCGCCGCGTTCTCGGGCGCGTAGCCCGCCAGGAGTTTGTCGGTCGCGCCGGGGAGTTGCAGCGAGTTGTCTCACAGGCATCACGCGAGAACCAGGGGCGCGGATTGTTGCTGTTGATGGAGCCGTCGGCCGGTGTTTCGGAACTGCTTCGACAAGCTTACGATGAAGTCTTCAACCAGCGATCCGATGTTATTCCAATCTATTTCGCATTTACGCGAACCGAGACAACGGCAGTTAGTGCCGCAATCGAATTTCTAAATGCGTTCGTGCAACAATACATCGCTTATCGGAGAGATGAGCCATCGTTATGCCATGCAGCGCTCACCTTGCACGATCTACTTGAACTTACCCCTCCAGCTGATCTCGAGTGGGTCCAACAACTCGTAGAATCTTACGAACGGCAGAGATTCAGTAACGATGACAAAGCGCTAGTCCGTTTTTGTCTGAGTGCGCCGCAGAGAATTCCCGCGAAATCCGGACGCGCGTTTGTGATGCTTGATGGTGCTCAGCTTGCGGAAAACCTAAATGGAACGGTTGTTCTCGGCACAGAAATTCTGCGGGTGTTTGGTCGGGCGACAGTCTCATATGTTCTCGCCGGCTTACGTAGACAGATCCTCAGGTCAGCCTACAATGCCAAGCTTGACTTTGAAACGCTGGATGTGCTGCGACTTGAACAACTGAGCGTTGAAGAAGCGCGAATGTTGGTAGAGCATCTGGCGCGACGGCAACAGGTTTCTACTAGCGAGGAAGCGCGCGACCTATTAGTTCAACAGTTCAACTGTAGTCCATTCTTTATTACTACATTCCTTCATGCAGCCCGCGAGAAAAATACGGCTTTAACTTCTTATCTCGATTGTGAACGTCTATACATCGATGAGCTGCTCGGTGGACGACTGCAAAATCATTTTGCTGATTTGCTCGAGGAGGCAGCGCCGGCAGCCGACACTCGCTTAAACCTGATTCGTTTGTTGTGGGAATCACTTGCTTCCGAGCAGCGTGCTGCATCATTTGAAGCCTGTCGTCGACGGTTGCACATCAGGGACGACGAACTCGAAAACATCCTGCACCATCTACACATACAAGAGTTCGTAAACTGGGACGGTAATTACATTGAGTTCGCTGATGGACCACAAGCGTGGAAAGATTACTTGAAAACCCGCTACCGTTTGAATGTCCTCAACGACGCGCGAGCTCTCGTTGTTGCTGACACGTTAACTGATTCCCTAAAGCGCGCGCCGCACACCATGGCCCGCCAGTACAAGCGGGTCGCGCGATACGAGTTGCGTGAACTGCTGGCCCAATTTGATGGACAACGCCTGCCCGCAATCCTTTTCGACTATTCACGTTTCAGCGCTAGACTGAAAGGTGCCACTCAGGAAGAAACCGCGACAGTATTAGAGGCAGAGACAGCGCTAGTCTCGTTACCGCAAGTTGTTCACGTAGCCAGCGCCATATCCTTCGATCCAGAGTTGCGACAGGTGGTCGACGAAAACCGGTGCATGGTCGCGCACACGTTCGAGGAGGGCGTGTACACCGATGCTCGGGAAGTTGTGTGGCTCGTGGCCGATATCGAAGCCAAATTAGAGGTTGATCCGGAACTGGCCGAGCTCTGGTGCGAACGGCTGGAACGCCTGGCTGGCCGGGCGGGGTTTAGACGGCATCAGATCTGGCTGCTATCGAACGAAGGGTTTACTGATGAGGCCGGATCACGGTTGGCACGGCGAGGCGCCTTTAGCTCGAGTCGCCCGCAAGTTGAGCTTCTGCTCGACCGTATAGGCGCTCAGGCTGCCCGGCCCATGGGACCAATGGGTCCAACGGATGAGTTCCTCGTGGTTGTGCCCATGGGAGAAGACAACGAACTACTGGCCGCTAATACGGTCGAACAAATCGCGCGTCGTCTGGACTTTCGGCCCGAGGCTATCAACCAGATCAAGACTGCCATTGTAGAAGCGTGTATTAATGCCTCCGAGCACAGCTTCAGCCCCGATAGAAAAATTTATCAGCGCTTTCGCGTCGAAAGTGATAGATTAGTCGTCACCATCTCGAGCCGCGGCGTTGTGCCAACTAACATAAGCGGTGGCGCAAACAATCAAAACCATGAAGCGGCTGACCTTGCGGAAGAACGGCGCGGATGGGGCCTGAAGCTAATCAGGTCGTTAATGGATGAAGTCGAATTCGAGCGAGTAGACGATGGCACTCGCCTTCGAATGACAAAGTATCTACGCGGTAGTTCTACCTAACCCCTTGCTTTTTTATCCTGAACTCATTCGAAGCGGAGGGAGCTCTCGAATGGAAACGAGCAGCATTGCCATCCGGTCGCACTGTGTTGGCACCACCGCGGTTGTTTACGCGAGCGACTACCTCAATAAACTGACAGGCGAAAAGATCGAACGTGAATGCCGTCGCCAACTCGACGCTGGCTGTCATGCGCTTGTTATCGACTTTAGCGATACCGAACTGGTTAACAGCATCGGCATCTCGATCCTTCTGGGCATAATCGGTCTGGCTGAGAAGCACGGCGCGAAAATCGTGTTCTCAGACGTAAACAATCAAACCGTCGCGCTCTTCGACATGCTTGGGCTGACCAGACATGTGGTCCTGGCAAAAGACGAGAAAGAAGCTCTGTCTGGACTTTCTGTTTTGCCGGCTCTCCCGACAGTTCACTAGTTACCATCACAGATGGACCAATCGAATCAGCAACTGATCCACACCTTCGGCGCGCTCGCTGATCTGGGCCAGGAGGTTGCCAATACCGGCGACTTCAATGAAATGGTCCAGACGTCAATGCATTTACTCCTGGGAACGTTGGCGTTGCGGCGCGGTGCGGTCGTTGAATGCTCTTCCAACGACTCACTAAGTTGTGTCGCGATCTGGGGCCTGGAAAAGGACGCTATATCTGACTTCCAGATTCGGGAAGAAGAGAAAGATCCACTGCTAAGCGCCGGCCTATCTTCGTTACTTGTCAAGAACGCGAACGACACAGGTTTCATCGCCCGCTACCGCAGCGTGCTGGAAACAAGTGGTATCGAGATTGTGATACCTATGACCGTTCGCGGAGCGTTGACAGGTTTTGTGTTGCTCGGGGATAAAGCGAGTGGTGACGACTTTACTCCAGAGGACTTCGAGATTGTCCGCGCGATGGCGCGGCATATAGGTGTTGGGATTCACACTCACCAGCTGCTTGATCAAGTTGCGCAGCGGGCTGAAGAGAACCGTCGTTTGTATGAGGAGTTGCGGGCCATATACCGCGATACTGTGAGAGCGTTCGCTGCGGCGATCGATATCAAAGACAA
>Ga0114129_10011762_pt1 | contig 12453 bp, 8 predicted proteins | sample RhiMetdeltSRZDD1_FD_80071 | JGI IMG/M metagenome (GOLD analysis project Ga0114129, IMG submission 80071) | Populus rhizosphere microbial communities from Tennessee, USA - Rhizosphere MetaG P. deltoides SRZDD1 (version 2) (version 2) | ecosystem: Host-associated > Plants > Roots > Rhizosphere >...
GAATGAGAAACGAATAACGTCAAGGTCGCTCATACAAAATATCTGGCTGGCAAAAATGGTATCAGGTAATCGTCTATTTCGGTTTCAGTAACGTTGTTAAAGATGTTGGTAGCGATCATTTGTCCCGCAAACGCAATTAATACAACCATTTCTTCGGTGGTATGATGGCCGGCAACATTGTTGTAAACATGGTTGGCAATGCATCCTTTGTGCTGTGAAATGGCGCTTCCAAATTCAATCAGTGATTGTTCGTATTCGTTCAACTGCAAACTTTCGGGATCGTCACCCGATTCGGCAATGATCTTTCTGAAATAAGTGCTGCATAAAGGACAATTACAGGCGACTGACACCGACCACGCAAAAAGAGCGGCGGTTCTTTCACCGGTTATTTGCTTTACTTTTTCATATAAGGCATACCATTGCATGTACACCTCAAATGATAACTGCGAATGGGCCAGCGTAGCTTTCATATTCGTAATGCCGGCCTTGTAGCTTTTGGTATGTTTGTCAAATGCTTCCTGTAGCGATGGCGACACAGCTTCTTTGGGAAGGGGATTTATTCTGGCCATAATCTGTAGTTTTTAATCGTTCAATATTACGCGTACAGCTGGTTGGCATCAGCCTTATCCTGGTAATCGTTAAAAATGCCTGCATCATCAAAAACCCGTGTAATCACCAGGCCTTTGTTATCGAGGTTCGACAGCTCATGCAGCAATTCAACATAAAAGGTATTTACCACATAAAGATACAACCTGTTTCCCGAATCTGTTTTATCGGCCAGAAACACGCCGTATTTGCTGATCACCTGTATCTGCTCCGGCTTGCTCATTTGTTCAAATTCAATACGTGTCATATACTTTCATTGTTCTGTTACAATATTAAGCTATTTTAGTAGTCTACTTAAATAATAGGGAAGTATTTTTGCGAATAATTTGCACACCTGTGCCGAAGCTGCTGCACGGTGATTTACAACCGAAAATGCCAATACATTGTATAATGCGGCCATTACTCAAAATGAATGACAGCTATTAGTTTGAGAATCGGCCAACCAAGCATAATTGAATGAAAGTATTAGTATTGGAATTGGAACCGGGACTTATCCGTGTTCATCTGTGTAATCTGTGGCAAAGTTGTATTTCTATAATCGTGGCGCCGAAGGCGACACACTGTAATCCGTGGCAAAGTATTTTATCGTTCGCCGCAGGCGAACACAAAATATTAACACAGTTTACAGACAGCTCAGGATGCAGTTTTCAAAAAATAGTTTCACTTTTACATCTCCCTTCCGAATTCTATCTGAAAATACGTCACCATTTGAGATCATGCGGTTTTTTGCACCAATAACCAACCGGCTTATAAATAAGCCAGGCAGGAAAATTATCCGTGCTATTGGGTAGGTCTTTGTTACTATGATGAAATATTCCTGAATAAAAATTTTTTGACATGTGTAATGAATAATGTACAAAATATTTTATCTTTAATTTAACACGATAGCCATCCAATATTCCCGGCTCAAAATGAAACCGAATCCTTAGCAGGTGTATTATAGGTGAAACCACCATATTGATAACCAATACGGTGCATACATTGAGAGAACATCTCCCCGCTATATATTACAAGACTACTTTCCAAAATTAACCCTTGAATTAAGCCATAGAGCGTGCCCGATTTGTAAAGCGACCGGTTCCAAAAAATCAAAGTGTTCCTTCGAAAGCTATGTTTTATTATGGTGCCATTGGCAGCATAAAAGCTACAATTTTTCATTTTTAAAACTCAACCAAACATGAAAAAGATTCTCGTTATTGAAGACAACGCGGAGATAAGAGAGAATACAGCAGAGATTCTGGAATTGGCTAGTTACAAGGTATTTACAGCTGAGAATGGCAAAGCAGGGATTGAAATTGCTTTGCAGGAAAAACCCGATCTTATTTTATGTGATGTGATAATGCCGCAAATAGATGGATATGGCGTACTGCACCTGGTACATAAAAATGCTGCGATTCGAAATACACCCTTCATTTTCATGTCGGCCAGGGCCGAGAGAGCTGAAATGAGAAAGGGTATGGAGCTTGGCGCCGATGATTACATTACAAAACCTTTTGAGAAAACCGAATTGCTGCAGGCCGTTGAATGCCGGCTTAAGAGGGCCGAATGGCTAAAGCAGGATTTTGTACACGAGAGTCCAATCAATGGCGCTTCGTTGACTGATTTTCCCCACACTGGTAATGAAAGAGATATTTTAAACCTGTTGTCTGAAAACAGGGATATCAATAAATATAAACGGAAACAGATCATTTATGTTGAAGGCAACCGCCCCGCAAGGCTGTATTATATCAAAAAAGGAAAAGTAAAAACCTACAAAACCAATGAAGAAGGTAAAGAACTGATAGTAGGTATTTATGGCGAAGGCGATTTTCTGGGGTATGTGGCATTGCTCGAAGGCACTGTGTATAAAGAAAGGGCCGAGGCCATGGAAAACACCGAACTGGCGGTAATTCCCAAAGACGAGTTCGATGCCCTGATGAATACCCGGCGCGAAGTGGTAACAAAATTCATGACCATGATGGCCAGGAATATTACCGAAAAAGAACAGTTGTTACTGGGACTGGCCTATAACTCGCTTCGCAAAAAAGTGGCCGATGCACTGATTGCCGTTAACAAAAAATATAAAACTGCCATTAACTTAAGCCGTGAAAACCTGGCGGCCATTGCCGGTACGGCTACCGCCTCGATGATACGGACCCTCAGCGATTTTAAAAGCGAAAAGCTGATCGATATTAATGAAGGCGCTATAACCATTCTCAACGAAAAAGAACTGGAAAACTTATTGAACTGATTTGGTAAACGGTGAACCAGTCAGTAGGCGGGCAAGCGGTGAATCTTTCCTCCGGCGTAGTCGGAGGTTTTTTTGTGTTATATTAAATCGTATTCAATACAATTAATGAGGAAGCCGGATTGAAATCCGGCTTCGGTTCTGATCCAATATCCTATGAAAACCAGTTCGAAAATAACCTATCTATGCAGTTCACTCAGTGATGGCAGTCATACGAACTTGTGATTGTTATATAAATAACCGTCATTATGACCAATATTATTTTAGGGTGTCATTAATGATCATTTATCTGGTTAACCCGGTAAATACCTGGTTGCAAACAGTTCCACAAAAAAATAACGCAAACGTTTGTTCAATGCTTTCAATCGTTTGCATTACCCCGCCCGGTAATTTTAATCACCAGCACTCGATTATTTTTAGTACAATCGTGATGCTAAACAGCTATTAGCCTGCACGGGGCGGTAAATATCTTTTAACTTAGTATGTTTGGTAACCTTTCCTGAGAAAAATAAACAGTCTTCTTTACATTTTATTTATCGTTTTAAAATTTATAACCGAAGCACAAGGTGCCATTGGACAACTTATATATTGACAGAGCCTTATTGAAACTGGTGGCAGAAGGAGATAAGTTAGCCTTCAGGCAATTATTCGATCTGTACAAACTTCGATTGTTTGCATTTGTATTGCACCTGACCAATTCGAAAGCAGATGCAGAAGAAATTGTGCAGGATGTGTTTGCGAAGTTGTGGGAAAGCCGTGGTATGCTGTCGAAAGTTGAATTTCCGGATAAATATATTTATACCATTGCCCGTAATAAAACATTGAACCATTTAACCAAATTGGCCCGCGACCGCCAGTTGTTGAATCAGTTATGGGTGAATTTGTCGCAGACCGATAATACTACCGAAGAAATATTGCAGGCGCAGGAAAGCGGGCGGCTGATTTCAGCAGCGGTAAGCCGGTTGAATGAACAACGGCAAACCATTTTCCGGCTCAGCCGTGAACAGGGGCTTAGTCATGATGAAATTGCGGCACAACTTGGCTTATCCAAAAGCCGGGTAAAAAATATACTGGTCGAAATATTAAAGCACATCAGGGATCACCTGGCCCGGCATGCTGCATTGGTCTCTGCTATATTCTGCATGAGCTATAGTTTTCAAATATTGTAAACCGTACTTTTTTGCTACACAATCGTTTGCGAAAACTTTTTTATTAAAAACGCTCTCTTTTTCCGGTCCTTCTTTTTTTTTCAACTGTCTGTACTTGCATATTACCCAATTGCGAAGAAATCTTTAATTATTCATTAAATGTCTGGTATCGCCCCTCGTATACAATATCTGTTTAACCGGTATATGCAAAAAACATGTACCCGTGAAGAGCTACAGGAATTATTCGCCTGTATTGCGCAATCCGAAAACCGCGAGTTGCTGGAGCAATTGATGGATGAAGAATATGAGGTGCTGCAACCCCTGGCATCGGCACAGGATATCGACTGGGAACATATTTATCAGCAGGTAACACAAACAACAGATGATACGACCGTCATCCCTTTGTATAAACCGGGCCGGTTCCGGTGGTTGCAGGTAGCAGCCGCTGCGGTTGTTGTACTTACCCTGGGCCTGGGTGGTTACTGGTTCATGAACCGGTTGTCGAAAAATAAGATAGCTGAAAATGATAAACTCAACAATACCGTACACGACGTATTGCCCGGTAGCGACAAAGCAGTATTAACTCTTGCCGATGGCCGTGTTATCGTACTCGACAGCGCGCAGAACGGTGTAATAACACAACAGGGAATGGTGAATGTGATAAAAAATAAGAATGGTGAAGTAAAGTATGAATCAGCTGGCAGGCCCGAATCAGAGACAATCACGTATAATTTATTAAGCACACCACGTGGTGGACAGTATCAGCTGGTATTGCCCGATGGTAGTAAGGTGTGGTTGAATGCGGCTTCATCGATTCGTTATCCGGTTGTTTTTACCGGTAAAGAACGTCGGGTAGAACTGAGCGGCGAAGCTTATTTTGAAGTAGAGAAGATGGCTGATGAAAAAGGTAAAAAGCCGTTTATTGTTTCCATTGTTGAGACCGGTGAAGGAACCGGAGGCGAGATTGAAGTGCTGGGAACTCATTTTAACGTGAACGGATATAGAGATGAAGAAGTTATTAAAACAACGTTGATAGAGGGGAAAGTTAGAGTGAAATCAGCAGGATCTGTTCCGACTTCAGTTGTTTTGCAACCAGGTCAGCAGGCCCGATTATCAAACAATGGAAACATACAAAAAACAAACGATGCCGATATAGAATTGGCCATGGCATGGAAGAATGGCGTTACGGCATTTAAAAGCGCCGATATAAAAAGCATCATGCGGCAGGTGGCACGCTGGTATAATGTAGATGTTGTTTATGAAGGCGTGATCCCTCAACGCACATTTACCGGCGGTATTCCACGAAACGCCAACCTTTCTGAACTGCTGCATTTGCTCGAAGTAAGCAAAGTGCATTTCAGGCTGGAAGGAAATAAGCTGGTGGTTATGCCATGATGCCTGAACTAAGAACATAGAACTAAGAATATAGGAAAAATTCAAGCTGTTTTTAGCCTTTATCAACACCCCTTTAGGGGATGGGGGATCGACACCCCTTTAGGGGATGGGGGCAAACAAAACCGTTCCGGGTTGCAGCCGGAACGGTGAAAAGTTTGGATTAACCGAATAATGCTCCGGCAAAAGCCGGAACAGCAAACATTGACTGTTTTATTGCTTAACCCAAAACAAAACAAAGGTATGCATTTCACCATTCTCCCGGCAATGCACAGGAAAGGTCGTGCTACTTATCCTGAGCGTAGCCGAAGGACCAAAACACTGCTCGTTATGAAGCTAACGGCTTTTCTTTTACTCGTATCCTGTTTACAGGTAAGTGCAAAAGGGTATGCACAAAAGATTTCACTTTCTGAAAAAAATGCCCCGCTCGAAAAAGTAATTCAGCAAATAAAAAAACAAAGTGGGTACCAGTTCTGGTACGAAGACAAACTGTTGCAAAAAGCCAAACCGGTAAGCATTAAAGTACAAAACGTGTCGCTCGAAGAGGCGCTAAAGCTGGTGTTCGACAACCAGCCGCTTACTTATGAAATAATCGGTAAAACAATTGCTGTTAAGGAAAAGGAAGATCCTCCGGCAGTGGCTTCAGCTGTTTTGCAAAATATACGACCGCCCGTTGATGTTACCGGCCGGGTTTTGAATGAACAGGGCGAACCGCTTATAGGCGCTACCGTTAGTGTTTCGCGCGGCCGCAATACCCAAACCGATGTAAATGGTGTATTTCTTATTAAAGAGGCCACGCCCGAAGATGTAATTACCATTACCTATACCGGCTATGAAGCCATAAACGTAAAAGTAGGCGATAAAACATTTTTTGCGCTGGTGATGAAACCGTCTGATAAAGGCATGGAAGAAACCGTGGTGGTAGGCTATGGCAAACAAAAAAAGATCAGCGTTACCGGTTCCGTAACGACCGTTAACATGCAGGACATGCGCACGCCGGTGCGTTCGTTAACCAATGCGCTCGCCGGTAAAGTAGCCGGCATCATCTCTATGCAAACAGGCGGTGAGCCCGGATATGATAATCCCACTTTCACCATACGCGGCATTGGCACATTTACCGGCAATACATCTCCTTTGATTATTATCGATGGCGTACAGCGCGATGATGTAAACAGCACGTACGGCGGCGCCTATAATAACATCGATCCCGAAGATATTGCCAGTATTTCCTTACTGAAAGACGCTTCCGCTACTGCGGTATATGGCGCCAAAGGCGCTAATGGCGTTTTAATTATCACAACCAAAAGAGGATCGGCCGGTAAGCCAAAGATCTCGGCAAAACTCGAATCCGGTGTATCGGGGTTAACCAAAACACCCCACATGCTCGATGGGGTTACCTACATGAAGCTGTTGAATGAAGCTAAGACCAATATGGGTGATGCGCCTGTATATTCTGACGAAGTGATCCAAAAAACCGCCAGCGGCCTCGATCCTTATTTATATCCCAATGTAAACTGGATAAATACAATTTATAAAGATTGGGCGCCCCTCTATAACGGCAATGTGAATGTAAGCGGCGGCGGCGAAGCCATGCGCTATTATATTTCTGCCTCTTTTTACGATCAGGACGGAAGTTATAAAGTATCCAAAATGAACGGGTACAACCCCAATTTGAATTTCAAACGGTACGACTTCAGAAGCAATATTGATGTAAATCTCAGTAAAACCACGCTGCTGTCGCTGAATATTGGGGCCATGCTGGTGAACAGCCGGTACCCGGGTACTTCGGCTGGCCGTATCTGGTATGCAGCCTATGCAACCAATCCCATTTCATTTCCTGTTTCGTATCCCGATGGAAAATTTGCCGGTCCGGTTAATAACGGCGGGTCCAATCCATTTAACCTGGTACAAAATGCAGGCTATACAACAGAGTTTCGCCCCATCGTGCAATCGGTTATGAGCGTTAATCAAAAACTCGATAAAATAACCAAAGGATTAGGCGCCATGGCGCGTTTTTCATTCGACTCCTATTCGCAATTTGATAATAACCGCTATGGTACCAATACGCTGTGGTATGCTTCATCGCGCGACGACAATGGTAACCTGGTTTTTGGCAATCCGGTAAGAACAGGCAATCAGTTCCTTAGTTATAGCAGCAGTTCATCGGGCGAACGCATCATGTACCTCGAAGGAAATATTACCTATGACCGTTCTTTCGGATCGCATCGCGTAGGTGGATTGTTATTGTACAACATGCGCAACCGCGTTACAGGAACTGCAAGCGACGTAAAATATGCCATTCCATACCGCAATCAAAGTATGGCCGGCCGTGTTACGTATTCATACAACGATAAATACCTGGCCGAAGTAAACGTTGGCTATACAGGATCAGAAAATTTCAAAAAAGGCGAACGGTTCGGATTGTTCCCCGCAGCATCGGCCGGCTGGGTGATTTCGCGCGAAGGTTTTTTTGATGCATTGGCCGGTACGGTGAATCTGCTTAAGTTACGAGGATCGTATGGCGTTACAGGTAACGATCAGTTTGGGTCAACAATTTTCGACCGGTTTGGTTATCTCACTTATATAACGGGCGGTAATAGTGCAGCTTTTGGACTTACACCCAATTTCTACAGCGGTATTACCGAAGGCGTATTTGGCGTTGATAACCTGCGATGGGAAAAATCAACAAAATACAACATAGGGCTCGAGATCGGGCTGTTCAACAAACTGAACATCGTTGCCGAAGCCTATCGCGATAAACGAACAGATATTTTAATACAGCGATCATCGATCTCATCCGTAGGCGGATACAGCTTAAGCAAAATTTTCGCCAATATGGGTGAAATGAACAACCAGGGCTTCGACGGCAGCATTGAATACAATGAACGGTTTGGCCGGAATGTTCATTTGCGTTTATTCGGAAACGTAACCTATGCCAGAAATAAGATTGTATTTGCCGATGAGCCTGTACGTACCAATGCGTATCAACAGTGGCAGGGGCATCGCTACGGCGCCTTTTCGGGTTACACGGCCCAGGGTTTATTTGTTGATCAGAATGATATTGATAAAAATGCCGAACAAAAACTAGGCACCATGTTAATTCAGCCGGGTGATATCAAATACAGAGATATGAACGGAGATGGAACGGTTGATGGAAGCGACTGGGCTTATCTTGAAAAATCGGCTTTCCCCACCTGGTTATACGGACTTGGATTTACCGTATCCGTTAAGAAAGTAGATCTGTCGCTTTTCTTTCAGGGTGTGGCCGATGTGGCTATTATGGCCAATGGCATAGGGGTTGCAAGTGCCGATGGCTCTGCAGGCGGTGTAGGTATCGTTCCCTTTGCCGGTATCGGGCAGTATCCCGGTAATGTTTTGTCGAATGTAACCAGCAGATGGACAAAAGAAAATCCCAGTCAAAATGTAGACTATCCGCGTTTAAGCGTATCGAATCAAAGCAGCAATAATTATCAAAACAGCACCTGGTGGATAAAGAATGGTAGCTTTTGCCGGTTGAAACAGGCTTCACTGGGATATGATTTTGCAGGCGCTTCGTTGAAAAAAGCAGGCTTTTCGGGATTGTATTTATATGCAGCGGCACAAAACCTGCTCACTTTTTCAAAGTTCAAATTATGGGATCCTGAGCTGGGCTCCTCCGCCGCTTCGTATCCTCCATCACGGACCATTACTGTTGGTATAAGAGCACAATTTTAAACGTGTTTAAAACAGACTATATCATGACTAAAAATATTATAAGCCGGATACTACCTGTATTGTTGTTGCCGGTTGTGATCCTATCCTGCAATTACCTCGATAAAAAGCCCGACAGCCTGATCACAGAAGATATGATCTGGCAAACGAGGTCCAATGCAGAATCATACCTGAATAACATTTACGGATATGTGCACAATACCGATGGGGGCGATTATGCTTCCATGGGCGCCAGTGATGAATCGTCGGTTTGTATCGGCGGAGTGAATGTGCGCCAGATGGTGGCCGGCAACTGGGGCGCTACCAGCGGGTATTTTTATAACTGGGGAACCTGGTATGTAGGCATACGGCAGTCGTATGTTTTTGAGAACAATGTCGATAAGGTGCCATCTGTTGAATTAAGTGATAAACTGAAGGCCCAGTATAAGGCTGAAAGCGTTTTTTTGCGCGGCTGGTTCTTCCTGCAGTTATTAAAGCAATATGGCCCCTTTGTAAAGGTTACCAATGTAATGAGCAAAACTGAAGATTATAATCAATATTCAAGGGCGCCATTCGATACCTGCATTGCATTTATATATGAGTTAATGGATCAGGCTGCACAAAATTTGCCCGCCATATGGGCGTCTTCGGCTAATAACGGACGCCCTACAAAAGGCGCCTGTCTGGCAGTGAAGGCCCAGGTTGCTTTACTGGCCGCAAGTGAGTTATGGAATGGCAATCCCCGTTTTGCTTCCTGGAAAAACCAGGATGGTACGGCGCTGGCGCCTGCTGCATACGATGCCGGTAAATGGAAAATAGCAGCCGATGCTGCGAAGGCGGTTATTGATCTGAACGCCTATAAACTGTTTACGAATCTTGATAACGGCGGCGCTTCATTTGATGCCTATGTTTCGTTCAGGGATCTTTTTTTAACCACCTGGAACACGGAAATTGTTTTTGCGAATAACAACTGGTCGTACTGGGGCTGGACAAAATGCGTTTCTCCCGGTCCCGGCGGTTACAACCTGTATAATGCCACGCAAAATGTTGTTGATGCATTTTATATGAATAACGGCCGCACGATCGATGACCCGGCTTCGGGTTATGTTGAAACCGGTTATGCTGCAAGCGATGGTCCTAATGCATTGGCACATAAAAAAGGCGAATGGAATATGTATGCCAACCGTGAGCCCCGCTTTTATGCCTTTATCCAATATAATGGTCGCCCGGTAGTGCCCGCGCCAAGTGTTGATGATAAGAATTATTTTTCATCGGATGGAAATAAAAATGGCAACGGCCGGGTAGAGTATTATTACAATGGTAAATCGGGTCAGAAATCTGCCGGCTCCAATAACATCACCGGATATGATGTATTAAAAAGAGTAAGTCCTTCCGATAACATACGCAGCGACGTTACCTCATACCGTCCGTATATTTTAATACGCTATGCCGAAATATTGCTCGATTATGTTGAGGCGTTGAATGAATACGATCCGGCCAATGCCGACATTGTAAAATACCTGAACCTGGTTCGGGAGCGGGCCGATTTGCCGGGTATCGAAACGGTGTATCCATCGGCAGTTGGCAATAAAGACGAAATGCGTAAATATATTTTGCGTGAAAGACAGGTGGAACTATGCTTTGAAGGCGACCGGTATTTCACGCTCGTAAGAAGGTTATTGCTTGGCAAACCTGAGCACCAGACCATTTATGGCATGAATGTAAATGCCGATGACGGCGGCCTGGGTTTTTCCTTTACCGGCTTTTACCAGAGAACATTATTTCAGAAACGTTACTGGGACGATCGCATGTACCTGTTTCCCATTGCGCAAAGCGATATAGAAAGAGACAGGGCGCTGGTGCAAAATCCCGGCTGGTAACAGTTTTATTCACGCAATTACAACAAATACTATGTCGAAATATATAACCACTTATATACTTACCGGTTGTCTATTACTGACAGCCATTTTAACCGGTTGTAAAAAAGACAACGGTTCGGGGCACGATGCTTCATCGCCTATAATTATAAATGAGTTCACGCCTACGCAGGGCGGGGGCGGTACCGAAGTGCTGATCAACGGTAACAACTTTATTAACGATACCTCAAAAATTTCTGTTACGTTAAACGGCAGATCGATGAAAGTGGTGGGCGTGAACGGCTCACAGATCATGGTGGTAGTGCCAAAGAAGATCGGCGCAGGCCATATTAAAGTGACCATAGGAGACGACAGCACTGTAAGCACCGGCATTTTTAATTATGTATATACAAGAACGGTGTCAACACTGGCCGGCAGTGGCAAACCCGGCTTTTCAAACGGAAAAGGCGACGAGGCGTACTTTAATTTTAGTAGCCAGAGCTGGTACCGCAGCATGGGCATTGCCGTTGATGCAGATCTGAACCTGTATGTTGCCGATCCCGGTAACCATTGTATCCGGAAAATAGACAGTACGGGAGATGTTACAACTTTCTGTGGCAATCCCAATAGTTCAGGCTATGCCGATGGTAAGGGTACGGCAGCAAAGTTCAGCCTGCCTTATGATGTAGCGCTTGATGCCGGCGGAAACGTTTGGTGTGTTGATCCCGGCAACTGGGATATCAGAAAAATAACTCCGGATGGTACGGCTACTACCTGGGCCTGGGCCAACCAGGACCCCTGGTCGGTTGCGGTAGATAAAGCTACCGGTTATGTATACTACTCAAGTTGTAATGCTTCGGGAAATATTTATCCGGTTACTGCTCAAAATACAATCGGTACGGCTGTTGTAACGGGTCTTAACTATCCTGCAGGTATCCGGTTCGATAACAGCGGTAATTTATATGTGGTGTTGAACGGTGATCAAACCATAAATAAATATACGGCAGGTACATGGGCAGGCAGTATCATTGCCGGTCAGCAGGGTGTGGCAGGATATGTAAACGGCGCCGGGGCTGCCGCAAAGTTCGATCATCCCTGGGGATTAGCGGTTGATGCTTCGGGTAACCTGTATGTTGCCGGAAATGGTACCTGGGATGGCGGTACTTACAATACCGATCAATCTATTCGATTTATAGAAGCGGGCACCTATAAAGTAAGCACTTTTGCCGGAAGCGGGGCGGCTGGTTATACAGATGCGGTAGGAGAGGCTGCCGCATTCAGTGCGCCCACCGGTGTGGCAGTAGATAAAAACGGAACCGTGTATGTGCTGGATAAAAATAATAACCTTATCAGAAAAATTATCACTGAATAGCCTTTACCTTATGAATGACTACCTGTTTGCAAAGCACAAGCTTATCTTTTTTATTCTTTTTGTAATAGCCGTACCCGCCTGTTCAAAGAATAACAGTGATCCGGTTCCCGAAACGGCGGGCAGTCATATTTACTACGTGTCTGTCAGTGGCAGCGATGGCAA
>Ga0114129_10011763_pt1 | contig 12452 bp, 6 predicted proteins | sample RhiMetdeltSRZDD1_FD_80071 | JGI IMG/M metagenome (GOLD analysis project Ga0114129, IMG submission 80071) | Populus rhizosphere microbial communities from Tennessee, USA - Rhizosphere MetaG P. deltoides SRZDD1 (version 2) (version 2) | ecosystem: Host-associated > Plants > Roots > Rhizosphere >...
CTAACCAGTTTCATGGATCACTAATATCCTTCTCAGTGGATTCTCTCTAACCAGTTTCATGGATCACTAATATCCTTCTCAGTGGATTCTCTCTAACCAGTTTCATGGATCCACCAATATCCTTCTCAGTGGATTCTCTCTAACCAGTTTCATGGATCCACCAATATCCTTCTCAGTAGGTTCTCCCTAATCAGTTTCATGAATCACGTATCACGCATCACGGATCACGTATCCCGCATCAGTCTGTTGTACGTCGCCAGTGTTTCCGGCAGCGGGTCCACACCCAGTTCCTCCTTCAACAGAGTTTCGAGATTCTCAAATTGTTCGCGCACAGCAGCGCGGTTCCCGACGCGCGCATAGCTGTCCATCAACTGCCTGTGAACGTCCTCGCGATACGCATCGCGGCTCAGTATCATCTTGCAATAGCCAACCGATCGTTCGTACTCCTCCGCGCGGTGGTGATGATCGGCCAGCTCTTTGAGGGTCGCGAAGTACATGTTCTGAAAGTAAGCTCGCGGCTCTTCGACCCAACTATCATAGATATCCTCGAGAAACTCGCCGCGATACAACCGGATTCCCCGCTCGGCCGCGGCGAGGAACTCCTCGGCGTTTCCCTCGCGGCGTTGCTTATGAGCAAGCGTGATCTGCCTCTCGAATTCCTCGGTATCCAACAAGTAGTTGAACTCAGAGTTAAAGTAGTAGGCGCTCTCGCGATATCGAATAAAATTTTTCTTAACCTCCTGTCTGCTGTTCAGCGCGCGGCGAATGTAAGAGATCGTCGGCCAGAAATTCTTATCGATATCTTGCGGGCGCGCGTCCGGCCAGAATGTTTCGACAATAGCGTCCTTGGTCGCGCGATGGTTGTGGCGCGATGCAATGAAGCACAAGATTCGCAACGCGCGCGAAAGCGTCCAGGCATCGGGCGCCAGCTTGCGACCCTGTTCGCGAAGCACTTCGATCGGGCCAAGCATGTTGATGGTGAGGTCGATCTCGCGCTCAGCCGGGGGCGACAGGGCGACCGGGCGACGCGATGAGTGGATGACATCCGCGGCGGTTGAACCAGCAGTATCGACAATCGCCCCGTCGCCCCGCCGCCCCGTCGTTCCGCCCCTTCCGAGACCCAGGCTGCCCAGGTATTCCATCTCAATACTCTGGGTCAGCGCGAGTTCAAAAAGCCGCGGGTCGCGCTTCGCTTCACTTGTGACCAGGTGTGTGAAAGCAAACTGGCGCGAAGTGCGCAGCGCGTCCGCGAGCTGAGCCACCGCCGCATCTGAGTTTCCCGCGGCCATTTCCACACTTGCCATCAGGAATTGCGCTGCGGCCTTCCACCAGTTCGCGCGACAGCTTACAAATTGGTTAAGCGCATCCGCGAGCGGCTCTCTCGGATCGCCCCCGCCGCTCTCGAGCAGCGTTTGCCCCATCAGCATGTGTGCGCGAGCGAGCGGGAAAGCGTGCCCGAGGCGGGCTCGTTTTTTCACCAATTCTTCAACAAAATCCCGAGCTTTTGATAAGTTTTTCTCTGCAAGCAACAGTCTCACCAGTTCGTCAGGCAGCTCGCGTGACTCGAGCTGCATTCCCGCTTCCCGATAAAGATCCTCGGCTTGAAGATAGTGCTCGCGAGCAAGATTCAACCCGCCTCGCTCACGATGGACATTGCCCGCTATCTCGTGAGCTTCTGCTCTCTCGAGCGTCAGATTGAACGTGCGACAAGTCTCGAAAGCTTTTTCCACATGCCGCTCGCAACTATCGAAATCGCCGCCGGCGAAGTCTGCGCGCGCCAGGTTGCAATAGGCCAGCGCGTGTTGAGGAAGCGGCACACGTCCAGCTTCTCCTTCTACCAGCTTCGAGAACCATTCTCGCGCGCGGGCCAAATCACCGGTGAAGGCGTAGGGCATGCCGATGTTGTGCGAGATGATGTGAGCCAGATTCTCGCGGCCCGCCTGTCGCGCCAGCTTCGCGGCTCGCCGCCACGTGTTGATGGCTTCATCGAACTCACCGGTTGCCACTGACGATAAGAACTGGCAGTTGCCGATCGTATGTTCGCAGCGCGCCCTCAGGGCCAAGTCGTCCGAGGGAGCCTTAGCCAGCGCTTCACTTGCCAGGCTGAAAGCTCTCGCGTGTTCCCCTCTTTGTATCGAGACGGACGCCAGTCCATGAAGCGATGCCGCTTCACACCGCGCGTCGCCGATCTTACGCGCGTCACTCGCGGCTTTTGTAAAGAGGCGCTCAGCTAGCTCGAGGTCGCCCTCAGTCTTTGCGATGTGAGCCCGCAGACGCGGTATTTCGGGATGGAGTTTCGAGACCGCTTCGCTGACTGCATCGTACCCTCGCTTGACGATTTCGAACAGACCGGCATTCAACAACTCGCGGCCTCGTTCGACCAGGATGCGCGCCATTGCCTCGGTATCGCGAGCCTCGGCGTACATCAATCCGGCCTTCTGCCATTTGCCGAGCTTCATCAGATGATCGGCATACTCGATTCCCAACGCGCGCAGGCCGGCTTCGCCGATCTTCGCCTTGAGCCTGCGGCGAAGGAACCTTCGAAACATCGGGTGAAGGCTGTACTCATCCGCGTCGCCTCCTTCAACTTGAGAGATGAAAAGATTGCTGCGCTGCAAAGAGGCCAGGAGTTGATAGGCCCGCTCGACTGGCAGCACGCAACTGGCAGCGGCGTGATCGATACGATTGAACATCGAGAGTCTCAGCAGCGCATCTTGAGTCTCGGGAGGCTCGTATTCGAGAACCTCTTCGGCAAAGTAGTCAAAGATTTCTTCTTCGCTGCGTTTCAGCACCTCGAGAAACGCCGATTCTCCGAGGTGGTGATTGTTATGCGGCAAGTGCTCGAAGGCTTGCGCGATCAACTGGACTCCTGTGGCCCAGCCGTTCGTGCGTTCGTAAAACCGGCTTATCAGATCGGGTCCCAACTGCACGCTGGATGTCTGCTCTAAGAGTCGCTCGACTTCCTCTTGAGTAAATGACAATTCTTGCCGCCCGAGCGTTCCTATCAATCCCTTGCTCCGAAACCGGGTGACCGACAGGTTGGGCATCGATCGAGTGGTGATGACGAGATGAAGAACGTCAGGCGCGTACTGAATCAGACGGTCGACAGCCGCGGCGATAGGCTCGCTCGAACCCACGTTGTGGTAATCGTCCAAGACCACAATGATCTTTTCGTCGATCTGCTCGCTGACTTCAGTGACCAACGCATCCACGAGTTGGTCAGTCTTCGACGCGAGCGTTTCGCTGTCGGAAATCAGTCCGAGAACGACGTCGCCGAACTCCGGGTGCATCTGTCGTATGCCGTAGACCAGATATCCGAAAAACACCGCAAGGTCGAGGTCGGAGCGGTCTATCTGATACCAGACGAAAGGCAAACCGGAAGAGCGAACGAAGTCGGTAACCAGCGTGGTCTTTCCACAGCCCGCGTCGGCGCAGATGATTGTCGCGGGTCGATCGAGAAAGCTGCGCAACCGCTCGATTAGTCGCGCGCGCGGCAGTACGCGCCGCCCGAGCCGAGGGGGCAACAGCTTAGTCTTAAGGAAAAACTGTGGAAGCATAACGGGATTGCGGATTGCGGATTGGTGATTGCGGATTTCAATCCGAAATCCGCAATCCGCAATCCGCAATCAACTTCCTGCCAGCGCCTGGTTCAGCCACGCGGACGTGACCGAGTATCTCTGGCAAAGATCCATCAACGCTGGATGAAACGACTCTTCCGAAGCAACAAAATAACTATAGTCGAAACGCTCCGCCAATCGAAGGAGCTCGATGAGCGCGAGCCGACCCGCTTCAACATCGCGCGCGGATAACGCACGCGCTCGCAGATAGCAACTGATCGCCAGATAGTAGTTGCACTGCAATCGGCGGAGCAAGGGCTCGCCGGCATCGACCTCGGCTATGGCGCGCGGATCGCGGCGCCCAAGCAGAACTCGCGCGCGCATCTGCCGGGCGAGCGCCAGTTCTATCTCGCGGCCGTTCTGATGCCGGTCAGCGACCATCCGGTCGATCAAATCGAGAGCGCGGTCCAACTCGCCTCTGCGCAGCTCCAGCAGCGCACGCTCATAGTAGAGATCAGACTTCGCCGGATCAGAGTCGGCTTTGCAGTATTCCTCGAGAGCTGCACTGTACAGCCGGTCGGCTTCGTCGAACTGCCGCCGCTCGCGCGCGATGTTGGCTCTTGCCTCGATTATTCGCGCGAGGAATCCGCGCAGGCTGAATACCGCACCCAGCTCATCGGCACTCGTGAGGTCACGCTCTGCCATCTCGAGTCTTCCCAGCGCCGTGTGAACGGCCGACCGATTCAAGTAGAGCAGGATCGAATCCGGATGCAAAGCGTGCGGAGTGCCCGCGGCTTCCGAGATGGGACTGCGAGAGAAATATCTGAGCGCCGCGTGGAAGTCTCCTTCCATGAAGGCGGGAAGCGCAAGATTGTGCGAGATGGATCGCACCAACCGCACATCGCCGGCTTCGTGCGCCAGCCGCAGCGCTCCTTCCATCAACTCGTTGGCCTCGGTATAACGCCCTTCGAAAACGCGAACCGCCCCTGCAACATTTTTTATTCGAGCCGCAAGAGCCGCGCCGCCAGTCTTGTCAGCGGAGACGGCGGCGCACCGCTCCGCCGCCTCCGCGCATTTGATCGCTTCCGTGAAGTTGTGCTCTCGCGCGGCAGTGTGAGCCAGCCCGGCAAGCGCTGCCGCCTCGACTGCCCGATCCTCGTCCTTTCGCGCCGCTGCCAGCGCGGATTGGAACATTGCTTCAGCTCCGGCAGAGTCGCCTTCGATGATCCGAACCTCGCCCATGAGGTTGTAGAGCTGCGGGTGATTGTCGAGCGTCTCGCTGTGGAATTTCGGCAGATAAGAACTAACGGTGCGAGTCAGCCCGCCGGCCAGGAGCGGCCGCTCCGCCGCGAGAAGAGTCTCTGCCGCGCTTGCCTCATCGCCTGCTTCGAAAAAATGCTCCAGGGCGAGTCCCCAGTTTTCTCGATCAGCATAATAGCGCGCCAACCGGCGATGCATGCCGGTGTATTCTGCGGCCGGGGTTTCTTCCTTGAGTTGCTTGCGGAGAAAATCGCGAAAGAGCGGATGGTAAATGTACGTGTCGGTTTCGCCGGCCAGGCGGGTCAGAAAAACGTTTTCCCTCACCGCCGCTTGAAGCTGTTCGCTGGATACATTCAAGTCGAGCGCTTCGTTTAGAATCTCGCGAGTCACGTGGCCGGGCAGCGCCGAGCGAATGAGAAGCTTGCGCATATCGAGCGGTTCAGCGCGATAGACTCTGTCTGCGAAGTACTCGAATATCTGGGTCTCGGATTGCGTGATTATTTTTTCGATGTCTTGCTGGCGAAGCGAGGGATCGGTCTCGAGCGCCTTGCGAATTATTTGCAGACCGGCTACCCATCCCTGTGTCCAGCCAAGCAGCTTGTCGATAGTTGCCTCATCGTCAAGCAAGCTTCGAAACAACTCGGTCACTTCGCCGCGGCTAAACGCGAGCGCGCTATCGTCTATCTGATCCATCGTCTGTTTGCTGCGCATTCGCGAGAAGGTAAACCCGGGAGCAACCCGGGCCAGCAAAATGAAGTGAACGCCCGGCGGAAGCAGTTGCAGAATCCGATAAAGAACCGGCGCGCTCCATTCGGCCGCGAATGTCTGATGTATGTTATCAAGAACGATGATCAATTCTTGCTTGACGGCTTCCGACAGTTCGTAGAGAAACAAGTCCGCTAGCTGATCAAAGCGCGATGCGCCGCCGGAGCTAAGCAGATTCAGCGTGCTGTGACCGAAGCCGGGAGCCGCCTGTCCGACCGCCCGCACCAGGTATCGGAAGAAGACCGCGATGTCGGAATCGGAAGCGTCAAGGTCATACCACACGGCGGGTATGTCGGTGGCTCTCAGAAACTCCGCGGCCATAGTGGTCTTGCCCCACCCCGGTCCTGCACAGACAAAACTGGCGCTGAGGCCGAGGTTGGAACGCAATCGCTCGATGAGCTGCGCTCGCTTGATCAGGGTCCGGCTCAGGTCGGGCGGCTGAAGCTTGCTGTCGATAAACTTGATCATCGGCTGAAAAAAAAAGCGCGGCGTCCCTCCCCAGTAAAAACGCCGCGCCTCTTTAAGTGGCTGCTCGATGAGCGCCTAACGACCCGGGAAAGCAACCGGCTTCCCCGAACGCAGGGTCAGCTTACCAGCCACAAGTTGAAAAAAACTTGAACGCCCCAACCGGGTCGCGTAATAAACAGTGCGATCTCAATTGACTCGAGCACGCGCATCTCTCAATCGCGCATCCTTCCGCGTGTGTCGCTTCGAGCTGCGCTTCAAAGTCTCGTATGCATACAAGCGGGAGCAAGACTCCGCGCCTATCGGCGAACTCACCAGGCGACCATTCGGCCATCTCCCACTTCCTTTGTTCCCGATTAGTGAGCCTGTACGTGTGCCGGCGCCCTACACAGGGACGCCCTCTCAAAGGTTCGTAGTACGGCCTTCAGGCGGAAGTTCGTAGTTCGGGCAAACTCGGCGCTCTCACGATACGAACTACCGCCTGAAGGCCATACTACGAAGATTGAGGACTTGAGACGGCTTCACACCGGGACTCCCCTACAGGCTAACGCGCTGCTTGTTGTAACGCGACCGAGGCTATCGCCAGGTCGAGCCGCGTTATCGAATCGAGCGGGCGGAAGTAGCCGGAAGCAGCACCCATCAAGCTTCGTGACACGGCGACGCTGACATAGCCGCGCAACGCCGCCGGTATCAGGTTCCAATCGGCGAGGCCAGGGTTGTTGAGGCTCGCGGCTTGAGCCTCTTGATCGAGCCCGAGCGCTTTGACTATCGCGACTGCAACCGCTGCCCGATTTGTCTGAGCTTGAGGGTTAAACAATGTTCCGACCGTTCCCATCAGGTCTCCGAACGGCGAGTGGGTGACGCTCTCGATGAAGATCGCGCTCCCGTCGCCCGGTTCGTCCGAGAACGAGGGCGAGTCAGGTAAGTACTGCGGGACTCTCGCGCCGGCCCCAAGCATCACGGCTCGCGCGACTTCAAGACGCGTGGCTGTGGCGCTAGCGGCGAAGTCCCCGGAACGGTCGGTAATCAAACCAGTTCGCAACGCTCGAGTGGCCGTAGCGCGGTCACGCGACGAAAGCCCACCAAGCCCGGTCAGCGAATAGTTTGCGCGGAAGACTTCAACCGCGACCACCAGGCGCTGCGCCCCGCCGGCCAAAGGATCGCTCACGTTCGTGACGGCTATGGTCCAGCTTCCCGGCGCGGGGTCGTTGATCGTCACGCCAGTCTCCTTAAAGGCGGGAAGCCCCAACAATCCCGGCGCTAACAAATTGATGGTTCTGCCGGGACCGGCGATGGTAGTGGTGAGAAGGCCAACCGTCGAGCCGCTTAGAAGCCATCCGACTTCTACGGTAGCGAAGAGCGTGTCCGCAGGTACGGTGAACGTTTGCGAATAGGTCGAGCACGGCGTGACTCTACCGCTGTACTGGACGATTGAACTGCGTGAATAACTCACGAAGGAATTGTTCAAATTGTCTCGGAACCGACCCAGAGGTGATCCGAGGGCAGCCTTGCGCACTGCGCCATAAGTGTTCAGGTAGCCCGCGCCAACCTCGTATTGCGAGTACCCGAGCATAGGCGTCGCCGTTTGCTGGAGGATTTGCTTGATCCGATCAGGTGCGAGACTCGGGCTAGCTTGAAGCATTAGCGCGATGGTCCCGGCGACATGAGGCGCGGCGAAGCTTGTGCCCGAGCTGCACGTGTAGCGCGGTAAATAGGCAGGCGGTATCGTTCGCATATCATTGTCGGGCGAAGCGAGTCCGGCGCTCAGCCCCGATGTGCCGACAACGTTAACTCCAGACGCTCGCGTCGAGACGATCGACTCGCCCGGCGCAACCAGCGTAGGGTGAAACATCGCGTAAGCGGCCGCGCCTCGTGAAGAGAAGCTCGATAGCGAGCCGCCCTTCGTGCCTGAGCCTACTCCGATGACCCAGGGCGCGACTGAATAAGGATTGAGCGAGTTGGGCTGCTCGCCGCGATTACCCGCCGAAAACACGACCGAGATGCCTGCGTCGTGCATGATCTTGGTTGCGATGTTTACCGGATCGTTTGCATCGAACACGCCGCTTATTCCGAAGCTGCAGTTGACGACGCGAACGTTCTGATCGACGCGGTGTGAAAGAATGTAGTCAATGCCTGACAAAACAAAAAACAGGCTCGCGTCGCCGCTCGATACCCCGAGCAGCTTTGCGCCGGGAGCCATACCGCCGTAGTAGCCGCTCGACGAAGTGCCCGTGCCTGCGATGACGCCCGCTACGAACGTGCCGTGTCCCATCACTTGATCGGTGTCGCTTAGTCCCTCAACGATCTGCGGATACAGGAATGCGGGAGAGCTTCCCTGAAGGTCGGCGACTCGCGCGTTCTGGATCACCTGTGACCGGAAGCTCAGATCAGGATGGGTGGCGTCGATGCCGGTGTCGAGCACGGCAACGGTGACGCCTCGCCCCGACAGCGGAATCCCGCCGTTGCGCTGGGCGAGTGTGCGATCGGCGGTTACTCTGGTCTGGCCGGTTATGACTCTCGTGTCGTGTGTGAAGAATTCAAATGTCTTGTTCGAGTATATGCTTCTCACCGAAGGAAGCGTTGAGATCGCGGCCACCTGTGACCTGGTCGCGTTGATCACCACCATCGGGAGATTGTTGAAAATCGTGCCACCGAAGATACCGGCCGCGCGAAGCGCATCAAAATCAGCGGCGGTAGGCATTCGATAGAAGACGACGAAGACATTGATTGCGCTCGAGTCGGGCAGCGTGTTGATGAGCCACGCCAGCTCGGGGTCAAAGCTGCTAATGCCCGTCGCAATGGGTTCGGTTGGCAGGCCGCCTTCTTCTCCGATGTAGGTGAGCGCGTCAGCACCAGTGAGCCTGACCCCATCTGCGCCAGTCAGCGAAACTCCGTCCGTGCCCGTAAACAGAACCGCGTCGGCGCCCGTAAGAGAAACTCCATCGGCGCCCGTAAGCGACACTCCGTCGGCGCCCGTAAGTGTTACGCCCTGGCCGGCGACGAAGGAAACGCCGGCGAAGGCACTGATTGATGTGTGTAGGATAAAGAGTGTGGAAAAGAGAATTACGAGGGCTGGGGATTTCGCTTTCCTCATCTGTCCTGCCTTATTACTATTCTTAAGTTCACAGGATTCTTTATTTGCTGACGGCAGCATTATTGATGGCCGCCTTGAAAAAACCTTGAACGATTCTTGAAGCTCGACTGCACAGACCGCGCCACAGAGACGAGCGCCTAAAAAACTGGACCTCGAAGAGCTGATTCGTTGAGATGTCGATCAATTATGGGACATGAACGACAAGCGTGGCTCAAAGCCGGCCCAATAGCATACACCGAATAACCGATTGGCTGGTTGAGACTTCCCGTTAATGCCGGTCGGCGTCTCTGAACCGGTAGGGATCGGTTGAGGGATCAAGTTGACGCGTCGTCTGTTCAGTAACGCTCGGCGGCGTGAAGACAGCTTCGTTGCGAGGCGAAAGCTCTGAGGTGCGAGGCGGAGAGGGCATTGCGGCCTGGGGGTTTCCGGCCGTCAGGTTCGACCCGTATTTGACGCTGACAATTTCGGCAACGCCCTTGCCGAGCAAAGCGAACGCGGGAATCAGCATCCAGAACCACCAGATTTTTCCGGCGGGCGCGAACCAAAAAGCTGCGCCGGAGACCAGCAAGAAACCGAAGCCCATGAAGAGTTTCATTATTCCATTCGCAAGAGTGGCCGGACCGCCGTGATCGAAGTCTCGATGCCGGCGTCTGCCGGAAGGAGCTTCAGGCAAGCGGCCGGTCAGAGCTTGCGGCACCAGGCTCAAGTTTGTGCCACACGAGCGGCAGAACTTCGTGTCGTCGCTGTTTTGCGTCGCGCATTTTGGGCAGTACATTTCTTTGCACCTCGCTCGGATATCACCGTAGGATAGCCTTCGCGTGGTCGGATATCAAACTATCGACGAAGAAGCCGAAACACAATCCTGGATCAATTCAACCGGTACATTTCGAACTTCAGATTGAACTCTACTAAAACCGGTGTCCAGTAGGGCACTGGCTTCCCATCCTTCTTTGCGGGCGAGAAGAGGAGAGTCTTCGCAGCGTTCGCAGCCTCACCATCCAGACCGTATCCAAGACGAGAGAGGATCAGTACGGACGTGACAGCGCCACGCTCGTCCACGAGCACTGCTAGTTTCACAGTACCTTGTATGTTGTTTTGTCGTGCGACGTCGGTGTAACGAGGCATCGGTCGGTTCAGCAGCACCGGCCGCACATATGAAGCGTCGCCCGGATGCGAGCCGAAGTCAATGTAGTTCTTTAACGCCGCGACTCGTTCTCGCAGCATCGTTGCGTCTTCATCTTTCGGGCCGCCCAACCGCAAGGCTTCTTCGTACGCTTCGAGCGCCACTTTTTTATTGGACTGGACCAGGTTTATGTCGCCTTTCAGCGTAAAGGCACTTGGAAAATTTGCGCCCTGGCTTATCGCCAGATCTATTTCGTCGCGCGATCTCGCCAGATCGTTCTTCTCGAAAAGCAGCAACGCAAGCAGGTAATGGGCGTGCGCGTAGTTCGGCTGTGCCTTGATAGCCGCCTCGACGTACTTGATGGCATCTTTCGACTTTTGCTCGGATTTGTAGACAAGCGCCAGAAGCAGGTTCGCCTGCGGTGACTGTCGATCCAGCGAAAGCGCGAGCCTCAATTCTGTTTTGGCGTCGCCGTAGTTCTTGGATTGAATGAGCCGTTGTGCGTTCTGAACATGCTGCTCGGCAGTAACGACTTCTTGCTTCTGAAAAGATGACGGAATCCACGCGGCCACCACGGCGTTTGGGGCGCAAAGCCGAGAAACCATGATCCACGCTGCCAAACTTGCCGTTAACGATCTCCTATTAAGCCCAATGATATTGGTCATACGAGAAGTCGCTTCACTGGGGTCCCACAAACACAAGTTCTACCCTTCTATTCATCGCGCGGGCAGCAAGCGTTTTTCGAGTCGAGATCGGAACCGTCGCGCCTCGTGATTCAACTCTGAGACTCCCTCGCGGGACGCCGAGCGCCGCCAGATAATCTGCGACCGCTTGCGCGCGGGCCAAGGCAAAACCTTCGGCATTCGGACGCGCGTCCGAGTGACTCTCAATCGTCAACGTAGCGTCCGGATGCGCGGCGATCATTCTCCCTAGCGCGTCCATCTTCGACCTCACTCTAACGTGGAGAGTCGTCTGGTTCGGCACGAAGAACGAATCACCCAGTGTAGCGCTGAACCCATTGCCGGTGGGTTTCACCGTGAGTATCGCGGCCACTCCGGCTTGCAACGCGGCGAAGTCTCTGCGGCGAGCTTCGACCAACTGCTTTTCACGTTCGGCTCGCTCCATCGCTTCGACGCGCGTGGAGGTCTCACTCAGCTTCGCAGTGGTTGACGAATACTGCGACTGCAAATCCGAGATGCGGCCGCGAGCCTCGGTCAAGTCCTGGTTCAATCGACCGACGTCGCCGCGAAGCCTGTCGTTCTCAGACTTCAACGAGCGATTCTCCGCGCGGGCGTCGGCGGCCTCGCGCATAACGCGATCGAGCTGATCCTGGGCGTTCACGCGGGCTATCTCGGAAGCCTTCAACCGCGACTGGGTGTCATTCAGTTCCGAGCTGAGGTCAGAAGCGGTCTCGGTTGCGCGGCGCACCTCGGCATCGCGCCGGGCGATTTCAGCGCGGCGGTCCGCCGCCAGGGCGCGCTCTTCGGAGACCTCGCGCGCGGTGCCCGCAAACGTGATGGCGTCGCGAGCGATGCGACCCACGTCGTGAACCTTCGCGCCGTGACGATACGCGTCCTCGGCTTGATTGAGCGAGCTGACCGCCTTGTTGAAGTCGGCCGGATCGTAGCGTTCGCCGTCGGCCAGCCTCGCAATTTGAACGGCGCGTCTGGCTTGCAGCAGTTCCATCGGAATCTTGTTGTAGTCGCGCTCAGCTATCGCCGGGATGGTAGTGTCCTGGTAGTACTTGCCCGAGTCTCCGGTGAAAAAAATCTGCGACGATTGTATCTGCACGTTCTTGGAAGTCGGAGCAAGATTCTCGAGCACAACCATTCTCGACGGAAGCTTTACAAGGTAATGAGGCTCTGCCGTCACGATCATCGCGAACGTTTGATGTGGCGTCGCCGCCTTCAACCGGGCCGTGCCGCCAGACAGTCGAAACTCGCCGAGATTATCGGCCTGACCCGCGGGTGTGATTGCCCACAACACGTAAGTCGTATAGTCCCCGCCGTAGTTGAAGGCCGGGTTCATGTTCTCGATGGTGATATCTATCTCGCTTTCGTTTCGCTTCCGCCACCGTTCGACCGTAGCTTCGCCGCGGGCGTTGGGCCGCAGAGTCGTACCCGCGAGGATCACAGTAACCGGATCTCTGAGGTAAGTGATCGCGATAGTTCGCCGGCGAACATCACCA
>Ga0114129_10011764_pt1 | contig 12451 bp, 16 predicted proteins | sample RhiMetdeltSRZDD1_FD_80071 | JGI IMG/M metagenome (GOLD analysis project Ga0114129, IMG submission 80071) | Populus rhizosphere microbial communities from Tennessee, USA - Rhizosphere MetaG P. deltoides SRZDD1 (version 2) (version 2) | ecosystem: Host-associated > Plants > Roots > Rhizosphere >...
GGTGGTTGCGCAAAGGGGCCGCCGGCTGAAAACAAGAACTTTCCGTCAAATCAGTCCGAACAGTCTGTCGCGGCAAACCCGCACCTCCAACCAACGATAAAAGGTGATGTCGAGCGGACGTCTTTGTTGATCGCGATGGCGCGCGATTCGGCCAAGGCGAACCGCTGGCCAGATGCAGTCGCCCACTTACGAGCTGCGAAAAAGGAAATCGAGACGGCTCTGGGCCGGAATCCTCGCACGCGCCCCGAATTTGAGGAGTTGAAGGCGGCAATCGATCAAACGATCCCGATGCTTGAGAGTCGGAGTGAGAATGCCGACGCCAAATTGGCCGAGTTGCAAACGCGAATAGCGGGAATCAAGGTAAAAACCTTCTAGTCGTAATTCGGTGAGTGTGCGCCGTCTCGATACGTGTGAAGCGATCGCGAGTTGAGTGGAAACTGCTGAAAGCTGTGTGATCGCTAAGCCCACAGCTTCAGCAGAATCGTCGCGAGACCCAGAAATGACAGCGACCCGCCAACGTCGGTGAAGGTCGTGACGAACACACTCGAAGCGACCGCCGGATCGACCCGCATCTTCTTGAGTAGAACCGGAACGAGGGTTCCAGCCAAGCCGGAAATTGTCGTATTTATCAACACGGCCATGGCAAGCACGAAGCCTACCGTCGTGTTCCCGGAGATCGCGACGCCTACGGCTGCAGCAACAATCCCGATTACGAGTCCATTACCTATATCGACAAGCGCCTGCTTGAGCAGTACCCGAGTGACACTGACTACTTCGTTGAGCGCTAGCCCTCTTATCATGACGGCTAGTGTTTGAGTTGCGGCGTTACCCCCCATTCCCATTGGAATAGTCACAAGAGCAGCAAGATAGGCATATTTGGTTATGGACGCGTCAAATCGTGAAATCACATACGCGGGCGCGAAAGTCGTCACGAGGTTTACCAGGAGCCACGGCGCCCTGAGCGTGAGTGAGCGGGATGCTTTGGTGGTAACGCGTTCCTCCGCAGTCACCCCAGCCAGCGCCAGCAAATCTTCCGCGACCTCGTCCTGAAGGACGTCAATTACGTCATCTACAGTGACAATGCCGACGAGTCTATCTTCATCGTCTACCACCGGAACGGCCAGCAGATTGTACTCGGCGACGAGCCTAGCGACTTCTTCTTGATCGGCGCGGGTCTTCACGCTTATGACGTCTTGCACCATTATCCGCTTTAGCTGAGTCGCCGGATGGGTCGTCAGCAGTTTTCGCAAGCTGACCACGCCGACAGGGTGATCCCGTTTGTCTACCACGTAAACATAGAACACCATCTCGAATTCTTCGGACCGTTTTTGGAGAGCTGCTACCGCTTCGGCGATAGTCACATCCTCGTCGAGCGCAAAATAGTTGCGGGTCATTATTCGGCCCGCAGTGCGTTCTTCGTGCTCGAGCAGCTCGCGAACGTCGGCTGCCGGTTCAGCTTCCATTAACGCCAGGACCTGCGCGGCCAAAGGCTCGGACAAGCGTGAGGCGAGATTGGTCGCGTCGTCGGCGGGCATTTCGCTCAAGTACTTTGCGATCTGAGCGGGTTCGAGCTGTTCGAGGAGCGGCACAATGTCGCTTGGCGACATCTCGCTCATAACTTCAGCGACGTGAGACACGTCGCTTTCGTCAAGTAGAATCTGGAATGCCTGCGCACGCTCCGAGCCTTTTAGCGTCGAAAGCAGACGGGCAACCTCCACCGGATATGCTTTGGTAAGGATTCGCGCCAACCGGGCGCGAGCGCCTCGATGCAGCAGCTTTCGAACTACCGCCACCGTTATGGCCGAGTGCAGTGCCGGTTTGCTTCGTGTTTCCATCATAGCTCACCGTCCAATGTGTTTGTCGCTAAACGTTCGGGCCCTGCCGACTAAAGAAGACCCCGACTCCAACAGGTTCACCAAAAGTTCTTCATCATATTGTACAGGCGATCCTTCTGCAACGATTCACTTTTCCACGCTAGTCGTGCAACAGAGTCTTGTGCTCGTGGAAGCATTTCCGACACCAAGCCACAAAGTCAGGAAGGTCCTCAAAGATCGGCTTTGTGGCCCTTCGTGCCTCGGCGTCTTGGTGTCGGGCTAGTTGTCAACTCACAATCGCCAACCAGCCCTTGCACCTTAGATCGTAAACCAGCCAAAACACTCCAGATGAACTTTTGGATTTGCACTCGCGTAATAGAATTACGACAATAAACGTAAGGAGGTGTTTGAATATGGCAACTGAAAAAGATTCATCTGGAGACATAATCATCGAAGAGAAAAAGGCTGGCGATGATGACATTGTGGTCAGCAGCATCCCCAACGAAGAGCCTCAGCAGAAGTCTGGGTTTGACGAACTGGCATCTTCGGTCAAGGAGGTTGCGCAGAAGACCGGAGAAGCCCTCAACAAAGCTACAGAGTCCATCGGCAAGGCAATTGAATCTGCGCTATCGGCCAGGGACCACGTTGTGATGGTGCGCGTGAACGACGACTCCTTGAAAAGCCTCGACTCGCTGGTGCAGACGGGAATCTTCAAGAGCCGATCCGAGGCAGCCGCATTTCTGATAAGTGAAGGCGTGAAAGCGCAGGCTGCATTGTTTGATCGCATCTCGGAGAGGATCAAGGAGATTGAGCGGCTGCGAACGGAACTGAAAGACATAGTAAAGCCGACGGAGAACCCATAGGAGCGGCACTCGGGCAGGACATACCGATAAAATCGAGGCACGAGCAAAGTAACGTCTTCGCATTTTCGTCCGTAGTTTGGTAACTCGTGGCGTTATTTGTATAATCTCACTGGCATTCTTGAAGTGAAACCGGTGATGGAGGCACAGATGCGCGCGACTTCCCTTCCGCTCGATCTAAGGCAGATAGGTGAAAAAGTTGAACGCCAGGAACGGCTTTCATTCGAAGACGGAATGACTTTGTTCCGAAGCGACGACTTGCTGGCGGTGGGCGCGCTTGCGAATCAAGTGCGCGAACGCATCAACGGCGACTTCACCTATTACAACGTAAACCGGCACATGAACTACACGAACGTCTGCATTTCTGATTGCGCGTTCTGCGGGTTCTATCGCCGCGTCCGGCATCCCGAAGCATACGAATGGTCGGTTGATGAATGCGTAGAAATAGCGAGGAAGGCTTACCAGGAAGGAGCGCGCGAGCTTCACATCGTTGGGGGGCTGCATCCTCGCCTCCAATTCGATTATTACTCGTCGCTCCTCAGCGAGCTCAAGCGGAACTTTCCAGATATGCATCTGAAAGCATTCACTATGGTGGAACTTGACCACCTCACTCGCGTGTGCCGGATGAGCGACGAGCAAGTCATCGATGGGCTGATAAGCGCCGGGTTGGACAGTTGTCCGGGAGGCGGCGCAGAAATTTTTCGCGATCCCACTCGGAGCCAGATCTGCGCCCACAAAACCTCCGGAGAACGATGGCTCGAGCTAGCTGAGAAAGTTCACCGGCATGGGATCCACACTAACGCGACGATGCTGTACGGACACATCGAGTCGCACGAAGATCGGATCGACCACCTTCTGAAGCTCCGAGAGCTGCAGGACAAGACTCGCGGCTTCATGTGTTTTATTCCTCTCGCGTTTCATCCTCAGGGCACTGACCTGTCGCATCTGCCCGGCCCCAGTGGCATCGACAGCCTCAAGACAATCGCTGTGTCGAGATTGATGCTCGACAACATTGCTCACATAAAGGCTTACTGGGTGATGCTGGGCAAGCACCTTGCTCAAGTCGCGTTGCGTTTCGGCGCCGACGACCTTGATGGAACCATCAACGAGGGCGGCTCTCTCATGGAGTCCTATCTCGCTGAAGGAAACGAGAACCAGTTGACCAGGCAAGGCATGGATGAGTTGGTGCGCGGCGCCGGACGCATACCGGTTGAGCGTGACACACTCTATAATCCGATCCAAACTTCTGCAGTATCAGCACCTCAACCAACCACTCCGCGATCCACGCTTAATGTCTTGCGCTAATAGCGTTTTCGGCGCAGGCCCGGCGCGTTTCTGAAGTTAAGGTATCAGTATAACCTTCCCGAACTGAGCACGATCTTCGAGTGCCCTATGGGCTTCCGATGCCTGTTCAAGCGGCAACGTCCGATCGACTACCGGCCTCAAGCGACCGTCTTCGAAGAACTTCATTACCTCCAGCAACTCACACTTAGCCCCCATGTATGAGCCGTGAAGGCTGATCTGTCGAGAGAACAAATACCTGATATCAAGATTGCCCTTGAAGCCTGAAGTCGCGCCGCACGTCACGAGCCTCCCGCTACGAGCCAGACTGCGAATGCTCTTTTCCCAGGTTGCTTCGCCGGTGTGCTCGAAGACAACATCGACACCGCGCTTGCCAGTTAGCCGTCTCACCGCGTCGAGAAAATCCACTTGTTGGTAGTTGATTGTCTCGTCCGCGCCAAAAGACTTCGCTTTTTCGAGCTTCGCGTCGGTGCTGGCAGTCGCAAAGACTCTGGCGCCTAAGAGCTTTCCGATTTGGATAGCAGCCGACCCGACTCCACTGCCGGCCGCGTGGACCAGTAGGGTCTCGCCCGGCTTCAGATTCGTCCGCTCGACGAGCATGTGCCACGTCGTGAGGAATACGAGCGGTATCGATGATGCCTCCTCAAAACTGAGGTTCTTCGGTTTAGAAATCACATTAAAGGAAGGCGCTTTGACATACTCAGCATAACCGCCGTTTGCACGATAGCCCAATATATCGTACGACGAACACAAATTGTCGCGTCCGGACAGACAGTATTCGCAGTGCATGCACGACAGCCCCGGGGACAGCACCACTTCATCGCCGGGCTTTGTGTTTCGAACCAATCGGCCAACCTGTTCGACGGAGCCGGCGATATCCGAGCCAAGTACATGCGGCTTGGGAATCTCGACGCCGGGCAGGCCCCGCCGTATCCACACGTCAAGGTGATTAAGCGCGCACGCCTTTACGCGAATAAGCACTTCGTTTTCGTCGATCACCGGATCCGGAAGCTCAGTGACTTTGAGGACCTCAGCTCCCCCGTGGCTATTTATTGTCACCGCTTTCATACACGACTCCTTCTGTTCAACATAAGGGTGCTGGACGGGACGAGAAGAATAGCATCGAGCCCATATCACGGCAAACGCGTGCCAGCGCGCCTTAATTGATGAACCTGAACTCAGATTCTCGGTTATGAGTGTGAATCCGCGCTCGGGTTCGCGGTTATTATTTTGAGACGGGGCTCATAGGCTGGTATAATGCCTCACTCAAATAGTTGAAGATTCTCGTAGAGGTTACGGAGGGCCCGATGGGTGAATCGATATCGCTGAGCGTCGGGGCAAATCCAAAGCAGGCGCGCAGCAAACAGACCAAGGAAAAAATTGTTCAAGCAGCAATTCAGTTATTCCAAGAGCGCGGATACGAAAAGACGACATCAAACGACATTGCCTCCGAAGCAGGGGTTAGCGTCGGCTCTTTTTACGTTTACTTCACAGACAAGCGGCAGCTACTGCTGACCATTTTCGACAGGCTTGCCGACGAACTCTACAAAAACATCTTTGCCGGCTTCAAACCGGAGTACCTTTTCGATTCCGATCTAAGACGAAGGATAAGGCAGGCGATCGCAAACACAATAGCCGATAAGCAAAAGCATTCCGGCCTCCATCGCGTGGTAAGTGAGCTTCTTCTTAAGGACCCAGACTTCGCCGCGCGGCACAAAGTAGTTATGCAGCGATCGATCGCGAAACTACACGAATTGATATCGCTTGCGCACAAGGCCGGCATAGCCTGGGAGATCGATGTTGAGGCTGCGGCATTTGTAGTACACAGAGTGGTCTTCGATCTGTCCCAGGGCTATGTGACTGGCTGCTGCGAATTCGACAAGGAGCGCGCGATTGATGCTCTCGCCGACATGATCTACCGGTTCGTATTCAAACAGAGGAACTGATCTCAGCCTTCAATCTTTCAGATCGGTCTTTAGGTTCGCGCTTAGCTCCGTGATCACCATACCAGGTCGCACGTACAAGCGACACGCAAGGCCGGCCTTGATCTTGCCGTCCTGTTCCCGGTACCAGATCTGGCAGTTACTGCATTCACCATTCCAGCAGTAGTCGCCGACCGAGACCGCATCCATCCGCATGTACTGAAAGCACCGAAGCAACTTGTTGTTCTCAGGCACCAGCGCGCGGCTGCGACATACCTCGATCTCGATCAACTCGTCAAAGCGCTCGAAGAGCCCTTCTCTTAGCTCTGAACAATCCACAGGTGACCTCCGGGAGGGGGCAGGAGCTGGTTGGGGCTTTGGGGATTCTACAAGATGCGGTCGCAGTCGAGCAAAGAGATTCAAGCGGGGCGCTCTCTCACCTCGACACCGTGCTCTGAACCGATAACAAGCGTGTCGGCAATTCCGATAAACAAGCCTGACTCGATCACGCCCGGCAGAAGCTTGATCCTCTCCTCCAGCGCCGCCGGGTCTTCAATAGGTCCGAAATCGCAGTCTAGGATGTAGTTGTCGTTGTCGGTCACAAACGGGATTCCATTTTGCTCGCGGCGGCTGGAAGTGCAACCAAGCTGGTTCAGCTTTCGCGCCGACAGAGTCCATGCGAATGGCAGTACTTCAACCGGCAGCAGTCGCGTTTGGCCAAGCTTTGGAACTAACTTACTCTCATCAACCAGTATGACCCTCTTTGTCGACGCAAGCGCGACAAGCTTTTCGCGGGTAAGCGCCCCGCCTCCGCCTTTTATCATATTGAATTTCGGATCGACCTCGTCTGCGCCATCAAGGGTGAGATCAATCGTACTGGTTTCGTTGAGATCCACAAGCGGTATCGAAAGCTCCATTGCCATTCGCTCCGTTGCGATCGAAGTAGGGACCCCCTTAATTGACAGACCTTCACGAACAAGCCGTCCCAATCCTTCGATCGCGAATCTCGCTGTCGAGCCAGTACCCAAACCGATCACTTGACCATCGCGTACCAACTCAAGTGCGCGCTCGGCTGCTCTCTGCTTCGGTCCATCTACCATAGATTGCTCGCTGAACTCTCCGCGAATTAGATTGGCCCGGCAACGATAGCACTGTGATAGCGGCTTCATCAAATCGTTCTCAGTTCACCATCCGGTTGCCGATGTGCTGTCATTTCTCATCTTGCTTGGACGTTCTTACGCCACTTTGCTAGACTAGCGGCGTCTACGCACGTGAAGGATTAAAACTAAGTGGAAGTCACAATATACACAAAGCCAGGCTGTCCCTATTGCGAAAAGGCCCGGGAGTTTTACACAGAACGAGGCATCGCTTTTGAAGACTTGAACGCCCAAGACGATATGACTCTCCGAAAGGAAATGCTCTCAATTACCAACGGCGATCCTACAGTGCCGGTCATAGTCGAGAATGGCCGGTTGAAGCAGATTGGGTGGGAAGGCCGGGGTTGAACGGTCCATTGAGATCGGGCGGTCGCCCGATTCGGATGAACAAAACGTTGGGAATAAAAACATGACCCGAACCGCAACGGAACGAAACTTCGAAGGCCCTTACAAAAAACTGCTCGCGGAACTCGCCGGCGTAATTGAGTGGCTCCAGTCTGAGCACGACAAGTCTTACGTCAAAGCGGGCGACGACAAAGTCTACGCCTTTGGCGGGGATGGTTACGTGATCGTCCTGGACCAGTCAGTTTGGGATGGGTTGATCGAGTTAAGCACGCCCAACGGAGGGCTTTCCATTAAGCCGGGAGAGGACGGAAAAATCGACATAACTTCCGCTCAAGGGGAAGCGGCCGTGAAAGGACTCTTGAGGGAAGGGATCGACGGAATAAAAAGGTATTACGAGAACCGTTATTGGAGCACCCCGAAGACGTCTTCTTGAACCCATCGAATTTCGGCGTATCGGCTACAACTCTCGGCGGGGTTTACCCGCTCTCGCCCAATATCGATAGACAAGTGTCAATTAGGACTTCTGGATCAGACTCGAAAACTAATCTTGAATTGCCGCGTTTGTGGGATAACGTTGTGATCTCTCTGATTCGGTCCGCCGCGCCGCCACTTCCCTCGAGCACTCCCACTATCTTGTCTTCGTCATAGGCAGTTGTGAACTCATTAAGCGTCCCGATGCCTCCTCCGAATATGACCACAACGTCTGAGGTGCGAACGTTGATGACGTTGCGGCCCTTGAGCCCAAAGCCGGTGTAGATAACTACATCGACGCCGTCATCCGGAAGCGAATACCGCGAAACGTGCTCCTCTCTTGATGAAGCCGGCGAGATGCCAATCGTCAAACCCCCATCGGCTCGGGCTGCGCGAGAAACAATGTCCGGAGCACCCGTGGTCGCGCCAGTCACAAGCACGCAGCCCCGCTTAGCTATCACGCGACCTAGTTGATTGGCCAAGGCCAACAAGCGAGGCGCGTCCGTCTCATCCGGCGCCTTGCTCGATCCCATTACACCTATGGTTGGTTTCGCGTCTAGCCGCATTCGATCAGCCAATCAAAACTCGAGACACGGAAATCCATCCTCATGTAAAAACTCAACAGAAGATCATTCTTAAAGTTCTAGAGCATAATAGCTAAAGTAGAATCTCGTCATCGACTTTAGTTGGCCCTATAAAAGGGGAGTTCTACAACCACCGCTGGAAGAGTCGTAGGTTTGGTTTGAATTTCAACGGCATTGCCCGGTTCGAAAAAGCCATACTTCAAGTAAGCCAACGCGATGACCGAACCCAGAGTCGGGGATTTCAGAGCGCTAGTGACAAACCCGATTTCCTTTCCGTCCATCTTAACTGCGTCTCCGTGGCGCGGCACCACCTCATCTGCTATCGCAAGTCCTGAGAGCCTTTTGCTCACATGCCCGCGATAGGTAGCCATCGCGACTGCTTCCTGGCCGGTATAACAACCCTTGTTAAAACTCACTGCATCTGCAAGTCCTGTCTCAAGCATCATGTTTGTTTCATCTATATCGACACCGTAGACTGGAATTCCTGCCTCTATTCTCAGCGAGTCTAACGCCCTAAGACCGAATGGGATGACGGAGTGAAAGTTACCCTTGAGCAGGATGAAATCCCAAACGTCCTTCAGCGCTGCCTCCGGAACGTGGATATCGAAGCCGGCCTCTCCTGTATGCGAGACCTTCACGACTAACGCGCGATGCCCCGCGATCAGCGTCTCGAACCAATCGTATTCCAGAAGCGTCGGCACTGGCTCAAAACAAATCTCCTTCATAATCAAGGCAGACTTCGGCCCTTGCACAGACAACCCGCGATACTGCTCTGAAACGTTTTCAACTCTGAAGTCACCGGCATAAGAAAATGGAAAGATGTACTTGAAGACCATTTCGTGAGTCTGAGGATCGTTGATGATCAGGTATTCGTGCCCAAGATTGTAGATCCGGCATAGCGCTTTCACTTTGCCGTGACCCGTCAAGAAAGCTGCACGCATCCCTTTTCCCTGCGCTAACTCCTTTACGTTGTTGGTCACCAGACCATTGAGAAACTGAACGGCCTCGCCGCCCCAGACCTTAATCGAGCCACTATGAGACAGATCGATCAGACCAGCACTTGAACGAACGGCAGAATGCTCTCTCGATGAATCTGAATACGACTGCGCCATGTCCCAACCGCCGTTCGAGGGTCCAAAACTAGCGCCCAGCTCCATCTGAGAATCATGCAGAGGAGACTTCTTAAGAATCTGCTCAGACGCTTCACCCATGAGTCGTTTCCAGTGATCTTCGAAAGAAGGATAACACTCGCACGTCGAGGCGAGCAAAAAGCTTGGTGTTGCGCCGATGCTGTGGGCGCGCCGTCGTCCAAGCTGCGGGGCTGGCGTTCAACTTGTAACTGAATAGAGCGGAAGAACCTGGCATCATACGCAAAGAGTTAAAGGATCCTCTTACAAGTCGAGGCGTCGACCTGTCAACCAATATGTCTTAAGTAGAACTTTAAGCCGAAGGTTTCTGCCCTGAGTCTGTGACCTGCACGGGATCACTTCGACGGCTGCTCTTGGAGTTTCATGAGCTCTGCGCGAAGGGCGTCATAATCCTCTTTAGCAGCCGCGCGAAACTTCAAGTTGCGATAGCGGACTATTCCATTCTTGTCGATCAAGTAAATGGTCCGCTTTGCGAGACCTTGCAACTGAGGATTAAAGCTAGCGTACGACTTTGCCACAGCGTGATCGTGATCTTGCAGCAATGGGAATGTTAATCGGTGAGTCTTTGCCCATTCGTGATGTGTAAAAACATAGTCACCGCTGATGCCGTAGAGTTTTGCGTTGAGCTTTGCGAGATCGTTCCACCCGTCCCGGAAGGAACACACTTCGGTCGTTCAGCCACCAGTCCAGTCAGCGACGTAGAATGCCAGGATTACATTTGAACCTCGCAGGCTCGACAGCTTGACCCACTCATTCTTCGCAGTGTGAACAGCAGTCTGGTCCGCCCAGGGCAGCTCAAAGTCTGGGGCTGGCTGACCAATCTGAGGACCTTCGGCTTGGTCATCGGGTTTGGCGGCTTGCCCGTACGCCAATGTGAGCATTACCGCAAGGAATATGGGAATGCCCAGAAGACAGCTTAGTTTCTTGTCCATCATTTCTCCTTCTACCAATCCGCGAAACAAGTGATGAGTCGTTGAACAACCGTAGCGCCTATTCTAATCTACGGGCCGAGAAACGCAAAGTGTGTCGAAGCTACCATCAGAAACAGCACGGAAAACTGAGAGCCATGTGCATAACGCAACAAATTCACATAATAGCTAGCACCACTCAAGGTGCGTGAGTATAATGGCCGCTCGCGTAGTAATGCGCTGAGGACAAGCATTCCGGCGCTCGATAAAATCAAATCAAAGGAGAACTATCATGAGTGGTTTGGACCAAGTCTTCCGCTGGCTGCACCTCTTCGTGGGTATCCTATGGATCGGAATGCTGTACTTCTTTAACTTCGTGAACGGTCCATTCGCCGGAACCCTTGATGGCGAAAGCAAGAAAAAAGTTGTGCCCGAATTGATGCCGCGGGCGTTGTTTTGGTTTCGGTGGGGCGCGGCCTACACCTGGATCACCGGTGTTTTGCTCCTTGGGATCGTGTTCTACAGTAACCGCGCTGTACTTCTTGACAACCCGGACAAAGGCTGGCAGGCGAGCACAGGGGTAATGGTGGCCCTCACCTTCCTGGCGACGTTTCTTTACGATGGTCTGGCAAAGTCAGGGCTTGGTAAGAACATAAAAGTATTGGCAACAGTCGGGGTCGTGTTGGTGGCCGTGGTGCTGTACCTGATGGCTGAGTGGGCCGCATTCACATATCGGGCTTACCTCATCCACACCGGGGCTATGTTTGGCACAATCATGGCGTTCAACGTTTGGTTCAGGATCTGGCCGAGCCAGAAGAAGATCATTACGGCAGTCAAGAACGGTGAAGCGCCCGACGCGGCGGTTGTCGCCCTCGCCGGTTCGAGATCCCGTCACAATACGTATCTGTCGCTGCCGCTTCTATGGGCTATGCTCAACTTCCACGCTACGTACTTCGCTGGGGGCAATCTCGGTATTTCGGGAAGGTGGGCGTGGGCCACGATGCTCGTCGTGATCCTCCTTTCGTGGCACATCATCTGGCAGTGCTACAAGAAGGCTGGAAAGGTGAAGGGGTTTTAGCGCGTGTCTCGCGCTTCTCTGCGAGCGGATGCGGCGCTTTAGACGATTTGGGGCCGCTGCTGTCATGACAGCAGCCCCAAGTAAAGCGCCAGTCCGGCAGCTAGCGTCGGAACATGCTGGCTAGACCGAAAACGAGCTGCCGCATCCGCAGCTACCAGTTGAGTTCGGGTTGCTGAAGGTAAAGCCGGAACCCATGACGGAGCTCACATAGTCTACCTGCACACCGTCAAGGTACTGGCGGGAGAACATGTCAACGAAGACTCTGAGGCCTTCTTGATCCAGTATGTCGTCACCGGGTCGCGGCCCGTCCTCGATCTGCATTGAATAAGAGAACCCGCTGCAGCCGCCGGGAACTACTCGAATGCGCAGCCCCGCTTCAGCTCCGGCGTTCTCGGCCTCAATGAACTTCTTCACTTCAGTAACAGCAGTATCAGTTAGTGTGAGCATTCGTACTCCCCTTCCCTTAGTATCTTCGGCCTCTTGGAACTCTGTAGTGTTCGTGCGACGTGACAAAGCAATCTGTCGCAAGTTCTTATTATAAGCAGACGGCTTCAGCTTATCAACGGCGCAATGCGGGCAACTACACCGCGAAGCTATCGCCGCGACTATCGCTCATATCGATGATGGGCAAACCACTGCCTCGCAATGCCGAAATGCTTACCTGCGTGGCGACGTTCTCTGCAATACTCCTGAACGCCGACGCTTGAGGACTATCGGGCAACCCGACCACAATCGGGATTCCTTTGTCACCTGCTTCTCGCACGTTTGTGGCAAGAGGGACCTGACCGAGCAAATTACTTTTGAACTGCTTCGCTAACTCGGACCCGCCGCCGGATCCAAAAATGTGATGTCGCTCCGAGCA
>Ga0114129_10011766_pt1 | contig 12451 bp, 10 predicted proteins | sample RhiMetdeltSRZDD1_FD_80071 | JGI IMG/M metagenome (GOLD analysis project Ga0114129, IMG submission 80071) | Populus rhizosphere microbial communities from Tennessee, USA - Rhizosphere MetaG P. deltoides SRZDD1 (version 2) (version 2) | ecosystem: Host-associated > Plants > Roots > Rhizosphere >...
ACAGCGTGCCTGTTCGAATCTGCACTTGATCAGCGGATCGCGCCGATCTACACCAGGTACAAGAATATCGAGACGACGGTCCTTGCAAGGCCTGGACAAGTAGAGGTGAGGCTTACCGCGCGCGGAAAGAACAAAGAAGAGGCCGAACGCCTGGTGAGCGAACTTGGCGACCAGATCGATCGTGAGCTACACGAGTACATTTTCACGCGGTCCGAACAGACTCTTGAACAAGTTGTGGGTGAACTGCTGACTGCGAAAAACGCGACGATCTCCGTGGCCGAATCCTGCACCGGAGGACTTCTCGCGCATCGTTTGACGAACGTTTCCGGAAGCTCGCGTTACTTCATGTCGGGCATCGTTACATACAGCAATGAATCGAAAATGGAACTCGCCGGAATTCCGCCGCTTCTGCTCGAAATGCAGGGCGCCGTGAGCGCTGAAGTCGCCCAGGGGCTCGCCGAAGGTGTACGGCAGCGCGCGAATACGACGATCGGTGTCAGCATCACGGGAATCGCGGGCCCAACTGGCGGGTCCGAGGCCAAGCCGGTCGGAACGGTTCATGTCGCCGTTGCATTGCCGACCGGGACCGTTCAACGCCAATTTCTGTTTCCGGGAGACCGAGAGAGAATTCGCTGGCAAGCGTCACAGGCTGGACTGGACATGGTTCGCCGCGAACTCCTGAAAATGTAATGCGACTTTTTATCGCCATCAATCTTCCAGACGAGATCCGAACCCAGCTCAAGGAACTCCAGCGCGTTCTCCGGCCGCTTGCGAGCACAGCCAAGTGGGTGGCGCCGGAGTCCATTCACATCACGCTGAAGTTTCTCGGTGAAGTTCCCGAAAAGCGCGTCGAGCAAATCGATACAGCCCTGGCCAGCCTCGCATGGAAACCTTTCACGATTTCCGTTCATGGCGTCGGATTTTTCCCCGGCACTCGCTCCCCGCGCGTGTTGTGGGCCGGCATGGATGCGCCCACGATGCAAGGGCTGACCGAAGCATTAGATACGCGCCTGGAACCGATCGGCTTCGAAAAGGAGAAACGCGCGTTTCGGCCGCACATCACGCTGGCGCGCGCGAAGACGTCACGGTTAGATAAGGCGCTGGTAACCGCATCGTCGACATTCAGTGAACGGAATTTCGGTTCTTTTACCGCAGACCGCATTTACCTTATTCAGAGCACGTTGAAGCCTTCGGGCGCTGTGTACTCCACGATCAAGAAATATTCGCTCGAGCCGCGGTCGTCCTCTTCCGGATAACAATGAATTCCCCAATCGCAATCATCGGCGCGGGAGGCTGGGGAACAGCCATCGCGATTACGATGGCGCGGACCGACAACAAGGATGGCGAGATCCGGCTATGGGCGTTCGAGCCCTATCTGGTCGAGACGATGATCGCGACGCGCGAGAATCCAATCTATCTTCCTGGTGCGAGCGTTCCCGATAGCGTCCGAATCAGCAATTCGATGCAGGATGTTCTCTCCGGTGCCGGCATCGTCATCATTGCCGTCCCCTCTCACATCTTCAGGTCGGTGCTGAAGCAGATGGTGCCGATGCTCCAGCCCGAGATGTACTTCGTCAGCGCATCCAAGGGTATTGAGAATGGAACCTTGATGCGGATGTCGGAAGTCATTGAAGATGTCGTGAGGTCGGCGTTCGTTCCAAAGGTCGCCGCCATCTCCGGTCCCACATTTGCGCCCGAGGTCGCGCATGGCGAACCGACCGCGCTGGCCGTTGCATCAAACGACGAAGAAGTGCGGCTGTTTCTTCAACGCGAATTGTCGCGGCCACGGTTTCGGCTGTACACGAATCCAGATGTCATCGGCGTCGAAATCGGCGCTGCTGTAAAAAACATTATTGCGATTGCGGCCGGTGTGGTCGAAGGTCTGGGGCTGGGATCCAATGCCACTGCGGCGCTGATCACGCGCGGGCTTGCCGAAATCACACGGCTTGTGGTGGCATGTGGGGGGCGGCGGGAAACATTGTCGGGGCTGGCTGGGCTGGGAGACCTCGTGCTGACTTCATATGGCAGCCTGAGCCGTAACCGGCGTGTCGGAATTGCTCTCGGCCAGGGAAAGCAAATCGATGAAGTGATCTCTCACATGCGAATGGTAGCCGAAGGCGTCAAGACCGCGAAGTCGACGGTCGAACTGGCCCGCAAATTGAGTGTCGAGATGCCCATCGCTGAGAAGATATATTCAGTTCTATACGAGGGATTGAAGCCGCAGGACGCAATCGCGGATTTGATGGAGAGGAAATTGAAGGAAGAATAACTTCGTATCAGCCGCGGATTGCGCGGATTAAACGGATTGAATCTGCGTAATTCGCGTAATCCGCGGCTGATCACCATTCATGCCATGGAATTCATAACACTTTTTGGAACATACAAAAGCGAACCTACTGTTCTCGACAAAATTAAAGATGCCGTTACGCAAACGAAGGAAAACTTCACCGAGAGGATCCAGGATCTGGTTCAAGGCAAGAAAGAGATCGATGCCGAGATGCTTGATGAACTCGAAGCCATCATGATCGGTGCCGACATCGGTATCGCGACGACGACCGAAATTCTGAAGTCTATTCGTGACCAGGTCTCACGGCAAACATTGAAGGATCCGAATCAGCTGCGCGGAGCGGTAAAGGAAGAACTCCGGAAGATCCTTCAGATCAATTACAAGCCTCCGGCACAGATCGCCGAAGGCAATCCGTTCGTGATTTTGATGGTCGGCGTGAACGGCGTCGGCAAAACAACCACGATCGGCAAACTGGCAAATCGTTTTAAAGAAGACGGCAAGAAGGTCTTGCTGTGTGCCGCCGATACATTCCGCGCTGCCGCCGTTGAACAACTCGAAATCTGGGCGAACCGCACCGGCGCGCCTCTCGTTAAACAGAAAGCAGGCGCCGATCCTTCCGCTGTGCTCTTCGATGCGCTCCAATCTGCAAAGGCTCGAAATATCGATTACGTTATCGTCGACACCGCAGGGCGCCTGCACACGAAGCACAATCTGATGTCGGAGCTCGAAAAGATGACCCGTATCGCGTCGCGCGAGGTTCCCGGCGCGCCGCACGAGGTCCTGCTCGTGATGGACGCCACCACAGGTCAGAACGGTCTCACGCAGGCTCGCGAATTTACGAAAAGCGCTCGCGTGACCGGTCTGGTCCTCACCAAACTCGATGGCACTGCAAAGGGCGGCGTCGTGACCGCGATCGCCAAGGATCTCAAAATACCGATTCGCTTCGTTGGCATCGGCGAGAAAGTGGATGACTTGATCGAGTTTTCCGCCGATGCATTTGTGGATTCGCTTTTCGCGGCATGATTCATAAATGGACGACGCAATGTACATTCGGAGAACGCTTGAGCTCGCCGAAAAGGGAGAGGGGCTGACGAGCCCAGGTGCGATGGTCGGCGCCGTCATCGTGAAAGACGGCAAAATTCTGGGTGAAGGCTTCTACACGTATGACGGAATCGATCACGCCGAGACGATCGCGCTAAAGCAGGCGGGACCCGCCGCGCGGGGAGCGACGGTCTACACATCTCTCGAACCGTGTTCTCACCAGGGACGCACACCGCCATGCGCACAAGCGCTTATCGAGGCGGGGATTACCCGCGTCGTTACCGCCATGCAGGATCCCAATCCTGAAGTGAACGGCCGCGGGATTGCGATGTTGCGGGATGCGGGAATCCAGGTTGAATCGGGAATCCTCGACAACGAAGCTCGGCGGTTGAACGAAGCATTCATCACCTACAAAACCGAGAAGCGGCCGTTCGGCATCCTGAAAATTGCAATGACGCTCGATGGAAAGATCGCGACACGCGGGGGCGAATCGCAGTGGATCACATCAGAGAATTCGCGGCAGGCTGTCCAATGGCTTCGACATCGATGTGACGCTCTGGTCACAGGCAGCGGCACGATCCTGAAAGACAACCCGAAGCTTACGGACCGCAGCGGCCTTCCCCGCCGGCGGCCGCTGCTTCGCGTTATCCTCGACCGGCGCGGCCGCGTGTCGGAGTTTGCCGATGCGCTGCTGTTTCGCGAAAGCCTGGAGGCGCTCACCGTTGAGCTCTACAAGCGCGAAATCCAGAGTTTCATGATGGAATGCGGACCCGATCTGGCATTCGATGCATTGCGTGCAGGCATTATTGATAAGATAGTCGCTTTCGTCGCGCCGAAAATTCTTGGCGCGCGCGACATGACGGCCATCGGCGGCGCCGGCATTCAAAGGCTTGCCGATGCGATCGCGATAAAAGACTGGAGCGCGGCGCCGTCAGGTCCGGACATCGTCATCACAGGCTATGTTCACCGGAATCATTGAAGAGGTCGGCAAGATCGCGGACATCAGCGATACCGGTGATTTCCGCACCCTAACGGTTGATGCGCAGACCGTCATGAGCGATCTTGCTATCGGATCGAGCATTGCAGTCAACGGTGTGTGCCTGACGGCGCGGACTGTAGCGCGAACACATTTTTCGGCGGAGCTCTCGCGCGAGACTTTGAATCGGAGCAGTCTCGGAACTCTGACGACTGGATCACTCGTCAATCTCGAGCGTCCCATGCGAGCGGATTCCCGCTTCGGCGGCCACATTGTACAGGGCCATGTGGATGGCGTCGGGCGTATCCGCCGCTTCGACCGCGAGGGTGACGAGTGGAATTTGGAGATCGAGTATCCGCCCTCAGAATCCCGCTATCTCATTGAAAAAGGTTCTATTACCCTTGACGGCATCAGTCTGACGGTTGCCGCTCTTAAGGATTCCGGCGTTTTTTCCGTCGCAATAATTCCACATACATTCGAGAATACGAACCTGAAGACCGCGAAACCCGGGTCTGCCGTGAATCTGGAGTTCGATGTCCTGGCAAAGTATGTGGAGAATTTGATCAAAACCCATGCCATTCGCAACGATTGAAGAAGCCATTAAAGAAGTTCAGGAAGGACGAATCGTCATCATCGTCGACGACGAAGATCGCGAGAACGAAGGCGATCTGATGGTTGCGGCCGAAAAGGTCACGCCGGCAGCGATCAATTTCATGGCGACTCATGGACGCGGACTGGTTTGCCTTGCGATGACGGGCCACCGTCTTGACGAGCTCAACATCCCTTTGATGGTCGCCGACAACAGCAACACGTCCCAGTACGGCACGGCGTTCTGTGTCTCGATCGAAGCGCGACGCAATGTTTCGACCGGAATCTCCGTCCACGACCGCGCGCAAACAATCCTCACTGCTATCGATCCCAAGACGCGGCCTAACGATCTTGCGCGGCCGGGCCACATCTTTCCGCTCCGCGCGCGGGATGGCGGTGTTCTCGTGCGGGCCGGACAGACCGAGGCCTCGGTGGATCTCGCGAGTATCGCGGGGCTGGTTCCAGCGGGTGTCATCTGCGAGGTGATGAAGGAAGACGGCACGATGGCGCGTGTGCCGGACCTGATGGAGTTCGCCCGTGAACACGACCTGAAGATCATCACGACAGCGGATCTGATCCGATACCGCCTGCGTACTGAGCGGTTCGTCCACAAGGTCGGCGAGACTACGCTGCCGACGCCGTACGGAAATTTCCGGATGATGGTCTTCGAAAGTATTCTGGACCAAGTGACGCATATCGCACTCGTTCGAGGAAATATTGAGGATGGCGAAAACGTTCTCGTCCGTGTTCAGACGAATTGCCTGACCGGACACGTCTTCGGCTCGACGTCGTGCCACTGCCGGGAACAAATGGATCGTGCCATGGCAGTGATTGCTGCTGAAGGCCGCGGTGTTCTTTTATATCTTCGCGAGATGGGACGGCCCCGGCCCGCCGTTTCCCTGCTCGACTTCCACGGCAAGCAGAGCGTTGATGCCAACGAAACAATCGCACTCAGTGGAGAGCAGCGCGAATACGGCATCGGTGCGCAGATTCTTTCCGGATTGAACATCCACTCGATGCGGATTCTTACGAACCACCCACGCAAACTCGTCGCTCTGGAGGCCTACGGCCTCAAGATCGTCGAACAGGTGCCGTTGAGTTCCGCCCGTTCGCGTAATTAGCGTAATTCGCGGCTAAGATACCGACAACAAGAGCGTCCCTCGCTGATCGTCGAATACTACCGACAGAGTTCGGAGCCACATATAGAATTCGTTCGATGGTTTGAAGTAGTTGTATCCCTTCTGGAACCGTTCCCACTCCGGAAATGAAATCAGCAGATGGGTGATTCGCAGCTCGTGCAAGCGGCGCCTCCACTCTTCCGCGGACACATTAGGCGCGAACACCTGATCCAGCTGAGGCCCGTTGAACGCCGTTGGCGCGATAAATGGAATCTCGAGCCACAGGCCGCGTGATTCGCCAATCAAAAGAATCTTGTCTTGGGATGAGTCGAGTTTTTTATTGGCAAATTCGAAGGCTTGCCATGAGGGAACGTTCGCTCTCCAGAAAAGCGTGCGCGCATTCGAATCCGTGAGCGTTTGCCAGACAGGAATGACCTGTTGCAGCGCGATCAGTCCGATGATGAGCGAACCCAGCGCAAGCACGACCCCCGCCTGCATCGCTTTCCATTCCTGAAGGCGGTTGCTGCCAAGGACCGCGCCCGTGCAACTCAACATCAGCACCAGACCCGCCGCGTTGAACCTCAGAAGGTTCACGCCGACAGTTGGATGGATCAAGCCCCACAAAATCGTGCCCGTGATCCCGATGATCGCACTCATCCGCAGATCACGTGACCCTGCCCAGAGCGCGAGCATCGATCCGAGGAGAAGCGCAAATCCGAACAGGCCGTTACCCGGAACCATCAACAGTGCGCTCACCGGCGCCAGCACCTGCTGTGCGAGCGGAATGTCGCCTAGCGATGGTCCCATCACTTCGTATTGGAATCGATTTGCCTGGACCGCGGACCATTCGGCGCCGCCCAGCCGGCTGTGGAGTAACGGATAAACCGGATTTCCGAAATTCGAATAATTTCGAACAAGCCATGGCGTTACCATGAGGGACACCGCCGCAACCATCAGGACGGCCATGGCAATGTTCTCTCGGATCACCTTTCGATTGCGCGAAGTTTCATCAAACAAGACAAGGAAGAGCGCAAGCCCCACAAACAAGATTCCCTGATATCGTGAGCCGAGCACAAAACCAAAAGCGATCGCCGCCTGCAGTGCTCGTTGCCAGCTTCGATCCCGCAGCGCCTCACGCCACCAGAAAAGACCGAACAACAGGAATGCTGCGGTCGCGAGATCCACAACTCCGAATGCCTGATTCAGCCAGAACTCGGGATAACACGCTACGAAAAGCGCTGCCAGCAGCGCGGCATTCGGTCCCAGCTCTCCGCCGATCCGAGCTGCGGCAAGCAGAAGCAGGCAACCGAAGATCGTGAGCAGAAGTTTGAACGTACCGCCCGACGGGTCCGCAATCCATGACATGCCAAATGTGAGCTGCAATGCCAGCGGCGCATTCGTCAGGACGTTCCATGGAATCGGGACCAGATTTCCCGCGTGCAGAAATTGTACGGGCGCGAGCAGCTGGTAGATTTGCGAGTCGTACAGAATCAGCGGCGTCAAACCGCAAGCGATTTGCAGGATCACCAAAAGGCAAATCATGGCAAACAAGATCCGGCGTACGCTGGACCAGCCAGAAATGTCGCGAAACGCGTCGCGAAGTTTTTGTCCAACACCTCGCAAGGAAACAATTCCCGCGATCAGGCCACAACCGAGGAGAACTGTCACCGGCATTCTTTTGAGGAGACCGGTACAACTCAACACGACGAAGCCGGCATACAGTCCGAAGCATCCGAGCAGAAGGCGACTCGCAATGTACTCAATGGAACCGGTCGTCCTTCGTACGAGGCACGCGCACACCAACTCGCCCCAACCGAAGATCGCCATTAAATAAAGGAGGGTGACCGCCACGGTGCGCAACACTCGGGCATCATAAACTGGGGTCTCTCGAAGAGCGATACTCGGCCCTCAAATTGCTCCCTAATTAACCGACATTGATTCTCCTTGTAGATTCTCCTTTCGGAGGGGCGCCGATTTGCCACCGGCGCCCGACTTTTTCTGTACTGTTTCTTTCCAATTCTTAGATCTCGAGGGACTTCTAAGGCAGTGAATCCGAGTTCCACTTTTGCGGACAATGAAATCATCCTTCAGCTGCTTCGAAAAGTGGAAAGGCGGACGCGAGCTAACCGCCTGGCACACGAGCTGACATGTGGCCTCGCCGTTGTCCTGATTATTCCTGTCACGCTTAAGATCTGGGACCTTTTTTCTCCACTGACGACGACTACAGTCACTGCGATGCTTGCCGTATGCGCGATCACATTCCTGTCGTATGCCGTGCTGCGCGTTTGTCGCAAAGGAACTTTGTTCCAGGCCGCGGCTTCAATCGACGAGAAGGCCAACCTCTACGATGCGATGACCAGCGCCTCATGGTTCATCCAGAAAAAGGAATCTTCAAAGTGGATCGAGGCGCAGCTAGAAGGCACGGCGCGAAACGCTGCGACTCTTGATGTGTCACAGCTGTACCCGCAGGTTATTCCGCGCATGACGTATCTCGCGGCGACGATGTGTTTCCTGTTCGTCGGTCTGAACTTCATTCCATTGTCACTGAACCACAACTGGTTCAGGCTGCAGGCAGCACCTCCCGGAATTCCTCCCCAACCGGTGAACCTACTGCAGCCATCCATCGAGGAAGCGCTCAAGGCAATGGCTAAAGAGCTGCAGAAATCGGAGAAGACACAAGCCGCGGGCGACGCTTTGGCAGAAAAACAGCTAAGCAAAGCGGCGGACGAACTGCGAAAGCTAGCGGAACAAATGAAGGACGGCCGCTCGGAGTCGTCTCAAATGATGCAGCAAATGCAACGTAGTCTCGACCAGGCTTCACAGCATTCGGCGGCCGGCCTCGAACAGCTGTCGAAAGATCTCGCGATGGCGTCGGAAGGTTTGAAGAACCAGAATCGACAAAGCGCACAGCAGTCACTCCAAAGCGCAGCAAAAGATCTGGAGAAGCTCGAGCAGGCCATGAGCTCGCAGCAAACGCAGAGTGCGGGGAATAGACAGGATCAACAGCGGCGCGACAAAGATCAGCAACAGAACCGTGCCGCGGCGGGACAGTCCAAAGGAGCCGCAGAGAAGAAGGATGACAACAAGAGCGATGGTACCGGGATGGATCCATCAGCCAGTCCGCCGCGCCAGGGTGAACGCACCACACTCGAGGTTCAGCTCGAACAGGAGCGGCTCGCAGGCATACCGAACGGCGGTGGTATCCCGCAGGACATCCGTGAATCCAGCAAGCAGCAAACGTCCAGGCTGGAATACAGCAACGTGCAGTCGGAGCTCGGCGCAGCGCGAAAAGATCTCATGAACCGCGACGGTATTCCCTGGGAATATCGATCGCTGGTCAAGGGATACATGCAAGCGATCCGCCCGGAGTGAGCGAGGGAAAAAGAATGAGTACTGTAATTGACGAACAGGTAGAAACATTTCAGGAAAAATTCAAGCGGGTTCGGGACGAAGTCTCCCGCGTCATAGTCGGATACGAAGAGATCATCGAAGGCGTGATGATGAGCCTGTTGGCCAATGGGCATGTTCTGCTCGAGGGAGTGCCGGGCCTGGGCAAAACGCGGCTCGTATCTACGCTGAGCAACGTGATGCACCTCAAATTCTCCCGCATCCAGTTCACACCAGACCTCATGCCGGCGGACATTACCGGAACGAATGTGGTCCAGGAAACTCCATTGGGTGAGCGCCTGTTGGAATTTCAGCCGGGTCCAATCTTTTCGAACATCGTCCTGGCCGATGAGATCAATCGCGCCACACCGAAAACACAATCGGCGCTGCTGGAGGCGATGGAAGAAAAGAGCGTCACGGTTGGCAAGCACACGCACAAGCTCGATCTTCCGTTCTTCGTTCTCGCGACGCAGAACCCACTTGAGATGGAAGGAACGTATCCGTTGCCCGAAGCGCAGCTCGACAGGTTCTTCATGAAACTGAAGGTGAACTACCCATCGGGTGATGACCTGCACACGATTCTCGACCGCACGACGCGCGTTGACGAACCGGAAGTCGACCGCGTCCTGACAAGAGACGAAGTCCTCGATATGCGCATTACCGCTCGAGCTGTGCCGATTGCGCGACCGGTACAGGATTATGCGGTGCGGATCACTCTCGCGACGCACCGTCATAAGTACGTCCGCTACGGATCGAGCCCACGCGGCGCTCAGGCTCTCATCATTGGCGCAAAAATCCGCGCGCTGTTGAACAATCGATTGCACGTTTCGTGCGACGACATCCGCTCGGTGGCTTACGGCGCATTGCGGCATCGGATCCTTTTGAACTTCGAGGGCGAATCCGAACGCGTCGATACCGACGCCATTATTAAAGGCATTCTGGAGAGCACGCCCTATGTCGACGAACGCCACCTGCGGGCTGTTTGACGATCGTTTTCTCAACAAGCTCGAACATCTGAGCTTCATTTCGAAACGGCTGCTTGCCGGTGAGCTGATGGCGGAGCGGAAATCCCGGAAGCGCGGCAGCGGGCTGGAGTTCGCGGACTATCGTTCATATGTCGCAGGCGACGACTTCCGCCATCTCGATTGGAAAGCGTACCTGCGGCTGAATCGACTCATCCTCAGGCTATTCGAGGAAGAACAGGACGTTTCGATTTACATCTTCGTGGATAGCAGCCAGTCGATGGACTTCGGTACTCCTTCGAAGCTCGATTACGCGAGACGTGTAGCAGCAGCGCTCTGCTACGTGGGTTTGGCGAACCTCGATCGCGTGCATGTCACATCTTTTGCTGGAAACATCGCGAGTGAGCTTTCATCCCAGCGGGGAAAGCAGCAGATCTTCAACGTATTTCGATTCCTCACCGACATCAGGCCGGCGGGTGCAACGAATGCGAAGGGCGCCTTTCTGACCTGGTGTTCCGAATCAAAGCGTCGTGGCCTCGCAGTAGTGATTTCCGATTTCTTTGATGTGAATGGATTCGAGGGCGGCCTCGAGGTGTTGCGGCACTTCCGTCACGACATATTCGCGATTCACATCGCAAGCCCCGACGAAGCTGAGCCGCAACTGAAGGGCGATTTGATGCTGGTCGACGCGGAAGATCGTATGAGACGGGATATCACCGTCACACCGTCGCTGCTCACTTCATATCGTGCCGAATTCGAGCGGCACTGCAAAGCCGTTGAGAACTATTGCGGCCGATACGAGCTCGGCTATGTCCGCACGATCACTGATTTTCCGTTCGAAGACTTGGTGTTGAGAATCTTCAGGCAGGGGCGGTTTTTGAGATGACATTTCTTGCATTGACTCCATTGCAAACCGCCGCCCTCGCGCTCGGCACCATCGCGGCCGTGCTCTCGCTCTATTTTCTGAAAGTGCGGCGCCGACCTGTGCTGGTGTCATCTGCCATCCTGTGGAGACGCGTGCTGGCAGAGCAATCCGCTCGATCGATATGGCAACGACTTCGGCTGATCTTTTCGATTGTTGTTGCACTGACCATCTCATTATTGATTGCCTTCTCGATCGCGCGGCCGCGCATCGACTGGCTCACGGGCAAACCGCAACGAATCGTTATTGTTCTGGACACGGCTCCGTCGATGAACACACGGACGGCCGACGGCCGTACTCGCTGGCTGCACGCCGTCGATGAGGCGCGTGCATTACTTGGCCTTGCCGGTCCATACGATGAATTTCGAATTGCGGAAACGTCAGGCGACACCGCGTTTGGTTTCACGTCTGACGCGGCCGAAGCGCGCGCGATGATCGCTCAACTGGCGCCGGGGGGAGTCGAGCCGCGGTTCCCCGTACTGGACGGAAACGAGTCACACGTTTATTTCGTTTCCGACGGTGTCGCACTTCGCGGTGTCCCGCGAGGCACCGAAGCTGTTTCGGTATTTGAGCCGGCAGGCAACGCCGGAATCACAGCATTCGATATCCGCCCGCTGCCATCCGATCCGCTCGCGTACGAGGCGTACCTGGAAGTCGATAATTCGGGTGAACGGAAGATGATCGGCGTCACGATCAGCGGGGGCGATGAGGACCGAATTACCAGGACCGTGTCCGTTGGAGCCGGAGAAAAATATCGGGAGACCTTTGATCTTTCCGGTTTTCGTGGCGGACCGGTTCGCGCCTCGATCCTTTCAAAAGATGATGCACTCGCTTCAGATGACCAGGCAGTTGCGTATCTGCCCGCCCGGAGGAAAATTCGAACGTTGTTGGTCACGCCGGGTAATTTCCGGCTGAGCACGCTGCTGAAGTACGATCGAAACGTCGAGCTGTCCGTAACAACACCGGCGAGCTACCGTGAAGTCCCGGATGTCGATGTTTACGTCTTTGACCGGTACACGCCCACGACACAGCCGTCGAAACCCGCCCTGCTGCTGGGAAACCCGTTGACCGGCGCCGGCGTGCTGCATCAGCCGAGGATCACGTCATGGTCACAAGATCATCCGGTGATGCGACACGTTGGACTTCAGGACGTATCTATTCGAAACGTGG
>Ga0114129_10011767_pt1 | contig 12450 bp, 13 predicted proteins | sample RhiMetdeltSRZDD1_FD_80071 | JGI IMG/M metagenome (GOLD analysis project Ga0114129, IMG submission 80071) | Populus rhizosphere microbial communities from Tennessee, USA - Rhizosphere MetaG P. deltoides SRZDD1 (version 2) (version 2) | ecosystem: Host-associated > Plants > Roots > Rhizosphere >...
AAGGGGCATTTGCTATTCTGAACATAGATCCTGCTCCTTCGCTTGAATTTCGTTCACTTCCACCCGCCGCCCTTCCTGTGCGCTCAAAAACGCTGCTTCCAGATAGCGCTGAATCCTGGCCCCATCCCGAAACGTTGGTTCCGCGGGGGTATCGTTGACAATCGCACTTACAAAGCCACGCGCCATAAAGTCATGTTCGCGAAATACATCTTTGTACGGATTCGACATGATCCTTTCCTGATGCAGAATGAGATAGGGTTTCATTCTAGGGCTGGCGTCATTTATCTTGATTCGCTTCCATCGATTGTTACTATTCCGGCAACCAATACGCGATTTTGACAGGCTGATTTGTTTTCAAAGATTCAACAGCGGCTTCTGCGATCATTTGGGCTTTCAAGCCATCTATTAAATTGGGATACTCAGTTGTTTTACCTTCCACGGCTTTGATGAATGTGTCCAGCGCCTGATAAAAGGTTGGTTCCATGCGTTCAAACCAGCCAGGGTACATGCCATCGGATATAACCGATTCGCCTTTGTAGAACGACACTTCCCGGCGGGGTTTGCGGCGGGAGACCGCCATCCCCTTGGAGCCGAATAACTCCACCCGCTCATCGTATCCGTAGTCGGCGCGGCGGCTGCAATTGATGTGACACAGCGCCCCGCTCGGGAACTTCAAAATGAGCATCGAGGTATCCACGTCTCCGGCTTCAGCTATGGCAGGATCCACAAGTGCCGCACCAGCGGCATACACTTCTACGGGGTCCTCCCTAGCCAGCCAGCGCAGCATATCGAAAAAGTGGATAGTTTGATCTCGATATTGCCCGCCTGAAGTTTTGATGTAGGCCAACGCGGGCGGTTTGGGGTCGCGGGCCGTGATGTGCATCATTTCCAGCTTGCCAATTTCGCCGTTTTGAAAAGCCTGGTGAATCCTCAAATGGTTGGCATCGAAGCGCCGACTAAAGCCGACGAGGATCGGCAAATCTGTCTGTTGGGCTTGCTGAACTACTGCCTTCACTCGTTCAATATCCAGATCAACCGGTTTCTCGCAGTAGACCGGCTTCCCCGCCTTGATTGCATTACTCAACAAGTCAGCATGGGTGTTGGTGGAAGAGGCGATCAATACCGCATCCACGTCCGATTCCCAGATTTCTTCCGGGCTGGATGTCACCTTTGTACCCAATTGGGTTGCCAGTTGTTCTGCCGCTGCTGGAAAGACATCATAAACATATGTTAGTTCAGCCCTGGGATGTTTGGCGATATTGGCACCATGAATTTTGCCGATAAATCCGGCTCCAAACTGTGCAAATTTGATCATGATCTATCTCCATGTAGCTTTGGATGTCTTCACGTTGAATTATTCACGGTTCTACAACAGGAAAATCTTTTTTAGAAATCAGGCTGCGTCCGCTGGGGGTATCGGTTGTGGGCCGCCGCCCTGCACGGATTGGTCGAAATCCACGATCGAGCCTGTCATCATGCCGGATTCATCTGAGGCAAGAAATGCAACTGCATGAGCAACTTCTTCTGGTTTGAGCAGACGACCAAATGGCATCCTTGCCTCTGCGTTATCAAGCCAATCGTCTCCGGCGTCGTGGTATTTGCGCTGAATGACATTTTCACCGGGCGTGTCCATCCAGCCGATATTGAGCATATTGATTCGAATGCGATGACGCATAATGGCATAAGCTACGTTCTTGGTAAAGGTCATCAATGCGCCTTTCGAAGTGGCATAGGCCGTTAGAAAAGGCACACTACCATAGGCCGATACGCTGCCAATATTGACAATCGAGCCCTCGATGCCTTCCCTGCGCATGATCTTGATCGATTCTTGAGTCAAAATAAACGGCGCGCGAACATTAATCGCCATAATCCAATCCCACAATTCAGGAGTGGTATCCCAGATCGTTCCCCGGTCAGATACACCGGCTGCGTTGACCAGAATATGGACCTTGCCAAACTTTTCATCAGCAGCCGCAACAAGGCGGCGACAATCCTCCACATTTGCCAGATCAGCCTGTACAAAATATACCGGGCAGGCGTCGGAATGGAGAGAAGCCGCAACGGCCTTACCCCGTTCCGCGTTGCGTCCGCAGATGATCAGCCCTGCGACGCCACGCGCCACAAACAGGCGGGCGATAGCTTCCCCCAACCCCTGTGAACTCCCCGTAACGATGGCATATTTGCGGGATAAAGAAGTATTGTCTGTCACAAAAAATCTCACTTTCCAATGATCTTCTCGTCGCTGGTTATTGTCATCACGCTCATTTCTCAATTACAGCTTCATTAACCCATTTGCCACACAAGGAATGATACTCCGCAATCTCGCGCCAAAGCAATCGCCTGATCCACCTCATCGCAGATGGCGACAATCGAAGGTCCCTGTTCCGATATAATGGCGGCATGAACACGACCTGTGCGCCCAACCCCAAAAACTGCGTGGCTAAGTTGTGATGTCATGTTTGGTTCTCTGCAAAATAAGTCTTGGTTGTTTTAAAACGGAACGATTTTTGAAGCTTCTCTTTACAGCAGCTTTAGCCGCTGACCTGCGTCAAAAACGCCTCAAATTCCTCATCTTTGATAGGCACCACATGTTTTGGCTCAGGGTATGTGCAATCTTGTATATCAGCAATCAACTCTTTAAAAGCAGAAATGCGCTCTTCCTGCAGTCTGTCATACTCGGCCCTGAAATTGCGGTAGGTTTTGGAATGGCGTGGTTTGTGCCCGGGGTTATAGCCCAAAACATCTTCCGCAAACAGATATTGTCCATCGGCCCAGGGGCCTGCGCCCATACCCAACATGATCATGGGTGTATTTTCCGTGATAACTTTAGCCACGCGATCTGGCACAACTTCTAACTCGGCACCAAAAGCCCCAATGCATTCCAACCGTTTTACATGATCCCAGACGGCTTTGGCGCTTTTAGCAGTTTTGCCTACCGCTTTAAAACCACCCGTCCATGTGTTTTGGGAGGGGATCAACCCGACATGAGCGACAATCGGCACGGCATTGTTACAGAGTGCTTTCTGTATATCCAGCGAGGCGGCGCAATAGAAACAGTCACCACCCATCTTCATGAAGTGAAAGGCCGCGCGCAAATAATCATGAGCAGTCGCCAGATTTCCATGCGGCCCATAGGGCAAGCCAACTTGCACAAAACAATCGCCCGCCGCCTCGCGCATTTCGGGAGAAAAGAAGCGCCCCTCGATGGACAGCATGTTAATGCCAGCAGCAGCAGCGGCGGCGGCCTCTTCCAAAGTGGTGACATAGAGCATAGAAATTTTTTGGCCGCGGGCCTTCATTGCCCGCATATCTGCAACGGTCGGGCGATTATGATACATGCTCATGGCTTATTGCAATCCTTTCGGTGCCAAATCTCCGATCGAGCTTTCCAAAGCGTCATCACCCGGCAGGGCCTTTTTAACCGTTGCAATGGGCGGAACCAGTGTGTCAAAATAATAACCAGGGTTTTCCTGTTGCTTGTCCCAGGTATCCCGCATCTCCCTCCAGGCTCCAACAAGGGTGCGTGGTTCTGGCATCTGGTCGGCAATCTCATTGTACAGCTTCTTCAAGTTGTAGCACGGCACGCCGGCAAACATATGATGCTCCGTATGCCAGTTCATATGCCAGTACAAAAACTCAGCCAATGGGTTCACCTTGACGGACCGCGTGGCTTTGCGAAAATCATTGTCATTCTCTTTTAATCCACAGTGTTGGGTCATACCGAGTGCATACGCGCCCCAGTTGGCGATGAACGGTGAAAATGAAATGATGAATGCAAAGACCCAGTAACCACTCAAAAACGAAGCTAGGATCACAGTACCGTGGAACAATAAAAGTACACGATCCCACCAAATGGTGTTCTTATATTGCTCAGGTTGATCTTCATGCAACGCCGTCAACCACTCCTGGCTGGGAATATCAGTGTCCCCGACACGACCGAACGCTCCCAAAATAGTATGGTAAATGGTTGAAATCAGTCCACCTTTGCCAAAGGTACGTCCCGGCTGGGTGAGCAGATTAATGGTAAGCAACTGTACCAAAAAGAACGAACCCACCAGGGGAGATATCGGTAACAGGTTTTCCCGATCTCCCTCGGGGTGCAGTGTATAACGATGGTGATAGGTGTGGCTGGCCGCATAATCAAATTGATCCCACCAACCCAGGCAACTGTAGATGTGAAGGAATATTTGGTTGAGAACCTTGGTCTTAAAGACGGTTGCATGGCCCAATTCATGCGGCGCGATACCGACAAAAAAGCTGGCAACTGTACCATGAATGAATAGGGCTACCAGGAAAGCAATCCACATTTGGTGCGCCCAGAAATAATACACGCCGGCCCCAGTCAAAATCCAAATACCCAGATGCCCCAGGGCCTGAAACCATCCCTGGGCATCATTGCGTTGATTTAATTCCTGCAACTTTTCCACTGGGACTTTGGGGCGTATCCATTTCACTTTCAATTCTTTACGCACTTCTGACAGCGGTTCATATTTTACTGTTGCATTCATTTCGAACTCTCCTTTTGTCAGTCTTTTGAAGCTTCAACCTCCGAATCACACTTATATAGAAACATCTTACAAGATGAAGATTTGATCTTAATTTCCATCGGCGTTGCACATTCTCTTTGGTCCCGTGATCTGGCGTATCAGATCTTCAAGATTCCGTTATGAAGCTTCCGGTATGAAGCAGATGGAGTTCCCTCGACAAAACGGTTCATTTGCTGTATACAGGTGTCATTGATCAGTTCCGATTTGGCAAGGAGCACGCCATGTCGCATCCCAACCTCAACGTCATTAACACGTTCTTTGATGCATATAGCAAACGTAATATGAACGACCTCAGACTGGTATTAGACGATAACGCAAGGTGGGTATCTCTTGGGCAAACCTCATATAGTGGGATAAGCGAGGGTTTTGATGAAGTGATCGCCTTTTTCGATCTCATGGGAGCAATCACGAGCCGGTCCAATAATCGAGTCGAAAATCTTATCTCGTGCGCTGATGACGACTACGTGATCGAGTGCCTGCGCGTTTGGACAAATGCGGAAGATGGCGACAAGCTTGATCATCTGGTTTGTGTGTTGTGGAAAATTGAAAATTCCAAGATTGTCGAGGGCAGACATTTCTTTGCAGATCCGGCAGCGGCAGACAACTTCATCAGTTATATTTCATTCTTTGAATGAGAAATCTTCTTTATCATTTGCAGAAGTGGTCACAATACCGGCAGGGGAAATCGTGTAAGATATTTGAATCCTTCCTAAAATTTCACTGTATATAGGATCTGCAGCACAATCCGCAATCAGGCAAACCACATTTTACGCCGCGCCTATGAGCGAATAATCCTGTTTTTCAAACTTTCTTACCAACATTTCATTTCTCCTTAGCTTAGCGATTCTTGCGTTCATCAATAATCACAGCCACAACGATAATAGACCCTTTGATAATGGTTTGCCAGTAAGCAGATACATTCAGAAGGTCCAGACCATTGTTGAGGACACCAATGATCAAAGCGCCGATAATCGTTCCCCAAATTGTGCCAACACCACCAGACAGACTCGTACCGCCAATGACTGCTGAGGCGATGGCATCCAGCTCATAACCAACGCCAAGTCCGGGCTGTCCAGAGCCAACACGCGAGGAAAGCACCAAACCAGCCAGACCAGCTAGCAGACCAGCAATTGCGTAAACACCAATTTTGATTCGTCCAACATTCAATCCGGAGATCAGCGCGGCTTGCTCATTCCCGCCGATGGCATAGATGTGCCGTCCAAAGCGAGTACGGTTGAGCATAACATGGGCACTAATAGCCACGACCGCGAGAATGATGACGGGAATTGGGATACCCAGAGGAGGCTGATTCGGGATGGGAAAGACTTTGAGAATCTCACCCTGCCCGATGAAGTTGTAAGTGTCCGTCAAACCGCTGACAGGCCGATCGGAGTAGAGCAGCGCAAAACCCCGCGCGACCGTCATCATGCCTAACGTGGCAATAAAAGGCGGAATCTTAAATCTGGCAATCAGGCTGCCATTAATAACGCCACACACTACGCCAATCGTGAGTGCCACCAGAATCGGCACGATCACAGGCAGCATCAGGCCGGGATACTTCGCATCGTGCCAGCCTGGACTTTGCCCCAGGCTGGCAGCAAAGACTGCCGCCAGGGCCAACACTGAACCAGAGGACAGATCTATACCCATCGTAATGATGACCATCGTAACGCCAATAGCAATCAAGCCGACAACGGAAATCTGGCGGATAACATTTACCAGATTTCTGGGATGAAGAAAGGCATCAGAAAGCAGCGACATCCCGACAAACATCGCAAAAAAAATGATGACTATGGCATACTTCCTGATGAATGCATTAAACCACTCACGGTTGAAGGTTCTTTCCAATGCTTGTGGTGTTGTTGTACTCGCCATGACTAATCTCCTTCTACCTTCACACAGTCATTTCCTCTTGCCGAGCCTGGGCATCAAGACCGTGGCCGGTAGCAGCCTGCATAATAGACTCCTGGGTAGCATCTTTACGTTCAAATATACCCCCTACTCTGCCCTCGTGCATCACAAGGATTCGGTCACTCATGCCCAGAATTTCCGGGAGTTCTGAAGAAATCATAATAATTGCTTTGCCATCCTGCGCCAGTTTGCTCATCAACCGATGAATTTCGGCCTTGGCGCCCACATCAATTCCCCGCGTCGGTTCATCTAGAATAAGGATGTCGGGCGAGGTCAGCAACCACCTTGAAACCAACACCTTCTGCTGATTGCCCCCGGATAACAGCTTGATGAGCTGATGCATACTGGGGCTTTTGATATCCAGACGACTCTTTTCTTGCTTATAAGTTGTTTCAATCAGCCGCCCATCCAGGAATCCCCTTTTTTCGTAATTAGGCAAGCTGGCGATCATCATATTGTCTCGAACAGGCAATACACCCATAATACCCGTTAGCTTTCTATCTTCCGTCAGCAAAGCTAACCCATTCTTAATCGCATCAGCAGGTGTGTGAATTTGGGTCTTCCTGCCCTTAATAGTAATCTCACCTGTATCAATTTTATGAATCCCAAAAATGCCTTCGATCACCTCAGTTCGTCCTGCTCCCATCAGACCCGCGATCCCGAGAATCTCGCCACGACGTAAGTCAAAACTGATATCTTCTACAATGCCCTCACGAGTCAGATTGTGCACGGACAAGACAATTTCCCCGATGGGAGCAACCTCTTTCGGGAACATTTCAGTAAGCTCACGCCCTACCATCATGGTAATCAAATTGTGTTTATTCGTTTGTGAGGCAGGGACAGTGGCAACATGCTTGCCATCTCTCAACACGGTGATATCATCCGCAATCTGGAAAACCTCATCCATCTTGTGAGTAATATAAATAACCGTGACGTCCTTTTCCTTGAGAGAGCGAATCATTCTGAAAAGATGAGCTACTTCGCGTTCAGTAATGGCAGAGGTTGGTTCATCCATAATGATCAAACTAGAGTCGTAGGAAATCGCCTTGGCAATTTCAACCATCTGAGTATTGGCAACGCTCAAGTCTTTCATGATACTCGTCGGATTAATACCAATCTCAAGCCGATCCAAAAGCACCTTGGTATCCGCATTCAACTTACGCTTGTCAATCAAGCCATACTTGCCCAACGGCTCGCGGCCGAGGAAGATATTCTCTGCCACCGTCATGTATGGAATCGGTGAAAGCTCCTGATGAATCATGGAGATACCCAGCTTTAGAGCCGCATGTGTGGTGTCGATCGAGACAGGCTGTCCCTGGAAAGTGATTTGACCGCTGTCTGGCGTATAGATGCCATCGAGTATCTTCATCAAAGTGGACTTTCCAGCGCCATTTTCTCCCATCAGGGCATGGATGGTTCCATGGCGTACTGCCAGGATTACGCTACTCAGAGCATTAACCCCTGGGAATGATTTTGAGATATTCTCCATCTGAAGAATCGCATTGTCGTCCATGCTTTCCATTCCTGTTATCGGATCGGCTGGTGGAATAGCATTCACCATTCCACCAGCTCATTATCCGTTAGCCTTGTCTACTTCATGTAGTCTTTGTAATTTTCAGGGGTCACCAATTCGAAGGGAACCCAGGTGAGGTGATCAACCTTCTCGCCTCGAGCTACTGCAATTGCTGCCTTGATGCCACCTTCACCCTGCCCAACTGCATTCTGGAAGACGGTAACATTCAACCGACCCTTGTCCATCTCGGCTAATGCATCAGGCGAAGCATCTACGCCACCGACAATAATCTGGCCCAATTTGCCTGCAGCTTCAATTGCACTCAACGCCCCAATCGCCATTTCGTCATTGTTGGAAGCGACCGCATCAATCTGGTCACCAGTGGAGAGCCAGTTCTCCATCAACGCCAGGCCCTGATCACGGCTCCAGTTGGCAGTGTCTTCTTTGATGATGTGGATATCAGGGTATTTGGCAAACACTTGTTTTTCCCCTTCGGTGCGCTTCTGGGCAGCTTCCTGAGACAAATCTCCATTCATGATGACGACATTTCCTTTGCCGCCTAGTTTATCGGCAATCCATTGCGCCTGCATAATTCCAGCCTGAATGGATTCAGATCCAACATAAGCCACATCATCAGGCAAGTTCGAAGGTATGCGGTTGACGTACACCAAGGGAATGCCTGCATCCTGGGCAGCTTTCGTCATGGGATCGGCGGCATCTGTGTTGGCTGGGATGAGCACGATGGCATCTACTTTCTGCGCTACAAAGTTTTCGACCTGGCTCAGCTGGGTCGCCACATCTTCCTTGGAATCCACCATGACCAGTTCTACACCGGGTTGGGTTGCAGCATATTTTGTCATTGCATCTCGCAGCGTTGTCAGCCACAGATCGTCGAATTTCATGCTTACCCCAATCTTGATTGGTTTATTGCCGCCTGCCTCGGTCGGTGCGGCAGCAGGAGCGCCACAAGCCGAAAGAACGCCTAACAACATTACGAACAGCAAAAACAGATTTACTTTTTTGACCAACATGAGTTTTCTCCTTTTCTCCTTGATGAATATGGTCTGAGCAAACGAACGCCTATCTTTTACTTGTGTTTTCTCGCCATTCACCTCCTTTGCTAAACCATCCACTTCAAAATACAGGGATAAGAAGTGTAGGGCGGAATCGCTGGCTTTGAAAGCCAGCTCGTTGGGATTCCCGCCTCAGACCTCGGGGCGGGATAGTTCAATGGATCAATCTCCCGTAAATTAGAAGCATCAAGCACCATGCGATGCTTGTCGCGGCTCTTTTACAGTGATTTCTATGTCAACAATCAAAGGGATCACATTTGTTTGTAAATCTGATGTCATGCTGGTTGCACTATAAACACCTAATTTCATCGTGATACTCCTAATTTAATCGTTGTGTAAGTTCTCGAGAAAATGGTTTGGTCGGTAGGAGCTATCCGCGCGCAATGGCGCCGTGGAAGCCCGCACAATAAGTTCAACCGGCAGGGTCGTAGTGTTCGGGGAAAATGAGTCGCCGTTCTTAATCAGATCTAAAATCGTTTTTCCCGCCACATACCCCATCTCGGCAATAGGCAATTTGACGGTTGTCAGGGGAGGGTTTAGGTAAGCGGCATTGATAGTGTCATCGTAACCGACAATGGACAGATCGTGTGGCACTGTTAAACCAGCATGATAAATAGCACTGATCGCCCCCATAGCTAAAACGTCATTATGTGCGAAAACAGCGGTCGGCGGCTGTGACAAAGCTAACAATTTCTGCATGGAGCCATAACCACTCGCTTGCCCGGCTTCACTTACGATAACCAGATCCGGATCGAGGGGGATATTAGCTGCTTGTAACATGTCTCGAAAGGCCACATAGCGCAGGTGACTTAAGGCGCTGGTTGGCTTGCGTCTGATCATCCCAATGCGGCGATGACCCAATGCTAATAAATGCCGGGTGGCTAACTGCCCGCCTTGCAGGTCATCGATCGCAATGCAATGAGTATTAGGGAGTTCGTGTTCTAAAACAACAGTGGGAATGTGAGCTTGTTGAAGAGGCTGAAGGATCTCCTCAGGCGATTCGCTAGGAACAATTATCACGCCATCCACTCGTTTAGCGCGCAGCGATTTTGCAAATTCGACTTCGGTTTGGTGATCACGACCGCTACTGCCTAAGATCACGCGATACCCTTCGGTTGCACAATAGCGCGTCAAACTATCGGCGATTTCAGCATACACAGGGTTAATCAGGCTGGGGATAATCAAACCAATAATGGCCGTTTGCTTGCGGCTCAAACTGCGGGCCAATTCGTTGGGATAGTATCCCAATTCTTCGATCGCGCGCTCAACTTTGAGCCTTGTTTCTGGTGAGACCGGTCTGGGACCATCGTTTACGACGTAAGAAACAACTGCAACGGACACGTTGGCCCGTTCAGCAACTTCCTTACGAGTGATTGGTTTTATTTCCATGAAAAATCAGGTTTATTTTGATGACCATGGGAGGTTCTACCCGTGTAGACTACACGGGTAGAACGCACGGATATTAATCGGAAATTAAAAAAACGTCAAGAGTTTAATCAAAAATCACCTCACTACGCTCCGGTCTCGGCTATCGTTACGGGCGGCCTTCATCCAAAGAACGGGCCGCAGCGATCGCGATGGAGATAAGGGACATTAAATTTTGCTGCGATCTTGCAGGCATTGTCCTCGTAAGGATTCCCGATAGCAACCAAATTGGCTGAGTCGATGGCAAAAGCCAGCTGATGAGCCAATGTGCTACCCATTCGTCCCGCGCCGAAGAGTCCCATGGTCAGCCGCATCGTGAAAATACTTCTGTTACGTTAAAGGAAATATCGTTCTTTTTGCACGGCTTGTTCATAGTCCGCGCGGGCGGTTTTTACAGTGTCAATTTCCGACACTTCAGCAATTGCAACATCCCACCAGCTCTCGTAGCCAGGCACTCCGACATAGCGGTCATTCTGGATGTAGATGACCGTGGTGTGATCAATTCCTTTTGCTGTTTCCAAGGCGGTCAAGAAATCCTCGTAGGTCTCACATTGGATGACGTGGGCCCCCAGGCTTTTGGCGTTGGCAGCCAAATCAACAGGAAGGGTCTTCACCGATTCGGCTGTATCATCTGGAAGCCGATTGTTTTCGGGAAAAACGTAGCGTGTGCCAAAACCCTGACCGCCCAGGGAGCGACTCAACGCGCCAATGCTCTTGTAACCTTTGTTGTCCATTAAGACAATCGTAAGTTTGTAGCCTTCTTGAATGGAAGTGACGATATCGGCCGAGAGCATCAAATAACTGCCATCGCCAACCAGCACATAGACCTCCCTTTGCGGGTCGGCCATTTTGATCCCCAGGCCACCGGCAATTTCATATCCCATACAACTATAGCCGTATTCGAGATGGTACTGCTTGGGATGACGACTGCGCCACAATTTGTGCAAATCACCGGGCAAGCTGCCCGCCGCGCAGACCATAACTGCGTCTGGGTCGCCAGCATCGTTGACGGCTCCAATCAGTTCTCCCTGACTAACCAGCGGTTTGTTGCGAATGTCGTAAATACGCTGTACCTCGGTTTCCCATTCCTCGTGTAGGGCGCTGGCATTCGCTTCGTAATTGCCCTCCACACGATAATCGCCCAGGGCAACGGACAACTCTGCTAACGTGGCCTGGGCATCCCCAACAAGGGGCAACGCGTTGTGTTTGTAGGCGTCAAATTCGGCCACGTTGATGTTGATAAATCGCACATCAGGGTTCTGGAAGGCGGTTTTGCTGGCGGTTGTAAAGTCACTGTAGCGTGTACCGATGCCGATAATGACATCCGCATCTTTGGCTAAACGGTTGGCGGCCAAAGTGCCGGTGGCCCCAACCGCACCCACGCATAATGGATGGTCGTACCGTAAACTCCCTTTGCCTGCCATCGTTTCCCCGACTGGGATGCCCGTCTGATCAACGAACTGGCGCAAGGTTTGGGTGGCTTCGCTGTAAATGACTCCACCTCCGGCGATGATAAGCGGCCGTTTTGACTGTCGTAGCCATTCCGCGGCTCGCGCCACACTCGCTTGATCGGGCCGATTACGCGCTACATGCCAGACCCGTTTTTCAAACAGACCAGACGGGTAATCGAACGCTTCTGTCTGCACATCCTGGGGCAAGGCGAGAGTCACTGTGCCGGTATCCACTGAACTGGTCAACACGCGCATTGCCTCTGGAAGCGCGGTAATGATTTGATCGGGCCGGTTGATGCGATCCCAATAACGGCTGATCGGCCTAAAACAATCGTTCACTGAAATATCCTGGCTGTGTTCCGATTCCAACTGTTGCAGGACCGGGGCGACATTGCGCCGTGCGAAAATATCACCCGGTAAAAGTAAGACTGGCAGCCGGTTAATAGTCGCACCCGCAGCGGCGGTAATCATGTTGGTGGCCCCCGGCCCGCGGGAAGTGGTACAGACCAATGTATGCACGCGATTTTTCA
>Ga0114129_10011768_pt1 | contig 12447 bp, 8 predicted proteins | sample RhiMetdeltSRZDD1_FD_80071 | JGI IMG/M metagenome (GOLD analysis project Ga0114129, IMG submission 80071) | Populus rhizosphere microbial communities from Tennessee, USA - Rhizosphere MetaG P. deltoides SRZDD1 (version 2) (version 2) | ecosystem: Host-associated > Plants > Roots > Rhizosphere >...
GAAAAGGCGAAGAGATCGGGACTACCTACTCCTACATCTGAACCATCAAAGAATAGACTCCAGTTCGTCCCATCAAATTTCAAAATGTCTTCGTCCGCTGATACCACACCACCAATCGTTTGACTGCTCGCCAGGGAAAGATAGAGGGGATTCCTGGAAGCAGAAGTAGATACCGGCGTGAGTGTGGGTGTACTCGTTTTTGTTGGTGTGGCAGTCGGAGTTGCCGTAGGTGGCAGGGGAATGTTCTGCCGGTGAACAAAACTATCGGCTACCGCGTTGGTATCATCTGGAATGAGATTGGTAGCATAAGAATAGAAAGTTACATACTGCCCATCCCCTGACATAAATGGAGAGCCCGATGAACCATTTGCCTGCGCGCCATTGGAAGCCACTGAAGCGCGGGTTGTGATCCCGCTCTGTATATCACGCACAAAGACATCATAGACCCCATTGGTATCGCCGCTCACGAGATTCGTGGCATAGGAGTAGAAGGTCACATAACGCCCATCCCCTGAGATAGAGGCACCGGTTGAGGTATTGTTTCCCGGATACCCATTTGAACTGATCGAGGCACGGATGGTTGAGCCGGTTTGCATATCGTGCACATAGATGTCATTGACTCCTGTATCGGCAGGGATGAGGTTGGTAGCACCCGATTCAAACGCGATGTAACGACCATCTGTCGACACCGAAGGAGCATAGGAATCGCCATTCGACTGTGCCGAGCTGGAATCGACAGAGACCCGCGTTGTGACTCCTGAGAGCAGTTCGTAAACAAAGATATCTGACCGTCCGTTGGTATCCCCAGACACAAGATTCGAGGCAATAGACTGAAAAGCGATATAGCGTCCGTCCGCTGAGAGGCAGGGATCGGCGGATATGCTGTTTGCCTGCGCGCCATTCGAAGCCACCGAAACGCGGGTGGTCAGCCCCGATTGTATATCATGTACAAAGATGTCATTCACTGCGTTGGTATCGCTCGTCACCAAATTGGTAGCACGAGATTGAAAAACGATCAAATGCCCATCTGCGGAGATGGACGGGTCGTAGGACTCACCATTTGCCTGTGTACCGCTCGAACCGATAGAAACACGTGTCGTTGTGCCCATTTGCCGATCGTACATGAATACATCAGTCCACCCATTGGTATCGCCTGCAACAAGATTCGTGGCAGTCGAGTTGAAGGCAATATAACGTCCATCCCCAGAAATCGCCGGACTACTCGATTGACCATCTCCCTGTATTCCATTCGGATTTATCGAAATACGCGTAACGGTACCAGTCTGCATATCCCGCACGAAAATGTCATCCACTCCATTGGTATCGCCTGCAACGAGATTCGTAGCGGCCGAACTAAACGCCACATAATGCCCATCGGCTGACATTTGCGGAGAACTGGAGCCAGACAGCCCCTGTCCCCCAGCCGAGTTAACGGAAACTCGTGCCGTATCACCCGGCAGAATTGGACCTGGTGAAACAGGTGGGCAATTTAAGGAAGGAAATAGCGCCAAAGATGGATCAACAAAATAGGACCACCAATTGTTTGCAACTGCATCTGACCCGCAGCCAGAATTGGATGGTAAATGACCAAACCAATACAACATATAATCCAGTTGATCACAGTTCCAAACTGCGCACGTCACAGGTTGTGCCACTACTAAAGGATCGCTCAGGTTGGGATAGTTGAGGAAATCTTCGCAATTTGTTAAAGTGGTACTTGTATTACCATAATCATAGTCCGATACGCCATTGGGTGGGTAGTGGACGCTTCCGCATCCGCTGTATGTGTAATTGGGTGATTGCGCTTTCACTAACCCAAAACGATCCCAGTTATGGGCAGTTCTATTCTGCTGCCAACTGCCATAAACCTTTGTCATGGTAGCCTCAGCACGGTGACCAAAAGAATGGACTGCCTCGGCGACTCCACGCTCATAACTCAAGCCCATGATTGGCAACAATTTATTACAGCCATGGGTTCCATTCATGGGCTGCGAGTTATATTGATAAGCACCTGGACCAACAAGCCTGGATTCATAGAATCCGAACCATGGCGCGCCATACATCCATAGCTCGTCTATTTCACCCCGGTTCAACTTTCCGCAAATATCCCACAGAGGATTATCGATAATAACGTTGTAATCTACCTCATCAGGCGAATGCCCGGGAACTCCGTTCTGCATGACTGCCAGATAGGTCGCTTCCGTGTAACGGAAGCCATCAATTTTCACCGGCCATTCATCGGAAACCACTTGTGTCTGCGCAATCGTGTATTGCAACTGACCATGTGAAGCGCTCTGGAATGAGTCAATAATCCCTTGTACTAACGTCGAATAGGCGGGCCAGCCCATATACGTATTCAGGTCTTGACCATTGCTTAGCATAGGGTCAAATACAAGTAGAAACACTTTCTTATTCAGGGAGGCATTTACATTCGAAGAAGAGTCAGACGTGACCGCCATCCTCTCCACGGAATTCTGAATATTCAATGAACTCGGATATGATTTCGCTACACCAGCCCCAAAATCAATTCGAACATTTCCCACTTGAGGTCTTCCAAATTGCTGGAGAGCAGCGCGAATGTTATTCGCAGTTTCCGATTGTGCATTCGGTGACTGCTGAAGGTTGGGGTTATTTTTGAGAGTTACCGTAAAGTCTGTAGAAAACAACTCAAAATTCCCACAAGAATCTTTCTCGCCAAAATCGCTTGCGGCGACGATCGCTTCAAACCCTTGTTGCTTTAAAGCCAACTCGGCTTGCTGTGCAATATCGGGTCGCGACGGGCCATTTGTCCATACCCAACCTGCATGGGGCTCACAGGTGTCAGACTGAAGGAATGATTCTTGTAACTGTGGAGCAGCGAATGCCTGTGTGGTTGGGTTCGCGCCAAACATTCCTCCTATTAACGCTATGATAAGGGCAAATCGTGCAACTAAGTATTTTCGCGTCTTGAAAAACAAGAGACTCTCCTGCCAAAATCGTATACAGTTTAAACCAATGCTTAATCAACCCGTCGAAGCAGGTGAACTGCACTAACAGGACGAGAATCCTCGATTTTAGGTTACGCTATGAAACTGCTGACTTAAATCAAAAGCCCGTCTCATTTCTGAGACGGACCACCTCTTTACGGCTTCTCCAGCCCATGAGCAGTCAATAATTCTTCGTCATCCAGAATATCGTTTGTCCTCCCATCTGCCACAATCTGGCCCTCATCCATCACAATCGTACGTGGAAATAACTCTTGTACCAATTTCATATCATGTGTGGAAACAAGCATGGTGATCGGCAATTCACGTAACAGGTTAATCAATGTTCTGCGAGCGCGCGGGTCAAGTCCAGCAGAGGGTTCATCCAAAACCAAGATTTGTGGACTCATCGAGAGCACAGTCGCAATAGCAATCCGTTTTTTCTCACCCACACTCAAATGGTGCGACAAGCGATCACGAAAACCAGACATTCTGACTGCACTGAGTGCAGACTCCACGCGCTTAACAACGTCATCTTTTGGAAATCCCATATGAAGCGGGCCAAATGCCACATCTTCGAAGACTGTCGGAGAGAAGAGTTGGTCGTCCGGGTTTTGGAATACGAGTCCCACCATTGCACGGATGGCAGGCAAATTGTCACGCGTGAGCTGGTTGCCTTCCACAGTTACATCGCCATGACCACTCAAAATCCCATTTAGGTGCAACATCAAAGTGGATTTTCCCGCGCCGTTCGGTCCCACCAATGCGACCTTTTCGCCTTCGCACAATTCGAATGAAACGCCGCGCAAAGCAGCCAGACCATCATGATATGAAAAATGCAGATCGTGAACTTGTAAAACACTTGTCATAGGCGTCCTACGACCTGAAAAAGAAGGATTGCCATCAGGGCAAGCGCGGCAGTTAGGTAATCACGGCGACGAAGCTCATGCGGATTGATGGTCTCCAAGTGACCTGCATAGCCTCGCGCAAGCATAGCATTGTAGACACGGTCACTGCGCTCGTAACTCCGCAAGAAAAGTTGACCTGCCATATTCCCAGCGATTTTCGCCCGCCATGCAATGCTTCCACCTGACTTTTGGCCCGGCGCGGCTGCCGCTAAGGCGGCAGAACGAGATTCTCTTGCCCTTATCAAACGAAAGACTTCGTCTGCCAGCACAAAGAGATAACGATAGAGGAAGGCGATGATCGTAGTGAGTATCGCAGGGACACGTAAATGTTCCAACGCGTGGATGATATCTGGGAAACGTGCGACTGAAACCAGCAGAATTGCCATTTGCACCGAAAGCCATGAACGGATGAGAATACTCACGAAACGCAATAATCCCACATCTGTAACCGTGAAGTTCCACATCAAAAAGCGAAAAGAGGTAAGTGGTTTGCCCGGCATCGAAAACAGGATGGTGATGGCAATCAGAGCAAAAGGTAATGCTATCAAGGATCGTTTGAATGTAAATCCAACTCCAAGATTGGAAAGCAGATTGGCAAAGAGCAGGAACAACCACGAAAATCCAAACGCGATCCACGCGCCATCCGGCAGGAGTGCATTTGACAGAATAAACGCAACCGTGACTACGACCTTGATACGAGGATCAAGACGGTGTAGAAAACTTTCTGATTCGTGATAACGATCAAAAGCGTCGAAATGCATCTTGATTTATGATTTTGCTTTCATTCCCTGACCAAGTAAGACAATGATCACCGCGACCACAGCTAATCCAAGGGCGCCGGTGGCTATCTTTGAAAGAGAAACAGATGCCAGGAAGGGAATTGTGTAACCTGCCAGAGGGCCAACACGCGTCTGGGCTGTATGGATGAATCCCAGATCTGTCGCTACGCGGTTAAGGCCATCCGGGTTCGCCGAGGCAAGTGGCGAAAGCAGCACCACTGCGAGTGAGATTAATATGCCGGCTACTACCCAACCACGGCTCGCTTTGGCTGACACAGAGTTTTCACCGATCAAGTCCGGGCGTGTCTGAAAAATAAATGTTAAAGCGGCAACTGTAATAAGTGCTTCGCCCACCCCAATCAATGCATGTACTGTAAGCATTGCAGGAATAACGATTTGTAACTGAGAAGTTCCACTTAGCCATAGCTGTAAAGAAGTAGAGAGGGCACCTGCCATTACAGAGAGCCAGGCGGCGACTCCTGCGACTGTCAATTTGAGAGTTTTATTTCTCAGTGAAACCCCTCGATAAAGTCCATATCCAATCGCGGCAGTAATGAGTCCCATATTCAGGATATTTGCACCCATCACGAGTAATCCGCCGTCTTGAAAGAGTAAGCCTTGCACTGCTATGACAGCGGTCATCACCAGCATCCCTGCCCATGGACCCAAGGTTATCGCGGCGAGTGCACCGCCCAACAAATGACCTGATGTTCCACCCGCAACAGGGAAGTTGATCATCTGCGCAGCAAAGATGAACGCTGCCATTACGCCCATCAGTGGCACTTGTCTTTCACCGAGTGACCTGTTCGAACGCGAGATCGCTACACTAAGAATAATCGCGGTGATCACCCAGCAAATGATAGAAACAGTCAAACTCAAAAATCCGTCTGGAATATGCATCAGTTTGGGTGAATACAACATAAAACTCTCCTCTTCTAATGAGTTTTTTGACAACTGGGGCAGATGCCAAAAAAAGTCATATGACTATCAATACGCAAATACCCGCTGGTCGATTCCAATTTGCGATAAAGATTTTCAAGCAAGGAATGCTCGACCTCAATCTCATCACCACAGGTTCGGCAAACAATGTGATGGTGATCATCACCTGCAATCTGATAGCGTAGGTGTCCATTACCAGTTTGAGAAGGACGCGCGAAACCATTCTCTGCCAGGAAATCAAGTGTGCGATAGACCGTGGGTTCCGTTAGGCCTGGTAAATCGCGCTTCGCCTGTTGATAAACTTCCCGCGGGGAAAGATGCGTGCCCGCATGTCGCAGAACATGTAAGATTGCCGACCGCTGGGAAGTCATTCTGAATCCACGTGAGCGAAGCTGGGGAGCATACTCTGTTGCACAAGACATAAATCATCCTTATTGCAAAAAGTTGCAATAACTGTATACTTAGTATACAACAGCACGGGGATTCTTACTTAAGAAAGAGTTAAGGCTCCCAGAAGAATTGCATTAAAGCGTAAACATATGGTTTGCCATTCACATATTCAATCCCCATCACCCAGTTATGCCAATCCATATTGCCATTGGCTTCTGTACCCGGAAAATATACAGAATAGAATTCTCCCTGATACGGCCATTTAAGTTCATAGGTTGCGCCACCATGCGAGAGTTCGTTGCAATGAAGGGTATACGGCTGGTTGAACGCTTTCACGAGTTCCGGTACAACCACATCATGGAACGAGCCTTTCTTTGCAGCCCCACTTCCAGGCTCCGCGCCCCAATCCACCTGGAAGGTAGTTTCAAAGAGAAACTTGGCATGGTCCTGATCATAAGTAATTACAGTGCCATCGCGGAAGAAAGCGACATCCATCCCGCGCGAAGGGCTGACGAGTGAACCGAAGAGCGGACCATTTGAGTTAAGGACTACAGATTTAAATGAATCGATCAATGCAGTCACTTGTGGGTCATTGCAAATGCTAGCTGGGTTTGAAGGAGACGTCACAGTTGTGCCAGCAGGAGGAGTAACGCCACCAGGTGTAAGCGTTAGCGAAAAAGGAGTCTGGGTAGCGATAAATAGCGTTGAGGTTGGAAAGACCAGTGGCGTCGGAGTTGGGGGCGCTGGAGTAGCTGGCGCAGCGCACCCAACTAACAGAGTAAATCCTATCAAGATCGCTGAGAGAGTCTTGGTGTTCATCATTATCTCCTCTTTGGTTAATTATATCTCTCTGATTTATCTTCAGCAGATATTATAGAAGCAATTTCTCAATCCGGTCTTTTAATTGAGGAATGTTTTGAATGATCCATTCGCTCGTTCTTCCACTTGCAACTTTGAACCAAAGACGATGTTGGCTTTCCCACGAGGTGATTTCCAATACTCCTTTTTGCTTGCCCAGCCTAAAATGCCAATGAATACTCCCTGGATATCCTACAAGAGTCCCTTTCAATGTGGCAGTCAAACCTTGAGACGCGCAAACCTGCTCAACAATCCTTGTGACAGCTTGCGTATCCACACTGTCAGGGATTTGAAGCTCGACTTCAATCATGTATTTAGAGGAGATTTAGAATCTAGCTACGCTTCCCCAAAAACGACGACAACAATGTGTTGATTTAGTAATTGTGGAACTTGTCCATCTTTGTTAGGAACAATTTGTCCTAATGTATATCCACCGGCCAGCGGGACATTCTTTCCAAGGATATCCTGAACCGCAGTGATCTCCGCACCCGGATGAGATTTGAGTAACATCTCCCAGGCAATATCCACAAGCATAAAGGCAAAGACAGGCTTGCTCCCCTCCAATTGTTGCAATGCCTGCTGCGCGGCTTGTTGTGCTGCACTCTCACAGGAGACGCGACTTCCAACCAGAAGATAAGCATCCACGCCATCGCGCACGGGAGCATTCATGCGGAAACTTCCATCCGCCTCCACACGGATCGGCGCACGAATGACCAGTTGATCTCCCTGTTCCACACCCAGCGGATACAACCGCGCCAGATGACTTAGTGGAGGGAACGCCCATTCCCGCGCGGGATACCCAAAAAGCTGAGCATAGGTCTCAGAGGCAGGGCGGCCATCCAGGGTACGAAGCCAAAAGCCGCGCGAACGCGTGACACGAAACTGGCTCCCAACGGGATTCCATCCGTGGGCAAAGCCAACTCCCACACGTAAGTCACCGCGCACAAACGCGGCAGCGAGCGCGCCCGTGCCATTTTGTGAACCAGCTATCTGGTAGGAATGACCCGTATGCAAATCCCCTGAGGAGAGAGCGCCTGCAAGAGGAACAGATCCCGTTGAAATCGCGCTGCACAATTGGTCTGCATCTCCATTAAATCCATCTGCAAAGAAAAAGAGGCCGCGCGTATCGGTTTGATCAGTGACTTGTTTCGAAAGCTGCACGCCAGTTTCGCGCGCGCTTTGTGCGTACCCTGGCATCCAACGCGTTTCGGCTTTTATGTCGCCGCCGAGCAACCCAACCAACACCGAATTGGGATGCAAACCATCCCCGGCTATACAGACAGGGCTGCTAAAACCTATTATTGGAGTATCACCGAGGAGACCAGATACGCCTCCGACGACCTCCCGCGCCTGATATTGATGCGACGCAACTACGAAGCCGAAAGCTGGCGCCCCTGAGACAAGCCTGTTCAGCGCCTGATGTGTTGCCTGCAAACCTGCTTCGCGGCCGTTCAATGCCTGCGCGTGTCCAATGGAAGCTGTCAGCGTCATACCAACTATCCTTCCGCAACTGGAATGGTAAAGTGGAAGGTCGTTCCGTTTCTAAACTCGCTGTCAAACCAGATGCGGCCACCCTGCATTTCAACCAGACTCTTAGTAATGTTCAAACCGAGGCCTGTACCTGGTACTTCGCGTGCTTTCATGTCATCCGAACGGAAAAACTTCTGGAAGATTTTTGACTGATCTTCGATATTGATTCCAATACCGTTATCCCGCACCCAGAGATGGACAACTCGTTTCGCGCCTTCAGGATCCCATTGATTATTGGTTGCTTCCGCGCCGACGAGAATCTTTCCTCCTTCGGGCGTGTATTTGTGTGCATTGCTGACAAGATTTGTAAGCACTTGCCCAACGCGCAGACGATCAGCCCAGACCTGAGGCAGGTTCGGTATAAGATGAAGTTCAACACTTTGACGTTTGTCTTCCACCTGTCTCTTGGTGGATCGCAGAACTTCATCTACAACTTCCCCCACTTCCACTGGCTTGAAGTCTAAACGCAGGCGATTCGCTTCAATTTTTGCATTATCGTTGAGATCCGAAACGAGCGCCGACATTCGTTCGACATTGGAACGGATTGTGCTGAGGAAGTTGGACTGCATCTCATTGATCTGACCCACTGATCCTGCGGCAAGCAGTTCCGTGTAACCTTTGATGGATGTCATTGGGTTTTTCAACTCGTGAGCCACGAATGAAACGAAATCACTCTTCGCCAGGTTTGCACGCTGAACCTCATCATAGAGTTGCGCGTTTGCAATGGCAATAGCAGCACTATCACTGAGTTGATTGAGAAATGTTAGGTCGCCCTGTGAGTCGCTCATGCTTTCGAGTAATAATAAACCAATCACTTGCGTTTCCCGACGGATGGGAACAATGATTTGTGTATGCGCCATTGGCAAAATGCCTTTTGACCCATTGCTGACGAGTGAAATCTGGCTGGGTTGTCCGCTTTCAATGGCTGAACGCAGAGCAGGCAATTCAAGAGGCACATGTGAGTCTGCATCTGAGGTTAAGATGTCATCATATCCCTGTTGCGCCATCAGGCGAAGGTGGTCGCCTTCGATCATGCCAATTAAGCCTGCTTCCGCATTCGAACGTCGCATGGCCCATTCGAGGGTTGTACGTATGGCACGCGCCACTTCAAGGCTGGCGTTGAGTTCACGGACAATACGTCCCATCACTTGCAGTTCTTCGACCCTCTCAGCCAGATTCTGATCAGTCTGCGCGAGCAGACGCGCATTTTCAATCGCAACGGCAGCCTGACCTGCAAAAGCAGTGAGCAGGTTTTGATCATCCTCCACGAAAGGTAGACCGTCGCGGCGGTTGATGACTTCGATCACGCCGAGAACGCGATCCTTGATCTGCATGGGAACAGCGAGCAACGAGCGTGATATAAAGCCGGTTTGTTTGTCAGGACCCTCATAGCGGGTAGTGGAGCGCTGACCATCGTTCTCGATCACGGGCGCGCGCAATTGCACCGCTCTTCCTACAATTCCTGTCCCGGCTGGGAGACGCTGCCCTAAAAGATTACTTGCCACAGGCCCCACAGTCACACGGAAGATTAAATCACCGGTCTGTTCATCCATCAAGAATAATGTCCCAGCCTCGCAATTCAAGATAGTGACAGCGTTCTCCAGGATATAACGAAGAAGCGGTTCCTGTTCCAACGTGGATGTAAGCTGACGTGTGATTTCATTCAGCGTTGAAAGTTGATGGGCACGCTGTTGTATTTCCTCGAAAAGGCGGGCTTTCACGATCGCACCCACGGTTTGATCTGCAATTGCCTGTACCAGGTCGAGTTGTGCAGGTGTATACGTCACTGTAGCATCATCGCTGCCGACACTTAATGAGCCAATGGTCTCGGCGCCGGAATTAAGGGGAACACCCATCCACGCATAGATACCTTGAACAGAAGGCGTAATATTCCTGGCCTGACACTCGCGTAAATAATCCTGTGTCAGGATCGGGCGTCCCTTGCGGATGATCTCCTGACCCAGACCAAGACTGGGCGGCAGCGGCTGATTTTCTCGACTGGTGATACGTTCGTTGTTATCCACACGAAAGGCGTAGTAGAAATAATTCGCAGGTTTATTATATAGTGTGATATGGAAGAGCGAGGAGGGGATAATCTGGGATGTCTGCGCAAAGATCAATTCAAGAATATCGTCAAATGTGAGGGTGACATTCACACCCTGCGAAACACGCGTCAAAGCGTTCATTTCCTGCACACGGCGTTCAAGATCCACAACAGTCTGCACACGAGAAATCGCAACGGATGACTGGTCCGAAATGTTATCCAGAAAATCCAAATCCTTCGGTGTATAAACACTGCCTGAAAGCGGACTCCCTAACGCAAGCCAGCCGACCGGCCGCTCTTCCCCCGGTAAAGCTACAAAGAGACGCGCTCCCAATAAGGACAGCCGCGCTTCATCGCTTCGCATGGCAGCAGGTGGATTAATGGTATCCAGGTAGAGGGGAATATTCTCATTTTGGAAATATTGAACGAGGGGGCTGTTTGATGCAAATCGAATATCGCTTGTCGGACGTCCATCGCCGTTCGCTAGCGCCACATACTGATCGTTCAATGAATCATAAGTATAGATGTGCAGACGGTCAGGTACAAGACTACTGGAAATCTGCTCTCGCAACACACGGCCAATAGTATTTAGGTCAAGTGCATTCGTGAGTTCATGGCTAAAGCTACGCAGACGATCTTCATAAGCACGTTGACCACGAAAGAAGGTGCTATCTACAAAGGTCTGCAAACGTGTGCGCACTGGGTCGAGACATACAGCAATAATAAAAACGAGCGCGCCGATCAGATAAGGATTGTCATAAGGCATGTTGATCGAAAAGATGAACGCTAGACCGGTCACAAGCAATCCATACGCTGAGACAACGAAAATTGTCAGCACGGAATAAACGATTCCTTGGCGCACCCAGTAGTCGGTACGTAAGAGTCGGAAGCGGAGGATCACATATCCATTTGCCAGTGGGAAAAGGATGAAGGGAACAAAGAGATACGGGTTAAACGGAATAGGATCTGTTAGTCGTTCAACTGAACTTCTCCATGAAGTATACAGCAACCAGAAAACAACAGGACCAAACGCAAGCAGTGCTCCAAACAATATTGTCCTTGCCTGACTTTTGACAACAGGCGAATACGAAAAGAAGGCATAAAATGCCAGAGCGACGAAATAGAATAGAGCTGAAATACCAATAAAGATATAAATGTTACGCCATGAGTCGAAGTAAGCTATTGGATTCTGAAAATCATATAATTTAAAGTAGGCGCTAATCGCCAGGCCAACCCCAATGGCATACCCAAACCAGCGCAGGTATGGACGACGGAAGATAAAGCGCGCTTCTTGTGGAAAACAAAGACCAAGATCGATCACAGCGGCGCCGGAGAGCGCAGCAGCCAGCGTCCATATATAAGTGAAACGGTGAGAGGTATACAGATCAAAAAGAGCGCCAATCACAATGGCCAGCGAAGTGGTCATCATCGAAAACGCGCGCCCTGCAGATTCAGTGCGGCGCAGACCAAAGATCCACAAACTGATACTCAAAAACACCAGGCTTAGGATGGCCGGTATGACAAAGTACGAAATTCGATCAGCGTCAGGGAACGTCTGTAGGGTTACATCAACACTGCGATCTCCATCTGATGTGCGCATGACGACAGAAACACTCTGGCCAACTTGCAAAGAGTCGAGTGTGCGCTCCAGATCCTGAGCATTTGAAATTTGATTCCCATTCACTGAGATCAGTTGATCCCCTATTTTGAATCTCTCTGTATAAAGTGCCCAATGCTTGCCCGCTTCATAAGTATCTGTGCCATTCAGCACCATCGTCTGCTCGAAGAACCCACCGATAAACGGGGTACTAAGCCAGTCATAGGCGAGAAATAACGAGACAGCAAACACAATAACAGCGATCGTCTGATAAATCAGAACGATAGACTGTGTGATTTTACTTACGAAATCGTTGAAACGATAAGATTCGTTCATAATAAGCTGAAAAATAACGTTCAACCGAATTTTACACTAGACCCCCAACCCTAACTATGGTACTTTCATAACAAAGAAGTAAGGCGGAGGGTACTGTAGATAC
>Ga0114129_10011770_pt1 | contig 12446 bp, 10 predicted proteins | sample RhiMetdeltSRZDD1_FD_80071 | JGI IMG/M metagenome (GOLD analysis project Ga0114129, IMG submission 80071) | Populus rhizosphere microbial communities from Tennessee, USA - Rhizosphere MetaG P. deltoides SRZDD1 (version 2) (version 2) | ecosystem: Host-associated > Plants > Roots > Rhizosphere >...
CCACAGAAACTCCGTCCAGTCGCCGTAGTTCGCCATGTCCCTGGCCCGCGAGAAGGTGTACGCGCCCTTGAGCAGCAAGCCATCCGTAAAGCGTCGATTCATCGACGCCTTCAGCGCATGGTAGATGCTGTGCGTGCGGCCATCCCATTCTCGCGTCGCCGTCGTGCGCCCGAACTGCGCAAAGAGCGGGCGGCCGGCGTTGCCTGCGCCGGGCACTTGTCCGGCGTTGATATCCAGAAACGCGAAGCCCCGCACCGAAGCGGACCCGACGTATCCCAGCGTCCCGATGATCTGAAATGGCAGCTTGCGCTCGAAGATCAGGTTCCAGGACTGAATGTAGCCGCGATGCAGCATCGTGTTCGCACGCGGGTAGCCCGTCTCGGCGACCGCGGGCAAGGGCACCCTGCCCTTATTGATGTCGGGGCAGCAGATCGAGGGGATGCCGACATTCGGTCCGAGCGGCTGGTTCGGAACGCCCGCCGCGACGTACGCCGCGTCGGTGGTCACCGGCTGAAATCCATTGATGCCGGAGAACTCCGCCACGAGCGTAAGCGGATACCAGCCGCGCAGCGCTTGCGCGCCCCACGGATGTGAATGGTACGTGATCCCGTAGCCGCTTCGAATGACCGTTGAATCGGTGATCTGATACGCGAAACCCACACGAGGCGCAAACAGCTTCTTGCTGAAGCCCACGCCATTGTCCTGAGGAATGCCACCCTTGCCGCCAATCAGGGCTTCATTGGTGGCCGGGTCATACGATTCGATCCCCAACCCTTGCGAGCGCCGCCGGTTCGGGTACAGCTCCCATCTCAATCCGAGATCGACCGTCAGCCTCGGCTGGACGCGCCAGCGGTCGCGCAAGTAGAGCGCGTACTGTTCCTCCATGCTGTCCATCTTGATGAACTGACTGCTCTTTCCGGAGCCGGTTGGCGTGCCGATCAGAAATCCAGCCAGAGCATTCCAATCGTTCTCGAATGACGGAGTCCCTCCCGTAAATCCCACGGACGAGCCGAGGGCCTGGGGATTCAACGCCGTCACGCCGGAACTGAAATTGAACGCGCCGCGCGGCCCTTCGCCCAGCTCCGGCTGCCAGTGATTCATCAAGTGGTGGACGAAGTCGAAGCCAAACCGGATGTCGTGCAGCCCTTTCATCCAGCTTGCGTTCGTATTAAAGGTGTACGACTGGTCGTTGCGGAACAGGGGATTCCAGCCTTCCGGGTTGCCCAAGGTCGAGAACCCGCTGATACTCAAGGGCGGCATGCCGCTTTCGCGCGGATCCGGGCCGTTGGTTCCCGGAATGCCGAGAATGTCCGAACCAAAGTTGGTTCCCAGATCGGGCGGGCGCACGTCCTGTCCAAATCGCGTCCAGCCGAACGTGCCGTCGATCAGCAACGTGGGGGAGACGGTGTAGGTCTGGCCGATTCCCGCGATCTGGACGAGCGTGTCGCCCGCTCCAAGCCCGCCTCCGGCGCACAAGCAGCTGCCTCCTGCCTGACCAAGCCCGAACTCGCCATGAACGAGCGCTTTCATGGCGCTGTACTTGAACCACAGCTGATGCCGCTCGTTGCGGTTCCAGTTGACCTTCCCGTCGAAGTTGTTGCGGTCCAGGCGCTGAATGCCGGTGTTGAAGTAATTGCTGTTATCGCCAGGCCGGTTTGGAAGCGGCACCAGCGCGAGCATCTTCATCATCGGGCCGTTCAACCGCGATGCGGGGATCACGTTGACGCGTCCGGCACTGGAGAACACCGCACGGCCGGTGCCATTCGGATTACCGGTGAACGGATCGAAGACCATCCCTTGCTGAAGGGGAACCAGGCCTCCTTCTGTGGTCGGAACCATAATCGGGTTGCCGTTCCGATCCAGAATCTGCGCGCCCAGCTTTCTGGTGAAATCTCCCGTGCGAAAATCCGCGGTTGGAACGGAGAAGAAGGCGGAGTTGCCCAGGCGTTCGAACGTGCCTTCGTAATTCCCAAAGAAGAACAGCTTGTTTGTCTTGATTGGGCCGCCGAAGTTACCGCCGTCGATATTGCGGTTGCTTTTCGGCTTCTGTGTGACGCCGGCCCGATTCTCATCCCAGGTAAACGTGCGCAGCGCCTTGTTGTCGTTCATCGCGAAGACGACCCCGCGGAACGTGTTCGTCCCCGACTTCGTGATCACCGTGACGGCAGCACCGCCCGTCATGCCCTGCTCGGCATCGAAGCTGTTGGTCGAGATGTTCACTTCCTGAATGCCTTCCACCGGAGGGACGTACACCGCGTGATGCGGCATCGTCACCAGAATGTCGGCCGACCCGTCGACTCGCGTGTTGTTGGCGCCACGCTCCTGGCCGTTGACATTCGTCGTCAGGGCGCGTCCCGGCGTATCGGTGACGGCGTTCTGAAACCGCGCGGGGCTGGCGCCGGGCACGAGGTTGAGCAGTGACTGGAAGTTGCGATAGCCGGAGAGCGGCAGATTCTCCATCGCGGGCGTATCGAAGCTGACGCTGACGTCCGCCTTCGTCGTCTGCAGGACGGCTGATGTGGCTTCCACGCTCACTTGTTCTGAGACGGCGCCCACCTGAATCGTCACGTCAACGCGTCTCTCGGCGTTGATGGACACGCTGATGCTCTTTTGAGTGTACGGTTTGAAGCTGGTTGCGCTGACCGAAAGGTCGTAAACCCCTTCAAGCAGGTTGCGAATGGAATAATTGCCGCCCTCGTTCGTCGTCGTCTGACGAGAGAGGCCCGTGGACGTATTTGTCACGGTGACGGTGGCGTTGGGAACCATGGCTCCGGTCTGATCGGACACGGTTCCAACCATCGAGCCGTAGAGAACCTGCCCCGAGGCAGGATGGGCCGGATACACCGTCATGACGATGCCAATGGCCAGCCGGGACAGCATGACCGTAGCCCGTCGTACTCCTGTCACGCGTTTCGTCACAGTACGCCTCCCTTCGACTGCGGTACGAGCAAACAATGAACGACCGTCACCCGCGAGGGCGCAGATCCATCGTGTTGGATGGCCGAAGAACACCGACGCAGGTCAGGCGTGGACGGAACAGAAACCGAGCGTGAACCATCGCGCACACTGCACCTCGCGTGGTTCGCCGGTCCTCCGGGGCGGCGGACGCGGAATGTTTGCGTCCGTCGAACTGCTTTGTCAAGGGGCAGTTGGTGTGATACCTTGCTCGGCAAGGTAAGCCGGGCATGTACGATCGCGAGTTTCTCACCGGGACGGTTGGCGTTCTGATCCTCAGCCTCCTGTCCGAGCGCGAGATGTACGCCTACGAGATGCTGCAGGAGGCGGAGCGGCGGAGCGAACGGGCGTTCGAGCTGAAGGAAGGGACACTCTACCCGGCGCTCCACCAGATGGAACGGACCGGACTGTTGAAGGCGAAGTGGCGCGACGGCCCGACCGGCCGGCCGCGCAAGTACTACACTCTGACAGCCAAGGGGCGTCGGCGGGCCGCATCCAAACGCCGGCAGTGGGTGAGCATCTCGGCCGCGATGCGTGCGATTCTCGGAGATGCCCATGGGTGATCGCGATTCGACCGCGGCACTCCGCGCGATGCGCACCGATCCCGTCGTCGCACTTCGAGGTTAGTGGTGTTCTGAGCATGTCGCCGAAGGACATCTTTGCAGAGAGCGATGCCTTTGAACGGTTCATGGGTCGATGGAGCCGCCGGCTTGCTCCTCTCCTGGTGAAGTTCGCATCCGTTGGTGAGCGGGATTCCGTGCTCGATGTTGGATCGCGGCATCCCTTCCTTGGCGGTCAGGGTCCGGCGGGAGCCTACACGGCATCACTGCCGGAGCAAAAGCGTGCGGCGCTCGAGACCAGGCTTCGCACCCGACTGCTCGGGACGCGCGGAGATGGGCCATTCACCCTTCAGGCCCGCGCGTGGGCCGTGAAGGATGTTGTGCCAGGGACGCTTACAGTCGTCTGATCGAGATGTTGGATCGCGTGCAGTACCGGCTCATCGATCACGCGCCGGCAGGTCGCACCGACATCGTGAGCGCCATGCGTGGGCACGAGCCGAAGCAAGCCGCCAAGTGCATGATTGTGATGGTGAAGGTTGGAAAGGTCCAATGCGAGTGGCCGTCCTGAACGATATTCATGGAAACCTGCCGGCGCTCGACGCGGTTCTCGATCACGTGCTGCGAGCCGATGCGGATCGGATCGTCGTGGGCGGCGACGTCTTTCCCGGGCCGACACCGCATCTGGTGCTGAGACGGCTAGGAGGCCTTGGCATTCCCGTCGACTTCATCTACGGCAACGGCGACGTCGCGATCCTCGAACATCTCCGCGGCGGGATTCCAGCGCTGCCCGAATCGTACCGACCGATGATCCGTTGGAACGCGGATCAACTGGATGACGCCGAGCGGGAACTGATCGCGAGCTGGCCGATGACCTTGCGTCTGCACGTGGCTCCTCTCGGGGACGTGTTGTTCTGCCACGCGACCCCGCGGAACGAGAACGAGATTTTCACGCACCTCACTGCCGAGGACCTTCTCGTGCCGATCTTCGAAGGGGCGAACGCAGCGCTCGTCGTCTGCGGTCACACGCACATGCCGTTCGATCGACGCGTCGGTCGGACGCGGGTCGTCAACGCTGGCAGTGTGGGGATGCCGTTCGGGCCGGCCGGAGCGGACTGGCTGATGCTCGGGCCTGAAGTCGAACTTCACCACACCGAATACGATCTGAACGCCGCAGCCGACTGGATCCGACGCTCCGGCTATCCCGGCGCCGAGGAGTTCGCTGCGAAGTACGTGCTGCACCCACCCTCAGCCGTGGATATGTTGAAGCTCTATGGCCACCACGAGCTGAAGCCCTGATGATCCGTGAAGATCCGTGGAGATCCGTGGCCGAAGATCCGTGAAGATCCGTGGCTGATGATCCGTGAAGATCCGTGAGGATCCGTGGCTGAAGATCCGTGGCTCGGCTTACCGACCTGTCATCTGCTCCAGATGCTCGGGGTACCGAGCGCCCTGCACCGTGATCTTTTCAGCAGCGCCGTCGATCTCGCGGAGATCCTCGGGCGTCAGCTGGACCGAGACCGCCCCGATGTTTTCGTCCAGTCGCTCGAGCTTCGTGGTGCCGGGGATCGGAACGATCCAGGGCTTCTGAGCCAGCAGCCACGCGAGCGCGATCTGGGCAGGTGTCGCCTTCTTTCGTTCCGCGAGGTCGCGGAGCAGATCGACCAACGCCTGATTCGCTTTGCGAGCCTCCGGCGTGAAGCGCGGGACGATGTTGCGAAAGTCGGAGCTGTCGAACGTCGTTCGCTCGTCGATCTTTCCCGTCAGAAATCCTTTGCCGAGAGGACTGAACGGAACGAAACCGATTCCAAGTTCCTCGAGCGTTGGTAATACGTTCGCTTCAGGCGCTCTCCACCACAGCGAGTATTCGCTCTGGAGCGCAGTGACGGGCTGGACCGCGTGTGCACGACGGATCGTCTGCACGCCTGCTTCAGACAGCCCGAAGTGCCTGACCTTGCCTTCGCGGATCAAGTCCTTCACCGCGCCCGCGACGTCTTCGATCGGCACGTTCGGATCGACACGATGTTGATAGAAGAGATCGATCGTCTCGGTTTTGAGACGCTTGAGCGAGGCCTCGGCGACTTCCTTGATGTGCGCCGGCCGGCTATCCAGGCCGCGCTGCCCGCCGGGTTCGAACGAGAACCCGAACTTGGTCGCGATCACGACTTGACCGCGGAGCGGGGCGAGCGCCTCGCCGACAAGCTCTTCATTGGTGAACGGGCCGTACGCCTCGGCGGTGTCGAAGAACGTGACGCCGCGTTCGACGGCTGACCGAATCAACGAGATCATCTCCTGTTTATCCGCGGCAGGCCCGTACCCGAAGCTCATCCCCATGCAGCCGAGTCCGAGAGCCGAAACCTCCAGACCGCTCTTCCCAAGTTTGCGCTTCTGCATTGCATCGTTCTCCTGACATCAGCGTAGCCACTCGTCGAGGATCTGAGTAGTCGGTAAAATCGACAAAGGTTTTTGACTACCATTCACAAATAATGCGGGATGAGCTCAGCGTCTTATCCGCGTTCCTGGCCGTCGCAGAAGAACGAAGCTTCACGCGGGCGGCGAAACGGCTGGGAGTGTCTACGTCGGCACTGAGCCACGCGGTTCGCGGGCTCGAAGAGCGAATTGGTGTGCGCCTGCTGGCGCGAACGACGCGCAGCGTTGCGCCGACGGGTGCAGGAGAACAGCTCATCGCGCGTCTGCGCCCGGCGCTCGGCGACATTCGGGGAGCGTTGGACCAGGTATCCGGGCTGCGAGACAAGCCCGCGGGCCGCGTGCGTCTGGTCGTGTCGCCGCTGGCGGCGAAGATGGTGCTCGCGCCAAAGCTGGGACAGTTCGCGCGGGAGTACCCCGACGTCGTGCTCGATGTCACCACGACGAACGAGGGTCGCTTCGACCTCGTTGCGGGCGGCTTCGACGCCGGCATTCATCTCGGGGAGTTCATCGAACGCGACATGATCGCCGTCCGGGTATCGCCGGATCAGCGCGCCGCTATCGTCGGATCGCCCCGCTACTTCGCGTCGCATCCCACACCGTCCACGCCGCACGACCTGACACACCATCGATGCCTCAACTTCCGCCACGGATCCAACGGCGTGTACAGGTGGGAGTTCGACAAGGGCAATCAGTCCATTGCCGCTGCCGTTCAAGGACCGCTGATCGTCGACGAGGTGGAGATTCTGATTCGCGCGGCGATCGATGGCGTCGGTCTGGCGTTCATGTTGGAGGCGCACGCCGCGCCGCACCTGGCGAGCGGCGCGCTCGTGCGCGTGCTCGAGGATTGGTGCCCGCCGTTCGCTGGCTACTTTCTGTATTACCCGAGTCGACGTCAGCAGCCAGCCGCGCTCTCGGCTCTGATCGAAACGTTGCGGCGTTTTTGAGTTTTATCTTAATCGAGGGGCTTCGCCCCTCGAACTCCCCACACGCTCGCTCGCGGGGACCCCTGCGATCCCCGCTCCAGCCTTCGCTCGCTTCGCGAGCTTCGGCTAGGCAGGCCTCTCGCGTGGCCCTGTCCCGCCGAAGCGCGTAGCGCGAAGGCGGATCTCTCGCTGCGCTCGTTCGCTGCGCATGGGCTGCGCCCCTCGAACTGGCAGGCTCTGGCAGATCCAAGCGAATCCCCGTGTCGGCTGGAAATCGCGGCGCAAGCGAACCGTTCGGAGGCGCGCGACGCACGAAAGCCGGAAACCGCGTCGGAGGCGCCAAAATCCGCGTGGGGTGACGAAGTGGGGCCCCGCGCTGCCGCCGACAAGCCGCCGGAGACGCGGTTTCCCGCGCGCCGGAGACGGTTCGCGGTGACGCGATTCCCAGCCGACATTCGCCGTCTACAGAGTCGACGGGGATAGGAAGTCGCGACGCGCGATTCACAGCCCACGCGGGCGCGCGAGCGTATAGAACCAGCCGGCGACCCCGAAACAGGCGCCGAACGAAGACCCGACCACGAGCAACCCCGGTCCGAATCTCGTTCCGATGAGCAGGGCTCCCAGCACTGCGAACACTGTCGCCACGACGAACACAGCCGCCGCGAGTGCGGCGGCCGCAGACGGCCGAGCGCGGTATCCTCTTCCGACTGCCAGGGTCATCGTGGCGCCAAGCAGAGATGCGAGCGCCACCCAGAAGTAACGATAGTCTTTGCCCGTCTGGATGGCGCGGATCAGCGCGAATGCGAAAGGTACTGCCGCCGTGAGCATGGCCAGCAGGTAGGCGAGCCTGTCTCGAAGTGCCCGCGTCATCTGTCATCCTGTGCCGCGGGTTCGAGCTGGTCGCGAACGAGCCGACCCGCGCGTTACTTGATGTACCAGTGTCCGGCGATTGACACGCCCAGTCGATCCGCTTCGAACCCGGGGAACGGCGTCGGGAACCGGCGGTATCCGACCTCCGCGCTCAGACCGAACCGCGGCACGCCCGCGAACGTCAGTTCGCTGCCACCGAAGACGCGAAAGCCGATCCCGGTATCCGACGCGGGTTCCGCAGCGCCCGGCACCGACATCTTCAACGTCTGGTGACGGAAACTCACCACGGAGCCGACGTACGGACGGACCCAGACGTAATCGCTGACGTGATCGAGCAGAGCGTACACCACTCCAGGCTCGAACTGCATCGACGTCACCCGGCCGGCGGCGACATTGCTCGTCATCGCATCTCGCGTGAAGTCGACCTGAATTCCGAGATGGTCGTTGCGCCACGCGCGGGCCGTGGCCCCAAAGCTGCGCGTCGACCCGACGAGTCCGCCAACGCCGAAGATATGACTGATCGTCGTGCCGGTCGACTGATCGCGTATGGCTACGCGCTCGCTCACTCGCCTGCGGGCCGGCCGCGGCATGTCCGGCGTTCCAGGCGCCGGTGCTGTTGCGGTGGCTGCGGCAGTGGAGGAGGACGATCGCGCCGGCATGGTCGGGGCGGGCACCTCACCGTTGGACGAACGCAGGCGTCCCATCGACACGTGCACGTACCCGACGCCGTCGGGCGCGTCGGGCCAGGCAACCTTGGCCCAGCTTCCCAGGTTGCGCGACACGGGCAGCACGGTGCCACGCGATACGTGACCGACGATGGGGGTGACGGTGCTCGGGCCCTTGTGAACGTCAGCCGATTGAACGGTGATCGTGAGGGCGAGGTCCTGAGCGCGGACCAGCGCCGGGTGGAGCGTGAGCGCGAGAACGAGGGCCGCGACGCGGCGAATCATCTGATTCCTCCTGGGTTGTCCGCTGACCACGGCTGCACGTCTACAAGCGGAAGCGGAATGTCAGGTACGAATCTTGTTCGCGACTGACGATTTTGACGGAGCCTGGCAGCGGAACGCGCCGAAAACGGCGCAGATCATGTTACGGCGGGAGAGGCAGCAAAAGACGGTCCGCGGGAACCCCTGTTTCGACTCGTCACGGCCGGCCGGGTGCACATTTTTGCCGGCCCGCCTGGAGGGTCCGACGGGCACGGCGCAGCGACAACACCATTTATAACTATAGTTATAAAGACTACTACTGACGCCGTGGCTCGGGTCATAATGGGGCAGCCGGAGCGATGAGATCTCGCACGGCAGAGCTTTCCAGGAGTAACCCGTGAGCGGTTCGTCCGCGCGCTTTCTGCATGTGGCCAACGGGACGAGCACGACGAGCACCATCGAGGCCGCAGCCATTCCAGGCATTCGATCGATCTGGGCCGATCCGCTCTACGAAGGTCCCGTGCCCGGCGGCCTGAGCGACGAGGAGCTGGTGGACGTCCGCGGGCGTTACCTTGGCGCGTCGGAGGATGACTCCTGGAACGACTTGAGGCGCTGGAGACGTGTCATCGAGGCCCACGAGTTGTACGATGAGCTCGTGCTCTGGTTCGAGCACGACCTCTTCGACCAGCTGAACCTCATTCAGATCCTGAGCTGGATTCGAAACCGCCTTCCGGCCGAGAAGGCCGTGAGCCTGGTGTGCATCGGATCGTTTCCCGGTCATCCCAGGTTCAAAGGGCTTGGCGAGCTCTGGCCCGACGAACTCGCGTCTCTGCTCGAAACGAGGCGACGGCTCCGCGACGCCGAGTACGTCCTCGCGGACCGTGCGTGGCAGTCGTTCCGCGAGTCCAGTCCCGAGGCATTGGACGATTTGCGGCGCTCGGACACGAGCGCGCTGGCTTACCTTGCGCCGGCCCTCGAACGGTTTCTTCAGGAATATCCGTCGACGATCGACGGACTCTCGCGAAGTGAGCGACGGCTCCTGCGCCTCGCGGATCGCGGCCCGATTCGTGTGAAGGCTGCGTTCCCACGGATGCATGACGAAGAGGACGTCTACTACATAACCGACGCGTCGCTGGCCGCGCTCGTCGAGACGTTGTCTCGCACGTCGCCCCCGCTCGTCACATTTGCGCCCGATGCGAGTACCCCCGACAGCGTGCTGGGAGGGACGGTCAGCTTGACGGACGCGGGGCGGGAGACGCTGAATGGCCGCCGCGATCGAGTCGGATGCGGGCTGGACCGGTGGCTCGGGGGCGTGCATCTTCAGGACGGCCCCGACATCTGGCGCTGGGACGAGGAGCACCGCCGCGTGACAAGGCGCTGAATCTGCTGTTATCCTCGCTGCATGCCTCCTAACTGATCCCCGTATCGACGAAACCTTCGCCTCTACCTGCCTTACCACGTCGCCGCCGTCGAAGGTGTCATGCACGGGGTGTATCTGCTGTGGTGGGTGCAGGAACGGCACGTGTCTCCAGCCGCCGTGGCCGCCATCCTCGCGGCAGGAGATCTCGCCCTCACCGCGCTCGAAGTACCCACAGGCTGGCTGGCGGATCGGTACGGTCACCGTGTCTGCCTGATTGCCGGTTCGGCGCTTCAGATCCTCGGCATGCTCTGGTGCTGGTTCGGCCGTGGCATTCCAGGATTGCTCACGGCAAGTGTGCTCGTGGCGTGCGGCGATGCGTTCCGATCGGGCGCCGATCAGGCGCTGCTGTACCGATCGTGCCTCGCCCTCGATCGCGAGGCGGACTTTCAGAGCATCGAGGCCCGAACACGCGCAGCCACGCTCGCCGCGCTCGTCATCCTCCTTCTCTCCGGCGGCGTCATCGTCAAAACCTGGGGCTTTGCGATTGGCTGGCTCCTCGAGACGATTCTGTCGGCTGTGGGCCTGGCGATTGCGTGCGCGATGGCGGAGCCGCCGGCCCGGGTCGTCGGCGACTCGAGATCCACCGTCGCCACCGTTGGGTCGATTGGTTCATCGCAGCGCGTGGCAACAGTCGCAACGCTGTCCGCGCTGATTATTCCGGCGTCGTGTCTTGGCGGAGTGGCGGGCGCGTCCGCGTTCTTCGCGCAGACATCGCATTGGGCTAATGTCGAGCGTTCAACGGTGCTCGTGGCGATCGTCACATTGGCGGAAGCGGCGGGAGCCGCGCTGGCGAGGCGCCTGACGGCAGATTTGCGCAGTCAGTTCGTGCTGGCCGGTGCCGGAACATTCATTCTGTTCGCGGCGTTGCTGCAGCCGGCGGCGTTCATCCCGGCAGTCGTTGGCGCCTCATTCCTGCTCGGCGTCGCAGAGCCTCTGCGCGCGACGGCAATTCAGCGCTTGAGCGCCGATCACATGCGCGCTCGCGCAGCTTCAATCGCGAGCGCGTGCGACAAGGCCGTGGCCACGATCGCGCTCATCGTTGCCGGAATGCTGCCGCGCGGATAACGTGGGTGACCTCTAATGAGCGCGCAGGGTCGTTGCCGGGTCCGTCGACGCTGCGCGCAGCGCGGGGCCCAGGCACGCGCCAAGCGATGCCACGATCAAAATCGCCGGCGACAACACGAAGGCAATCGGGTCGAGCGGCGTGACGCCGAACAGCAGATCTTGCATCAGACGCGTGAGGAGCGTTGCCACGAGCGCGCCCACCGCGATGCCGGCGAACGCCACCGACAGCCCTTCGTGCAGGACCAGCCGCACGAGATCGATGCGGCGCGCGCCGAGCGCCGCCCGAATCCCCAGCTCGCGGCCGCGCTGCGACACGCTGTACGACAACACACCATACAGTCCGACGAGGGCCAATACCATGGCGAGGCTCGCGAAGCCAGTCATCACGGAGGCCGCAAAGCGTGGCGCGTCGAGCGACGAAGCAACAGTCTTCGTGAGAGGCTCGATCCGATCGACGAGGGCATCGGGTTCGATTTCGCGCACGAGGCGTCGCACGTCCGGCGCGAGCGCCGCCGCATTGCCGGTCGTGCGAATTACCAGGTTCACCTGTTCGCCGATGCGCTGGCCGGGCGATCCGTGGACGAAGTACAACTCGGGCTGAGGCTGTCGATCGTTGCCATCCTTCAGCACGTTCCCTACGACGCCCACGATGTGCGCCGTCAAGGCGGGGTTCTGGCCCACGAAGTCCGGAATGGTCAAGCCAGTGACAGGACCCGCGGCCAGATGCTGGCGAACGAATTCCTGGTTGACGATCGTCGCGAGTCTGCCCGCGCGCGCGTCGGCATCGACGAAGAACCGCCCTTCTTTCAGGCGCAGACCGAGCGCCTCCGCATAGCCGGGTGTAACCCAATAGACGAGCGCCCGTCCGTGAGTTCGTTTGCCGCCGGTCACCGATTCGGGGAGCGTGAAGGGTGCGATCGCGGTCCGGATCATCAGCGGAATCATCGCGGCGGCGCCGGCTGACGACACGTCGTGCCTCGCACGCAGTCGAGCGAGCGCGGTGTCGATGAACCGATCCGTTTGGGCGTCCGTCGCCCCGCTCGCAAGCTCCACGCTTGCGATGAGGACCCCATCCGCGGTGTAGCCGTTGTCGACGCGTACCAGCCGAACGAAGCTGTGAGCGAGCAGACTCGCCCCCACGATCAGGATGACGGCAAACGCCGCTTCGACGATGAGAAGCGCGCTCGCAAGACGGCGAGCGTGCGCGCCGCGAAAACCAGTGCCTGACGATCCGTAGGCGCCGCGGAACGCCTGAGAGAGATCGACGCGCGCGGCGCTCGCGGCGGGGGCGAGCCCCACG
>Ga0114129_10011772_pt1 | contig 12445 bp, 8 predicted proteins | sample RhiMetdeltSRZDD1_FD_80071 | JGI IMG/M metagenome (GOLD analysis project Ga0114129, IMG submission 80071) | Populus rhizosphere microbial communities from Tennessee, USA - Rhizosphere MetaG P. deltoides SRZDD1 (version 2) (version 2) | ecosystem: Host-associated > Plants > Roots > Rhizosphere >...
CCTCACGTGGCGCTGCAGGTGCCAGCGGCGGCCCTGAAAGAGTACGAAGGAAGATTCCCTGAAACCCCGTACACGGGCGACAACCGCTATCTGCCGCAGCGCACGCCGCGCGCGGCGTACGCGGCGATGATCACCTATCTCGATGCGCAGGTCGGCCGAATCCTCGACACGCTGAAGGAGATCGGCGCCGACGAGCGGACGCTGGTCGTCTTCACCAGCGACAACGGTGGAACCTTCGACGTCGGCGGTGCGCCAACGGGATTCTTCGAGAGCAACGGGCCGCTGCGCGGGCACAAGACCAACTTGTACGAGGGCGGCATTCGCGTGCCGATGATTGCGCGCTGGCCCGGCCGCATTCGCGCCGGTGCGACGTCCGATCACGTCGGCGCGAACTGGGACATGTGGGCCACCTTCGCCGAGCTGACCGGCGGCGAACCACCGGCGGAGACCGACGGGATCTCGATCGTGCCGACGCTCCTCGAGCGTGGCACGCAGCGGCGCCATGATGTCCTGTACTGGGAGTTCCACTCGCAGGGGAGCTCGCAGGCCGTGCGGATGGGCCGCTGGAAGGGAATCCGGAACAACGCGGCGAAGCAGCCCGTTGGTCCGATCGAGCTGTACGATCTGGAGCGGGATCTTGGCGAGACCACGAATGTGGCGGCCGCCAATCCGGACGTCGTGCGGCGAATCGAGGCCCTGATGAAGAGCTCGCGCACGCGCGCCATCCTTCCACGGTGGAACTTCACGACGCCTTCCGCGGCGCGGTGAGACAACGGCCGGATGACGTTGACCCGGTGGCTGGTGTTCGTGGCGTTGGCTGCCGCCCTTGCCGCCGGCGCCTTCGGGATCAAGAACTACCGCGCTCACCGCCGCGACGCCGCCGGCGCGGTGTCCGGCCTGCGTCTCGAGTACGTAGGCGCCGCCGCCTGCCGCGATTGTCACGGAGCCGAGTACACGCCATGGGAGGCTTCACAGCACCGGCAGGCGATGCAGCCTGCCGATTCGAAGAGCGTGCTCGGCGACTTCAACCACATTCGTTTCACACACGCCAATGTGACCTCGACCTTCTTTCGCCGCGACGACAGGTTTTTCGTGCGAACGGACGGCGCGGATGGGACGCTGCAGGATTTCGAGGTGAAGTACACGTTTGGCGTGTCGCCGCTGCAGCAATATCTGATCGAGCTCCCGGGCGGCCGCACGCAGGCGCTGTCAGTCGCCTGGGACACGCGTCCGAAGGATCAAGGCGGACAGCGCTGGTTCCATCTCTACCCCGGCGAGACGATTGACCACACCGACGCGCTCCACTGGACCGGGCGCCAGCAGAACTGGAATTTCATGTGCGCCGACTGCCATTCGACCAACGTCCGAACAGGGTACGACCCGGCCGGCGATCGGTTTCAGACGATGTGGTCTGCGATCAATGTGGGGTGCGAGGCGTGTCACGGCCCCGGATCGCGACACGTGACGTGGGCACGCTCGCCGGCCGCGTCGCGCCCGAGCGACAACGGGCTGACAGTTCACCTGCTCGAGCGCCGCAACGTCGAGTGGACTCTCGAACCGGGCACGCTCCGGCCGGTGCGCAGCGCGCCGCGGACGACGAGCACGGAGATCGATGTTTGCGCGCGGTGCCACTCTCGCCGCGCCCAGATCGCTGAAGGGTACAACGCCGGGGCCTCGCTCGAGGACTACTACGTTCCCGAGTTGATCATGCCCGGCCTCTACTACGCGGACGGCCAGCAGCGCGACGAGGTGTACACCTGCGGCTCGTTTCTGCAAAGCCGGATGGCGCACGCCGGCGTCACGTGTGCGGACTGTCACGAGCCGCACAGCCAGCGGCGGCGCGCTGCCGGCAACCAGCTGTGCGTGCAGTGCCACGCGCCCACGAAGTACGAGACCGCCGCGCACCACTTTCACGCGGCGCAGAGCGCCGGAGCGCAATGCGTGTCGTGCCACATGCCGTCCACGACGTACATGCTGGTTGACGCGCGGCGGGACCACAGCTTTCGCGTTCCTCGGCCGGATCGGTCGGTTCGCATCGGCGTGCCCAACCCGTGTGCCGGATGCCATCGCGATCGGAGCGCCGGTTGGGCGGATGAACAGATTCGTACGCGCACGAACCGACGCCCCGTGGGATTTCAGACGTTCGCCGAGGCCTTCGCCGCCGCCGACTCGAACGACCCAGGGTCAGTGCCGGATCTATGCCGCGTCGCAGACGACTCGTCGCAGCCGGCGATTGTTCGCGCATCGGCGCTGGCGAGACTCGCCGGCACGGCGGCACGGATCGCGCTCGACGCGGCGACGCGGCACCTGGCGGATCCGGATCCTTCAGTGCGTCGAGCGGCACTGACGGTGTTCGAGTCCCTTCCACCCGCCGCCAGGCGCGCGAGGGTCGCGCCGTTGCTCAGCGATCCCGTCAGATCGGTGCGGCTCGAGGCCGTCTGGCTCCTCGCCCCGGCGTCGGCCGCGCTCGCGGGCACTGCGGATCAGAACGCGTTCACGCGCGCGGTCGACGAGTTCATCGCGTCGCGCCGCTACCGGGCCGACCGGCCCGAAGATCGGACGACGCTCGGCATATTCCTGGCGCAGCTCGGACGGCGCGACGGTGCGGCCGGCGAATACCGCGCCGCGCTGCGCCTCTCCCCGAGATACACGCCGGCGTACGTGAACCTGAGCGATCTGCAGCGCGAGCAGGGAGCCGAACGCGAGGCTGAACACACGCTGCGCGAGGGACTCGCGGTCTTGCCTGACGACGCGATGCTCCACCACGCGCTGGGACTTTCGCTGGCGCGTTCCGGCCGGCAGCCCGAGGCCATCCGGGAACTGAAGCGCGCGGGCGAGCTTTCAAGCGATGTGCGGTTCGCCTATGCGTACGCCGTTGCGCTGCACGGCTCAGGCCACGAGAACGAGGCGATCGATACACTGGAAAAGGCGCGCGGACGCGCGCCGAGGGATCATGACGTTCTGCTGGCACTCACGACCTTTCATCGCGACGCCGGCAGAATCGCGAGAGCGCTGCAGTATGCAGAGCAGCTGCAAGCATACTATCCGGACGATCCCGACGCGCGCGCGCTGGTTGCGTCGCTCCGCGCTTCACTGCCGCCGCATCGTTCGCAGTAGCTGCTGCATCTCGGCGACGATTTTCGCGTGCGTCGGATCCGCGGCAAGATTGCGCAGCTCGTCAGGGTCCTCGGCCTCGTTGTACAGCTGCCTCCCCTGCCTGCCTTCGTCCCACTCGATGTAGCGCCACTTCTCCGTCCGCACGCTGTAGCCCATGAACCAATCGTTCGCGCCGCCGCGCCTCACCTGCGTGAACGCCGGCCGGTCCCAGCGCGCCTTCGGCTCTTGCAGAAGCGGCTTCAGGGAGCGGCCGTGGAGACCTGACGGCACGACGAGGCCGGCGAGCTCGCCAATCGTGGGATAGAGATCCAGCAGCTCCACGGTGCGCGGTGACGCGCCTCGCGAGACGCCGGGGCCCGCGATGATCAGAGGCGTGCGGGCAGAGCGCTCGAACAGCGACTGCTTCATCCACTGTCCCCGTTCGCCGAGGTGATACCCGTGATCGCTGACGAAGACGACGAGGGTGTTGTCGGCCAGGCCCAGGCGTGTCAGCGCATCGAGCACGCGGCCGACATTCGTATCGAGAAACGTGATGGATGCGTAGTACGCCCTGATCGCCTGCCGAAGCCCATCCTCGGGGACGTCCCAGTTCGGCGGTGTTGTCCACATCGCCGCCCGCGGCAGATCGGCGATCTGCTCCGGCGTGAACCGCGGCACGGTAATCCGGTCCAGCGGGTACATGTCGAAGTACTTCTGCGGCGCGATGAACGGACAGTGCGGGCGGTAGAAGCCTGCGGCGATGAAGAACGGACGATCCTTGTGTGTCTCGAGCAGCGCGATCGTTTCCGTGGCAACTTTCCCGTCGGTGTGCTGTTCGTCTGCGGCCGGCGAGGCGTAAAAGGACAGCGAGCTGCCGAGACCGCGCGTCGGCGTCAGATTCGTGAGCACCGACTCTTCGTCTTTATCGATGCCGCGCGGGTTCACGACGGCGTCCCACGACGCTGGATCGTCGAGGCCGCTCGTGCCGATGTCGCCGGGATTGCCGTAGTGATAGATCTTGCCGACCCGCGCGGCGACGTAGCCGTTCCGCCTGAACATCTGCGGCAGCGTCACGGCGTCGGGCAGGATCGTGCGGAAGTCGGTCTGCAGCTCGTAAATCCGCGTCGTATCGGGCCGAAGGCCGGTCAGCATCGACACGCGGCTGGGGCTGCAGAGCGGAAACTGGTTGTAGGCGCGATCGAACCGCACGCCGCGGGCGGCCAGTCGATCGAGGTTCGGCGTCCTGACGATCGGGTGGCCGTACGCGCCCATGTCGTTGTTCAGATCGTCGGCCATGATCAGCAGGATGTTCAGCCGCGCTCGCGGGCGCTGTTGTGCGAACGCGGGCGCAGGCGACATCGCCGCCAGGATCAGGATCGTTGCGGCCATCGACGCAAGCGGCATCCGCCGGTGCACACGGCCTCCTCCACTCATCGCGACACCACCGTATCGCGCACGAAGACCGTCCGCGCTTCCGGGCTCTCCTTGTAGCCGTACCGAATCGCCTTGGCGCGAATCGTCATGGGATGATCGATGAGAATCGGTGCCGTGTACAGCCGCCACTTCGCATTCGGCCCCTCGTCCGTGGTGTACCCGATCGAGGCTCCCTGCGTCGGCATGTAGATGACGACCTCCATCGGCTCCTTGAAGGTCTGCATCTCGAGTCGTGCCGGATCGCCGGTCGATCGGCGCGGCACAATGTACGGCTGCGCCGTCTGCGGCTGCACGCCGCCGGGCCACATGCGCTGGATCATCTCCGCTTCGTTGATCAGGCCCTGATCGCCGCTGCGCGCCATCCACTCGGTGACGGCGTGCCGCATCCGTTCGAGCGTCGTGCGGTGCGCCGGGTCTTCCGCGAGGTTCGCGATCTGGTGGGGATCGGCGCTCGTGTCGTAGAGCTCCTCCGCCGGCCTGTGCGTTCGCATCCAGAGCGCCGCGGGACCTGTCAGCTTTCGCTCGGCCTGGAGCCGCAGCCACTCCTGCATGATGTCGCTCTGATTGCGATAGATGATGTGTCCCGCGTACGGCAGCTCCGGCTGGAAATTGCGAATGTACAGGAAGCGCTTGTCGCGCGCCGACCGCATCATGTCGTATTCGATATCCATGCGGTCGCGCGCGGCGAAGATCAGGTCGGGCTCGGGGCCCTCGGTCGGTCCGACGAGCACCCGTCCCTGCAGATGCGTCGGGATCGTCACGCGGGCGAGCGCGAGCACGGTCGGCGCGAGGTCGACGAAGCTGACCAGCTGGTCGCTGACCGTGCCGGGCGCGAACGGCGGTGTGAGACTCCGCGGCCATCGGATCATGAGCGGCACGCGCAAGCCCGCGTCGTAGAGCGAGCGCTTCGCGCGCGGCACGCCGTCTCCGTGATCGCTCCAGTAGAAGACGACCGTGTTCTCGGCGAGGCCGTCCTCGTCGAGCTGGCGGAGGATCTCGCCGACCTCCCCGTCCATGTCGGCGATGTTGTCGTACATGCGCGCGAGCTCCGCGCGGACCAGTGGCGTGTCGGGATAGTACGGCGGCACGTCGATCTTCGCCGGGTCCGTCACGAGCGGCTTGCCCTTGCGAGCGGGACTCGTGGGGAAGATCTGGCTCTCGTGTGTCACGAGCAGGTTGAAGACCGAGAAGAAGGGCTGGCTCTTGTCGGGCCGGTTACGCCAGTGGGCCTTCGGACCGAGATCGTCCCAAATCGTGAACGGCACGCCGAACTGATAGTCCGTCTTCGCGCGATTGGTCGTGAAGTAGCCGGCCGCCCGCAGATATTCGGGAAACGCCTTGACGTAGAACGGCGGCACAGCCAGGTACGGCCCCGGCAGCTCGGGCACCCGGTCCTCCGTCGTGCGCATGTGCTGCGCGCCGATCCCGTTCTGGTGCATGCCGGTGATGATGGCCGCGCGGCTCGGCGCGCAGACCGGCGCGGTGGTGAACGCGTTGGTGAAGCGGATCGAGGCCGCCGCGAGCCGGTCGAGATTGGGCGTGCGCGCCAGCGCGTCACCGTACGCCCCGAGCCGCGGGCTCATGTCTTCGTTCGAGATCCACAGGATGTTGGGCCGCGCGGGGGCGCGTGAGGTGCCCTGCGCGCCGGCGGCGGGTGCGAGGACAAGGAGGATCGCCAACGGGCAGAGGAATCGGCGCGTTTGATTGATCATCGATTCAGATCTCGTCAAATGGTACGCGTATCGGCCAGCCCGGGAACTGCCGCGCCTCAGGCACGGCAGGATTGACGTTCCACGGCCAGCATTCCATCACGATCGCGCGTGCCGTCCGGTCGATTCGGACGATGCCGTACCCCTCGCTCTTCAGGCGTCGATCGCCCAGTCCCTGCGATCGTCCCGGCCGGTAGGTACGATAGTGCTTGAAGGTGATCTTCGGGTTCGCGACGGCGTGCACGTGAAGCTTGTTGCCGAACGCATCGACGAAGTCGCCGGTGTTCGCGCCGTGCGCGTTCGGCAACGGATCGGCAGGTTGGAACCAGCGCTGCCAGCTCGTGCCGGTCGCCGGCCCGCTGAACTGCAGCACGCCGTCGCTGAACGTGTCGATGCCGTGCCGGACGACGCTGGCCAGATGCTGGTCGCCGGCAACGACGAGCGCGCGCGCGCCGCGCAGGAGCCTGATGGCGCGATCGCGCTGCAGCTTGGGATACCCGTTCGCGTCGAAATCGAGCAGCGGCCGACCCGACGGGCTCGTCTGCAGGCACGCGAACAGCGTCTGTGTCAGGCAGATCCGCGGTGCATCGCCATCGGGCATGGTCGCCCACTCGGCCAGGAACCGCTCCTGGCGCGGACCGAGCAGCTCCGCTTCGTGCACGTCGAGGTCGGCGCCCTGGACCGGCGCCGTCTTGAATTTGCGATCCTCGAGGACGGCAAAGCTGACGCCGCCGAACTGGAAGGCGCCGTAGTAGACGCCGATTCCCTGATCGACCGGTGTCGGATCGTACGGATCCGGATTGTGACCACACTGCGTGCGCTGCACAACGTCCACGAAATCAGGCGTGCACCGGTACCCGCCGCGGTTCTGATCGCCTTCCGGCGCCGGCCGTCCTCCGTTGCCCCAGACGTTGCCGTGGTACACGTCATGATCGTCGACGAGGAGGATCGCGGGCGTATCGCGCGTCAGCTCGCGGAAGGCCCACACCCACAAGTACCACTTGTACAGATAGTCGAGGGTCGGTGTGAGGCTGTTGTCCCGCCGCGTCGGGCTGTTCTCGTACAGCTGATCCCCTGCGAAAACGAGCAGGTCCGGATGATGGTGGCTCGTGTGTCGCACGACTTCCGCGTGAGGAAAGTAGACGCTCTTCGAGGTATACCGGCCGAGCGGTTCCGCATCGGGCAGGTCTGGCTCGGCCCGACCTCCCTCGAGCGAGCGGACCGTCGCAATCGCACAACTGAAGAGGCCGATGGTGAGCAGCCCGCGATCGGACGGCTCCCTGCGGATCCTCCCGCTGTACGTAGCGTCGCCATAGACGACCCGATACTCGGCGTCCCGCGAGCGATCCCAGTTCTCGATCCGGAAGTGCGCGGTGTAGCCGGGCGCGAGTGTTGCAATAGCGGCTTGGCGCCAACGCCCGTTCGCAGCACGAAAATCAACGCGGGCGATTTGCGCATCGCTCTCACCGATCGGCATGAACTGGGCGCCGATCTTCAGGACGGTGCCGTTGAGTGAATGCAGCGTCCCGACGATCGGACCGAGCGCGCGCTCGGGCCTGACGACAATCTTCCGGCCGCCGCTGCGCACATCCGAAAACCAGAAGCGCGCGCCCGCCTTGCCGGTGTGCGCGGACGACACGAGCGCGATACCGCCGAGAAGATCGGCATCGCGAACGTCATCACGCGCCGCCCCCGCGAGGTCGGTGCCGGTTTGCGGATCGCGCGCAGTGAGCGTTATCGAGAAGCGCCCGCGCGCGTCGGGCTCGATGTCGAGCTGAAGCCGAACGTCGGCAGCGAACCGTGCGCGCCTGTCGACCATGGCTTGTGCGGGCAGCGCTCTGGACGGCAGCTCTGCGAAGGCGAGCGGCTGTTCTTCGCTCGTGTGATCGCGAAAACGAATGCTGCCGTCGGTCTCGTACACGCACAGGAGGCCGCCGCCCGTGCCTGACGCCTTCTGCACGAGCGCGGCGGCGCGATGATCGAGCGCGCCCACGCCTGCGCCGATGAGAAACCCGCAGAACCCACCACCGCCGGCGTCGTCGAGGAGCCCCGCCTGTACGCTCAGGTGCGCCGGCTCATGGCCCGCGATCATTTCCCGAGTGAGCCATGCGACCGTGCGCACCTCGTCGCCGGCGGCTCCGGTCAGACACTCGATCCGGCCGTCGTGCAGCCGCCAGTCCTGCAGCCGATTCGTCCAGAAGTGCGGGGAGATCCATGTTCTGGTGACATTCGGCGGCAAGGCATCGGCCGGATCGACCACGGAGTTCTGGGCCACGCTGCCGCGCACGTCAAACGCGGCGAGCGATGCCGCCAGCGCACGTTTCTGGAACTCGCGGCGCGACATCGGGTCCACGGTCGCCGATTCTATGCGTCATGCGCGCCCATGAGAACAGGCATCTGATACCCGCGCATCGTTAAGCCGGTATGGCAGACATATGTCCAGATTGCCCGGCGACCGGGCGTATCGTCCCACTGGGTGCACGCATGTTCGCAGCAGGGACATCATCGTCGGGACCGTCGGTTGCCTCGCTGGCCGCGATCCCGAGGGCCGCGGGGCGCAGGGACCGGTGACCATCTTCGGCACTGTGACCCACGCCTCGCGATCCATCGTACCAGGCGCGACGATAACCGCCACCAACGCGCAGACGGCGCTCGAGCGCGTGACCGTCGGACGCCACCTGTCGAATGGCTGGCAGCTCTACGACGTCAGCATCGAAAGGCCAGGCGTCGAACGCCCTCTCCTTCCGGTGCCCTCGCGGAAGACGGTCCGACCATTCTCATGGGACGGCGACGTTACTGGACGGACGGAAAGTTGTGGCGCGCGCGAGCCGGACGAGCCGATCATCCCGCGCTGATCGCCGAACGCGACCCAACCGACATGGTGAGGCGAGTGTCGCCCGACGGGAAGTGGCTCGCGTACGCCATGAACGTGGCCGACTCGAGGCCCCCCACATGGCGCTCTTCGTGCAGCCCTGGCGCGACGGCGGCTCGGGCCGGTGGGAAATTGCTTCCGACGGCTCCCAACCAATATGGAGATCCGACAGCAGAGAGCTGTTTTTCATGGCACCCGGCGGACGGCTGATGGCCCAGCGAGTCTACGAGGGGCGCGCGATTGGAGCGCCGGCCCAGTTATGCACAACCGAAGCGCTCGAAGGCAGCGGCGTCGCGGGGTGGTCCTATGGGGCCGCACCTGACGGCCAGCGCTTTCTCGTCAAGGTCTCCGCACGACGGCCTTCCATTATTGTCATGAGCTGGCCGTCCCACTAGGAGCGGGGGATCGCCTGAGTGCACATCCTCCAGACTTCCGCACTCTGTCTTCCAGAAATCGAGGCTGAGTCGATTGTGCACAGAGATCCACACGCGCGTTGCGGAGGATACACAGCGCAACAACCGAGAAGTGTTTCGCCATAGTAACGGAGGCCACGTGCCTCGCGTCATACGTGTGGCTGGTTCGGGTGATTCTACACTCGATGTCGTTCGTGATCGCTCACTTAATTCCGGCAATCGATGCCGCCGGTTACCAGCGGAGCCGCCAGAGAAATTCGTGGGCTGGCCGCGGAGTTCGGCGTCGTCCGATGCGAGCTGCATCCTTGTGCGCCTGTCAGTGTGCGCTCGCCTTCAACGCCGCTCCGCCACAACTTTGTTCCGAAGAATCCCGATACCCTCGATCTCGACCTCGAACGTGTCGCCAGGCTTCATTGCCTGGGTCGTACCGGGCGTGCCCGTGAAGATGACATCGCCAGGCTCGAGTGTGACGTAGCTGCTCACATAACTGACGATGTTGTCGATCGAGAAGATCAACACGTGGTCCTTCACCTGTGCCTCGGTGATGTTTTTGGCGCGCTTGCCGATGACAACGCAGATCTCTGCCTCGTAATGCACGTTGGTGGCATCGGCCGGATAGACGATGTCGGCCTCGTGGCCGATCAGCGACGTCGGCAGCTTCGCGAACAGTCCAACGTATTTCGCTGGTGACTGCTCGCCGATGTGGCTCTTGTAGTTCAGGCCGGGGGGCGACTGTCGATCGGATCAGCGTCATGCACGCTCCTCGAAGTCGGCAATCGTATCGCCGAGAGCGTACTGAATGAACTCAAAGAAAAGGGAAAGGGCGGAAAGAAACGCGGAGAGGCCCCATGCGCTCAGCTAAGATGAGCGCCGTGCCTCAGGTGTTCTGGATTACACCGCTTGGCTGGTACCACCTCCTCCTGTTCGGCATCCTGCTTCCTTGGATGGCGTGGCGGTCACAGCAGAAGCTCGCAATGCGGCCGCTCCCGCCACGAGCGCGGCACTTCGTTAGCACTTCGATCACGATCCTCCTCTTCGCCGCATTCTCGACGTGGACCGCGCGCGGTCATTCGCTCGCCTTGTTTCCGCCGCGGCTACCACGGCTGACCGGGATCGTGGCCGGCGTGGTGATGCTGATCCTGGCGGTCATCGGCATGCGGCCGCGATGGCGACGCGCGGTCGAGCGCCGCGCGCGTATCGCGTATCTGTTCATGCCGCGCACGGCGAAAGAACGGCTGCTCTGGGGGCTGCTTGCAGCGTCCGCCGCGATCGGTGAAGAGATCACCTGGCGCGGCGTGCAGCCGGCGCTCGCGTCGTTCGTCGTTCACAACACGCTCCTCGGGGCTGTCCTCACCGCAATCTCGTTCGGGTTTGCGCACATGCTGCAGGGGTGGCGCTCGTCGGCGATCATCGTCCTGTTCGCGCTCGGCTTTCAGATGACCGTCTGGCTCAGCGGATCACTGTACGTGGCGATGCTGGTCCACTTTCTGTACGACCTCACAGCGGGCTTCACGTACGGCCGATTTGGACGCGAGCTCGGTTATCCAATGAACGCGATGCTGCCCAGCGTCCCATCTGCGCCCATCGAAACCAGTGCGACGTGAGCCTACGACACTTCTCTCACGCCCGCTGCGGGGCATGCGCTCACATCGATGCGCCTGGCGACCTTCTGCAGTCTGGAAGGCTGCCGGTCGAGCGCTGACGCGCAGCGGCGGACTCGACTTCGGATCGCATCGGTTCTTCCCGCTCACCGATGATCGATTTACGGGCGGATCCAGGAAGGAGGAAGTGCCAGGATTAGCTGTGAATCGCAGCTGATAGGCGGTCACGCTCTTGGTGGGACACGGCGACCGGTTGAATCCCCCGCCGTCTCGGCCGCATCCATTCGCTCGGCCAGCGTCGCGAACGCATCGGTCGGGCCGGTCCATCGCAATTGTTCGACAGACTCGAACACGGGAATGTCGGTTCGAAGCGTCGCAAGATCACGGAACAGAAACGCCCGCTCGCGATTTTGAATCAAGGTTTGCGAGAGCCGCGCTGCGTTCGTGGCGTTGACCTTCCACGTGCGCCAGTCGTCGGGAATGGACTCGAGATGTCCGAATTTCGAGAGAACGGCCGCCGCCGATTTGACGCCCCAGCCTTCCAGACCTGGATATCCGTCTGCTGCATCGCCGACGAGGGCGAGGTAGTCGGGGATCGAGGCGGGCGTCACACCGAACTTCGTGACGACACCCGCTTCGTCGCGGACGGTGTTGAACCGGCGGTTCAGCTGCACGACGCGCGTACCTCTCACGCACTGCGCAAGATCCTTGTCGGGCGTGCAGATGAACACCTGTTCCACTTCGGGATCGCTGGCCGCCTTCGCTGCAGCGGCTGCCAACGCATCATCTGCCTCGAATTCCACCATTGGCCACACCATCACGCCCAGCATCGTCAGCGCATCTTCCAACGGCCCGAACTGCGCCAGGAGATCCGGTTCAACGCCGGCGCTGGTCTTGTACCCAAGCCATAAGCGATTGCGAAACGATTCGATGACGTGATCGGTTGCAACGCCTATGTGGGTCGCGCCCCGGTTGATCATTCCGAGGACGGAGCCGATCACGCCTCGCACGGCCGCGATCTCGAGACCGTTGCGGTCGCGCGCCGACGGGAGGGCGTGGTAGTGCCGGAACAGCTCGTACGTGCCGTCGATGAGGTGAACGTTCAGGAGACGCTCCGAAGTGCATGATTGTACCGCGGTTCGGCGCGACGCGCGGGGGAAGAGCCGTTCACCGATCGTCGAAGCGTGGACGCCTGAATTCCATGCACCGCGGGAACCTGGTCTCCAGTCCTTCCTCGAGGCGCTCGAGCAACGCGACGAGCTGCGCCGGGCGCCCGGCCGGCGTTCCCGTCCCTTCTCGATGAGGGTGCGCCACGCCTGA
>Ga0114129_10011773_pt1 | contig 12445 bp, 9 predicted proteins | sample RhiMetdeltSRZDD1_FD_80071 | JGI IMG/M metagenome (GOLD analysis project Ga0114129, IMG submission 80071) | Populus rhizosphere microbial communities from Tennessee, USA - Rhizosphere MetaG P. deltoides SRZDD1 (version 2) (version 2) | ecosystem: Host-associated > Plants > Roots > Rhizosphere >...
CACCCCGCCGCACAGGGCGAGCCGCGCGCCGTCGCTGAGAGGTTCGGCGGGATGGGCAACCGATGCCTTGAGGCCGATGGCGGACACGATGATCCCGCTGACGAGGAGCAGGTGGAGGTAGCTGTAGGCGTCGGCCGCCGCCAGCACCGGCTCGCGATGGTGCCGCAGGCGCTCCTCGGCCGTGGCCGCGAACCGGTCGAAGTAGGTCCACCAGAGCCCCACCGTCATGAGGAGCGCCAGGGCGGCCACGCCCAGGGACCCTCTCCCGAGATGAGCGGCGTTGACGCCCACGGCGATGGCGAGGATCGACTCGCCGAGGCAGATGATGATGAACAGGCTGTAGCGCTCGGCGAAGTGTGCGACCGCGACGGGCTGCAGGCCGCGCAGCCGCTCGCGGGTGAGCCAGGCCGGGCCGGCATAGTCGATGGCGGCCGCCAGCGCCCAGGTTGCGACGCGATGCCCGCCCTCCAGGAACGATCCTCCGACGAGCAGCGCCATGCCGACGAGCACCGTCACCGCGAAGCCGGTGATGGCCGACCACGATGCGCGGCCGCGCCGCGACGCGTCGGCATAGAGGACGAGGTGCAGGACGCGCACGCCCGCGTACGTACTCGCGAAGAGGAGGCCGTGCTCACCGAAAGCCTCGGGCAGGGCCAGACCGGCGATGAAGATGAGGACCATGGCGACGACGAGAGCCCCGCGCATCGCCGGCTCGTCGGGGTCCTGGGCGTTGGCCACCCACACGAACGCCGACCAGGCCCACCAGACCAGGGCCAGGGCGAGCAGCGCCCGGCCGAGGCCGCCCCACGACAAGTCGTGGGAGAGCAGCGTGCTGACCTGGGTCACCGCGAAGACGAAGACCAGGTCCCACAGGAGCTCCACGGGGCTGGTGCGGCGCTCGCTCGAGGTCGTCACGCCGCGGCTCTCATCGGCGGTGAGCCTAGCACGCGTGCTCGCCTCCGACCCCGCGCGCGATGGCGGCCTGGCGCCGTTGCGCTGAGGTAGACTGACTCCGACGCGTGTCTGACTCAGATCCCCTTCCTCCCGACGGCGCGCCCGAGCCATCGCCACGGCGCGAGCCGGATCGTCACCTCGAAGCGATCGGCCGGCTCGCCGGCTCGGTCGCCCACGACGTCAACACCCTTCTCTGCGCGATCGGCGGCTACGCGCTGCTCTTGAGACGGCGGCTGGAGGCAGAGGATCCCAACGCGCGAACGGCCGACCAGATCCTCGAGGCGGCGCAGAAGGCGGGAGGCCTCGTGCGCCACCTCCTCGCGTTCGGCCGCGGGCGTCCGCCGCGCGGCGCGGTCGACGTGAACGCCCTGGTTCGCAATCTCGAGCCGCTGCTCGGGCGGATCCTCGGAGACGAGGTGGCGCTCACCACTCGCCTCGCCGCCGATCTGCCGAGGGTGCGGGCCGATGCCGGCGAGCTCGAGCAGGTCCTGATGAACCTCGTCACCAACGCGCGCGATGCGATGCCGCAGGGTGGCCGCCTCGACATCGAGACCGCCGACCTGGGCTGCGTGGATCGGCGGCGGGCGCGGCGCGAGCCGCAGGGAGAGCCGCCCCGGCAGGTCTGTCTCTCCGTATCCGACAGCGGCTGCGGCATGGATGCGGCCACCCGCGATCGCATCTTCGAGCCGTTCTTCACGACCAAGGGTCCGGAGCACGGTACGGGGCTCGGGCTCACGATCGTGCACAGCATCGTCGCTCAGGCGGGAGGCGCCGTTCGCGTGGCGAGCGAGGCGGGCGCGGGCACGACGTTTCAGGTGGTGCTTCCGGCCCTTTCGCCCGCCGATGCGACGGCACCCTCGCGCGGACCCGCGGTGGAGGAGCCGCGCGGCACGGAGACGGTGCTCGTCGTCGAGGACGAGATGCTGCTGCGGGACGTGATCGGCGAGACGCTCTCCGAGCACGGGTACACCGTGCTCACCGCGGCGGACGGCGACGAGGCATTGCGAGTGGCCGGCGCGCAGGGCCAGCATGTCGACCTCCTTCTCGCCGACATCGTCCTGCCCGGGCTCACCGGGCCCCAGGTGGCGCGGGAGCTCACCGGACGCGACGCCGGGATCCGCGTTCTCTACATGTCCGGCAACGCGCCCCGCGGCTACGCGGAGGTGACGCCTTTCAATTTCCTGGCGAAGCCGTTCACGCCGGGGCTGCTCTTGCAGAAGCTGCGCAGCGTGCTCGAGGCTCCGCCCCTCGCGCCCGGCTAGCTCACTCCAGCAGGCGCGTGAGGATCCGCACGAGAGCCCGCTGCTCGCGCGGAGACAGCCGTTCGAGGGCGGCGGGCGGGGTCGCCATACGATCGACCAGGAGCGCGCGGAGGCGGGAGCCCGTCGGGGTCAGGACGAGGACCTTGACGCGCCGGTCCTCCTCCGACGGGCGGCGGCGCACCAGCCCGCGCGACTCGAGGCGGTCCACCAGCCCGGTGACGTTCGAGGCGTCGCAGGCCAGGGTCTCCGCGAGCTGCCCCATCGGGATGGGCCGGTCGGGCTCGATCAGGTGCAGGACGTGGCACTGGGCGGGCGAGAGCTGGAGCTCCGCGGCCAGCGGGGGCAGGTGGGCCCGCTGGGCGAACAGCAGCCGCACCAGGAGGTTCCAGGCGTCGCATTCGCGCGGGCGGGGGCGCCTCGTCACACCCCCACAGTATAGTTCACTCGCCCAATGGTTGATGGGACCAATAGTTGACATGATCAAGTATTGGTCGTATCGTCGAGGCATGACACACCTCAAGGTGGTTCCACTGGACGATGTCGTGGTGTTCCCCGGCATGGCGGTGACGCTCCCGGCGGATGTGGGCGACGACGAGCGCGTGCTCCTCATCCCGCGGCGGGGGAGCGGCTACGCCAGCGTGGGGGTGGTGGCGGACGTGGCGGAGCGCGTCGTCGTCGGCGGACGGGGAGTGGCGGCCTTCACGCCGCGGCACCGGGGGGTGCCCGGCGCGGCCGAGACGGGGGCGGACGGCGTGCTGCGCGTGGAGGTCGACGAGCGCCCGGACGCGACGCCCCCCGCGAGCCGGACGCGCGACCTGGAGCGCGAGTACCGGGCGGTGGTGGAGGAGATCCTCGACCTGCGGGGCGACGATGGCCGGATCAGCGCCTTCGTCCGCTCCATCATCCATCCGGGTGCGCTGGCGGACACCGCCGGCTACTCACCCGACCTGAACCGCGAGCAGAAGATGGAGCTGCTCGAGACTCTGGACGTGGTCGAGCGCCTGAGCCTGGCCCTGCGCCTCCAACAGGAGCGGCTGGCGGAGCTGCGTGTGCGCAAGCGCATCCGCGACGAGGTGGAATCGGGCGCGCAGAAGCAGCAGCGGGAATTCCTGCTGCGCCGGCAGATGGACGCGATCCGCAAGGAGCTCGGTGAGAACGAGGGATCTGTCGCCGAGGAGTATCGGAAGAAGATCGCGGACGCCGGCATGCCGGAAGCGGTGGAGAAGCAGGCCGAGCGTGAGCTCTCGCGGCTCGAGCGGATGGGGGAGTCGAACCCCGAGGGCTCGATGATCCGGACCTATCTGGATTGGCTGCTCGCCGTTCCGTGGTCCAAGCGGTCCGAGGAGCGCCTGGATCCCCAGCACGCGCGCGAGGTGCTGGACGCCGACCATGCCGGTCTCGACGACGTGAAGCGGCGCATCACCGAGTATCTGGCCGTGCGAAAGCTGCGCGCGGAGCGCGGCCTCACGGACGATCGCCGGTCGGGCGCCATCCTGACCCTGATCGGCCCTCCCGGAACGGGCAAGACCTCGATCGGCGAGTCGATCGCCCGAGCCACCGGCCGGAAGTTCGTGCGCATGTCCTTGGGCGGCGTGCGCGACGAGGCGGAGATCCGCGGGCACCGCCGCACGTATATCGGTGCCCTGCCCGGCCGCCTCGTGCGCGCGCTACGAGACGCGGGCACGATGAACCCGGTGATCCTGCTCGACGAAGTCGACAAGATCGGCGCCGACTGGCGCGGTGATCCGTCCGCGGCCCTGCTCGAGGTGCTCGATCCGGCCCAGAACCACGCGTTCCAGGACCACCACCTCGACGTCGAGCTCGACCTGTCCCATGTGCTGTTCATCGCCACCGCCAACGTGACGGATACCATTCCGGTCCCGCTGCTCGACCGGATGGAAGTGATCCGTTTCGACGGCTACACCACCGACGAGAAGGTGGCCATCGCCCGCGACTACCTGTGGCCGCGGCAGGTGGAGCGGAACGGTCTGCGGGCGACCGACGTCGCCATCGATACCGACGTATTGCAGCTCATCGTCACGAGCTACACCCGGGAGGCCGGCGTCCGTCAGTTGGAGCGCGAGGTGGGCACCGTTCTGCGCAAGGCGGCGACGCAGATCGCGGTCGGCGGGCAGTCGACGCCGCTCGTGATCGATTCCGCCACCGTGCAGGAGGCGTTGGGACGGCCGAAAGTCCACCAGGAAGTTGCGGCGCGCGTCAGTGTCCCCGGCGTGGCCACCGGGCTCGCCGTCACCGGCGTCGGGGGCGACGTCCTCTTCGTCGAAGCGGCGTCCACGGCGGGCGCCGGTGGGCTCGTGCTCACCGGGCAGCTGGGCGACGTCATGAAGGAGTCCGCTCGCATCGCCCTCACCTACGTGCAGAGCCACGCGTCCGAGCTCGGCATCGACGAGCGGGCCTTCGAAGGTCGTGAGTTCCACGTCCACGTGCCGGCGGGAGCGATCCCCAAGGATGGGCCCAGCGCGGGGGTGACCATGATCGCGGCGCTCACGTCGCTTCTCACCGGTCGTCCCCTCAAGAACACCGTGGGCATGACCGGCGAGGTGACGCTGCAGGGGCGAGTGCTGCCCATCGGCGGGCTCAAGCAGAAGGTGCTGGCCGCGCACGCGGCGGGCTTGACGGAGGTCATCCTCCCCGAGCGCAACGCGCCGGACCTGGACGACGTGCCCCCTTCGGTTCGCGAGCACATGCGGTTTCATCCCGTGAAGTCGGCGGACGAGATGCTCGCGGTCGCTTTGGAGCCGACGTCCCTCGCGATGGTGGCGTAGCCGCGCCCACGGGCGCGGCCGTCACGCCGCGAGCACTCTCACCAGGTCCGCCCGCCGGCCCCGCACCTTCTCGACCCTGAGATGCCGGCCGCCGATCGTGACCTCGTCGCCGACCTTGGGGACGCGGCCGAGCTTCGACATGACGAGGCCGTTGAGGGTGTCCACTTCCGACGCCTCCTCGTCCGAGATGCTGAGCCCGGCTTCACCGAGCTCGGACAGCCGGACGAGGGCGTCGAGCGTCCGCGATCCATCGGGCTCGAGCGGTCCGATCGGGGATGTCCCGGGGCCTTCATCGATGCGGCCCACCAGCCCCTCGATGAGATCGTGCAGCGTGATGATGCCGGCCGTGCTCCCGAACTCGTCGACCACGAGTGCGATGTGGTCTCGCGCCGCGCGCATTTCTTCGAGCAGCTCGTCGGCCGGCTTCGTGGGAGGAATGGCATGGACCGGGCGGATCCGCCCGCGAAGGTCCCAGCCCGCGGGGGGTGCCTTCTCGAGGACGTCACGGACCCGGATGACGCCCACGACGTTGTCGAGGGCGCCTTCGAAAACCGGGAGCCGCTGGATGCGGCTCTTGTAGAACACCTCGGCCACCTCGTCTTGGGACGCGGTGATCGGTACCGCCTTGATCGCCGGCCGCGGCGTCATCAGCTCACCCGCGGTCAAGTCGGCGAATTCGAACGCCCGGCTGGCGATGCGGGCCTCCGATTCTTCGACGGTGCCGGCCTTCTGGCTGGCGGAGACGAGGAACCGCAGCTCCTCGACGCTGTGCACCATCTCGTGGCCGGCGGCCGGCTGAAAGCCGATCAGTTTCAGGAAGCCGTTTCCGATCGCGTTCAGGAACGTCGTCGGCCAACGGAAGATCGCGTAAAACACCCGCAGGGGCCCGGCGATGACGAGCGCCGTCTGCTCCGGCTTCTGCAGGGCGATGCCCTTGGGGGCGAGCTCGCCGGCCACGATGTGCAGGGCGGTGATGACTCCGAAGGCGATGGCGGTGCTGATGCCGTGAGCCGGGGCGGCGCTCGTGCTGTTCGTCAGGCTCGCCAGCACGGGCTGGATCAGGTGGGCGAGGGCCGGCTCGCCGATCCAGCCGAGGGCGAGTGACGCCAGCGTGATCCCGAGCTGGCAGGCGGCGATATAGGCATCGAGGTGCCGGACGACGTCGGCGGCGGCCGCGGCACCGCGCCGGCCCTCGCCGACGAGCTGATCGAGGCGCGAGCGGCGCACGGCCACGATGGCGAACTCCGCGGCGACGAAGAACCCGTTGGCGAGCACGAGCAGGAAGACGGCCACCAGGCCGAGACTGGTCATGGCGGGAGCTTATCCGGAGAACCTCGTAAGATGTACGGGCTTCTCACCGATCGAGAGTCCGGAGCAGGAGGGCATCCGCCGTGTCCGAACGGCCTCCCGCCGTCATCGGCCGATATGAAATCGTCCGCGAGCTGGCCCGCGGCATGATGGGCGTCGTCTACGAGGCGCGCGACCCGACGCTGCGCCGGACCGTCGCCGTCAAGACGATCCAGCTCGCGTTCGGCGTGACTCCGGCCCAGAAGGAGGAGTTCGAGCAGCGTTTCTTCATGGAGGCGCGCATCGGGGCCCGGCTCCGCCACCCGGGCATCGTCGTCGGCCACGACGTGGGCAAGGACCCGTCCACGAACACGCTGTTCATCGTCTTCGAATATCTGAAGGGACGGACACTGGCGGATCTGGCCGAGGCCGGCCGCCCGCAGCCGTGGCGCGAGGCGCTCACCATCTGCGGCAAGCTCGCCCGCGCTCTTCACTACGCCCATCAGCAGGGCGTCGTCCACCGCGACATGAAGCCGGCGAACGTGATGCTGCTCGACGGCGGGGAGCTCGACGTCAAGATCATGGATTTCGGGCTGGCCAAACACGAAGCCGCTTCCCGGCCGCTGACGGTGGTGGGGCAACCCTTCGGCTCGCCGCTCTACATGTCCCCGGAACAGGCGCTGGGCGAGCGCGTCGATGCGCGTACGGACATCTTCTCCGTCGGGACGATCCTGTGTACGTTGGTCCTCGGGCGGCCTCCGTTCGCCGCGGAGCGCATACCCGACATCCTCAATCGCATCGTCAGCGGGGAGCGTCCACGCCTCGCGCGCGAGGTGCCGGGGGTCCCGCCGGAGGTGGACGACGTCCTCGCTCGGGCGATGGCGAGGGACGCCCGGGAACGCTACGCGGAGGCACAGCTGCTGGCCGAAGACATCGAGGACATTCTGGCGGGGTACCGGCCGCGGCACGCCGGCGCCGCCTCGGCGTCCGCCTTCGTTCCGGAGCTGGCCTCGGAAGCGTCGTTGCCGTCGCGCCGCTCCTGGCTCCCATGGGTGGCGTTCGCCGGTTTGATGATGGCTCTCGCCGCCACTTTGGCGATCCTCTGGTCGAGCTGAGATCCGGCGTCTTCGTGCCCGCGGTCGCGCGGGCTCTCGCCGTTCTGCGTCGCATTTCTGCGACGTGCGATGGCGACGGCACGCGGGGCGCTCGAATTCCGTGCGGCGAAACCTGGCGCGAAGCTTGCTCCCGAGCGCGGCAGCATGCATCACAAGCTCGTCCTGGCGGCGGCCGTCGCGGCGAGCGCGGGGTGCGGAGCGGCCGTACCCACCACCGGTCCGTCACCGGCTCCGGACGCGGCGTGCGTGTGGACGGGCGACAGTTCCAGAACTCCGCACTTGCTGAAAGACATCAATGTCGGGCCCGGGTCCTCGGAGCTCTGGGCACCGATCGCCGTGGGCGCATGCCGCGTCTTTTTCGCGGCCAACGACGGGCTTCGCGGGCGCGAGCTGTGGGCGAGCGACGGGACGGAGGCGGGCACCGTCCTCGTGAAGGACATCCGGCTGGGTTCCGCCCAATCCGATCCGGTGGCGCTGCGGATGGTCGGGCGCCGACTCTTTTTCGACGCGGACGACGGCGTCCACGGCCGCGAGTTGTGGACGAGCGACGGGACGGAAGGCGGCACGCGCCTGGTGCGCGACATCAGTCCAGGCTCGAAGGACTCGCGGCTGCGCGATCTGGTGGAACGCCGGGGCATGCTCTTCTTCCTCGCTGGCACGGGCGACGACACGACCCTCTGGCGGAGCGGCGGGACGGAGGCCGGTACGCAGCCCGTCGGCACCTTTCCCGGCGGTGTGTCGCTGCGGGACGTGAACGGCACGCTGTTCCTGTTTGCCAAGTCCGCGGACGGGACCTACGCGCTGTTCAAGGGTGACGGCACTCCGAACGGGATGTCGGCGGTGCTCGAGCGAATGACCGCTCCCGAAGTCGTGGTGTCCGCGGCGTCGTCGCTCTTCTTCTTTCTCCGTCTCCCGTCGGACGGGGCCGAGTTGTGGAAGGTCGATGCGGACGGCACCGGCGCCCGCCGTCTCGCGATCTTCCCGCGCGATCGCCCGACCGAGATCGGCGGAACCAACGCCGTCGGCGTGAACGGCCAGCTCTATTTCAGCGTGGACGACCGCCCGTCCTTCGTGGGCACCGGTCACGGGCGCGAGTTGTGGGCCAGCGACGGCACGCCGGAAGGGACGCGGATGGTCGGCGATCTCGTGCCCGGAGCGGACGCGTCGGAGCCACGGACGCTCACCGCGCGCGCGGACGCGCTGTTCTTCATCGCCTGGACCGGCAGCCCCTGGTGGCGCTCCCCCCATGGACTTTGGCGCACCGACGGCACCGCCGGCGGCACCGTTCTCGTGCATTCATTTCCGAAGTCGGTCTCGATGACCACCGCGGGCTCGCTCCTGGTCCTGAGCGGCACGGATACCGAGCACGGCCGGGAGTTGTGGACGAGCGACGGCACGCCGGAAGGGACGAGGCTCGTCGACGACATCCTGCCCGGGACCGGCGACTCCTCGCCCGGCAACCTCACCAGCGCGGGTCCGTTCGTCTTCTTCTCCGCCACCGACGGCGTGCGCGGCTTCGAGCCGTGGGTCTGGCGGCGGCCATGACGGCGCGCGCTCTCGCGGCCGCCCTGGTGGCGATGCTGGCCGGCTGCGGCGGCTCGCCCGGAAGCGACTCTCCCTCGCCGGCGGCGCCGCCGGTCGAGGACCGCTTCCCACGGCCGTACCTCGTCAAGGACATCCGCCCGGGGAGCGAGTCTTCCGCACCCTACGCGCTCACCGATGCCCGCGGCGTCCTCTTCTTCGGAGCCGACGACGGTCTCCACGGCAAGGCTCTCTGGAAGAGCGACGGCACATCGGAGGGGACGCTGCTCGTGAAGAACGTCGACCCGGGCGGGCTCGTGGCCTCGGCCAGCGAGCGCAGGGTCTTCTTCGAGACCATCGTGCTCAAGGACACGCCGGGCTTCAGGCGCTGGCCGTCCATCTGGACCAGCGACGGGAGCGAGGAGGGGACGCTCGACCTCCTCGAGTTCTACCCTTGCGGCGACGGAGGCGGGGGATGCGCCAAGGAGTACTACCCGCACGATATGCGGGTCGTCGGAGGCCTGGCCTTCTTCGACGGCAACTATGACCTCTGGCGCACGGATGGAACTGTCGAGGGGACGGGTGTCCTGTCTCGCGGCGCCAACTTCGACTATCCACGCTTCGCCGCCGCCGGCCGCTTCCTGTACTTCTCGATGTCCATGTCGGGCCGCCTCGCGAGGACGGACGGGACGCCGGCCGGGACCATGCTCCTCCGCGACGACGTCACGCTCGGCGCGGCGGCCGCTGTCGGCGAAACCCTCTTCTTCGTCACCACCGACGGCTCGAAGTCCCCGCGGGTTCCAGAGCTGTGGAAGAGCGACGGTACTCCGGAGGGGACGGTACGGGTTCATTCGTTTCCGGCTGGCAGCCCGCAGTCGCTCACGGCCGCGCGGCCGGGGCTGCTGTTCTTTGCCCTGGCGACATCGCCGGCGGTCACGACGGCGGGTTATGAAATCTGGCGGAGCGACGGGACCTCGGCGGGGACGTTCCGCGTCCTGGGCGGGTTGGCCCGCCCTCTCGCGCTCGCCGCGATGGGCGGAGATCTCTACTTCTCCGCCAACGACGGCGTCCGAGGGGCCGAGCTGTTCCGGAGCGACGGCCAGCGCGCCTTCCTCGTGGACGACATCAACGCCCAGAGCGGCGCCGAGCCGCAGGCGTTGACTCCGGCGGGCCGACATCTGTTCTTCGTGGCCGACGACGGCGTTCATGGACGAGAGTTATGGCGAACGGACGGTACGGCGGCGGGTACCGTCCTCGTGCACGACTTCGCCCCCGGGCTCCGATCTTCGAACCCCGGCCGTCTGGCCGCATCCGGATCGCGCCTCTTCTTCACTGTCGACGACGGTGTGAGCGGGGTCGAGCTATGGGCGGTAGGGCTGAGCCGGTAGAAAGCGCCCGTGGAGTCGAGGCGCCCCTTTCACACGCGAGCCTGCGTACCATATGTTAAGGATGTCGCTCGTGCTCGCTCGCGCCCTGCTCGCCGCCTCGTTCGGTGCCCTGCTCAGCGGCTGCGGCGCGACTCGCCTGCCGGCGCGCGCGGCCCCACCGACCGTCACCGAGGACGAAAACACGATCGTCGCTGTCGTCGTCGAGTTGAAGTTCAGGGCCCACGAGGAACAGCTCCCCGACGGTTCGGTGCATCTGTTCAGCGTCGTGGCCTTCGACGTCGTGCGGCCCAAGGGCTGGCGGACTCTGATCCTGGCTCAAGTCAACGGCCATCCCCGCATCGACAGCCGCCCCCTGTTGTTGGGGAACGTAGTGACCTTCGTCCTTCCGAAGAACTGGCGCGGCGGCGAGCTCTCGTTCAGCGAGCTTCGATCTCTGGCCTTCTACTGATGGAGGCCCATCGATGACTCCGGCGGCGATGGAGAAGCTGATCCAGGAGATCTTCGAGCTCCAGGAAGATTACATCGATCTGACCGACGGGATCAGCGAACAGCGGCTGGAGCCACCCGCCTCGAAAAGAGAGATCGCCCGGCTGGAGGCCACGTTGGGCCACCCTCTTCCGCCCAGCTACCGGACGTTCCTTTCCCTTCACAACGGTTGGAAGGAATGGTCCGGAGGCACGCGGCTGCTCTCCGTCGCCGAGCAGCAGAAGGGGCCGTACGTGGAGACGATTCGCGAGTTGAGGAACCTGGCCGTCGAGTTCCTGAACGGGCAGTACGGCCCGATGCGCAAGGAGTCTCCACGCTGGATGCGGACCGTCCTCCAAGAGTGGGCGATCGGCGCCGATTTGCACGATACCGCGCTCTACATACTCGATACGTCCACGCGGCGCGCGGACCGCGAGATGGAAGTCGCGCGCTTCGACGATCTGATGGAGCAGAGCCGCTACCGGAGCTTCTCGGAGATGTTGCGCGCGCGCGCCGACGTGCTCCGGCAGCTGGTCAAGGAGGCGACGCCGCCGGCACCGCCTTCAGGCCGTCCGGTCGACTTTTCGACGCTGTGGTCACGCAACGCGAAGCACGAGGTGGTCGCGTGCCCTTGCCTGGCGCTCACCGTCTACCTCGGCGAGACCGATCGAGCGCACGTCCTCGCGTTCTACAGTCGCGCGCTCGACGTTCTGCGCCCCCACCTCACGCACTATTGGGCGAGGCCCATGCGGCAGCCGGCGAAGCTCACGCCGCGCGCCCTGGACCTGCTGCCCGCCTGGCTGCGGCGGCCCAAGAAGAGCCACGACTACCGGCTGCGCGCCTGGGCCGGCAACCTGAAGGACGTGTCGCCGTGGAGCCTCGAGATCAGCTACACGGACGTTCCCCGACAAAGGAAGAAGAAGAGCCGGGACGGCAAGCCGGCGCCACCGAGCTCGCTCCTGCGCGTGACAGTGCCCGTCGATGCGGCTCTCGCGCGGCCGGACGCGTGGCGGCCATGGGTGCTGGGCTTCGACATCCTCCGCAAGGGAAGGTTCTTGCTCGCGGAGTCGGGCTATTCGCTGGTGACGCGCGGGGACATCGACGACCAGGAATTCGCGCTGGAGGCGTGTGCGCGCCACGTCGGTCTGGACTGGTTCACGCCGCACCAGATCCCATACCTGCGACGATACGATCCCTCGTTCGACGTGCGGGCGCGCCCGCTGCGGCGTGCGGCGTGGCTGACGTTCGTTCGCGAGGCCGCCATCGGTCGGATCGGTGCCAAGGACGAGATCGTCCTTCACCCCGTCGCGCGCGGTCTCGGCATTCAGGTCGGCCCGCGGCCCGTCGTCCAGGATCCCTCGCGCCCGTATGTCTCCGCCGTGCAGCGCCGCGTCGCGCGCATGCTGCGGCCGGTGCGGCTCGGGTCCATACCGCTCGCGTTTCTGCGAGGACGGGGCGGCGACGTCGCGCGTCGGCCGCGACGACGATAGGAGTTGACAGGCGAACTACGCTTGGACTACCAAGGCCCTTTCATGCGTTTCTTTGCGCCCAAGCTCGCTCCTGGCTGGTTGGAGAACGGTCCTCCGACGAGTCCCCAGGACCACTTCGGCGGATGGCCGTGGGGCCTCCCGCCGCAGCGCTGGCCCGCCTGCCGCGAATGCGGGGCG
>Ga0114129_10011774_pt1 | contig 12445 bp, 7 predicted proteins | sample RhiMetdeltSRZDD1_FD_80071 | JGI IMG/M metagenome (GOLD analysis project Ga0114129, IMG submission 80071) | Populus rhizosphere microbial communities from Tennessee, USA - Rhizosphere MetaG P. deltoides SRZDD1 (version 2) (version 2) | ecosystem: Host-associated > Plants > Roots > Rhizosphere >...
GCGAGGCCTCCCCTCGCTCTTCGCCTCGCGTCCGCCCACCGCGCTGAAAAACGCGCGGCGGGTCCTGGGACGCGAGGTCTCAGACGGCCCGGCGGGCACACCGCGGCCTGCGCCCCGCCTCGCGGGCCTAGGGCAGGAACTTCTCCGTGTGCTTGAGCTTCTCCGGCAGGTACGTGTCGATGACGTAGTTGAGCCCCCACTTGGCGAGGGCCTGCTGCTCGGCGCGGACCCCCATCTTCAAGAGATGCTCCATCGCGGCGACCCAGGGCTTGTGGTGCTGGAAGAACGGGTCGTTCTTGATGGCGTCCCTCGCGCGCTTGATGTCGACGTCCTTCAATGGATGTGTCGGGAGCTTGTAGTCGACGATGTCCTGCGGCGTGATCCCCATGTAGCGGGCCTGGGGGACGCAGAAGTACTCGTTGAGATGCGCGGCGTTGCCGGACCCGACCTTGAGGGTGCGGTAGATGTTCGAGATGCCGTACGGGTCGCCGTCGACGAACACGTAGACGGGGATCTTCTTGAAGTCGGCGAGGCGGCGGATGAAGCGGCGGCAGGCGCGCGTCGGTACGCCCCCCATCGACACCAGGATGCAGTTGGCGGTCTTCCAGTACTTGTGCTTCACCAGGCGCTGGAACATGCCGGCCGTCTCGATCACCAGGATGAAGTCGGCGTCGGTCTCGAACTTCAGGTGCTCGACCGAGATCGGGATCGAATACGCCCCGGATCCGAACTTGGTGCAGTCGATGCGCAGGGGCTTGGCGGTCTCCGAGTCCCGGTCGACGATGACGAGCTTGCCGGAGATCTCGCCGCCCTTTTCCTCCGGGACGAAGCCGATCTGCTCGCGGTTGACCTCAAACAGCGCCTCGACGTCGTCCATGACGGCGTCGGATTCGGGCTGCTCGAGAAAGCGCGCGTCGTCCCAGTTCTTCGAGACGTAGTACGCCTCCCTCTTGGTGGCGATGTCGTCCTGCGAGATCAGCTCCTTCGACAGGGCCATCATGCGCAGCGTCTGCGCGAAGGTCTTGACGGTCGAGACGGTGAGGGTGCGCTCCTTTTTCCGGCCGCGCATCTCGAAGTGCCCCTTCTTCGGGTCGTACTTGACGTTGCTCAGGCTGCGCAGCGGGAACTTGAGGTTGGGCTTCTGCCGCTTCAGGATGGTCTTGCGGACCTCCTCCGCGGCGTGCTCGATCTTCTTCAGGGCCGGGGACGGCATCGTCTCTCCCTTCAGCGCGCGCCGGCGCGCGCCGTCATCACGAAGGCATGCAAAGGAATCCGGACCGGACGGTCCCCGAACTGCTTCGCCACGAGCAGCGCCACGGCCGCGATGACGTCGGCGACCGGCACGATGTTGCGCTCGCGGATCGCGCTGCCGACCGGGTTCCCCTCGACCAGGCCGGTCGCCAGGTCGCGCGCCGAGGGGCTCTCCCCCTGGAACGCGACCGGGTCGATCCGCACGTCGGCGAAGCCGGTGCCGGCGGCGATCTTCTGCAGCGCGCCCGTGTCGTGCAGGCTGAACGGGACCTGGTAGAACGTCGGGGGATCGCTGGGGAAGAACGAGGCGATCTTCTCGTGCGCGATCTTCGCGAAGGTGTTCTTCTCGAGCGAGTCCCAGACGCTGAGCAGGAGCGTGCCGCCGTCCGCCAGCACGCGCCGCGCCTCCTTGAGCGCCAGCGGCTTGTCCGGCACGAACATCAGGCCGAACTGGCAGACGACGACGTCGAACGACTTGTCGGGAAACGGCAGGGCGCAGGCGTCGGCCTGCTGCCACTCGATGCCGCGCACCCCCTCGAGCCTGCGCCGGGCGTGGTCGATCATCGGCTGGTTCAGGTCGGTGGCGACGAGCCGCGCCCCCGCGGGCAGCCGCTCCCGCAGCTGCCGCGTGACGATGCCGGTGCCGCAGGCCACCTCGAGCACGCGCGTCCCCTCGGCGGCCGGCAGGCGGCGCGCCACGTCGCGCGCGTACGGCTCGAAGAGCACCGGCCCCAGGTGCCGGTCGTAGTTTTCCGGGATCGATCCGGTGAAGTGGGCGTTCGGGTCGGTCATGGCAGCCTGCTCTTCTCGAGGGTCTCGGTGAGTGTCTTCACGATCTTCTCCTCCTCCGTCTTCGACAGGCCCAGGATCTCCTTGAGGGCGATGCCGATGTGCGGGATGTACGACGTGATGTAGGAACGCTTCTGCTCGGCCTCGGCCAGGCGTCGCCGGTGCCTCAGGTACGAGCCGAGGCGGCGCCCGACTTCCTGAAGGGCGAGCCGGAGCTCCTTGATGATCTCCGGGTACGAGGCGATCGCCTCCTTGCTCTCCGAGGTGAACGGCACCCAGACGCTGGCCATGTGCACGAACAGGACCATCGGAGCGGCCGGCAGCGCCCCCTTGCTCTGCTGCATGCCGTAGTTGCGCCAGTCGGTGGTCAGGGCGCCGCGCGTGATGGCGCAGGCCGACTGCTGGTACTGCAGCGGCACGCGGTTGGCGAAGCGCCACAGGTCGATGATCTCCTCCGCCGGCAGCTCGCCGCCGTACGCCAGGCCGGCCTCGACCACGAACGGGTTGCCGCGGTAGACCGCCGGCGGCCGCGTCGCCGAGGTGTAGAAGTCGGCCTTCAGCGTCTGCTTCAGCCCCTCGAGGATGAGCCCCTCGCCGATCGGCACGATGGTCGAGGCCGGCGGCGCCATGATCTTCACCTTCGGGATGGCGCGGAACAGCATCTCGACCTGGGCCGAGGTCAGCGAGCGCGGCCTGGAGTCCGGGTTGAGGCCGGCGGCGGAGCTGATCTCGTCGGCCACCTTGGCGCTGACCCGCGAGAAGTCCTGCTGCAGCGCGCCGCGCAGCGAGCGCCCCTTGGTGTCGCGCAGCATCGAGATCAGGACCCCCAGCTCGACCCCGTACGGGTGCGGCTTGATGGCCAGGGGCTCGCGCGGCAGCTCGGAGGTCAGGCGCTCGCGGTGGAACTCGTCCCCTTTCGGCGGGCGGTAGTGCACCGTGGCGTGCGGGTTGGCGAGCGCCGACTGCACGATGTAGTCGTCCACCGACCGGCGCCCCTTCTTGTAGGTGCCCGCGATGTCCATCTCGACGCGCGTGCCGTGTTCCTGGTCCCACTGCACCTCGCGGTCGGTCAGCACCTTCGGCTCGTTGCGCGTCGTGTCGATCTGGATCTCGAAGAAGTGGGCCGGCCGCCCCTTGCTGGTGCGCGAGGTGATGCGGATCGGCTGCCCCGTCGTGAGCTGCGCGTACATGCCGGCCGCCGAGATGCCGATCCCCTGCTGCCCGCGGCTCTGCCGCAGGATGTGGAACTTCGATCCGTACAGGAGCTTGCCGAACACCTTCGGGATCTGGCCGCGCACGATCCCCGGCCCGTTGTCGGTGATCGACAGGCGGAAGCGGTCCTCCGCCAGCTCTTCGATGGCGACGGAGATCTCCGGCAGGATCCCCGCCTCCTCGCAGGCGTCGAGCGAGTTGTCGACCGCTTCCTTGGTCGCGGTCAAAAGCGCCTTGGCTGGATTGTCGAACCCCAGCAGGTGCCGGTTCTTCTGGAAGAACTCCGCGACCGAGATCTCGCGCTGCCTCTTCCCCAGCGACTCCGCCGTCTCCCGCCGCCGCGCCGCCGGCCCCTTCCCGCCCCGGGCCGGCTCCGCCGCAGCGACCGCCTCGGGCCCCGCGGCAGCCTCAAGCGCCGCGGCCGGCTCAGCCCCCGCGACGGCATCAGGTCCTGCGACTGCCTCCAAGTCAGCGTCCGCCACAACCTCGCGCTTCGCCGCCCGGCGCTTCGGAGCCTCGGTCTTCGGGACCTCGGTTTTCGGGGCCTCGGGCTTCGGTGCCGCGGCCTTCGGTGCCGCGCCCTTGCCCGCCTTCGCACCCTTGCGATCGCCCCGAAACAAATCCATCTGCACGACTTTCCCTTTCTTCTTGTCGGCCTTGGACGCCGCTTTCGGCGAGCGACTCGCCGCCGCCTCGCCTGCCTTCCCCTTCCTGGCCATCGCCGAATTCTAGCAGACTCGCCGCATCACGCCCGGTAATCGCGCCGCATCGGAACAAAGAGCGTGGCCCGCACCGAGACAGGGTTGAGGTGCGCCGTGGGTAAGCGGACGGTACCCGAAACAATCGCCGTATCCGCACTCAGGGTTCGGCCCTCGCCAGCAAGCGGTGCCGCGCCCTGCGTTTGCCGGGCCGTCTGAGACCTCGCGTCCCAGGACCCGCCGCGCGCTCTTCAGCGCGGTGGGCGGACGCGAGGCGAAGAGCGAGGGGAGGCGTCGCGAAGCGACGCCGGACCCGTGCCCGGCAAACGCAGGGCGCGGCGCCGCTAGCGGGAGACTAGGCGAGCTTTTAGCGAGGAAACGCGAACTTGATCCCAGGCACCGCCCGCTCCCCCGCGTCCACTTTGTACATTTCCCGCGGCGCATAGCTCAGCATGCGCGCGAAGACGATGTAAGGGATCTGCTCGATCCGGGTGTTCAGGATGGTGACCGAGTCGTTGTAGAACTCGCGCCGATCGGCGATCTCGTTCTCGAGGGAGGTGATCCGCCCCTGCAGGTGCACGAAGCTCTGGTTCGCCTTCAGGTCGGGGTAGCTCTCGGCGACCGCGAACAGGCTCTTCAGGGCGCCGGCCATCTGCGATCCGGCCAGCCCCTTGGCGGCCGGGCCGCGGGCCTCGAGGTAGCGCGTGCGCGCCTCGATGACCCTCTGGAGGGTCTCCTTCTCGTACTGCATGTGCCCCTCGCAGACCGTCACGAGCTTCGGGATCTCGTCGTAGCGCTGCTTCTCCAGGACCTCGATGTTCGACCAGGACTTGTCGACGTTGACCCGGACCGAGACGAGCTGGTTGTAGATCCCCGCCAGGTAGCTCCCGGCGATGACGACGCCAAGGACCATGACGATCAAGATGACGATGCCCATGCCTGCCTCCCCGATGTCAAAAACGTCACCGCCGCGCGCCGGCGGCCACGTCGTGAAATATAGCCTGCTGTCCGCGTGGCGCAAGGCCTCCCGCCCCGGAGTTGCCCCTCGTCCCGGTTCGGGGCATAGTTACGCCCATGCGCAGCGGCCCCCTGGATCGAAAGGCCCCGGCAGGCCTGGCCCTGGCCCTGGCGGCCGGCATGGCCCTTTTCGTGTCCGCCTGCATGGCAGCCCCCGCCCCCCCCGACCTGAGGGGGGAGGGGACCCGCAAGATGGCCGGGCGCCTCGCGGATCTGGCAAAGAACATCAACCTGGAGGAAGGCTCGTGGTGCAACAAGGAGCGGGCCGCCTTCCTGCGCGGGGTTCTGGAGAAGTCGGTCGTCCCCCGCGAGTTTTTCGACCTGCAGCCGGACTACGCCGACGAGCTCCTGAGATCGGGACAGACCGAGGAGGCGATCAAGGCCATGCTCGATCTGCAGAAAGCCGCGTTCTCCGCTCCCGACCCGCCGTCCCCCCGCAACCGGCTGTTCATGCGGCACCAGCTGGCAATCGCCTACCTGAGGCTGGGGGAGCAGCAGAACTGCCTGACGCGCCACACCACCGAGTCGTGCATCCTGCCGATCAAGGGGGGCGGCCTCCACGGGCGCCCCGAGGGCTCGACCCGGGCGATCGGCATCCTCCTGGAGCAGATGGAAGATCAGCGGGATGACTTGAGCGCCCGCTGGTGGCTGAACCTCGCCGCCATGACGCTCGGCGACTATCCGGACAAGGTTCCCCCGAAGTGGCTCATCCCGCCCCAGGCGTTCGACTCCGACTACGACATCAAGCGCTTCCACGACAGGGGCCCCGATCTGAAGCTCGACGTGAACGATCTCGCCGGCGGTTCGATCGCCGAGGACTTCGATCTTGACGGCGATCTCGACCTGGTCGTCTCGTCCGTCGCGATGAACGGGCCCATCCGGTATTACCGCAACAACTCGGACGGCACGTTCACCGAACGCACGGCCGAGGCCGGTCTCGCGGGGGAGATCTGGAGCCTCAACATCGTGCAGACCGACTACAACAACGACGGCTGGCCGGACATCCTGATGCTGCGCGGCGGCTGGCAGGGCCGGGCGGGGCATCTCCCCAACTCGCTCCTGAAGAACAACGGCGACGGGACGTTCGAGGACGTCACCGAGAAGGCGGGGCTTTTGAGCTTCCACCCGACCCAGACGGCGAGCTGGCTCGACTACGACAACGACGGCTGGCTCGATCTCTTCATCGGCAACGAGTCGACCGACCGCGACCCGAACCCGAGCGAGCTGTTCCACAACAACCGGGACGGGACGTTCACCGAATGCGCCGCGCTCTCCGGCGTGACCGTGGACTGCTTCGCCAAGGCGGTCGCCGCCGCCGACTACAACAACGACGGCCGGACCGACCTGTACGTCTCGTGCCGCAGGGAGCCGAACCGCCTGTACAGAAACGACGGCCCGAAACCGGGCGGCGCCGGGCCGACCGCCTGGCAGTTCACCGACGTCACCAAGGAGGCCGGCGTGGCCGAGCCGGTCAGAAGCTTCCCGACCTGGTTCTTCGACTACGACAACGACGGCTGGCAGGACCTGTTCGTGTCGGGCTACCACGCCGAGAGCATGGGGGATTTCGCCGCCGAGTACCTCGGCCTGCCGCACAAGGCCGAGCGCGCCCGGCTGTACCACAACGAGCGCAACGGCAGGTTCAAGGACGTCACGAAGGCGGCGCACCTCTGGCGGCTGCTGCACACCATGGGATCGAACTTCGGCGACCTCGACAACGACGGCTGGCTCGATTTCTATCTCGGGACCGGCGACCCGAACCTCGGCACGCTGATCCCCAACCGGATGTTCCGCAACGCCGAGGGGCGCTACTTCCAGGACGTGACGACATCCGGCGGCTTCGGGCACCTGCAGAAGGGGCACGGCGTGTCGTTCGCCGATTTCGATCACGACGGCGACCAGGACGTCTACGAGGTGATGGGGGGCGTGTACCAGGGGGACTTCTACCGCAACGTCCTGTACGAGAACCCGGGGCACGGCAACCACTGGATCAAGCTGAAGCTCGAAGGGGTCAGGTCCAACCGCGCCGCGCTCGGGGCGCGCATCCGGATCCTCGCCGACACGCCGGAGGGGACGCGCGAGATCCACCGCGTCGTCACGACCGGCGGCTCGTTCGGGGCGAACCCGCTGCGCCAGGAGATCGGCCTCGGCCGCGCCACGGCGATCCGCGAGATCCGGGTGACGTGGCCGATGTCCGGGATCGTCCAGACCTTCAGGAATGTCGGGATCGACGGGGTCTACTCGATCAAGGAAGGGGAGGATGCCCTGGTGCCGGTGACGCTCCGGCCGTTCACCCTTGGAGCGCGGCCGGAGGTCGCCTCCCGCTGACCGCCGTCACCAGCCGATAGCCCATCCGTCCGGAAGGACGCCGACCCGCCCCAGGATCGACACGCCGAAGACGAGCAGGAGCGCCGCCCCGCCCGCGATCGCCGCCCCCGACTGAAGGGCGAGCCGTCCCAGCAGGGATTTCTCGCTGCGATCGGCGATCAGGAAGGTCCTCTCGCCGATCCCCTGGCCGATCACGATGTCGTCCTCCGGCAGGGTGGCGGGAGCGGCCGCCGCCTCGCGCACGACCTCCTCCTGCACCGCGCGCACGGCGTTCCCCCATTCCTCGGTGCTGATCCGGCCGTCGCGATTGGTGTCGAACTGGCTCAGCCGTTCCGGGTCCGCCTTCAGCTCGCGCAGCCGATCGTGCAGCGTCATGCGGCGCTCGTGGGCCAGGTCCCTCACCCGGCTCACGGTGCCCGCGACGAACACCTTCTGCGCGGGAACGATCCACCACTCCGTGCACCTTTTGCGCTTGGCGAACCAGCCCTCCTCCCGCTCGATCTTCCTGAACGACTGCTGCAGCACCGCCTCCGCCCCCGCCGGGTCGACCAGGATCGTCCCGGTCGCGTCCTGCAGATAGAACGGGATCGCCGAGTCCCCCTGCTCGATCGTGTGCCACGTGCGTCCCCGCCGGCCCCGCGAGGTCTCGACCTCCACCTTGTAGCGGAAGTAGACGCATGGAATGCCGGACCAGGGGGCCGTCACCGTCGCCTTCGACCGCGCCTGCCCCGCCACCTCGGCGAACCCCATCGCCACCGAGCGGATCCGCGACGTCGGGACGTTCTCGAACAGCCGCTTGCGCCGGAGCAGCACGAACCCGAACGCGATCAGCCCCGCCCCCGCCAGGACCGCCAGGACGTCGAACACCCCGTGCCGCCACAGCTTGACCGCCCGGACCGGCCCGACCGCCCGGGAGCCCAGCAGGCCGAAGGCAACGGCGACGACCTTGTAGACGAGGCGCTGCGAGGTGAAATCCAGCCTGTGGCCCATCCAGTTTCCCATGGAGCGGAATATAGGCGCGGGGGCCGGCTCCGCAAGCCGCCACTAGAGGGGACGTGCCTCGACAGCACGGATGGTCAGAGGAACCATGCCCCGATCGACAGCCGCCTTGGACAGGACCTCCTGCACCAACACGGTGTAGTCGCCGGGTGGAAGCGATTCCACGGGCAGGGACACGTGCACCTTCTCCCCGGCACCCAGGGCCGAGGACTCGACTGCAACGGTCTTCACGATCGTGTCCCCCGCACGGATTGCGATTCGCAGTTTCACGCCGGCGGCGCCGGACCCCTCCGGCGTCCGGAAGCCGCATGCGAGCGGCTCCCCCTGCCCGTAGGCCGCCTTGAGGGCGGGGCCGATCGTGGGCTCGCGGGCCGGGCCGGGAACCGCGGCCCCATCGTCCTCTTCCGGCAGATCGATCCAGAGACTTCTCTCCTGCATCGAGTAGATCGACAGACCGAGGACTCCACCTTCCATGAGCGCGGCCGGCGGAAGGGACAGGCGCGCGCCGCCCACCATGCCCCCGACCCCATCGTAGACGACGGCGGTGATCGTCTGGCTCCCGGCCGGCAGATGGACCCTGCGGACCAGGTCGATCCCGATCGTGCCCGGCAGGCCGTGCTCGGGACGCAGCGCGACGCTCAGCTTTCGCGAGGCCTGCCATGTCTCCTTCCTGGAATCGTCCACCGCCACCAGCCCGACTTCGAGATGGGCTGTGGGCCGCCCGTCCTCCGGCAGAAACACGATCCGGTCCCCGGGAACGTGCAGGACCAGGTCCGCGATGCGCCCGGACCGGACCGAGGGTCCGGTCACGGCGTTCAGCCCGATCCCCATCTCGGGATACATCTCGGGCACGGTGTACGCCGCCAGGATCGTCTGTTCGCGCTCCTCGCCGGGCTTCAGGCGGAAGAACCCTTTCCGCCACCGCACCCGCGCGTCCCTGTTCCGGCACTTCACCAGCACCGCATGGAACCGGCCGTCCGGAGGGCCCTGGGGCTGGTATCCGAGGACATAGTAGGTCCGGCTGCTCGCGTCGAAATCGTTCAGCACCTTGAGAAAGTCGTTCGACTCCGACGCGAGCCCGCCTGTATTGAGAGCGATCGACTTGAGCGAGTCCCCGCGACGCCGGGCGCCCCGCAGCTGCCGGGAGTCTCCCGCCTCGAGGCCCCGGGTCTGGAGGCTGTGAATGGTGACCCCGCGCCCGGCCGCCGCCTGCACCAGCGCCTGGAGCTCGGAGGACAGCGAGAGCAACGTCACGCGCTTGAGCAGATGATCGTCCTCGATGCGCTCGAGGATCCGCTCGGCATACGGCAGCGCCGGGTTTTCCGTCATGCCGTCCCCCATGTAGACGATCGCCTTGTAGCCGCGCCATCCGGCGAGGGAATCGACGAGCGTCCGCAGGGCGCCGAGGACACCGCGCAGATGGGTTGCCTCCTCCCGCCCATAAATCATGGCGAGCGACTTCGCCCGTTCCACCAGGTCCCCCGGGCGCAAACCGCCGGCCGTTGTGCTGTTGAGCGCGCTGAGACCACCGGAGCTGGCGGGATCTCCCTCGGCTTTCCTGCCGCCCCCTGATGCTTTCGGATCGGAGACAGCGTCCCTCTGGATCGCCTCCGCAACCAGGCCTTGGATCTCCTCGTCGTGCCGCTGCTGCTCGGTGGAGAATTCGGAGATCCGTCGAGCCTCGTGCAGGCTCCGGTCGATTGCGCCGCGCAGCGCTTCACGGTCGGTCGTGAAATCGTGCAGGATTCTCAGGCCCGTGTCGTAGGCGGCGATGCCGACCTGATCGGAAGGCACCAGCCCCGACGACAGGAACCGATGGGCGGCGTGCCGCGCGGCCGTCAGGCCGCTCGGCGCCGAGGTCCCATCCTCGAAGAAGATCATGAAGCGCCGGGGGAGGTCGGCCGCCCGGACCGGATATCCCGGCGCCGGCTGCCGCGCCGCGGTCACGGCGCCATCCGCCGCGAGCTCCGCGCCGGCCGCCTGCGAAGAGACCGCGCGCAGCTCGAACGAGGCGATCGGGCTCTTGTGCCCGTCCACCATCAGGATGAAATCGTCCGCCGTCAGTCCGGTCATCGCCCGGCCCTTCGTGTCGGTGACATAGGTCTCGATCAGGACCATCTCGCTGACGGCGCGCTCGATCAGAGGACGCGGTGCCCGGGCCGGAGCCGGCTCTTCGCGGTCCCCGGGAGAGGCCCGTGGAAGACCGGGACCTGCGACCACGGCGGCCAGGATGGATGCGGTCAGCAGGGCGATGCAGGTTCGGTGCGTGCGCATGGAGTCACCGCGTTGCCGACCATGCTACACCTTCCCGGGCCCGCCACCGCGGCCCACTTGACCGACCGCCTCGGGCGGGGTAACGTGACGCTTTGCCTCCCCTGCCGAGAGGCCGCGTCATCCGGAGTGAACATGAGCCAACTCACCTCACCCAGACAGACCCCTCGACTCCGGCCATATGTCCTGGCCGTCGCCCTCGCGCTCGTCGCCGCGCTGTCGCCGGCGGCAGCCGGGGCGCGGCTCGAGCGCAAGGTCGTGCCGACGTTCGAGTCGGTCCGGCTGGCGCTCGATCCCTCCAAGCCGATCTACAGCGGCTCGGTGCACGTCGACCTGACCGCGCGCGAGGCGACCTCCTCGTTCGACTTTCACGCCCGGGGGATCACCATCGAGCGGCTGGTTCTCGCGCGCGCGGCCGCGGAAAAGCCAGGGAACGCCGCCGCCGGAGCGCGCGCCATCGCCGCGCAGCATGCCGCCGAGGAGCAGCGGGTCGTCGTGACCACCGAGCGGCCGCTGGAGCCGGGCAACTACACGATGGACATCGACTTCTCCGTCACCTTCGACACGCAGGCGACCGGGCTCTACCGGCTTCAGGTGGAGGGGAACTGGTACTCCTTCACCCAGTTCGAGGCGACCGACGCGCGCGGCGCGTTCCCCTGCTGGGACGAGCCGGACTTCAAGATTCCGTTCCAGGTGACGCTGGTCGTCCCGAAGGGGGACGTCGCGATCGGCAACACGCCGATCGTCCGTGAGACAACGGAGGGAGACAACCGGGTCGTCGAGTTCGAGAAGACGCCTCCGCTGCCGACGTATCTCCTGGCGATCGCCACGGGCCCGCTCGAGACCGTCGCCATGCAGGGACTGAAGTTCCCGGGCCGCATCGTCACGGTGAAGGGGAGCGCCGGCCTGGCGCAGGAGGCGGCGCGCGTCACGCCCCCCATCACCCTGGCGCTCGAGAAGTATTTCGGCACCCCCTATCCGTACAAGAAGCTCGACGTCCTGGCGGTGCCGGAGTTCTGGCCGGGCGCCATGGAGAACGCCGGCGCCATCACCTTCGCCGATCGCATCCTGCTGATCGACCCGCGCGCCGCCAGCGTCGACCAGAAGCGCACCCTGGTCCTGGTCGTGGCGCACGAGGTCGCGCACATGTGGTTCGGCGACCTGGTCACGATGAAATGGTGGGACGACCTGTGGCTGAACGAGTCGTTCGCCTCGTGGATGGGGGACAAGGTCTCCGACCAGGTCTTCCCCGAGTTCAAGGCGGAGCTGGCGCAGGTGTCGGGGATGAACGACGCCATGACGACCGACGCGCGCCTCTCGACGCGCGCCATGCGGCAGCCGGTCGAAGGGGTGGAGAACCTCGACCAGCTGGCCGACACCCTCGCCTACGACAAGGGGCAGGCGGTGCTCACCATGTTCGAGCGCTGGCTCGGCCCCGAGACGTTCCGCAAGGGGGTCGTCGAGTACCTGAAGGCGCACCAGTGGGGGAACGCGACCGCCTCGGACCTGTGGGCGTCGCTGTCGAAGGCGGCCGGCAAGGACATCGGCGCCGCGATGGGGACCTTCCTCGACCAGCCCGGCGTGCCCCTGGTGAAGGCCGAGATCCTGCCGGACGGCCGCGTGCGCCTGGCGCAATCGCGCTTCCTGAATTACGGCGTAGCACAGCCCAGGCCCTCGACGTGGAAGATTCCGGTCACCCTGCGTTATCCCGACGGCGGCACGATCCGCACCGAGACGCTGCTCCTCAAGGACGAGTCGACGACCGTGACCCTGGGCGCGAAGAAGCGCCCCGCCTGGATTCATCCGAACGGCGGAGAGACCGGCTACTACCGCTGGCAGGTGCCGCCCGCCATGCTGTCGGCGCTGTCGGTCGACGCCCGCAC
>Ga0114129_10011777_pt1 | contig 12444 bp, 12 predicted proteins | sample RhiMetdeltSRZDD1_FD_80071 | JGI IMG/M metagenome (GOLD analysis project Ga0114129, IMG submission 80071) | Populus rhizosphere microbial communities from Tennessee, USA - Rhizosphere MetaG P. deltoides SRZDD1 (version 2) (version 2) | ecosystem: Host-associated > Plants > Roots > Rhizosphere >...
GCATCTGGTGAACATCAACAAGATCAAGGAGATCGTCCCTTGGTTCAGCCGGAACTACATCCTTCGGATGAAGGACGAGAAGTCGACGGAAATCCCGGTCAGCCGCACGCAGACGCGCCGGCTGCGGGAGTACCTGAAGCTGTAGCGCAGGAGACCTCTGGTTCGACCTCCGTCCCCGACGCCACCTCCGTCCCTGGTGGAGTGGAATTCGTGCCACCGGGGACGGAGGTGGTGACGGCGCCATCTCGCAGTCCCAGCGTTCGGCTCGCGCAGGTGAAGGAAGAGCTCGTCGCGTGGCTGAAAACGCTGGTCTCCGCCGCCGTGTACGCGGTCCTCATCGTCACGTTCCTGTTCCAGGTCGCGCGCGTCGAAGGTCTGAGCATGGCGCCCACGCTCGAGGATCAGGACCGCCTGATCGTCAACAAGCTCGTCTACCGCATCGGCGAGCCGCGGCGCGGCGACATCGTGATGCTCTATTACCCGCTCAATCCTGAGAAGTCGTTCGTCAAACGTGTCATCGCCGAAGAAGGCGACACCGTCCGCATCGTCGACGGCCGCGTGTACGTCAACGACATCCCGCTCAAGGACGATTACGTTCCGAACGAATACCGCAGCCACGACGATTGGGGCCCGCAGGTCATTCCAGACGGCTACTACTTCGTCATGGGCGATCACCGGAACAACAGCTCCGACAGCCGGCACTGGGGGATGGTGCCGAAGAAGTACATCATCGGCAAAGTTCAGCTCCGCTGGTGGCCGGTGCCGACGGCGCGGGTGTTTTGACGATGCCGGGGACATGGGGACTAGGGGACTAGGGGACTAGAGCGAACTCGGCACGAGCGGCTGCGCTGGAAACGACGAATCCGCATGACCGCCCAGCCAGCCCCCAGTCCCCAGTCCCCAGTCCCCACTAGATACTCCGCCGTCGCCCGCGTCCTCGTCCGCGTGCTCGTCCTGAACCTCGCAGTCGCGACCGCGAAGATCGTCTTCGGTTACGCGAGCGGCGCCATCAGCATTCTGTCCGACGGATTTCATTCGCTGACCGACGGCGCCGCGAACGTCGTGGGTCTCGTCGGCGTGCGCGCGGCGCGACAGCCTCCGGACGCGGACCACCCGTACGGCCACCGCAAGTACGAAACCGTCGCGGCGGCAGGCGTCACCGTGTTCCTCCTGCTCGTCGTCGTCGAGGTGCTGCGCAACGCCGCCAATCGCCTGACCGGGCGAGCGGAGCCGCACGAGATCGGGCTCGCCAGCTTCGTCGTGATGATTGTGACGGTGCTCGTCAATCTCTGGGTCATCCGGTACGAGTCGAAGGAAGCAAAACGGCTCGGAAGCGAGCTCCTGCTGGCTGACGCGACGCAGACGCGCGGCGACGTCTGGACGTCGGCAACGGTCATTGCCGCGCTCGTCGGCGCGCGGCTCGGCCTGCCGATTCTCGATCCTCTCGCCGCGCTCGTCGTCGCCGGGTTCATCGGTCACGCCGGGTTTCAGATTGCGTGGGCGACGACAGGGATCCTCAGCGATCGGATCGTGATCGCCGACGCCGACCTGGAGCGCGTGGTCATGAGCGTCCCCGGCGTGCTCGGCTGCCATCACATCCGCACGCGCGGTTCGACGGATCATGTCTTCCTCGACCTGCACGTGTGGCTGCCTCCGGCGATGCCTCTCACGGAGGCCCACGCGCTCTCTCACGTCGTCAAGGATCGGCTGATGGCGCGCTATCCACAAATCGCAGACGCGGTGATTCACATAGAACCACCGCCGACAGGGGCCGGATAGGCGGGACAGGCAGGATGGGCAGGACGGACGAGAGCTTCGGCAAATTCGTCGCGCGCAAGGAGGCCGAGGCGGCGCGTGCCGTCCTCTCGCCGTTCGTCACGGAGGTCGAACAGCCGCCGGCGAATGTCATTGCCATCGGCAACACCTGGTCGCGGCGGGTGTTCGACGGGCCGTTTTACCTGTCACCGGCCGCGTCCGATCGTCGCGACGCTGCGCGGACTCGAGTTCAGCGGTCGTCTGTTCGACACACCGGAGCTCCGCGTCGTGGTGATCACAATCGGCGCGTGTACGGAGCTCATGATCACGCCCGTGGCGGATCGCCCGTGGATCACGATGGTGACCATGCCGACGGCGGCCGACCTGCCGTACGCGTTTCGCGAGCTCGGAAACATGGGAGTCAGCCGCATCTCGTGCATCGGCGGACGCACGCCCGCGCCGCAGTTGATCGACGCGGCCTTGATTCAGGATCTGTATTTGACGACGTCTGCGAAGACGGGTGGCGAGCGGGGTACACCGATGTATCCGAGCTTTTGCGGCAGCTTCTCATTCCGTATACACGTTCGACGCTTGGGTTCACGCCTGCGGCGGTCATCGCTGTGCACCGCCACTCTCGGTAGGTCAAGTATCCAATCCGGTTCGGCACAGTCCTGCTCGAGCGCAGGTCACGCGCGCCTGGCTCGACGCTCGCACCAGCCGGGCAACATGTCGCCCTACCAACGTGTTCTCCGCTTTATCTCTTGAGAGGGGAGCCGGAAGAAGTTGGCCGCAGGCGAATCACTCAACAACAGAGGAGGGCGTATGTCGAGAATCAACTTGGTATGGGCGGCGTGCTGCATGGTGATGATGCAGCTGGTCACGGCGCCATCGCTTGGTGCATCGAACAATCTGAGTCACACCATGTACTTGACGTTTAACCGTTCGGTGCGACTCCCTGGCGTGACGCTCGCGCCGGGTACGTATATCTTCGAGCTGGCGGACCCAATGAGTACCAGCCTCGTGCGAGTGTTGAGCCGCGATCGCAGGACCGCGTACTTGCTGGCCTTCACGCTTCGAGTCGATCGGCCCAGAGGCGTACCCGCCGATCAGCCTGTGTCATTTGGAGAGGCTCCCGCCGGTTCGCCGCCACCCATCATCGCGTGGTACCACAGCGAAGGGAAGGGGCAGGAGTTCGTCTACCCCGAGAAGCGCTGACGCAGGCACTCACCGATGGTCTCTTCACGCTGCAAGGCACGGCCGCCATGGGCTCCCCTGGCGGTCGTATCGTCTGACTTCGCACGCTGTTCCCAGACCGTTCAGCCTCGAAACTTTCCCAAGAACCCCGACCTTTCGGTCGACAGGCTGGCCCCCGCTTAGCGAGGCTGTAACTGAGGTCCGCCCGCCGGACGCGGCGAATTCGGGCATATTTCTTTGGACCTGTGCCACGGCCTCGGTAGAATGTGGACCACGCTCGCCGCGACTCGAGTTCAGCGATGGGTTGGGAACAGAGCGGCAATCTCACCGAACTGCTGGCGCAGTTTCGCCGTGGTGAACCTGGGGCGGAGGCAAAACTCGTCACGCTCGTCTACGACGAGCTCCATCGCCTGGCCGTTCACCACATGCGACGAGAACGCAAGGAGCACTCGCTCCAGCCGACGGCGCTGGTGCACGAAGCCTACCTCCGATTGGTGACCCAGCGGCCGAAGTCATGGAAGAACCGTGCTCATTTCTTCGCTGTCGCGGCGATGCTCATGCGCCAGATCCTCGTCGACCATGCTCGACGTCGCCTGGCCGTGAAGCGGGGGACCGGGAAAGCCAACGTGAGCCTCGATGATCCCGCCACTGGCTTGGCTTCGCAGCTGGCGCTCGATCCCGACCAGTGCGAGGATCTGGTGGCTCTTGACGAAGCGTTGACCACGCTCTCGAAGGTGAACCCTCGCCAGAGTCGAATCATCGAGCTGCGCTTCTTCTCGGGCATGAGCACTCAGGAAATTGCGGAAGTGCTCGGGATTTCTGAGCGCACTGTTGAACGCGAAGCTGCGGCAGCACAAGCAGAGCTGTACGCAATGTTGCGCCCGTTGGCTTGATGCCCGGTATCGTCACCATGGACGAGGAATCCGACTCGCGATGGGAGCGTATCAAGGCGATCCTTGCGAAGCTACACGGGATCGATCCTGACGACCAAGCGCTGCTCCTTGACGAAATGTGCGCCGGTGATTCTGAGCTCCGCGCCCACGTCGAACAACTCCTCGAGAACTACAGCTCGGCCCTGAAATTCTTCGCCCGTTTTCCCGATCTGTTGTCCGCCGCCTCCGACCAATGCAGCGTCACGCGGACGTTTTCCGACGGACAGGTGGTCTCCAATCGCTTTCGAATCACCGGCCTGCTTGGCCAAGGCGGTATGGGCGAGGTGTACGAAGCCGAGGATCTCGTTCTGCGGCACGAACACATCGCATTGAAGACGCTACGGGCGACCCTCGCAGCCGACGAAAGCGCCATCGAGCGCCTCAGCCGCGAGCTTCAACTCGCGCGACGGATTACGCATCCGAACGTCTGTCGGGTCCACGATGTGTATCAGCATCAAACCTCTTCTGGCGGCCGGATCTTGTATTTCACGATGGAGCTGCTCAAGGGCGACACCCTGGCGGATCGACTCAGGAACGGAACAATCGACACAGCCCACGCATTGCCGGTCGTGAAACAGATGGCCGAGGGTCTGGGGGCAGCGCATCGGGCCAACGTGGCCCACGGTGATTTCAAGCCCGGGAATATCATGCTCGTCGCGTCTGGAGCCGGCGGCGAGCGGGTTGTCGTGACGGATTTCGGGCTGGCACGGTGGCTGCCGGTCGGCTCGGTCCTGCTGACGACAAGCCTCGACAGCCGGCCCTGGGGAACGCCAGCCTATATGGCGCCCGAGCAGATCCTCAATGGAGAGGTGACGAGGGCAACCGACATTTACGCATTGGGAGTCGTGTTGTATGAGATGGTGACGGGGCATCAACCGTTCGCGATTGATGCTCCGTTCCTCCTGGCGATCAGAAAGCTGCGCCAGGCACCCCACCCTCCGCGAGAATACGTCGACGATTTGGATTCTCGGTGGCAGGCGGTGATCCTGCGTTGCCTGGATGTGAATCCTGAAAAACGGTTCCAGCTTGCGACTGACATTGTCAAACAGCTCGAGCCCTCTCGCCGGAAAATATCGCGGTGGATGGCGAGCGCGGCTGCGCTGGGGTGCGCGGGGGCACTCGGCCTTCCTCAGGTCCGCGAGAAAGTGGTCGAGACGTCTGCATCTCTCTCAACAGCCGTCGCGCGTCGCTTTGGAGGCGAGCGATCGGTCGCGGTCTTGCCCTTCTCGCACGAGAATCGGACCTCTGAAGACAACGCGTTTTCTCTAGGCGTCACCGCAGCCGTCACAGATCGGCTCGGCGCGTTATCGCATGATCGGCGCGGCTTTTACGTCATTCCTGCTCCGGAGGTGATTGGCACCGGCGTCGAAACGCCCGCCCTCGTCCGGCAGACGCTCGGTGCCGACTCGATCGTCACGGGTCGCCTCGTTCAGCTGAACGGCCAGTTCCGCATCGATATTGCGTTGCACGAGATGTCAGGTGGCGCCTCTGCCGTAAAAGATCGTCGAGTGATGGAGATTAGTGTGAGTGACGCGGAGCCTCTGGAAGACAGGCTGGCGACGGCGATCGCCCAACTGCTGCGAGTCAGCCCGCCACCTGCAATGCTGGAACATAGCGGAGAACGGCCGCCGCTGGCGAAAGCTGAGAAGTCATATCTCCTCGGCCGGGGATATTTGCTTCAGGGTCCCGGTGGTGTCGCCTCAGCCATCGCGTCGTTCCAGCACGCCATTCAAGAGAACGATCGGTACGCCGTTGCGTACGCCGGTTTGAGCGAGGCCTATCTCGGAAACTACATCGCGACGAACGATGTCGAGTCGGTGAAACACGCCCTGATGAATATCGACGAAGCCATCAAACTTGAACCGATCGATGCCCGCTCGCACGTGATTCGAGGTCGCGTTTATCTGACAACCGGCCAGCACACGAGGGCAATTTCAGAGTTTCAGCGGGCACTGGGCATCGACCCCACGATCGTGGGTGTCAGGAACCAGCTGGCTGCTGCGGACGCAGCTGAGGGCGCCACCGAGATCGCCGAAAAGGAGTACCGGGCGGCGATCGCAATGCACCCGAGGTACTGGTCTGCCTATGAAGACCTTGGGACCTTCCTGTATCGCCAGGGACGCTTTGCCGAAGCCGAGCAGAACTACGTGGTCGGTTCGACGTATGCTCCAGCCAACAGAAGGACGATCGCAAATCTGGCAGCCGTCTATGAAATACAGGAGAAGTTTCAAGCGGCCGAGATCGAGTTGACGAAAGGGTTGAAGTTGTCGCCGGACGCGAACCTGTACAACAACCTGGGGTGGATCTACATCCTCGACGGAAAACTCGAGGAAGCTGTGAGGACGCTGCAGGAGGCGGTCAAGCTGCCTCTAGCCGACTCGCTCGTATGGAGCAGTTTGGCCCGTGCATGCCGGTGGGCAGGGACTCACGCGGAGGATCAGCGCGCGGCCTACCAGACGGCCCTCGAACGCGCCAACGAGGAGCTGCGCGTCAATCCGCTGAGCGCGGAGACCCGGGCCAATCGTGCCTATCTTCTCGTGGAGACCCATCGCACGAGCGAGGCGCTTCGGGAGATCAAGGCCACGCTGGAAACGGCAAACGCCAGAGGAAGCGTAAGCGTGCTCTTCAGGTCTGCGCTGATTCACGAACTGGCTGGCGATCGGAAAGGCGCGCTCGACGCCTTGGAGTCGGCGGCACGCGGTGGCTATCCGAGAAGCCGGATCTCACGCGATCCGGACCTCGAACGGCTGCGCCATGATCCTGGCTATGAGCGCGTACTCGACATGGCGGGTCGTGGGGCGAACAAACGCTTTTAGATCATGAGGAGGTTAACAATGGCGAGGAAAAGGCCTCGGCGCTCGGGAAAAGTGGGGAGGAGGTCAACAATGAAGAACCACTCCATTAACGTGCAATTGGGACACGTCTGCGATCCCCCAGTGACACCGGTGAAGGCCGGGGATACGGTCGTATGGGACGGCGCAGTCCCCATTGAGGTCACTTTTCCTAGTGGGACGCTCTTGTTTCGGCAGGGTAGTGGCCCGTTTCGTAACGGGCAAGCGGTCACCGTCAATTCAAAACCACCGCTCAAGAAGAACGATAAGTTCACGCCCGATATTAAATTGAACGGAGACGTTCGAGTCACCCGCGGGGACATCAAAGTCACGTAGCCATCCGGTTCGCACGGTACGCAAGCGGTCGAGCAGATGAACGGCGCTCTCTGCTCTGGGTTCGCGCATTGACGAGCAGGTCGACACCTGAGGATTATGCTCCACCGAGCGGGGCCTGATGCTTCAAGGCAGATCACGACGCTCGTCAGCTACCTATCGGCCTGTCCCACCCGACCCACCTGACCTACCCGACCCTATCCGCCCCTCCTGACCAGCTTGATCTCGAACAGCTTCGGCCACCATTTGCCGGTGACGAAGAGCCGATCGCCTTTGGCGTCGTAGGCGACGCCGTTCAGGACGTCGGTGCGCGCGCGTTCAGCAGGCGTCAGCAGGCCGCGCAGATCGATGAACCCGACCACCTTGCCGCTGTCTGGCGCGATGCGGGCGATGTAGTCGGTCATCCAGATGTTCGCGAAGATCTCGCCCTTCACGAACTCGACCTCGTTGAGGTCGCGAAGCGGCGCCCCGGCGGCCGTGACCTTGATCCGCCGCTTTTCGACGAACGTCACCGGATCGAGCACGCGCAGTTCGCTCGTGCCGTCCGACATGATCAGGTTGGTGCCGTCGTGAGTCAGGCCCCACCCCTCGCCCGGATAGTTGAATTTCTTCTTGGGCTCGAACGTCGCCCGGTCGTAGACGAACGCGACGTGCGTCTGCCACGTCAGCTCGAGCAGATCGTTCTTCCAGACGGTAATGCCCTCCCCGAAGTGCGGCGCCGGCACGTCGCGCTGCTGCAAGACCTTCCCCGTCTCGACTTCGACCTTGCGAATCGACGACTGGCCCACCTGGCCCGTGCCCTCGTAGAACACGCCGTCCACGTACTGTAGGCCCTGCGTGAAGGCCTTCGGATCGTGAGGATACTCATGCACGGTCTGATAGCCGTACACCGGCAGGCTCGACCCGGTCGGGATCTGCGGGATCGTCACGATCGTGGCGGCGAGGAAGGCAATCAGCGCTCTCACATCAGTATCCTGCGATCTTATCAACGACGTTCAGGAGTGGCTCGCCTTTTTCGAAGCGGCGCAAGTTCTCGCTGAACAGCGCCACGAGCGGCGTCCAGTAGTCCTGCATGGCGCCGGAGGTGTGCGGCGTGATCACGACGTTCGGAAGATCCCAGTACGGACTCGACGGCTCGAGCGGCTCACGAGTAAAGACGTCGAGGGCCGCACCGCCCAGCCGGCCGTCGCGCAGCGCCTCGATCACCGCGGCGTCGTCGATGAGCTTCCCGCGCGCGATGTTCACCAGGAAGGCGCCGCGCTTCATCCGATCGATCTCGGCGGGGCCGATCAGCTGCTTGGTGTCCGGTGTGTGGGGCACGGCCAGAACCACGACATCGCTCCTGCTCAACAGTTCGGGCAAGCGCTCAGGCGAAAGCACGTCGTCGACGCCGGCTACGGACGACGGCCGCGAATCCTGAGCGCGCCGGCGGATGCCGGACACGCGGATCCCGAACGGCGTCGCCAGCCTGACGATCTCCATGCCGATCGATCCGAGGCCCACGATGCCCATCCGGAGGCCATCGAGACTGCGGACGCCGGAGGTGGGGCCCTCGAGCTCGTTCTGCGCCCAGTGGTGCGCCATCTGCGCGCGCACCGCGGCCGGCAGCCGCCGCGCGAGCGCGATGGTGACGCCGATGACGTGTTCGGCGATGGCCCGGGCCCGGATGCCACGCGCGCTGGTCACCACGACCTTGCTCGCGAGCAGCTCGGGAAACATCAGGCTCCCCACACCGACCGCCGGGCTTTGCACCCAGCGCAGGCGGGTCGCCGTCGGAAAGATGTCGCGATCGACGAACGGCGTGAACGCGACGTCCGCGCCGGGCAGCAGCCGGCGCAGCGTGTCGCGATCCCAGGCCTCGAGAAACGTATGTTGCGGGAAGTCACGCCGCAGGCGATCGACGAACTGGCGCGGCATGTTCCAGATGGCCGCGGGGCTGATGACGCCAACGAGAACGATCATGAAATTGCAGGATGGCAGGATGGCAGGATTAGCGCCTCTTCCCTTTCTGCAATCCTGCCATTCTGCCATCCTGCCATTTATATGTTCCCGACCGTCCCCCCGTTTTCGACATCAACCGGATCTCGCCAATCACCATGGTCTTGTCGACTGCTTTCACCATGTCGTAGATGGTGAGCGCCGCAACGGCGACAGCTGTGAGCGCTTCCATTTCCACGCCGGTCTGCGCCGTCGTGCGCACCCGGGCTTCGATGTCATAGCCTCGTGTCCGCGGCGTCAGCTCGACGTCGACGCCCGTCAGCGGCAGCGGATGACAGAGCGGAATCAGCGCGGAGGTCTGCTTTGCGGCGAGAATGCCGGCGAGCCGCGCCGTCTGCAGCGGATCGCCCTTCTTGACGCGGCCGGTTCGCACGAGTCGCAAGGCCTCGCGCGACATCGAGATGCTCCCGCGCGCCACGGCTTCGCGCGCGGTCACCGGCTTGGCGCCGACGTCCACCATCTTCACGCGCCCGCGCGCATCGACGTGCGACAGGGCCGTACCCGCCCCATCTGGCCCACGCGACCCACCCGACCTACCTGGCCTGCCTTTACTTCTCTTCGCCATCGTCCTGAGCCAGGAAAAACGAGAGGCTTTCGAGCGACACGGTCAGATCGACGCTTTTGAGCTTGACGTCCGGCGGCGCCTGCAGCGTGCCGGGCGAGAAATTGAGCACCGCCTTGACACCGGCCGCAACGACGAGGTTGAGAACGTGTTGCGCGGAGGGCGCGGGCACCGCGATGACCACGATGCGGATGCCCTCGCGCCTGGCGATCTTCTTGAGATCGTGAATGTCGTAGATCGGCACGCCAAGGCGCGACTGCTGGCCGACTTTCTCGCGCAGGTTGTCGAAGAGCGCCGAGATCTCGAAGCCCTCCTGCCTGAACCCCGGATAGTCCGCGAGCGCCAGCCCGAGGTTGCCCGCACCCATGATGGCGACCCGCAGTTTGCGATCGAGGCCGAGGATCTGACGAAGGTGTCGCTTCAAATCGCGGACGTAGTAGCCGACGCCGCGTACGCCGAACTCGCCGAAGTACGCGAGGTCCTTCCGGATCTGCGCGGCGTTCAAATGGAACTGTTCGGCGAGCGATTGCGAGGAGATGGTGCGGACGCCGGCGCTCTCGAGCGCGTTGAGGCAGCGAAGGTAGACCGACAGGCGGTTGGTAGTGAGCTCCGAGACCTGATCGGCGGTCTGGCGTCCTGCCTGCGAGCGCGACGGCGCTTTGTTCGACGGTTTCACAAGCGAAAGGGGATTGTACCAAAAAAGCGCATGCTAATATCCGCCCCCATGGCCATACCTGCCGCGAAATCGCCCGCCTTCCAGCCGTACGTCGCGGCATCGCAATCGCCCGCGGAGTTCACGCTGAAGGCGATCGTGATCGGCGTTCTCTTCGGCCTGCTGTTCGGCGCCTCGACCGTCTATCTGGGCTTGCGCGCCGGCCTCACGGTGAGCGCGTCGATCCCGATTGCCGTCCTGGCGATTTCGGTGCTCAAGAAGCTCGGCGGCTCGACCATCCTGGAGAACAACATCGTCCAGACGATCGGTTCGGCTGGAGAGTCGGTCGCGGGCGGCGTCGTCTTCACGATTCCCGCGCTCATCTTCCTGACCCCGGACGGCCCGTCGTATTTCAACTACTACCAGATCGCCATGCTCGCCTTCGCCGGCGGCATCCTCGGTGTGCTCATGATGGTGCCGCTGCGGCGCGCGCTCATCGTCAAGGAGCACGGCGTGCTCCCGTACCCGGAAGGCGCCGCCTGCGCCGACGTGCTTGTCGCGGGTGAACGTGGCGGGAAGCTCGCGTCGATGGTCTTCGCCGGTGTCGCATTCGGGGGGCTGTGGAAAGCACTGTCGTGGGTCTTCAACCTCTTTCTCACCGAGCTCGACTACTCGACGCCGCGCGCCAGCCAATTCCCCAACGCGACGTTGAACGTGGACATCTCGCCGGAGTACATGGGCGTCGGCTATGTCATCGGGCCGCGGATCGCGGGCACGATGTTCGCCGGCGGCGTGCTCTCGTGGCTCGTGCTGCTGCCGCTGTTGACGATTCTCGGCGGATACATCCCGGTGCCGTTCCCGCCGATCCACCCGAATTTCGCGAACAACCCGGCGACGGGTCAGCCGTTCAAGATTCTCGAGATGAGCGCCGCGCAGCTCTGGAGCGCGTACATCCGGTACATCGGCGCGGGCGCCGTCCTCGCGGCGGGGCTGATTACGCTGGGGCGCACGCTGCCGACCATCGTCGCGTCCGCTCGGGAAGGCATCAAGGACTTCGGCGCGGGCGCGGGCGCCGGCGCGGCGATCCGGACGGAGCGCGACATTCCGACCGTATTCGTCCTCGGCGGTTCGCTGCTGCTGGCGATCTTCCTGGCCGTCGCGCCGGGGATGCCGACACAAGGGAATTTTCTCGCCGCGATCCTCGTCATCGTCTTCGGGTTCCTCTTCGTCACCGTGTCGTCCCGGATCACGGGCCTGATCGGGACGTCGTCGAACCCCATTTCCGGCATGACCATCGCGACGCTCATCCTGACGTGCCTCATGTTCGTGGCGCTCGGCTGGACCGGCAATCCGTACGGCCCCATCGCCCTCTGCGTGGGCGCCGTCGTCTGCATTGCGGCCGCCAACGCCGGCGGAACGTCTCAAGACCTGAAGACCGGCTATCTCGTGGGCGCCACACCCGTTTATCAGCAAATCGGACTGGTCATCGGCGTCATCACGTCGGCCGGCGTCATCGGGTGGACGACCCTGTATCTACACAGCGTGTTCGGCATCGGCACGCCCGCGGTGCCCGCCCCGCAGGCGACCCTGATGGCGACGATCATCAAAGGTCTCCTGAATCAGAATCTGCCGTGGGGGCTCGTGCTCGTTGGAGTTTTCGTGTCCGTCACATTGGAGTTGTGCGGTATCCGGTCCCTGTCGTTTGCTGTGGGGTCGTATCTCCCAATTGCGACGACGGCGCCGATTTTCGCCGGCGGTCTGGTGCGCGCCTTCGTCGAGCGAAAGACCGGTGCGGCGGAAGAATCTGAAGTCGGCGCCGGCACACTGTTCAGCTCGGGCCTGATTGCAGGCGGGTCCCTGTGTGGCATTCTGTACGCCGTGCTCGTCGGCACCGGGAACATCGGGATCCCTCAAGCAATCGGCAACGCTGTTCCGTTCCTGCACGATGGCGTCAGCGGCTACGTCGCGAGCGCGCTGCTGTTCATCGCGCTGGGTGCGATCCTTTCGCGAGCAGCACAAAGGAAAGTGATGTGATCGTACGACGATCAACGCAGCACGCGCAGAACACGCAGAAAAAATCTTCTCTGCGATTTCTGCGAGTTCTGCGTTTAACGTTCGTGCTCTTCGCCGTGGGAGTCAGCGCGCAGCCCGTGGTCCGCCGTGCCGCGAATCTGGCGGCGCTCCTCA
>Ga0114129_10011778_pt1 | contig 12444 bp, 10 predicted proteins | sample RhiMetdeltSRZDD1_FD_80071 | JGI IMG/M metagenome (GOLD analysis project Ga0114129, IMG submission 80071) | Populus rhizosphere microbial communities from Tennessee, USA - Rhizosphere MetaG P. deltoides SRZDD1 (version 2) (version 2) | ecosystem: Host-associated > Plants > Roots > Rhizosphere >...
ATTGCTTCGTCACCAAAGGCATGATATTGAATGATGGAAGCGTTGACCCCAAATTCCGAGCCTTCAAATCCACTGCAGTTTTCCGGATGCACAAGCGCCACGTTCCACTTGAAACCACCATGTTTGTGCGTATTTTCCATCGGAGAAGATGGGTTGGTATGCCCGACGCCCACGCCGCCGAGCAGCGCCCGCAAATCAAAGCCGGGGAATGCCGCCGCCACTTCCGGCGTAAATGGGTTCTGGCCGTGCTCGTGGTCGTAGTGACAGCCACGGTCGCCGTCCCAGAGAGTATGAAACAGGCTGTTATCATGCGCTTCTCCCGAGTCTGGGCAGAGCGGTGCGTCTGGGTAAGGCACAACGGCCATCGCCTCAATCGCTGGGTTGGGCTGTTGATTCGTCGGCATCGGCGAGGCCTTCGAGGCGGCTTGCTGCGTCACCGGGGCTGTCGCCTTTACCTGACGGGTCGCCTCCTCCGTTACTGGGGCTGTCGCCTTTGCCTGCTGGGTCGCCTCCTGCGTCGGGGTGACGATGCCTGGCTGGCACGCTGCCAGCGTCAGTACTGCAGCCAGCAGCACTATTCCTGTCCGTCTCATATCAGTTTCAAAATTTGTCATCGGTTCCAACCTCCGCGACGGTCCCGCCGGACCAGACCGCCTGAACCCGTCGTTGGCTTTCGTCAATCAACGGCTCGTTACATTCGTCCAGACACATATTCATGTGTTTCTGAGCAGAACTCGGTTCACTCATCTTATCTATGCTCTCTTTTCGCACTGAATCACGCGCCAGTTATTGCTCAATCAACCCCTGAGCATCGATGAACTCGGCAAACAGCCCAGCCTTTTCCAGAGCACCTGCCTCATTGACATGCCGCCCATCGGCCCAGAATTTCGCATCTTGCGGCATCACCTCGGCAAAATCGAATAGGGGGATGTCATGCCTGTTGGCGACCTCTTTTACCACTTCATTGTTCTCCCCGAAACTTTTCTGGTAATAATCCTTGGAGGCGTAATCATTAAGATATGGCGAATATGCCCACGTCGAGAATAGAACCTCTACGCCGTGTTCTTTTCCGATTGCAATCATATTCTCCAAATTTCGGCGGAAATAGATCGGAGGATTCTCTTTCAAGATCTCACCGGGATCAAGATTGTCCTCGCTGAGACGATATTCATACGGCCAACTAAAATAGGTAGGTGAACTCACAAAATCATCAATCGACACTTGACGGGTAACGTTCATCATCCTACTCAGAACCCTTAAGAAAGCGCTGTGTTCCCAAAGAGCAACCGGGGGAACCTGCCACGCCTGGCGTCTCCCCAAATCGTCCCCGCGATAGGCAGACGGTTCAACCAGTCGCGCATGAACATCATTCGTGCCTTCATAAATGATGACGAGGTCCGGATCAAGGTCCATTACCCGAAATTCGAGATTGACTAAGATTTCCCAGGAATTATAACCAGGGACTCCGGCGTTGATGACCTGCACATTCTGGTACCCGTAGTCTTCTCTAAGCAAGCGCTCGAGTTGGGCAGTGAAGGTGGCGGCATTGTCTTCGATCCGGACGTCATACGTCGAAGAACCACCCAAGGCCACGATCCGGTAGACTCCGCTTGGTTTTTCCAAAGGAAATTCGTCATTGCGGTAGCTCAATGAATTGTGATACGTTTGCCCCTTTCGATAATTCGGGGTGGGATAATAACTGAGATAGGGGTGGGGGGTAAAGGCGAAATCCTTCGCTTCGATACTCGTAAACAAAACATATCGATCATATTGATCAGGTGTAGCCAGGTAGTTCAGCCACACCCTTACCATGATCTCAAGCGAAAAAAACGTCAGAACAATGCTGGAGATCAGCAGCGCCAGCTCAGTTTTACTTGGAAACTTGATCGATGGTCGTTTGATGAGTAGAAATGCTCCGAAAGCAATGACCAGAAGTTGAAAAAAGTAGATCATGGCGACATAGGCGGGCAACTCGATGCGTCCATCAGGTGTTAAGGTCGCTTCAATAAACCACTTGTTGAATATTAGTCCGATAGCAACGAGGGCCGCACCTAAATAGGCAGATGGTTTGCCGAATACTTTTCTAATCATTTTCCATCTTTCGTTTGAAAAGCACGCGGAAGGACTGCGGTTTTGTGACCAACTTGCCTAGGCACAAAGGATCGCACAAAAATAGAAAGGAGACCACGATTGCGAAGGCTGGCTGGTGTCTGACCGACAGCGCGAATGACAAATGTTATGCACTTGGCTCGTTGATCCGCCTGGTACGCCTGGAAGGCAGCAGCCTCATAGAACCTGCCCCACAACCGACGCCAAAGCCTATCTCTAAAACTGTTGTCGCCCGGCAAGTGTGATCTCATAAGCTGAAGGGGGTTTTCCGGGTCACCAAGACTGAGCCCTATAACATGATCAACCAGCTTGTCGACTAGAAAGCCAATATCCTCATTGGACAAGGTCGCATCCATGATTAGGGCACGCTCCAGGAAATCTCGTCCTATATCTGGGCATAACCCGGTGTAGGCCCAAGCAGCAAGGCGGACAAGTTGAGTCGCAAAGGCTCTGGTTCGCAAGGCTTGCATTTCAGGGGGCATTCGGGGATCACTAAATGCCTTATCGAGGACGACTCGCCAGGTTTCTTCACGATGATGATAAGAATCCCGGGCAAGACTATTGGGTTGCTGGCGAATTATTGTGAGGGGATTGGGAACACAAACCATTTCGCAGCCAGCCAATAGCAATCTAAGGCAGATATCCCGATCCTCCCCTCCGGACTGGAGCTGCTCATCAAAGCCGCCAACCTGTTGCAGCCATGAGCGGCGTACGAGCGCAGTCGATAAGTGAATTAGAGTGCCCAAAAGCAGGTGATGTAGCTCCACTGGCGAATGACAAGCTCCAGCCTGCCGTCTTGGAGCTTCCGTGCCTGTAGTGCCAAAGTACGTACTATACACAAGTCCTACTTTAGGATCATGACGTATTCTGGCCAGTTGCACTGAAACCTTTTCGGGTAAGAAAAGATCATCGTGATCTAAAAAGGCTATAAACTCACCCTTGGCAGTCGCGATGCCCGTATTGCGCGCCGCAGAAACTCCTTGATTGGACTGCTTGACATATTTCAGACGATCGTCAGGAAATGAACGTACTATTTCCTCTGTATTGTCCGTTGAGCCATCATCAACCACAATAAGCTCAAAATCACTATAGGCTTGGTCTAAGGCACTCTCGATCGCTTCAGCGACAAGGTGAGCTCGATTATAAGTAGGGATAATAATACTAACAACCGCGATTGCCATTTCTCTCCTCTGAGATGACCAATTCAGTTCAAGCTTAAGGACCTTAGACGATCAATCCTTTATTGGTAGAGCCCAGCGATGTGACATGGAGACACTAAATTTCCCATCGGGTTGAGCCGGACGGCCACGTACATGTCCTTCTCCAACTTCAAAAACCGCCGCTGCTTCAACAAAATCCTGAAGTCTGTTATCGCCGACAATCGCCGCATCGATCCGATATCGACCAGGCAGAAGTAACAACTCGTCAAGCTCGCAGACGAACATCAGTCCATTCTTGGGATCATAGGTGTCTTGGGGCCCGCGCGCCTTGCTCGTGAAACTAATGACAGGCTGACCGATGGTATCGTATATGGAAAAATTGCAAGCCATCCCTGGGACGATGGCGTCGACGCTAAAGACAAAACGAGCCGGATGGCCGGTTTTCAAGATCGAGGACAACCCCTGGCTGCCATTGAATACCTCTGCCCCAACGAGCCGAACGTGACCCAGGCCCTTTCGATCTATCCGCTGGGAGAGGTCGTGCGACCTCGCCTCCTCAAGCGTTTGCAGGTAAGCATCCACCGCTTCGGTAATCGTGCCATCCGTGTCAACACCACCTTGATGCAAAAAAATGCCACGCTGGCAGAGCGACTGCAACAACCCCATATTATGACTGACGAACACCACCGTGCGCCCAGCCTGGGCCACATCGTCCATTTTGCCCAGGCACTTCCTCTGAAAGGAAATGTCCCCCACGGCCAACACCTCATCCACTAACAAAATCTCTGGCTCGAGGTGGGCCGCCACCGAAAAAGCCAGGCGTACATACATGCCACTTGAGTAATGCTTTACTGGCGTATCGATGAATTTGTCAATTTCCGCAAAGGCTACAATTTCATCAAATTTCCGTTCAATCTCAGACTTTCTCATCCCCAGAATGGCCCCATTCAGGAACACGTTCTCACGTCCGGTGAGCTCCGGGTGAAATCCGGTGCCTACTTCCAGCAGCGAGCCCACCCGGCCATAGATGTCGGCGTACCCGGCGGTCGGATCTGTGATGCCAGACAGAATCTTAAGCAGGGTACTCTTGCCGGCGCCGTTGCGGCCGATGATGCCAACGACCTCACCGGCTTTGATCTTGAAGGAAACATCTTTCACGGCCCAGATAGCCTGGTCTAACTCGGCTGCGCTGCTGGCTTGGCCGCGCAAAAGCTTGCCTGCCCGGCGAAAAGGGGCCGTAACTATGTCAACCAACTGATCTGTCAGCCGGTAGTGATTCTTTTGCGGGCCGCCAATGTGGTATTCCTTGCCCAATCCTGCAACATCGATCGCGATTTTACTCATGGAAGCCACCTACAGAACATCCGCAAAGCCCTGTTCCATGCGCCGGAAATAAAAGGCGCCGCTGATGAACAGGACCAGCGCGACCACGGCAGATACTAGCGTCATGGGTCCGGGCGCCGTATCGGTGCCCAGCAGGGCCCAGCGAAAGCCTTCGACCACTCCTGCCATCGGATTCAGCCCGTACAATGTCCGCCAGGGTTCCGGCAGCAAGCTGCTCGGGTAGGCAATTGGGGTTACAAATAGCCAGGCCTGGGTCAGAAAAGGGATCGTATATTGCACATCACGGAATTGGACGTTCATCGCCGAAAGCCACAGGCTCACGCCCAACGAGGTAATCAGGGCCAGCAGCAAAAAAAATGGCAGCCAGAGCACGTTAATCGTGGGCACCAACCCGTAAAAGAACATCATGCCCAGCAGCACGATGAAGGCCAGTACAAAGTCTACGACACTTGCCAGTATGGTCGCAATGGGCAAACTCAGGCGCGGAAAATAGATCTTCTTCACCATGTTAGCATTTATCACCAGACTGTTCGATGCCTGGTTGAGGGCGGTGGCAAAGAAAGTCCACGGGACCAGAGCTGCGTAGCTAAAGACAGGGTAGGGCAGACCATCGGAAGGGATTTTGGCCAGCCGACCAAAAAACAGGCTGAAGATCACCATCGTGAAAAAGGGCTGGATGATGGCCCACAACGCTCCCATCACAGTTTGCCTGTAACGCACCTTGATGTCGCGCCAGACGAAAAAGAAGAGCAGCTCGCGATATTCCCATAGCTCGCGAAGTTTGGGCAACGCCCAGCCCTTGGTTGGGCTTCTACGAGTTCTGGGCAGGTTATTGGGAAAGGTTGCAGCATTCTCTGCTTTGGCAGTCATGGCAACCTCTATGGGTGTTCGTTCGGTACTATTCATCAATGGTCATTTTATCGGGGATCATGTCACGCTAGGCTCAACGAAAGGGATCTTTACCCTATCAATTCTTTTATCATATTCGATGGTATCGTAAAATCATCGAACCATCTTCCCCCGAAAGGACGGGGAATTGGAATAATCTGATCGCTGGAGTAAGCAAGTATTTTCCGGTTATATATCCGAATCGTATCTCGCAGATCCGGCGGTAACCTGCCGTCAAGTTCTAACGCTCGCTCCATCTGGGCCAGTATAAATTTGGTCTCATCAATGGTGGCCAGGATGGCCTCGCAAAACGAAGAGGGCAAAATGCCCATTTGGCCCTTGATGGTGACCAAGCGGGCGATAGCCTCGTAGGTAACATCCTGCAGGTCTCTTCTCGACATCCAGCGCGTCTCGTAATTGAGGCGCTTGAACCATAGCGGTTCCAGCATGGCTTGTCTGTGTTCTTCCAGCGTCCTGTGAAAAATCCGGTAGCCGTGTTGATGTGGCTCTTCAAAGAACCGCGATCCGGGATCCAGAAAAGGCACCATCGGACATATGAGCGGAAGCACATTCTTACCCCGGAACTTCTTCAGCAGAAATTCACTATAAGCGACCGTTTCCATCACGGATTGGGGTGTTTGTTGGGGCATGCCAATAAAGAACCAGACCATAATGCCGGCAATGCCTGCATCCAATGCTTTTGGAATCCATGTTTCCATCTCAGCCATCGAATAATTTCCCCGGCCAGCCAATTTGCTGATGACGCGGTCATGCGATTCGGGGGAGAGCATGATATACGCCTGCGTTGATCTCCCCATTTTTTCGAGCGTATCCTGAGGTGTCAGGTGAAATTGTTCGAAAAAGACGCTCCGATAGCCCATTTCTTGGACCCCGTCCAAGTATTGATGCAAACGGGCTTTGGTCTCCGAATAACACTGCAAAGCATAGATGGAGGTGGTCTTGGCGGCCTCGCCCATCGTTCGCAGTTCATCAATGACCCGCTGATTGTCTTTCTGGACGAGGGTTTTATCGACCTCCATGATATTTCGGTAAGCGAAACGAGATCCGCCGCACCAGGGGCAATCCATGGCGCACCCTGTGTTGGGTAGCGTCATAATGAGTTTGCTGGTCGTCGAGTGACCTTGTACCTTTTGATAGTAAGACCAATCCACCGTCGCGTCGTTGTAATCCCTCATGGGTTTATGGGTAAACCCCGTGGAGACGGCACTCGATCCTTTTCTCTTATAGAGCAGATTTGGGATGCTGTCGAAGGCATAGTCTCCGCGTCTTACGGTCTGCATCAATTGTGTCACCGGTTCCAGTGTGTCGTATCCTTTCACCACAACGTCCACGGCCGGGTATTGAATCAACTCCTCGGCGTAATAGGTCGCCGAGATTCCCCCGAAAATTATGAGCGCATCCGGATGGATCGCCTTTAATCTCGTTGCCAGTTCAATAGAACCGTGACATTGTGCCATCCAATGCAAATCAAAGCCAAATACCGGAGCTTCAAGTCTTGCCAGCAACTTCTCTACATCGAGTTGCGGATGCATCAGCATTAGCGAGGCCAGATTCACAATTTCCGCGTTGAATCCGTGTTCGTGCAACCGCTGCTTAATGGAAAAAAAACCGATCGGATACATCTCGTAGATCGAAGTGACGTTAACACTATCGGAGTCGCTGAGATAGGCAAAGAGGATATCATCGCGCTCCCGGAAATCATAAACGCTAGGTGCGTGAAGTAGAAAAAGATCTGCACTTAATCTTTCAGTGAAAACTTGATTTTGCTTTGAATCCATGGTCATCCCTCCTCCAATTAACTATACAAAGAAGAACAGTAAAACATCTTTACTGTTACAGCCCTAGCCAGCGGGCAATAATCACCCGCTGGATATCCGATGTGCCTGAGTAGAGCGTTCCACCGATGGCATCACGCAGGTCGCGCTCGACTGCAGTTTCGGTCATATAACCGTAGCCGCCGTATGTCCGGACCGCATCCAAGCTGGACTGGACAAAGCTCTCACTCAAATATAGCTTTGCGAGTGCTGCCTCCATGATTGCCGGTTTTCCACTTTGCTTGAGCCAGGCTACTTTATATAGAATCAGTCGAGCCGTTTCCAGCCTGACTTTCATGTCAGCGATTCGATTGCCCACGGACTGAAACTTGCCGATCGGCTGGCCAAACTGACGACGTTCCCGAGTATAGCGGATGCAGTCCTCCAATTGCCGTTCCATGGCTCCTACGTGGCTGCCCAAAATACAACTTCGTTCCCACTCCATCGAGCTATTAAAAATGCTTGAGCCTGCGCCTTCCGGCCCTAGCCGGCTTTCCTCGGGCACGACACAATCTTCCAGGATCAACTCACCCATCGGGGAGGTGCGCAGGCCCATCTTCTCGATGTTCCTGCTGACCTTAAAGCCGGGTGTCCCTTTATCCAGCAGAAAGGCGCTAACACCCCCCCGTCCCTTAGCTGGGTTGACCGTGGCGAAGACTATGGCCATATCGGCTACCGGGGCGTTGGTAACAAACATTTTCGTCCCGTTGAGCACATAACCCTCAGGAACCCGCTCCGCCCGAGCGCGCAGACTGAAGGCGTCGGAGCCTGAGTCCGGTTCAGACATGCCGTGCGCCCCAATCAGTTCTCCACTGCAAAACCGCGGCAGGTACTTCTGCTTCTGGGCGTCCGTGCCAAAGGTGAGAATAGGATGCTGGACGCTCCACATTTGGGCATTCATCGCAAAAACCAGTCCATTGTCCCGACATCCATAGCCCAGGCCCTCCATGACCAACATCGTGGTCAGGATGTCGGTGCCGCTGCCACCATATTCCTCCGGGACGGCCAGCCCCAGTATGCCCATTTGGGCGCACTTTTTCCAATTCTCGCGCGACAGTTCACCCTGTCGATCGCGATCAATCAACCCCTCATTTAATTCTTTTTGGGCAAACTCGACGACCGCTTTCTTAAACTTGAGTTGCTCTTCTGTCCAGGAAAAGTCCACGGGATTATTGGTACTCCTTTGGGGCAATTTCGTTATCTTTCATTGATCAAGCCATGACTTAGTAATGCCTCAAGCTCAACCGCTGCCAGTTCATGTCCATAGGCTGAGGGATGCATCCAGAGGTCAGCAAACAGGTAACGGTCTTCTCGATGGCATGCGCCGCCGGGTTTCTCCTGGCACGCCTGCCGAAAAGCGGGCAACAAATCCAACACCGGAATATCGGCCTCAGCAGCCTTGCTTGCAAGAATTTCTTGTGCCAGCGTGGGATAACTCTCTTCCAGCACCTGAAATTCCAGAGGAAATATTATCAGCATGACCGGGGTGTCTTTCTCTGCAGCCAGTCGTTTGATGCCCAACACATGGTTCCAGACTTCGGTCCACCGCTCGGACGCAGGATCTAAGGGGAAGTACTTAGCTGGATTGGTTGGCGGATCAAGCACATCAATACGCTCCCGACCTTCGGACCGGGCCTGCAACCAGCGCATCTGAACCGTGAGAAACGGCCAGAAATAGGTGTTGGCCCGCAACCATTCTGTTGGAGCTGGCTGGCCACGCTCCAGCAAGGCGCTTTTACCATTGATATCATTGGCGACTGTCAGATCAAGCAAGATGAGATCCGGCTCATACTTTAGGCCTTCCGCCTGCAAATAGGCTAAGGCATTTTCCAGGTTCCAACCAGGCACACCTGCATTGATTACCTCGAAATGTAGGTCACTGCTGTGCTCTTCAATAAGCAGTGATTCCAATCGCTGGCCGTAGGTATCTTCCACACGAACCCCCCAACCCATAGCTACAGAATCACCCAGATTCAGGATGCGATACGTGGCCGGTGGCTTTTCATAAGTTGTTTCAGGCCCGCGCAAGCCGTGAGAATTAATATCCACCGGGATGGCCTGCCACTCATAATGGCTGCCGGGTTTCATCAGGGTATAACCGGCACCCGGTTTGGGATACTGCTCCCAAACCAGCCGCCGTGACGCGACCAGCTCCCAGGCATACATGCCATTGGCCTGGGCCCGTTCCCAAACATAAGCCACGCCTTCGAGCAACCCGATGAGCAACAGCGGGCTCAAGATGGCGAATGCTATTTGGAGCCATATTTCTGACCGCTTGCTAATAGTCGTGGATTTGGCAATTGTCGGTGGAATGTTTGAAGACAGCTCTGAATTATCCACTTGATTGTAGCCTAATATGATACATTCTACTGAGCCCCGTCTGGTTTCTGGATCTAATCGTATTACTGTACAACAGTAGCTCCAGCTTTTGTGCTAAGGCAAAGGTATTCACCCTCGCGCAAATACTCAACTTGGCATCCCTTCGAATCGTACATAGTATAGCCATACCCCGCAAGTAACTCAAAGATTTGTCGCGACGATTGCCCGGTCGGTAACCAGTTGGGATGTACTGCCAGAATGATGGTTGGGCAATATTCGGCCAAGAGTTTAGCGGCACCGCGCAGGACCAACAACTCTGCACCCTCCACATCTATCTTCATGAGATTAGGTCTCAGGCTCACCTCGCTGCAGAACGTATCGAGGGCGATAGTTTGGATAGATGTTTTCTTGATATTCCGCCCACTCATTAAGGGTGTTCCGGGAGCCCCTGTAGTCAGCGAATTCATAGGACTATCACCAGTGTCTACCAGGAAGAACTCCTCTGCCTCAGCATTTACATCAGAGACCGCCTTGGGAACAATCGCCCATTGCGAAAAATTGTTCCTCTTTCGGTGCCACTCCAAAATAGATAGATTTGCAGGCGATGGTTCAAATGAATATACTACTCCTTCCTTGCCAACCAAGGGGAGTGCCCACATCGAGACCCAGCCATGATGTGCACCAACATCAAAAAACACCTGTCCGGGTTTCAGTTGTTTCGTGAGCCATGTTTGCACATGGAACTCCCTTTTAAAAAAGGTTTGTGTAGTTATGCTAAACCGGGCTCTGGGGTGTATCCAGACCAATCTCCCATGGATGTTCTTAGGGAATGGTGGAAGTTTGTATAATAATGAAAGCGCAACATTTTTGGAATAATTATATAACTTTGATGGCATAGATCGACTCCATATTTAGGTTTAAATCCACCTTTAGACTGGCGAGAGTCCACGACGCCAGGTTTTCAACTGTTTAGCCAGCTCAATTAGGGTTAATCCGGCAAAGACCATTAATACGGCATCAACAGGTAACCGGTAACGAGGTGAAGGCCAGGAAAGTAAGTGAATGCACGTATGGATGACCATGAACAAATATAAGGGTACGAAATTACGCCAGCGCGAAACGGAAAAGCCTAGCCCTAAAAGCATAAATGGCAGGTATAGACCAAAAGAAAGCACCCGATTTAGATTGCTTATTCGAGAAGATTCGCCGGATGGCCAGAACCTAAAATACTCCAGGGTTTTATCCAAGGTTAGCCCTAGATAACGTTTTGGATCCGCAAGGATAAATTGGATCCCGCGTTGCGTGAGGGCCCGATCAAGCTCCGCTTCATTCTGCCCCGCTAGATCCTCGGGTACAGGCACTACTACAATCTCGTTGCGCCAATTGGTTCCCATATTAGGATTGTTGGAAGCATAGAGAGCATAGCCGGCATTAGAATTTAACGGGAGAAAGTGGTGATATACCCGATAATTCCGCAGGGTCCAGGGTGCAATCAATAGAATGATGACAACGACGGGGACGGTGAAGTACCACCAGCGGATACCTCGGGCCCTAAGCTCCAAGAACAGCCAAAAGAGCAGAAACGGAACGAAGAGAAGTATAGTTTGCCTGAGTAAGCTCGCCAGGCCAAGCGATAAGCCAAGCCCCACCCAGCCGATTGGTGTAGGATTTTCTTTAAGTTCTATACTTAAGTATAGCGTTAGCAACACCAACACAATAAAGAACGTTTCGGTCATTAAGGCCACGTTGTAATAAATAAAGTAGCCATAGACAGCCGCCAAGCCGGCGCCAACCAGCCCGGTATCTTCATTAACAACCCGGCGGCCAATCTTGTAAACCAGAAAACAAAGCAGCGCGCCGCCCACAACTCCTTGAAGAAGCCGGGCTACCAGGGGATGGTATCCAGTTACGGCATATATTCCAGCCAAATAGAGCGGGTAAACGAAAGACCAGTGAGCGGTGGGCGTATGGGCCGGCGTGAATGGATACCAGTTCTTTGTAAAGCTATACCCTCGACCGTCCAACAGGCTGCGCGCCAGGGCATCATAAGACACCTGGTCTTGAATACCCGGCAAAACGGTTACCTGGTCGCCCATCAAGACGGCAATCAGCATGCGGAGCAGTACAGCCGCAACCACGATCAGTGTCAGCAGTTGCTTGTGATTGATTCTAGCGCTGTTGAGCACGATAAACCTCAAGGGCGATATCATAAACGCGTTGGGCCAGCTTATCCATTGTATGATTCTCTTCAAAACGCCGCCTTGCTTCCTTACCCATCCTTAGGGCCTCTTCTGGATTTTGCCACAAATGCAGGATGGCCTGTCGCATACCCTCAGCGTCACCCGGTTCCACAAGCAGTCCCGTCTGACCATGCTCAAGATAAGTTTCGGTACTGGGCGCGCGCGTTGCCACCACGGCCTTGCCAAAGCTCATCGCCTGAAGCAGGCTGCTGTCGCCGCCGGCGAAATTGATGGTCTGGAGGGGGACCACATAAAAATTGGATTCATACATGTAATCCTGGGCTACCCGATAATCCAGCCATCCCATGGCTTCCATGTTCTCGGGCATGCTAAATCCGGATAAATTAAATGGACGGCTGCTAACTTTAACACACACATCGGTTCCCTCGACCGCACGAGCCAGAGTCTCATAATCTCTGTAGGATCGACCAGAAGTGAAAATGAACTTACCATTCTGGGCAGCGGTGTCCGATTTTTGCATTTCCCTGGGAACGTACCATCGCATGGGATCAAACCAGCCATGGGGACAGTAGGAGATCGCTTCGGGAG